>Ga0247770_1000750_pt1 | contig 30265 bp, 24 predicted proteins | sample UWRJL136409B6_FD_179943 | JGI IMG/M metagenome (GOLD analysis project Ga0247770, IMG submission 179943) | Plant litter microbial communities from Arlington Agricultural Research Station in Wisconsin, United States - UWRJ-L136-409B-6 | ecosystem: Environmental > Terrestrial > Plant litter >... | reverse complement strand
TATTTAATCACAAAAATACCTGTAAGTCAATATATAATTGCTTTCCCAGCGCCTAATCTTTATATTTTATAGTTAATTTTTATAAAAATTATTAACTTTTTTACATACTAAGTTCGGTAGAGCCCTATTTCTGAAGCTAAAGCGTTCAGTTTAAAGTAAATTTTTCCTTCAATTTGAGTACAAGTTTCAACCTTGACTCCAGGCAAGTCTAATAAATAGTCTAAATGAAAGCTCATTACTTTAACTGTATTGGTTGATCTATTTTACACCATAAACTCAGGAGAGCCCGCCGATCGAAAATCTTTTTTCTTGCAAGTCAATAATTAGCAACCGAAATAATTCCACTAAAACGAATAGAAATAAAATATCTGCAGTGACTTGCTTGAAGTTCAAAGGAGGTAGCAGGGAGAAGAACATTTATCGCAGTTATAGCACCATGAAATAAAACAAACCAATACATAGGGAAATTACAATTAAGTCTTGGACTGTTTCCAGAGCGGTGACAATTAATTACAGATTCAACCATTGAGGGGGGTTAATCGACGAGTTGTTTAAAGGCTTTTCCCTTGACAGCTCCTGCAACTTGTTTGGCTTTCTTACAGCTTAATTGAACTTAGGTTAATCTTTGACAATTTACAGGTTTAATCTCTTTATCAGTCTCATAAAATTTCGAGCGGTTGACAATTTCACACACACTTTTATTTGCCTCCCAGGTGGCTTGACATTTAGTGATAGTTTATGCTATCTGAAGCCTGGAATAAGTAGCTTTGATATCTAAAAAATAGAAGTCTGAATGCTGAAATGCCGCAACTGCTATAAAATATGAAAATTGTAAAGAATTATTTACCACAGCTTGATAAACTCAAGCTAGCGAATCTCGGCTTTAATCATACAAAAGCCGGAAAGTTAACCCAAAAACCAAAAGTAATCCAGAGAGGATTGAACACAATGGCATTTGAACTCGCACCATTACCCTTCGCCCCTGATGCCCTGGAGTCAGGTCATATGTCGGCCGACACGTTTTCGTTCCACCACGACAAGCACCACGCTGCTTACGTGACCAATCTGAATAAACTGATTGAAGGAACTGAAATGGCCAGCAAATCCCTTGAAGAAATTGTCAAGGAATCTGCTAAAGACCCATCCAAAGCCGGCATTTTCAACAATGCAGGTCAAGTTTGGAACCACAATTTTTTCTGGAATTCCCTGGCACCGGGCGGCGGTGGCACTCCGACAGGACCTTTAGCTGAGAAAATCAACGCCGACTTCGGCAGCTTCGACAAATTCAAAGAAGAATTCAAGACTGCTGCGACAACTCAGTTCGGTAGCGGCTGGGCTTGGCTAGTTTTAGACAACGGCGCTTTGAAAGTTACCAAAACTGCTAACGCTGACACTCCAGTAGCACACGGCCAAACTCCTTTGCTGACTTTGGATGTGTGGGAACACGCTTATTATTTGGATTTCCAAAACCGCCGTCCCGACTACATTACTAATTTCTTGGATAATTTGGCTAACTGGGATTTCGCAGCAGCAAATTTGGCTGCGGCTTAGTAGCATCTTAGTTTGAGGACTAAAGTCCTGACTACAAACCTATAAAGTTTGTAGTGAGGACTTTAGTTGTGATGAATGAGAATTATTTAACCAAACTTGCTATTAGCAAACAAAAACAGCTTTCAACATTCCTTCGCCTCGGTCTGGTTGGACTTCAAATCCTAGTTTTTTAGAGAGCTTGTGCATCTTGTAGTTGCTAGTCAGAATGTAGCCGACGATCGCCTCTAATTTCTCTTCCTGACCAATTTGCAGGATCCGCCTCAATAATTCTGTTCCCAAACCGCGCTGCTGATAGCTATCGCTAACGATCAGGGCAAATTCGGCTTGGTTTGTGCCGTGGAGTTTGCTCAGACGCGCTACTCCTAAAATCCGGTGTTCTGAGGTTTCCGGGTCTTGACGATCGGCTACTAACACCATTTAGCGATCGTAGTCAATAAAACAAATCCGCGTCAAAGGTTCGTGAGCGATGCGGTGCTTTAACTTTACCATTTGAGCGTAGCGCAAATACACGCTCTCTTCGGAAAGTTCTTCGTGGAACAGCACCATCAGCGGCAATCGTATGTACCCGCAACGCGCCACAGCGACGGAAAGCAGCGTTAAGCACGTCATCGCTACCGGTCAAAGCTCCCGTATGGGAAGCGGCGGCTTGCGCGGCAGCGGCGGTACGTCCTACCTTGAGAATGATGATCGGTTTATGGTAAAAGCTGCCTACTCTTCAGGACATCCCTCCCTCGGTGTCGGCCTGGGAAATACTCCCGCCATCATCACAAATTTGGGTAGAAACCCCGTCCTTTAGGACGGCTTTATATTAGAATGTAATTGGTCAACGACCCACCCGAGACGATGGATCAAACAGCCTATACGAGCGAAGTTCAGCCTTGTGCTGGCGGCGAAGCAAAATCGGTAGACCGGGAAAAGAGGATAGGGCAATGGAAGTCTAACCCTAGAATCAAAACTACGAAGAATTCCGTTTGGTATTCGACACGTAAAAACCGCTTTCTCTTGCGGGGTTAGTCTGTGGAGCGAACATAAGACCAAAACTCTTTGAGGGTGGAGGCAGTTGCCCCGAAGCAGAAACTTAAGTCGCGAGGCTTAAGAATCACCGTACCTTCAGGTCGGTGAGTATGTCAATGATGAAACCGCCCACATCCAAATGGCTGTCAGCTCAATTTTGCTCAGCAAAACTTTCGACAACGGCATGATTTGTGCTTCGGAACAATCGGTGGTTGTTGTGGATGAGGTGTACGATGCCGTGTAACTGGAATTTATCAAGGGCGGTGCTTATTTCCTGAATGCACAAGAACGGGAAAAAGTGCGGCAGGTAATCTTAATTGATGGGCGATTGAATGCCGAAATTGTCGGACAATCGGTGCAAAAGGTGGCGCAGATTGCTGGTTTTACAGTGCCGTCTGTAATTCGCTACAATGCAACGGATGTTCCGTTCAAACAAGCGATTTTTTCTCAAAACAAGTATCCTAACAGCAAGTGGCGTTATGCTCGAATTGCGGACTATCTGAATTTGGGCGGCGATACAGAAGAGGAGAAAGTCCAGAAGTCGATCGCAGCGGTGGAATATCTCAAGCGTGAGGTAGATATTCCTAGCACGATTCAGGAGGCTCTCGCCAGTCAGGGAATGAGCGATGATTTCTTTTTTGCTCGCGTTGAGGAAATGGCCGATCGCGCTTTTGACGATCAGTGTACCGCAGCGAACCCCCGCTATCGGCTGATTGAAGATTTAAAGCAACTTCTGCTGCAAGCGTACTCTCACGGCGACACTTCTGAGGTCGATCGAGTGTTAAGTGTAGTTTAATCGGCGCCGTGCAAGAGATGTCTCCTCAAAAGCCTGTCAATGGGGGGCAGGATGCCTAACCCTACTCCCGACAAGAGTTTCTGGAGAAGTCTAACGCAGGGCCCGGCGGTGAAAATAAACCCCGAAGCGGATCAAAATACCAAGTAGGGGTTAAAAATTTCAGAAATTGTGTTATAACTTTCTCGGTAACTCTTTTACAAATTTTGTAGTTTCTGTGGCTGTTCGCGCGATGACCTCTTCACCAACCATAGCACCCGTTCGATCGAGTCAAGTTACCCGCAAACCTTATCCCAACTATCGGGTAATAGTTCTCAACGACGATTTCAACACATTTCAGCACGTTGTGGAATGTTTGACGAAATACATTCCAGGGATGACGAGCGATCAAGCTTGGAAACTCGCCAACCAAATCCACCACGAAGGCCAGGCCACCGTCTGGGTTGGCCCGCAAGAGCAAGCAGAACTTTATCATATGCAATTGAGCCGTGCTGGACTGACAATGGCTCCGCTAGAGTCTACATAAAAATTTGTAGAGTTGAAGGCTTGTTTAAGTTTCGTTAACTCAAGTTGAAACCCGCCAAAAGGGCAACATAACTCGGTTCTCCTGAGCTAGATTATATGTAAACCTGCATAATCTTTTACTCAAGTAGGAGAATTTTATGAATCATCCTTTTGATTTAGATCCTGCTGAACTCGAAGCAATGGATTTAGATTTTGGAGAGCCGCTAACTGATGAAGAGGCCGCCCACATCCGAGGTGGAACTGATGTCACGACTCTGGCTGTAGGTGAAGAAGGTGGGTGTCGTCCCATACAGTGTATCTCAGCTCCCTGTCCGGGAAGTGAAGGAGGAGGAGGATTTGCTGTCAGGCCCGACCCTCCGATGACCACTCTGGCTATCGGTGAAGAGGGTGGAGGACCTTACACGAAAGCTGCGTGGGAAGGCGGTGGAGGCTATTGTTAGTGGTAATCTCATTCGTGCCGACAATTGTAGAAGAGATTCTGCCTAATTCCTGAACTCTTCAAATTGTTTGTGTAATGAGACTGTCAAAGATTCAGCCTCATTCGACAGTTTTTTTTTAATAGATAAAAAGTTGCAACACTCTCAAAACAAGTGATGCGACTTTTCATCTATTTACTTGCATTTTAGCAGATTTTTAATTTTAAAATTTCCCATGAACATTTTAATTCTGGGTAATGGTTCAGATGCTCATGCTGCTCATATAAAAGATGCTCTCACCCAAGCCGGTGCAGAAGTAGATTATTTAGATACCTATCTGTTTCCCAGACAGTTACGTATGTCTTGGCAACCTGATACCCTGGTAGGGTGCTTGACGCTACCCGGAGGTCGCCAGTTGAATTTTCAAGATATTCACAGTGTATTTTGGCGCAATTTTTCTGGTGTTTATGTTCCACCTTTAAAAGATGCAAATCAACAGCAAGTTGCATTTAATGATTCAATGAGTACAGTGCGATCGCTCATGCAAGCTTGTCCGGCTCGCTGGATTAATTCCTGGCAGGCCTACCAATTTCATAAAGAAAAACCCCTACAACTGAGTCGGGCAAAGCAAATAGGAGTTACGATTCCTGCAACTTTAATCAGTAACAATCCAGAGCAAGTTAGAGAATTTGTGGAAGCTCATGAAAAAGCAATTTTTAAGCCTGTTTATGGTGGCGCTCATACCAAGTTGGTGACAGAGGCGCATTTAGAACCTAATCGCCTGGACTTGACCTTGAGTATTTCTCCAGTCACAATACAAGAGTATATTCCTGGGACAAACATTCGCAGTTATGTGATTGGTGAATCAGTCTATTCTGCGGAAATTCGCAGTCAAGCTTTGGATTTTCGGGAAGATTTAGAGGCAGAGCTAATTCCGATAGATTTGCCAGAATCAGTTAAAAAACAATGTTTGGCAATATTAAAGGCATTTATGCTAGAGTGGACTGCTATTGATTGGCGTCTCAAGCCAACGGGTGAGTATGTATTTTTAGAGGCAAATCCTAGTCCGATGTTTATACACTTTGAGCGTCAAACTAATTTTCCTATTACACAAAAATTAGTCAATCTGTTAATGTATTAACTGGGATTTAAGATGCGATCGTAATTTTCCCAATCATCCCCGCCTCTGTATGTCCGGCTACCGTACACCGCAGGTTGTAACTTCCCGATTTCATCGGCACAAACACCCATTCTGCCATAGCGCCCGGTTTAAGTTCCAATTCGTGAATACTTCCTTTAATTTCCACATTACCAGCTTCAACTTTTTGAGTCCAACTCGCATCAGCAAAGTTTTTGGCAGTGAAATAATGTTTCTGCGAACTGGGATTTTTCAGCACTAATTTATAGCGCTTTCCGGATTCAAATTCTAGCAGATTGGGAAAAAATTTGAGTTCCCCAGCTTCGTTACCTAAACTAACAGTAATTTCGGTGACTGGTTGGCGAGACAAATCACCGGCCGCACTAGCAATTGCCGCGGGCATCAAGATTGTCCCCAAACATATAATTAGTCCCAAAACCACCTTGAGAGCTTGTTTTAACCGCTGGCAGCGGTAGAATTTGCTTAATTGCAAACCGACTAAATTGATCATGGCTGTTCAGACTACTGTTAACTATTAACTGACTAATGACTACTGACTAATGACTACTGACTACTGACTACTGGCTTAATTCGATCGCCAAACTTCATCCCAAGGCCCGCCCCCAACTTCCAAACCCGGGAAAGAACTTTCAGCCTCTAAGATAATTCTAGAACGCTGCTTGCCATTTTTGTCAACATTTCCCCCCAACAACTCTCGCAGTTGCAAGCGCAATTTGCCGTGCGTCGTATCCCGGCAGCAAAAAGCCAGACCTTTTTCTGTAGGAGCTCGCAGATAAGTACCAGAACTGTTTGTAGTGGCAATTAACTCAACTTCAAACTGGCTGTTTCTCGCCTGCATTTTCCAGCTTCCCCAAGGTTCTATTTTCCAACTAACTTGCGAATTCCAAGGCACAAATTCGTAAAATTTGCCTCGGTAATGCAGACAAATCATTGCTACCGATTCCATCCACCACAGCACGCCCCGCTTGCCGCCGCCAGCAGTTAAAGCTAAATCGCTTTCGCCTTGAAAACAATTGCAGTTAACCCAAAACCACTTTTGCGGAAAAGCACCGCCCCAGTTTTTTTCGCTGTAAGCGGGAGCATCTTTAAATTGGTAGCGTTCGCCGTTCCAATCAATCCAGCCCGTGGCTAAACCGTGCGCCATTAAAATTTGCCATCCCGGTTCAAATATGGGTAGATAAGATACCATTCCCGCCGTGGATTTCTGGAGTTGCTCAGAGTTGCCCCAGCCGTAAATAGGTTGAATTTCGTATTGCCAAAAACAGCGGCTACCGCTTCCCGGATCGTGGAGATAACCTTGATTTAAAGTAGCAGTAGCTTGATAGCCTTCTTCGACGCGGCTGTCAAATACTTGCGGTTCTAAATATTGGGGTTTAATTTGTAAATCTGTTCTGCCCCAATGTCCGAAAGCCAAGCTTTCTCTGTGCGCCCAAAACTTATTTACATCGGGGAATGTGCGGCACAAATAGCTATCTTCCGGGCCGAGAATTTGAGCTGCACCGCCACTGTAAGGTTGACCGCCTCTGGGGTCTTCTATTGAATACATGAATGCAAAAGATTGTCCGCGAGTGGGTAATGTTATTCGATAGTACCAGCCTTCAAAAAAGCGGCGGGAACCGCCGTCCCAGTGGTAGCCACTGTGGGGAGTTTCAATAGTTTTGAGTTTTGAGAGTGAATTTGACATAAAATTACCAATAGCAGAAAGAAGAGTCATTAGTCATTAGTCAGTAGTCATTAGTTATTAGTTATTAGCTAGCAGTCATTAGTCAGTAGTCATTAGTCAGAAGGAAGAAGGAAGAAGGAAGAAGGAAGAAGAAAAACAAGAAACTATGCCCAATTCCCAATTCCCAATAACTAAGGACTACTGAGTAAGGACTAAGGACTAATGACTACTGACTACTGACTAATCCCATTACCCATATGATAGGTTATTAATTATGTCTTTAGCACTTTGGCGATCGCCCCTAGCTCGCGCGCTCCACCGCAACCGCAGTCTTGCTTTTGCCCGGTACTTGCAACTAGCAACTGTTCGCGCCACCGGGCGTCCGGCTAACCGCACTGTGGTGTTTCGAGGCTTTTTACCAGATACTAACCAGTTAAAGTTTATTACAGATATTCGCAGTCAAAAGGCAGAGGAAATTAATCTCTATCCTTGGGGGGAAATTTGCTGGTATTTCCCCCAAACTCGCGAACAATTTCGGATTGCTGGACAACTGATTTTGGTAGGGGCAGATTATCCAGAGGCCCAGTTGTGTTCCTCGCGCCGCACAGCTTGGCAGGAGCTTTCTGAGGCGGCTCGATCGCAATTTGCTTGGCCGCATCCGGGGGATGACAAAGCCCCGGCTGGTGCTTTTGATTCTGCAGCCCCAGATCCGATCGAGCCGCTGCCTAATTTTTGCTTGCTGTTGTTGGAGCCGGAAACGGTGGATTTGTTGGAGTTGCGGGGGGAACCGCAGAACCGATCGCTTTATCGGCGCGACGCGGAGGGAAATTGGTCTGTGCGATCGGTTAATCCTTGAAAAAGAAGTCATTAGTCATTAGTCAGTAGTGATCAGTTAACAATTAACATTCACCAATGCCTTATTCCCAATTCCCTATGCCCTATGCCCTATGCCCAATTCAAATTTTAGATGCCGGTGCCGTCGAAAAATTCTTGAATTGCTTTATCTTTTAACTTGCAGCTAGGGGTTGTAACTAGCTGTGTTTTTTCGGCTAAGGCTACATTGCTGGCTTGGTTTAAAGCTTCTGAGACTGAGTGGAAATTGTGGGAATTGGGAACAGAAGTTAAGGAGACAGATGCTTGAGGAAGCAAACTTTTTACTTGCTGTTCGAGGGACTCGATGCGATCGAGCAAAGAGCGAATTACCACCGCTTCCGAATCCGGCAAACTGCCGTGTTCTAGGGGATTGACGCGCACTCCCGATCGATAGACGATGCGGCCGGGAATCCCTACCACCGTACAGTCAGATGGTACGTCCCTGAGGACGACGGAACCGGCGCCGATGCGGACGTTGTTGCCAATTAGCAGATTGCCGAGTACCTTGGCGCCGGCACCGACAACTACATTTTCGCCGACGGTAGGGTGACGCTTGCCGCTTTCCTTGCCTGTGCCGCCGAGGGTGACACCTTGGTAAATTAGGGCAAAATCGCCGATAATCGCTGTTTCGCCGATCACAACCCCCATACCGTGGTCGATGAATACGCTTTTGCCGATCGTTGCCCCAGGGTGAATTTCAATTCCGGTCAAAAAGCGAGCAACGTGGGAAATCAAGCGGGGGATGAAGGGAAGTCCCAGCACGTAAAGCCAGTGTGCGAGGCGGTGCAGCACTAGGGCCTGAAGACCGGGGTAGCAAAACAAAACTTCCAGCCAGTTGCGAGCTGCAGGGTCGCGATCAAAAATTATACTGAAGTCAGCTCTAAGGGTCTTTAGCACTTTCAGAGTTACCAATTTTGGTTAAACACGCCACTTTCGATTTTACATTTTACTGGATGGGGGAAGTGAGCGGTCGATCGGGAGATTGGGGTGTGGGAGATTAACAGATTGGCCGATTGGGGGAGATTGAGGCAGTGGCACCGTGCCAGAAGAGGAGATTGGGGGAGAATTCGATGATATTTTATTTTCCCCATCCCACAGCGCCGCCGCGTTTTATTCCTGTACTGAGATTGTATAGTCAGACTTGACTCCGGGTTCGAGAGTACCGACCCAAATCCTGTAAGAGCCTGCTTGCCAGTCTGAATCAACAATGCCAGCATCTTTATTCTGACCTGCATCGTCTCCGCAGCGCACTGCATTACCGGGGCCTTGTACGAGTAAGGTTGTGTCCTTGCCTCCGCTGTTGACTTGGAGTGTGAGTTTTGAAAATTTTTTCTGCAAGACTATGATGTGGTCGGGAGTTGGAGTGGCAAAACCCAAACATTTGTTTTTGTGGCGATCGGCGTTGGCTATGGCAGATAGAGAGTACGATCCGCCTGTGGCACCTCTCAAAACTGCTGTTGGGGAGTCAAAACCTGGCGATAAAGTTAAAGTGCCGAAATTGGCTGTTTCTGCTAAAACTGGTAGGGCGACGATCGCGGCGGCGATCCCGGCGATCGCACCGTTTTTGAAATTGGCTCCCCGATTAAACAAAATGGCAATTCTCCTGGCGTCACAACTTAAAATCAAAACTCAGATTTTACCCATCGCAGGTTCCAGCATCCTAACTCTGGAGGAATAATAATTTTTTAATTTGTTCAAAACCTCCAGGCTTCTCTTCCTTAATATGTCTATCAGCACAATCCCTGTACGATCGCCCTCGCTTGTGCCACTCGGATTTCTGCCACAGGCGATCGACTCATATCCGAAATTGTACGGTGTCAAGATGATAAATTTGATACTTCTAGCCTTGCTGTTGGCGATCGGTTCCCTATTGACACAGGTTTTGGTATTGTTACCTATAGGTCTAGGCGGCTGGCTCCACTTCCCTAATTGGCTGAGCCTGGCCTTGATTTTGTTGGCTATTTGTTGGTGCTTGGGGGATTAGTCAGCAGCCAGCATTCATGAGTTATTAATTATTAGTCAAAAGCTAATTATTAATCATTCCGCTTCCCCCAACGGCCAATGCCCGATCGCCCCCGGTCTGATGATGTATACTTCACAATTGACACTTAGGAGTATAAAATCTAAGATTTGACATCTACCTATAGAATGATGCAACGACAAATTTATTCGATCTCAGGATTTCACTCTTCTGACAAAACCCTGGGGGAAACTCCTAAGAAACAGGATCGTCCGATACACCGGGCGCTTGTATTAATGCTAGTGGCAACCGGTTTGCTGGGCCTGCACGCTAGTCGGCTGGTGGAATTGCAACTGGTACAAGGGAAGCAACACCGGGAACGAGCCGAAAACAATCGCGTTCGCCTAGTGCCAATGCCGGCGAATCGCGGACACATTATCGATCGCAAAGGGAAGCTGCTAGCGGCAAACAATTTAGCTCGATCGGTATATTTGTGGCCGAAAGAACAAACGCCGGAAGAGTGGAAAGCGACAGCAAAGAAGTTGAGTCCGCTGGTGAAAATCCCGGCCGAAGAAATTTTACAGAAAATAAAACAGGTAGATCCTCTATCCTACAGACCGGTGCGGATCAAGCAAGCGATGCCGCCAGAGGTGTTTGTGCCACTAGCAGAACAGGTGGGACAAATACGCGGAGTGGAAGTGCGACCAGAAGCGAAGCGCTATTATCCCGAAGCCAGTGTGGCGGCTCATGTTCTCGGATATATTGGCGAAGCTACCGCAGCAGACTTGGAAGCTAACCCCGAATATCCGATGGGGATGATTGTCGGTCAGATGGGCATAGAAGCGAGTTCTAACGAGAAGATAGCGGGAGTTTGGGGCGATCGGCTGATCGAGGTAAATGCCCAAAATCAAGAGTTGCGGCTGATCGGAGAGACACCGCCTAAACCGGGTGAGGCCGTGCAGCTAACCATAGACTTGCCTATGCAAAAAGCAGCCGAACAAGCCCTGGGGAACCGACGGGGAGCAGTAGTGGCCCTGGATGTCAAAACCGGCGCGGTATTAGTTCTGGCTAGCCACCCGACGTTTGACCCCAATCTGTTTACGCGAAAAATCACTAAGGAGGAGTGGCAAACTCTTCAAGACGCCGAAAATCCATTTTTGAATCGGGCCATGCAAGGCTATCCCCCCGGTAGCACTTTTAAAATTGTGACCTCCGTCGCGGGCCTGGAGTCGGGCAAGTTTTCGCCGGACTCAATTCTCGGTACTTCGTCTTACATTACTGTGGGGGGAATTGATTTTAACGAACACAGCGGCGGTTACGGCAACATCGGCTTTCGGGAGGCCTTGGCTTTCAGCAGCAATACGTTTTTTTATCAAGTGGGGATTAGTACCGGACCGGAGCAAATTTCTAAGTGGGCACACCGCTTGGGAATTGGCAAGGAGACGGATTTGAATCTTTTGGGGCTAGGCGGCGGCGATCACGGTCAAGCCCCGACGCCGGTCGAGAAGGAGAAAATCTATAAAGAACCTTGGTATGCGGGTGATACGGTAACGATGTCCATCGGGCAGGGGTTGGTGTTGATGACTCCTTTGGAGGCGGCGGTGATGGTGAGTTCGATCGCTAACGGCGGCTATCGCGTGAAGCCTCATCTTTTGACTTCTATGACCGGCACACCGCAGACTCAAAGAGTACATACAGGGATGAAACCTTCAACAGTTCAGGTGATTAAGGAAGGACTGATCGCGGTGGTTGCCGAGGGTACGGGACAGGCGATGAATGACGGTTCGATTCCGCTGACGGGGGGCAAAACAGGGACTTCGGAGGTCATCGGACAGAAGGATCACTCTTTGTATGTCGCCTTTGGACCCGCTGACAAGCCGGAAATTGCGATCGCCGTGGTTGTGGAAAATGGCGGTTTTGGTTCTGTTGCTGCAGCCCCGATCGCCAAAGAGGTTTTTCAAGCTTATTTTGGGAAACAGAAACAGCCAAATTAGTCATTAGTCAGCAGTTATTAGTCAGCAGTCATTAGTCAGCAGTCATTAGTCAGCAGTCATTAGTCATTAGTCAGCAGTCATTAGTTATTAGACAGTAAATTGGGCGCGTGCAACTAAACCCAAACAAAATGTTTGTAGCAATACTTTGGGAAAGTGGTATGACTAATGACTGCTGATATGTTGTCGGGGCGCTTTTACCTGAATCTTTCGCTGGGATTTTATATTTTGGTGAACCCGCGACAAAATTTAGGACTTGATAGGGCTAATGGCTAATGACTAATTCAGCCGCATAAATATTGTAGCTTTGCGAATTCCTGTTATTTCTCCGGTACTGGTGACTGTGAGCGATCGCAAGTGGTCGAACAATGGTCTTGCCGAAAGTTCAATTAACCTCAACAGCGGGATTTGTTTTTCCCAAATTGCCCTGCTGGAGGGCCAGTCTAAATAAAAATAGCCGTTGTTAGATGGCGGTAGCGGTTCTATGCTGGTTTGAAAATCTTGATTGGCAACTAAAGAGCCTGTTTCTGCTGCTTCTAGTGCTGCGTCCATTGCTTCTACTGAAGTGGTAAAAATTTCGTATTTGCCGACGGTGGCTCGGACTCCTTTTGCCTCGGTTTCGATCGCACTTTTTCTATTATTTTTTTTACCCAAATTTTGACTCGTTGTCAACTGCGTCCAAGCGGTAATTTTCTGGTTTCTGAGAGTGAAGCTGCCGATGCTGTATTCTTTGCTGCGGGCAATTTCATCGAGTTTGTCGATCGCCTTTTGGGAATCAGGAGATTTTTCGGCGGCAAAAATCCAGTCCGCACTATTTGACGAATTCCGAAGCAATCCTAAAGCGTATTCTCCTTGTACCCAGTTAAATATATCCTGCTGCAGGTTGACGCCCCAAACTTGCTGAATATCTGCGAAGGTGCGATCGACTAAGTTTGAGACTTCTGCATTAGTAGACACCGCCGATGACAAATCAGCCCAAAAATTCCTTAAATCGGTGCTGGCGACCGCGAAAGGACTGGCTGAGGGAATGTATTGCAAGGCTTTCACTGGTTCAGAGAGTGTTGGAGAAGCTGTGTTTTCTCGCGATGTCACTAAAGCAGTTTGAGCCAGCAATCCCCGTCGGTTGACTCCGACAGCAACTGCGAGGGAATTAAGAGAAATTTGGGGATTTTGCTCGGTTTGTGACTGCGGCAGATTAACAAATGCTAAAGCTATTCTGCCTTGATTTAACTGCTGGAAAGCTTTTTGATAGTTAGGACTATTGTTGAGATTTAGCTTGGCTGCTGCAACGTTGTTAATTGCATCTCGAATCACAGTTGGGCTGTTGGCAAATAAAACAAAACTCGGGTTAGTTCCTGAATCTGAACTGCCGCCGATTGCCGCTGTTGCGAAGCTAGCGGGCAAAGTTGTCTTCGGCAGAGAAAGCGGGTTGAAAGGCGAAATCGGAGAAGTTTTTTTGTTGGCTATTGGTACTTGTTTATAATTAATTTGCACGCCTTTATATATTTCCGACTGCACTGTTTTAGCCGCACGAGATTGTTTTCGCCAGTAGGAGTCGAGAAATTTTTGGCTGCGATCGACATTTTTGGAGGAAACCGCCAGCAAAAACCCGCTTTGTTTGCCGTTGTTGCTGTCGCCATCGAAATCTTTATCTATGACAGCGAGGGTAATTTCGTCACCTATCCAAGGTTCGATATCTCGCCTGTAATCGAGGCCTGTATTGGCGAGGAGACTTTTTTTGATTTGCTCAAATTCTGCGTGCGATCGACTTCTTTCTTCGGGACTGGCAAAAACTTGTCGCAATGCTTCGAGGCGATCGGGATTTACCAGCATTGAAGCTAAAAAAGGTGTTTGTTTCGAGACAAACACAGCCGCAGCCGGAGTAGTTGTCGGCCCGCCAGCGAGCAAATTCAGGGGAGTGTGAGTTGTCAGCCAGTAAAAACCACCGGCACTCAAGCCTAAGAGTGCCAAGACGCCAGCAATGAGGAAAGAAAAGAACGATCGCAGCTTCATACAACAAGGACTAATGACCACAGTCTATTATTAACTATAGCCTTTCTCAGTAACATGAGGTGTTCTTGGGCATTGGGCATTGGGCAAACAGGGCATTGGGCATTGGCCAAACAGGAAGAGTACCTTACTTTCCTGAGAACCGCTATAGAGTAGCGCATAACCGTAGCTGTCGGCAGATACTTTTTGTGCGGTTCGCAAAAAAAAAAGGCTAAACTAAAATATTCTCAATATCTAAAATCAAGTAAAATGCTAACAATATCAACGCCCCCCGAACAACGAGTTTTACTGCAAAACATCAGTTGGCAGTTATATGAAAGCCTCCTAGCAGAACTGGGCAACAAACGTTCCACCAGAATTGCTTATCATCAAGGTCAATTAGAAATTATGGTGCCACTACCGGAACATGAAAATCGCAACAGGCTGATCGATCGCTTAATTGTAACTCTCATAGAAGAACTCAATTTGGAGTACAACCCCTTTGGGTCGATGACGATTAAAAAACGCCAAAAAGCAGCGGGAAAAGAACCAGATTCATGCTATTATATCCAGAATGAAGCACTGGTCAGAGGGAGAACAGAATTAAACTTTGCTCAAGATACGCCGCCCGATTTAGCACTGGAAATTGATATTACCAGCAGTTCCTTAAATCAATTCGATTTATATGCAGATTTAGGCGTACCAGAAATTTGGCGGTACGACGGACGAAGCATCAAGTTTTATCAATTGCAAAATGGCGAATATGCCGAGGGCAATTTTTCCCGGGCTTTCCCGATACTACCGACTGCAAAAGTTGACGAATTTATCGATCGGTGTCAAACTACAGGCGCAACCGCAGCAGTGCGAGAATTCCGGGAATGGGTGAGAAATCCGTAATTGTGCAGTCTACCACCGCAACCCTCGCGCATCGGAAAAATCTGCATCTATAATCGCCCCCGCATCGAATACAGCATTAGTCAAATCAGCCTTTCTAAACGACGTTACCGCCAATTTTTCTATTTCTTCAACAGCGATAAAAAAGCCGATCGCAGTTAAGCCAAGAATTACCCCAGAAACCAAAAATAAGACAATTCCCCTGAGAGTATCTCCGCCCAAAAATGTCACAATACCGCTAGCGCCGATCGCAGCAGCAGCCCCAGCCACAGACCCCGCCACAATTCCAGCCTCGCCCCGAGTCACAGCAATCGCCGTAGCAGCCGTTCCGGTCACCGCCACAGCCCCCACATCCGCCCCGCCAATGAGTCCAGTCAAAGCCCCAGCCGTCGTCACTGTCACCGCAGTTACCCCAGCCCTAGCAATCAAATTTCTCACCCGCCTGCGGCTTTGTCCGGTTCTGACACCCTGAAAATTTGCCCCCCTCAAAATCGCCCCGGTGAAATTGCAGCCTCGAATGTCGCAACCGCTGAAATTCCCCCCAGACAAGTCAAGACCTTTAAAAGAACGGTTCCGCAAGTCTTGGTTAGCAAAATTGAGCTTTCGAGGTAAAGTCATTCGATTTTAGATTTTAGATTTTAGATTTTAAATTAGCAAACCAAAAGCTTGGGATTTTAGATTTTAGATTATAGATTGTAGATTAACCAAGCACAGGGCATTTAGAATAAAGCCTGTGGTTTATAACGAGTTTCCATGTCTCCCATCTCCGAATCCCCATTTTCCCCCGAACAAATTGCCGCTGAAAGACTCACACCTGAAGAATATGAAGAAATCGTTCAGCGTCTAGGTCGCCATCCTAATAAAGCTGAATTGGGAATGTTCGGCGTCATGTGGAGCGAACACTGCTGTTACAAAAATTCGCGGCCGCTATTAAAACAGTTTCCCACAGAGGGCGATCGAATTCTCGTCGGACCTGGAGAAAATGCTGGCGTCGTAGACTTGGGAGACGGCTTGCAACTCGCCTTCAAAATTGAATCCCACAACCACCCCTCAGCAGTCGAACCTTTCCAAGGTGCAGCAACCGGTGTCGGGGGGATTCTCCGCGATATCTTCACAATGGGGGCTCGCCCCATCGCACTTTTAAATTCCCTGCGTTTCGGCAACTTAGACGATGCTAAAACTCAGAGATTGTTCAAAGGCGTAGTGTCGGGAATTTCCCATTATGGAAATTGCATCGGCGTGCCCACAGTTGGCGGCGAAGTTTACTTCGATCCTGCTTATTCCGGCAACCCATTAGTTAACGTTATGGCCTTGGGTTTAATGGAAACTCAAGAAATCGTCAAATCCGGGGCATCCGGCATCGGAAATCCCGTGCTTTATGTCGGTTCAACTACCGGGCGAGATGGCATGGGAGGAGCAAGTTTTGCCAGTGCCGAATTGACAGACAAATCAATGGACGATCGCCCCGCCGTCCAAGTAGGAGATCCATTTTTAGAAAAATCCTTAATTGAAGCTTGTTTAGAAGCATTCAAAACCGGGGCAGTCGTCGCCGCCCAAGATATGGGGGCCGCCGGAATCACCTGTTCGACATCAGAAATGGCAGCCAAAGGCGGCGTCGGCATTGAATTCGATTTAGACAAAGTTCCCGTTCGAGAAAGCGGCATGATTCCCTACGAATACCTGCTTTCGGAATCCCAAGAACGGATGTTGTTTGTTGCCCAAAAAGGACGGGAACAGGAATTAATCGATATTTTCCACCGCTGGGGTTTGCACGCGGTAGTAGCGGGGACAGTTATCGAAAAGCCGATCGTCCGAATTCTCTTTAAAGGCGAAATCGCTGCCGATATTACCGCGACTGCTTTGGCAGATAACACGCCAATTTATCACCGAGAATTGTTGACAGAACCGCCAGAATATGCTAGAAAAGCATGGGAATGGACGGCGGATTTGCTGCCAGAATCCACCGCAGGCGGTATCGAAGTTCAAGGTAATTTCCAAACTTGGAATCAGATTTTGCTGACGCTTTTAGATACTCCCACCATCGCTTCTAAACGCTGGGTTTATCGCCAATACGACCATCAAGTGCAAAACAATACTGTAGTTTTGCCGGGTGGTGCTGATGCTGCGGTCATCAGATTGCGTCCGCTAGAACCCTGCCAATCTTCCCTTGCTAAGGAGTTACAAGAACCCCCCCAATCCCCCCTTACTCAGGAGGGGCTACACACAGAAGATGCTGTTTCTGAAGTTTCTGAAAGCAAACAGGAAGAAGAGGTAATTCCTCTATTTAAAAAGGCACAAGGTAGGGAAACTCCAAAACTTTCTCCCCCCCTTAGCAAGAAGGAAGTGCCGCCGCCTGCGGTTATTCCCGGAGTTGCTGCAACGGTTGATTGCAATTCTCGTTATGTTTATCTCGATCCTTATGAAGGTGCAAAAGCAGTCGTAGCGGAAGCAGCGAGAAACTTAAGCTGTGTGGGTGCTGAACCTGTCGCAGTTACTGATAATTTGAATTTTGGCAGTCCTGAAAAGGCGATCGGATATTGGCAGTTAGCCTCAGCTTGTCGCGGCATTGCTGATGCTTGTCGGGAGTTGGGAACACCTGTTACTGGGGGCAATGTTTCTCTTTACAATGAAACGGTTGATGCTGAGGGGAATCCTCAACCAATTTATCCGACTCCGGTAATCGGAATGGTGGGGTTAATTCCCGATTTGAGCAAGCTTGCTGGCCAAGCTTGGCTAAAGAAAGGTGATTTAATTTATGTCCTGGGAGTGGGGGAAGCATCCCAAAACTCAGAACTTCCATCTGAAAGCTCGAAAATCGAAACTTCTCCTACTTTGGGTGGTTCGGAATATTTAGCGGCAATTCACGGGATTGTAGCTGGGAAACCGCCAAGGATAGATTTTGAGTTGGAAAGAAAAGTGCAATCGGTTTGTCGCGATGGAATTCGGCAAGGTTGGATAGGTTCTGCCCATGATTGTGCGGAAGGTGGAATTGCGATCGCCCTCGCGGAATGCTGTATTTCTGCTAAAATGGGTGCAGAAATTCATCTCAGTTTCAATTCGGAAAAGGTCGGCCGCTGGGATGAAATATTGTTTGGTGAAATTGGCAACTGCATTCTAGTTTCAGTCGCACCGAAAAATCAAGAGATTTGGGAGTCTTACCTGCAAGAACATTTGACCAAAATGTGGCAGAAAATTGGTTTAGTTTGCTGTGCTGACTCACCTTTGCGGGTTGTGAGTGCTGATAATCAAGTGTTAATTGAGGTGGCGATGGGTGAGATGGGCGATCGATTCTATAATGCGATCGAGCGTCGGATTGCATCTGTCTGACAACGTGAAGTTTTGATCCCCCTAGATCCCCCTTAAAAAGGGAGACTTTGAATACTCTTGTCCCCCCCTTGTTAAGGGGGGCTAGGGGGGTTCTCCGGGTTTAAAAACACGCCCAAGAACCCCGACTTCTTACAAAATTCACGATTTTGGCAAAAACTTATTACAGAACTCGGGGTTATTGCACCCTATACAATATAAATAGTATCATTCATAAAATAAATGATTTGCTGTATCAATCCCGACTGCCCCAATCCTCAAAACCCCGACGGGCAAACATATTGCATCAGTTGTGGCCTTGAACTCGTACCCATCCTGCGAAATCGCTTCCGCACGATCAAACTCCTCGGTCAAGGTGGCTTCGGCAGAACCTATTTAGCAGAAGATATCGATCGACTAAATCAACGCTGTGTCGTTAAACAATTAGCACCAAATGTCCAGGGAACTTGGGCGATTAACAAAGCTGTAGAATTATTTCAGCAAGAAGCCAGACAACTGCAACAGCTAGGACAACATCCCCAAATCCCATCACTAGATGCCTATTTTGAAGACAACAAATATTTGTATCTCGTACAGCAGTTTGTGGATGGGGATAATTTGTTGACGCTTTTCCAAAATCAGGGAACTTTGCAAGAAAGCCAAGTTAAGCAACTATTACTCGAACTTCTACCTGTTCTCAAGTTTATTCACGAACAAAAAATCATTCACCGAGATATCAAGCCTGAGAATATTATGTGCCGTCGCAGCGACGGTGTGTTAATGCTGATTGATTTCGGAGTTTCCAAACAGTTGTCGGGAACAGTGATGTCGAGACTGGGAACGCAAATTGGTTCGCATGGTTATGCACCCCTTGAACAAATGCAAGGCGGTGAAGCTTATGCAGCCAGCGATTTGTTTAGCTTGGGGGCGACGGCTTTTCACCTACTGACGGGGGTACATCCTTATGGTTTGTGGACGGAACACGGTTATAGCTGGACTGCCAATTGGCAGCAACATTTGAAAAGTCCCATAGATAAGCGATTGGAATTGATTTTATCTAAGTTGTTGGCAAAAGATATCCAGCAGCGCTATCAATCAGCCGAGGAAGTTTTAATTGATTTTCAACATCAGTCAAGACAAACTCCCGCACCGATACCAACTCCCACAATTCCTGTGATTCCACAACACTCTTTGCCGTTACAAACTAACACAAAAAGGCGAGGTTTATTGCAATTAGCGGGTTTTGCTGCGGGAGGATTTGCCTTAGCTGTGCTGAGTCAAAGTTTGTTGAACAACAAATCTTCTTCATCTTCACCAAATCTTCCACCTTCATCCAACAATAAGCCGCCATCTCCTAAATCATCACCTCAAAAATCATCTCCAAAAACTACAGCCAAAAGTTCATCGCCAAAACCATCTCCAGAATCTGTAGCAGAAAGTCCTTCGCCAAAACCATCTCCAAAACCCGCACCACAAACTCCGAAACCTCAGCCATCTTCCAATGCTTTAACTCCAAAACCTCAGCCATCTTCCAATGCTTTAAAAAGCTTTACTTTTGAAACGGTGACAGTCAACTCAACAGGGCAAATCGTCAACCGCCGTCAAGGAAAAGCACAGGCTTTTATAGAAAATATGGGGAATGGTATTACTCTAGACATGGTAGCAATTCCTGGCGGCAGTTTCGTGATGGGTTCCCCCGATACTGAAGCCGGACGAAGTAGCTATGAAGGGCCGCAGCGTACCGTGAATATGCCTGCTTTTTTTATGGGTAAATATGAGATCACTCAAGAACAATACCAAGCGGTGATGGGAAATAACCCTTCTGAGTTCAAAGGTGGGAAACTTCCTGTCGAAAAAGTAAGCTGGAATGACGCTGTGGAATTCTGCAAGCGCCTTTCTCAAAAAACAGGCAAGACTTATCGCTTACCTTCACAAGCTGAATGGGAATATGCTTGTCGCGCCGGAACTAAAACACCTTTCTATTTTGGTGAAACAATTACCCCGGATTTAGTTAATTATAATGGCAATAATCCCTACGCTTCGGCAGCGAAGGGACTTTACCGCAAACAAACAACTATTGTCGGGAGTTTTGGGCCCAATGCTTTTGGACTTTATGATATGCACGGGAATGTTTGGGAATGGTGCACTCCTGGCGATAAGGATCGAAACGATCGCCCGGTGCGGTGTGGCGGTTCCTGGAACGACACTGCGGTGAATTGTCGCAGTGCCTATCGTCTTAGCAATTCGGCGGGCGATCGTTTCTCGGACATCGGTTTTCGCGTGGCTTTGGTTTCCGCGTAGTCTCGGGTTTTCTTTTCTGTGCTTTAGTCTCCGGCAAGGACTCTTCTTTTAAGACTCGGCGGTTTTAACCTGGTTTATAAATATAGTCCTTGACGCATCAAAACCTTCTTACTTAATACTCGATCGTGCCCAAAATGACTTTACATGGCCGCACAGATTCCCATGATGATATAGTATGTCAATTTCCTAAAAAAGTCAAGATCGATCAGCCTTAATTTTTAATATTTGAAAAAGTCCATAAAGCAAGTTTCTAATTTATTTTCCATTGCACGATCGCCTATCTCTTAGTCTCGCGTTGCGTGGACGAAAGTTTCTAGAGAAGCGATTTCAATCGCCTCATCGATCGCGCCCCATCGATCGCGCCCCATCGATCGCGCCCCATCCATCGCCCGAGGGCCCACCATTAATCAAGGTTAATATAGGATCGGGGGGCGATCGAGACTACAATGCGATGGAACGTCGCATCGCTTCGGTCTGAAATGCTACACGAGTTGGAAATAATGACAGATCCGTGGCAAGATTAAAGAAATGTTAAGTTATGCGACATCTTCCCCAAAAGAACGAATCGGTGAAATTGTCCCCCTAACATACCGTCCCCATTAGGAACCCACCTATCTATGATCCCCAACCATTCTTTCGCGGCTGACGAGCATTCTAGTAAACCCGACAAGCCAGAGGAAGCTTGCGGCGTTTTTGGTATCTACGCACCGGGTGAAGATGTCGCCAAGTTGACCTACTTCGGTTTGTATGCTTTGCAGCACCGGGGTCAGGAATCCGCAGGGATAGCCACTTTTGACGGTGAAAAAGTCCACCTGCACAAAGATATGGGACTGGTTTCCCAAGTCTTCAACGAATCGAGTTTAGGTCACTTGCCCGGTAACTTAGCCGTAGGCCACACTCGCTACTCTACTACTGGCTCGTCGCGCGTGGTCAACGCTCAGCCTGTGGTTGTCGAAACTCGTTTGGGAAGTCTGGCTTTAGCACATAACGGGAATCTTGTCAATACAAAACAGTTGCGAGAAGAATTGCTGTCTCGGAAGTGCGAGTTCGTCAGCACGACGGATTCAGAGGCGATCGCAGTGGCGATCGGCTCGGAGGTAGACAATGGCAAAGACTGGCTGGAAGCAGCGATCAGTGCCTTTGGTATGTGCCAAGGAGCCTTTAGTTTGACGATCGCCACCCCCCAAGGCGTGATGGGAGTCCGCGACCCCCACGGAGTTCGCCCGCTGGTAATTGGTATCCTCCCCACAACTCCGGTACGGTACGTTTTAGCATCAGAAACTTGCGGCTTGGATATTATCGGAGCTGAATTTTTGCGCGACGTAGAACCGGGGGAATTAGTTTGGATTACAGAGGAAGGTATGGCTTCCTTCCACTGGAGCCAGCAGCAGAAGCGCAAACTTTGCATCTTTGAAATGATCTATTTTGCTCGACCGGACAGCCAAATGGAAGGTGAAAGTTTGTACAGCTACCGACTGCGGATCGGGCGTTTGTTAGCAGCAGAATCTCCGACTGATGCTGATATAGTCATCGGCGTTCCCGATTCTGGAATCCCGGCGGCGATCGGCTTTTCTCAAGCTTCCGGCATTCCTTACGCCGAAGGATTGATTAAAAACCGCTACGTCGGGCGCACATTTATTCAACCGACTCAGACAATGCGGGAGTCAGGAATCCGCATGAAACTCAACCCTCTCAAAGATGTGTTGGAAGGAAAGCGAGTAATTATTATTGACGATTCGATCGTGCGCGGTACTACTAGCCGGAAAATCGTCAAAGCCTTGCGGGATGCGGGCGCGACAGCAGTTCACATGAGAATTTCCTCGCCACCGGTGACTCATCCTTGTTTCTACGGGATCGACACCGACAATCAAGATCAGTTGATTGCTGCTACTAAGTCAGTCGCAGAAATCGGCGCCCAAATAGGGGTTGATTCCTTGGCTTTCTTGAGTTGGGATGGAATGCTGAAGGCGACTAACGAAGACCCGATGAGTTTTTGTTCGGCGTGTTTCACTGGGGATTATCCGATCGACGTTCCAGAAGTGGTAAAACGGTCTAAGCTCCTATTAGAAAAGGCTGGAACCTAGAAAATTAAAAAGCGAGAAAGCGATCGCCCCTCATTTTCCGCAATTTATGGATTTTCAAAATTTTCTGGTAAGTCGTTGCCAGAATGTGTGTAGTAATGTTACATTAACTTAGCTGTAGCAATAATTGCAGAATTTGTGAACTATAGTGAACAGTCGGTTGGGTAGAACTTGCGTGAAACCCAAGATTCTGATTGGAGATTTGAGATTTGTCCTTCAATCTAAAATCGCCAATCTAAAATCGATGGGTCTTTCCCTACACTCTCGTTCACAATTCCTGCTCGAAGCGCTGTATGCTACCTGGAGACTGGAGGTATTTCCTCCAGATGTCCACTCTCAGATTGAAGTCGCATTTCGCACGAACAACGGGCACATGAGATTTTTCAGATAACAGGGTCGATCGCACTAATTTTCCCCATACAAGTATTCCCCAAGCCAACTTGCTTGAGAATTTCGGACGGGCTGTTCATGCGAACTAAAGAACTTTAGAAACCCTTGCAGAGTAAAAAATATGGCTCCTTGCAGGTTGAAACTGACCTCACCCGCAGAGGGATACAACCCCCCGACATGAGTCGGGGAGAGCCAAAAAATTTAGATATTAGTTTAAGCCCCCAGATTCATCTGTGGAGTGAATCTAAAATCTAAAATCTAAAATCTAAAATCGATTGACTGTTGAAAGAAGGCGGAATGTGGTTTCTCAAGTCAGCTTAAATCGGAAACTTCGTGCAATCAAATACTGTTCTCAATCCCCCGAGCAATCAAGGCTCATCCTCTCGTACAACAGAGTTACCTTTTACTCTTGCTGATATCAAATCAGCCATTCCAGCCCACTGTTTTGAACCCTCGGCATGGAGATCTCTGGCTTACTTCTTTTTAGATCTGGGAATTATTGCAGGTTTGTATGCGATCGCCTACACCGTCGATTCCTGGCTCTTTTACCCAATCTTTTGGTTGATGCAGGGAACGATGTTTTGGGCATTGTTTGTAGTGGGCCACGACTGCGGACACGGTTCATTTTCTAAGAGCAAATGGCTCAACAACCTGATCGGACACCTCTCCCACGCTCCAATTCTAGTGCCCTTCCACGGTTGGCGGATCAGTCACAGAACCCACCACGCGAATACAGGCAGCTTAGATAACGATGAAAGCTGGTATCCCGTGTCGAAGAGCCATTACGAACAAATGCGCTGGTACGAAAAGCTGGGACGCTTCTATTTAATGTTATTTGCCTACCCAATTTATCTGTTTCGCGGATCGGGCGTTCGGGCAGGTTCTCACTTCATGCCCGGTAGCCAGCTTTTCCGTCCTTCCGAAAAATGGGATGTGTTGACGAGTTCCGCATCCTTGGTACTGATGGTAGGCTTTTTAGGCGCCCTAACCTATCAGTTTGGTTGGCTGTTTTTACTGAAGTTCTACTTGGTTCCCTATGTAGTGTTCGTGATGTGGCTGGATTTGGTAACATACCTGCACCACACAGAAGCCGATATTCCTTGGTATCGCGGTAAAGATTGGTATTTCTTGAAAGGTGCATTGTCTACGATCGATCGCGACTACGGAATCATCAATTCCATCCATCACGACATCGGGACTCACGTAGCCCACCACATTTTCTCGACCATGCCGCACTATCACTTGAAGGAAGCAACGGAAGCCATCAAGCCAGTGTTGGGCGATTATTATCGCAAGTCAACCGATCCAATTTGGAAGAGCTTTATTCGCTCTTACTGGGATTGTCATTTTGTCTCGGATACAGGTTCGGGAGTTTACTACGAATCGCCTAACACTCGGCGATCGGCTGAAGTTAAGTAGCTTAAATAAACAATAGAATACGCAAAAACCCGGCTGCTTAAAGAAACCGGGTTTTTCATTATTTTTGCGCGTGTTCGATCGGATGTTCCACATTTAATCTGCATATTTGGAACCGACACTCCGCCCACCCCACAAGAAATTTACAGATTCCCTTTAAGCCCGATCGCAGTGACAATAGTCCACGCATCCACCAACAGCAACAGCAGCGTACATAAAAGTAAGATAAGATACATCCAAGGCTGCGACAAAGGGCGGACATCTCTAGTATCAATACCTGTTTTTGCTTCCACCAAACCGACTAATTTAGCAAATCCAGCCACCCGCATGGGTAGCAAATAACCTTCTCCGGAATGACTCAAAAAATAGTAAACTAAACCTCCTTGACCGGTCGATCGAGGTTTGAGAGCTTTTACCTCAGTCCAAGGTAGGGACCAACCCTTGCGAAAAAAACGCGGAAACCAGTTGGGATATGTGACTTCAATCCCTTCCTCGCTCAAAATTACCCTTTCACTGAGCACGCCGTACAAGCCCACAGCGCCGATAACAATTGCCGCCCAGAGTGCGGCGGGAGGAACCGGTGCTTGCGTTACTTCCGACAAAAAAGGCAAGGGAATTGTCAGGGCTATGTACAAGCTCAACAGCGTGATTCTAATCAGGGGAGAAAGCCGGAATACCGCCGGCTCAAATACTGGGGCAGAAGATGGGGAAGAAGCAAGAGGTTGTGCTGACATAGCGGAAATTGGAGAAGCTGTTTATTGATATTTTTGCACAGCTTTCGGGTCCGGCAACAAAACTCACAACTGCAAATATGAAAAACCCGACTATATTTGCAGTTGTGAGTTTTGAGCTAAAATTCATTTCAGAAACTTTGATTCTTAAGTTTTGATTTTTTACCGGTTTGCAGAAGTTGGAATTTTGAGCGCGGAGCTATCAATTAACTGACAATTTATAACTCAAAACTCACAACTCTTATTAATCGACGGCGGTTAGTGCCGGTACAGTCAAAGGTTCTGAGATTTCTCGGGATTTGGGGCGGCCTGCTATTGCTGTTCGATCGCCCTGAGCTTCCTCTCGGGATCTGTTACGATTGAGGTTTGAATAGGGGCCTTCGTTAATCTGCAAGCGATCGCAAGGAATTTTATCCGACAAAATTGCACTAGCCATCATCCCGGTGTGAATTTCCAATGCTGCGGCCCCTATCGCTTCAAACACTAAGCGCTGTCCGGGAAACACCACTCGTTCAAAATACCAGTTAGGAATGTTGGCGATGCGAGCAATCTGAATTTGACTCGTGGCGTTGACGTAGCAGCACAGAATCTTGCTGTCGCTGTCTAAGGGTACGGGATCAAGAATTTGAGCCATAAATTGTGAGGGAGCCTTGCCTAAAAGTTTTAGTTATCTTATCAGGCTAACACTAGGCGATCCCACCTACTGTAAAGCCGACTACCAACTCCCTAATAGATTAGAGACAGATCGTACCAAACTTTTAATTTAACCGGATAAATATCTGTTTTTTGACTTCCAGCTTGGATCTTCGGTCAAAATACGCTGTATTTGCTTAAAAATTAGCTTTTTTCTGCTGCTGTCGCCCATCGACACTAACAAGCTCGGCCTTGAGCCAAATAGAAAAATTTAAGAATATTTAAGGTCAAATTGCGAAAATTAGAGAGATTGTAAAGTTATATTAAAAGAATATTAACATAGCGGAAAAAGTTCCAGTTTAGGATATGGCAATCATGGAAAGCCGAGAAAACCGAGTCCTGTACGTTCGCCTCCCTTGCAATCCGATTTTCCCGATCGGAGTTGTGTATCTTTCGGATCACGTACACAAGCTGTTTCCCGATGTCGAACAGCGCATTTTCGATTTAGGCGCGGTGCCCCCCCTGGATTTCGCTAAAGCTTTGGATGCCAGCATAGACGAGTTTAAGCCGACGCTGCTAGTTTTCTCTTGGCGGGACATTCAAATTTACGCGCCCGTGGGCGGCCGGGGCGGCAATCCGTTGCAAAATGCCTTCGAGTTCTACTACGCCAAAAATCTGCTGATCAAGTTCCGGGGAGCACTCGGAGGACTACGTTTAGCCGCGTCTTACTACACCGAACTCTGGCGCAATTTGGGACTGATTAAGCGCGGATTGAAGCGGGCCCGGAAATACCGCCCCGAAGCTCGTGCAGTGGTCGGCGGCGGTGCTGTGAGCGTGTTTTACGAGCAGTTGGGCCGCAGTTTGCCGGCGGGAACTGTGGTTTCGGTGGGGGAAGGCGAAGCTTTGCTGGAGAAGTTGATTAAGGGCGAAGATTTGGCCGAGGAAAGATGTTATGTGGTGGGAGAAACCGTGCCGCGGGCGAGGCTAATTCACGAAAAGCCAGCCAACATCGAGAAAACAGCCTGCAATTATAACTACATCGAAACGATTTGGCCGGAATTTTCCTATTATCTACAGGATATGGACTTCTACGTGGGAGTCCAAACCAAGCGCGGCTGTCCTCATAATTGCTGTTACTGCATTTATACGGTGATTGAAGGGAAACAAGTGCGGATCAATCCGGCGGATGAGGTGGTGGCGGAGATTCGGCAATTGTACGATCGAGGTATCCGCAATTTCTGGTTTACCGACGCTCAATTTATCCCGGCACGCAAATTCATCGATGATGCAGTTGAATTATTGCAAAAAATCATCGCCGCCGGCATGGACGACATACACTGGGCCGCTTACATCCGTGCGGACAATCTCACACCAGAGTTGTGTGATTTGATGGTAAAAACGGGGATGAATTACTTTGAAATCGGCATCACCAGCGGTTCCCAGGAACTGGTTCGTAAAATGCGGATGGGCTACAACTTGCGAGTAGTTTTGGAAAATTGTCGCGATTTAAAAGCAGCCGGTTACAACGATGTGGTTTCCGTGAATTACTCCTTTAACGTCATTGACGAAACCTTTGAAACCATCCGGCAAACTATTGCTTATCACCGAGAACTAGAGCGGATTTTCGGAGCCGATAAAGTAGAACCCGCTATTTTCTTTATCGGGTTGCAGCCGCACACTATTTTAGAAGAATACGCCTTTAAAAAGGATATTCTGCAACCGGGTTACGATCCGATGAGTTTGATGCCTTGGACAGCGCGCAAATTGCTGTGGAATCCCGAGCCTTTGGGTTCGTTTTTCGGACAAATTTGTTTAGAAGCTTGGCAGCGAAATTCCAATGATTTCGGTCGCGAAGTGATGGCAATTTTGGAGGAAAAACTCGGCTGTTCCGATTTGGAAGAAGCATTATCTGCGCCAGTGGAAATCAAAGACAAACAGTTGGCAGCCGTTAATTAATTACCAGGTTTGCAGTCAGGACGACCGTCTTTTAAAAAAGGGGAAATGGGAGAAAAAATGTATTTTCTGTTTCCCTTTTTATTATTCAATAAATAGGTAAGCGCAAATAAACATTACCGTGTAATATCAAATCCGTTAGCATCGTCCTGTATTCATCTCTCTGTTCTCTGACTCTGCGTTCTCTGCGTTCTCTGCGGTTTAATCATTCCAATGCAACCGGAATTGATATAACAGAGTCAGTTCGCGACATGGGGGCGCTTATTGCCGGCTTCTAGGAAAATAAAAGGTTTAGTAACGAGAAATATATGAAGAAACCGGGTTTCTCAGATCAGCCTGCACAAGCCCTAAGATCGTACAATTGTCCTCAATGCAAGAGATTGCTTTCCTGCGATCGCATTGACATACTTATGTATTTTCACTGGTGTAGGGTGCTCCGCGATCACCTTACTTAAACCTAGAGTTTACCGTGTTCCCTGCACCTCTGGCCTCTGACATTAAATATTATTAATATCCAGCAAAGATCGCTTAAGATGTAATTATATAGTTAAAACCAGGAGTGACAAGATGTTTTATAAAGATAGAGTTAAGGGCATTAAAGGAGTAGGTCTAGTTATGGCTGGCATTAGTGCGATTCCCTACCCTTCGGGAACCCCTGCGGGGAACGGGATAGCTTCGCTTCACGGCTTTTTGACCGCCTCAGCAAAAGCAACTGCACTAAATCAACCGATTGGCAAAGTTCGGGCGATCGCACCGAACAGTTTGCGGAATTATCAACCGCTGCAAATTGCTCAAGTTGAGGGATGTCCGAGGGCCCAAATGGTGCAATCTTTCGCAACTCCCAACTTTTCTATATACATTTGCAAAACCCAAGAAGGCGATATTTTTTACCGCGGCCTCAGCAAACTAAATGGCACCCAAATCAATGTAATGCAAGTAACTACAGGTGACGACGGAACTTATGAAGCGACTAACGGTAATATTATCTATTCGATTAACCCCGAACGCCTGCAAGTGCGGCAGAATGGTAAGGTAATTTTGACCGAAGCTGTCATCAAGTAGCACTCACTGTTATTCAACGATCGCTCTGATTAATTCAGGGTACATTTTATTAGCTGAACTCAAACAAATTGCAGATTCTTTCAAATTTAGGCATAATTATAAGAATAAAAGTCTGTATTATCAAAAAAGCTATCGGATTATGCCTTACAGTCAATTCACAATTACTAGAGCTAAAAAAGACTTTCAGTTAACTATCGTGGAGGGAACTCGGTTTTTTCCGGAGGTAGAATCAATTAATCCCAGTCCGAGATTGAGTAGCGAATTAGAAGATTTGCCTTGGACGATCGCAGTTGGTTCAGAAAAAGCCAGATCGGAAGCCATTGTCTACCCAGTTTTGCAAGAAGTCCGGCGCTTGATGAACCGCCAAATCAGTTTATTTTCGGGACGGGAATTCAATGTTGACCCCAGTTGCGAGCTCACCGGATACGTCGATTTTTTAATTAGCCGATCGCCCGAACAGCTTACCGTAGAAGCACCCGCGATCGTAGTTGTGGAAGCAAAAAAAGCCGATCTGAACGAAGGTATCGGTCAATGTATTGCTGAAATGGTAGCGGCACAGCGCTTTAACGAAGCAGCAGAACACCCGATCGCCACTATTTACGGTTGTATCAGCAGCGGTACTCAATGGCGTTTTCTCAAGCTTTCAGGAACAACAGTGACGATCGACCTTACCGATTATCCGCTGCTTCCGGTGGAAACCATTTTAGGATTCTTGGTGTGGATGGTTCAACAAGATTAGCTAGATTTAACTGATTCAGTAAAAAATAGGATTTCGCACGAAACCCAAAGTTTTTAGAACTTGCTTGAAAACCTCGCTGTCAACTGTCAACTGTCAACTGTCAACTGTTTATTCAAATATCTTTCAATTAGGACGATCGCCACAATATCGTCCACTGGTCTCGGCGGCGTCCGCATGGACTGGGGAATCAAGCGAGAAAGTCCCGTCGCAGGATACATTTGCCAGTAGCGTTCCCTGGCTTCTAAACTGCTGTACCTCTCGTCAACCTGAACAATTTTGATCGAAGGCGACAAACTCTGCGTCAGTTTTTGTTTCCAACTCTTAGAAGTCGTTTGATCTCCGAGTACCAATAACTCAATCGAAAACTGTTCGCACAGAGATTGAATTGTAGATATAGCTGCTTGCGACAGCACAACTTGATGGTAGCAGATGTTTCTGTCTCTACCCATTACGGCGATGCCGCACTTGTCTTTACCCGGATCGAAACCTAAAATCATATTTATTAGTTCTGAGTTAATAAGTTTGTAGTTGCGCTGTTGTAGTCGAGGAAACCCATCACCAACCTATATCTAATCTGACACTTACATTCTTGAATGTCTCAAAATCTTTGCGGGCGATCGCACTTATTTTGCTTGACTTTTTTGTGGGATTGACATATTATATCATCATGGGAATCCGTGCGGTCATATAATGTCATATAGTAGACCTCTTGCGAAAGTCTCAGGCGAGCGCTAATTTGTCTTCAAATAAAGTTCATAATTATAAATACCAGCAATTAAATTAAATCTTAATCCGAAGCGTCTTCTTCGATTCCGATATCTTGATGAA
>Ga0247770_1000749_pt1 | contig 30278 bp, 38 predicted proteins | sample UWRJL136409B6_FD_179943 | JGI IMG/M metagenome (GOLD analysis project Ga0247770, IMG submission 179943) | Plant litter microbial communities from Arlington Agricultural Research Station in Wisconsin, United States - UWRJ-L136-409B-6 | ecosystem: Environmental > Terrestrial > Plant litter >... | reverse complement strand
TATTGCAGTAATGGTGGAAGCCACGCAATTTGTGGGGGGGTGCCCCCCCAGTAAAATGGCCTGTGCTTGGGTGCCCCCCTAAAATTTGGGGGGTGCCCCCCTATCAGATGCCTTTGGCAATGGGATGCGACGTGATGGATGGTGCGCGGTTTGTGAGATGTTTGCGCTGAGGTGAGATGCGAGATAGAGAAGGAGATGCGACGTGGAAATGTGCGCTTTTTCAATTGGGGACAATGCTATTTAGGGCGGGCACTGATAGGAAGAGATTCGAGCTGTTTGCTGAAACATAGGGAAATTCTGCACACTGTTACTAATTTTCAAACGGGGTTGAACGTAAAGATTTTAGGAGTGGGGTCTTCATTAATTTACAAGCGGGCAGCAGGTGCCCCAATTTTTACATCTGCAACACCCACAGCTTGCTCTACTGATCCCTCATTCTTTCTACATCCCGCTTTAATCGTTCGTTTTCTGCCGCGAGTTCCTGGTTGCGCTGCTCGGATTCCTTATAGTGCTGCTCGACTTCCTCGAAGCGCTGCGCGAGTTCCTGGATGGTCGTGTCCGCCTCTTGCAGACGTTGGGTTGTCTTCTTGGCTCTTCTCTGCGATGCTTTTTGCTCCTTCTCCCTGGAAAACGACTGTACTCCTCTCGCGCGATCCCGGTTCGCCAACCGTTGCTCGCGTGCCTGCCGCTGCTGGGCTTGTTTTTGCAAGCGCTCTAATTGCTCCTTGCACCTCTTCTTCGCCTCTTGCTGTGCGCGTAGGAAGCGTGTGACCGAAGGGCTGTGCTAGCTAGCCTCCCAACACGCTGTGGTAATCTTAATGCTATCGGCTATGGTTATCTGTATATCGCGCTCTCCACGTCTCTTGGGTTTCATCAAGACATTCTCGAGTCTCATGGGGATTGGGAAGCCGGAACACTGCTAATGATCCGGACTGAGCTTCTGATCCTGCTGTTGCTGACGTATGAGCTGGAGGTGTGCTGTTTTCGGCCGCCGTGTGTTATGCCGCTAGAGCTTAAAGGTGATGTTGCCGAGCTTGGCGTTGCTAATCTTGACGATCAGACCGTATTGCACTCCGTGCTGGGCGTTGTTTGGCGACAAATTTTGAAACCACCATTGGATCGCCTTGCGCGCGTCGGCTAGCGACTGGGTATTGGCAACTTCGAGGACAAAGGAAGGGACGCCATAACCGCCAAGTAGCCGATGCTTTGGCATAATGCCGTCGTCAGCTTCTTTAGCCCCTAGATTACCGTAGTGGGATTCGTAGCGAGTTGATCCAACACGTAACACATCTTTGGTAGGTATTTGCCGCTTAGCAACATTTATCGCTTTAGTCTTCACCACCTCGTGCCATAGCTTGGTCATTTTGACCACGAGGACACCGCTGGCGGCGCCAAAGTAGGTGACGCGACCGCGACCGTCGAGCAGCGCGTAAAACTCTTCAAAAATCGGAGGCGAAACGCCTGAGAATTTGAGAAAGCTACCTCCGCTGTCTGCACAGAGCTGGAAGCGGCTGAGAAGAGTAGCAGCGGAGAGCCTGTCAGGGCCATTGTCAGGACTGTCGGCCATGGCGATGTCAATTTCGGTCATGCCGATGATGGGGAGCGATGATGGGAGGAGTTTGAGGAGGAGTTTGAGGAGCAGTGTTGACAAGGATTTATACCAGTCTCAATTGGATGCAGCAATTGGATGCGTTGACTTGATGGTCCAGAGTGCGAAAGCTGATCTCACACGGTGTTGAGGGTGGAGTTTTGGTGTGCACAAACAGTAGCTAGAAAGCTCCCGCACGTTGTTGAGGTAGAGTTTTGGCAGAGACAGTAACCAGAAAGCCCCGCACTGTGGTGTAGGGCACAGGGCACAATCACGTGACATTTACAATCCACACGACACAATTCATGCAATTCACGAGCAATTCACACAGGCGTGTTTTGCACAGAAGTTCCAGGAAATCGGAAGTTCATGGCTCCCCCGCGGCCAACTGTCAAATTACGTAATCGCGCCTTGGCGCCACGGAACCGCAACGCGGCCGAGCACTAGAGCTTCGCTTGGCTGAGAAGACCGCTCCCTGAATAGAACACGACTTGACGGCGGCAATTACTGTGTTCTTGGTTGACTGTGTTGAATTCAACACCAGTCTCCGTCCGGGATAGCTCGGAAAGGGGCCCCACGCCAACTGCAACCTAGTTGTGTCGCTGTGGGCCACCGGCCGCATGTTGATATGTGACAGTCGCCTCGGAATGGATCTCAGGGAATCCGTCGATTGAAAAAAGAACCTGTAACGCATTCCTAATGGCTCCTAATGCAGGACGTTTCTTACAAGTGGTGGAATTTTTCTGCAGCTCTGAGATGTCAGCACTATCCAAAATCATGAAGCGATGCGTGATTCGAGAAGATGTCAAGGCAGTAGGCCTCATTGCTGGCCCCGCAACTACCTAAGCATGCCCAATAGTAGACATGGACCCAAAGTATCGCACGCACAGTTCTTGCCAAACATCTCGAATCATTAATAGCTGAGATCCCCTTGATCCTTTCGTTCGCTTCGTCTCCCAATTGCCACCTACCCCACCAAGCAACAACATCAAAACGGTTACGCATTCAGGACGCATTTGTTTGCAGCAACGCCAGTATGTTTGGGTCTTCCCGGGGACGATGGCGGACCTCTACCGGGCGTGGAAGAGGTGGTTTCCAACGCAGAGGCGGCAAAAATGTCGCAGCAGCCCCATGTCGGTGGTTCACCCGCCCAGGCTCTTGTCGGTACGGTGAGAACTGCAAATACTCACATGATCTGACCGAGGGAGAAAATGCCTGGGCAAGTCCACCACTCAAAGCACCATTTGACACCGAAGAATCAGATGAAGAAAGACTACGATACTATGACTGGAAATCCTTGGTCAGGGAGGATCCGTCACCCCTCCGATATAACGCCACCCCTAGCCTTGCACTAGTCAATCTATGGTCCGCAGGTGTCAAGGTTCTCGATGGCGAGGCTCGAGAGTGGCATCAGATGCTTGTTCAGGATCTGGTGGCCTTGGACGCAAAATCCGAAAGAGCAGGGTACGGAGACCGTTACCTGAGCCTGACATTGCGAACGAAGCCGGATGCCAAGGACGACTTCACCTTGCGGCTGATCCAAGATTTCCTTCGCGTTATCACCCACCCTTCCCTCCTGGATTGTCTGTCGATCGAGACTCGTGTCGGAACTCTGTATAGCGTGGTCAGCGGCGCTAATGGGGAGCGTGCCGTCTCATTCTTCATGGGTATTTGCACCGGTCTTGTGAAACAGCAACTTTGCCACCAGGCTCCGGAGAGGTCAGGTCAGTGTCTGGAAGGAATGCTCGACACCCTATCCGAGCTTCTGCGTCGTGAGAGGCGTGCGTCCATCCATCCGGACCTACCTACCCTTCTTCATCATATGGACGAGGTCGTTGACACTCTTGAGGCTGGCGATGCACCGGAAAGCCATTCCTCTCAGCCCAGAAGGGAGAAAATGATCCGCCTTCGCAGGGCAGTTGATCTGTCGACCAGCCGCTTGGCCCCCAGCGGAGAAGAGGAAAACACAGACATTCTCATGACAAACCCTTTTAAAGGCGACGGACAGGTCTTTCCTGTGGAGCTCGATCCTCCAGGGGGGCGTCACGACAATGACCACTACGACATAACGGAGATCAAGATATTACCGACTCCCCAAGAGATCTCCAGCGCCGATCCTAACTATCTGCCATCCACGGATTGCCGCCAGCCACATTTTCTCCACGATCCTGTTCAGCGGTACCTCGATACGCACTTCAGACTCCTGCGGCATGATATTTTCGGGCCCCTCAAGGATATCTTGGGTGACTTGATGTTATCTATGGAACACGGCACCTTTCTCCCTTCACTTCAGAGAAGAGAGATGAGCGCGCACGTTTATCCCGATGCCTCCATTGCCCACATCGCTCTTGACCCCAAACGAGGCTTCGAAGCCCATGTTTCTTTCACTCCTCCCCCTCAGCTCAAACAAAAGTCTGCCGCTGAAAAGCGGCGCTGGTGGGAGAACTCGAAGAGACTGGAACAGGGCGGTTTGGTCTGTCTGGTCTTCTTGGACGGGGAACAGGCGGTGCCGTTGCTCCTCATCGTTACCAACAAATGCACCGATCCTTCCCGGGAGCACGGCTCCTCCCTCGTATCGCAGACGCGCAAACCAACCATCAGCACGAAGCTGGCAACATTGTCCCGGGCCGACCTCCAGCGGTTGATCCGGGTTTACCAAAGGAGGCTGGATGGGATACTCGTCGACCTCCCGGGCCTCATTCCCGCCACATTTGTGCCCATTCTCGAAAACCTGCAGCGGATGGCCGTTGCCGGGGAGATCCCTTTCCGAGAATGGATCGTCCCAGACAGCGGCAAGGTCGATGAGGATCACGGGGGTCGGAGTCTAGCGCCGCCGCGGTATGCGCGCAAGGACGGTTTCTCATTTTCGCTGGAATCGATCGTATCCGGCGCGGCAGGTGATGGTGGCGGCACCTTGTCTATCAGCCCGTGGACTTCTCCAGACGACATGGCGCTTATCGACGCCATGGAGGGCCAAACCGGGCTGGATCGCGGTCAATGCCAGGCCATGGTAGCAGCCCTCACTCGCGAGTTCGCTCTTATTCAAGGGCCCCCGGGGACCGGAAAGTCGTACCTTGGCGTAAAGCTGCTTCGGGTGCTGCTTGGCTGCAAGAAAGAGGCGAGCCTTGGCCCGATCATCATCATGTAAGTTCGTCCCTGCAGCATCTTGTTCTCTTTGAGCGTACCTACCCTAACCTGGCATATTAAAAAAAAAACCAGCTGCTACACGAACCATGCTCTTGACCAGTTTCTCAAGCACCTGCTCGACGTCGGCATAACCAAAATCATCCGCATCGGCGGACAGAGCCGGCTGCCTGAGCTAGATGGCTTGAACCTCCGGGCTGTTAGTGCGAATGTTCCCAAGACGGGGTATGAACGCTACAAGCTTGGGAGCACCCACGGGGATCTGGAAGAACACATGAAACGAATGGGGGGCATGCTGGCGCCGTTGCACAAAATCCGGGGTGGCTCATTCACAGAGCTGATCAGCAGGTTCCTCAAGCAAGAATACCCGGCTATCTACTATCAGTTCGATAGGACCGATGCCGATGGATTCACGAGGGTTGGCGGGGACCCGCTGACCAGTTGGGCCCGACCTACATGGAGAGACAATGAAGAGACGACTCCGGAGGAGGGGACAAGCCGCCAACAACATGATGATATGGAGGCTCTAATCGCAAAGGCTAGCCAAGATGTCGACTCGTTGGCGCCGCTGGAACGCCAGGCGTTGATGGACAGCTGGATCAAGGAGATTCGGGTGAGCGACACGGACCGGCTTTTTGAGGAGATGTGCGACGCCGAGAACCTCCGTGAGAGCCTGAACTCGGTTCATGATGAGGTGAACCGCCGGACGCTGCTCACCGCCGACGTCATCGGCATCACCACTACCGGGCTAGCCCGAGATATTGCAACTCTGCAGAAGCTCCGCTCCAAGATTGTCATATGCGAGGAGGCGGCCGAGGTGCTGGAAGCCCACATGATCTCGGCCCTCATGCCCGGGGTCGAGCACTTGATACAGATCGGCGACCACCAGCAGCTCCGGCCGCAGATCAGCAACTACTCGCTAAGTGCGGAGACGCCGACGGGAGTGCTCTACCAGGTCGACAGAAGCCAGTTTGAGAGGCTCGCCGTCGGTCAGCCGGGAATATCCACCATGCCCGTAGCCCAGCTGAACGTGCAGCGTCGCATGCGTCCGCAAATAGCGAGGTTGATCCGGGACACCATGTACGCTACCCTACAGGACCACCCATCCGTCCAGAGTCTCCCTCACGTAGTTGGCATGCTTGAGAATGTGTTCTGGCTGCATCACGACAACACCGAGGACACGTCCACCGACGATGGCCGTCTGCGGTCGCACACCAACACGTGGGAGGTAGAGATGACCACGTCCCTCATCCGCCACCTGGTGCGGCAGGGAGTATACAAGAGCACCGACATTGCCGTCCTGACGCCTTACACCGGACAGCTGCAAAAGCTACGGACGGCCCTGAGCAACGAATTCGAGATCTCGCTCAGCGACCGGGATGCCGAGACGCTGGTCAGAGAAGGTTTTGGGGTAATTCTGGGCAAGGACGATGCCATACGACCAAAGCTTCGCAGAGGGCAGCTGATAGACTCGCTGCGTCTGGCCACGGTGGACAACTTCCAGGGCGAAGAGGCCAAGATCGTCGTCGTGTCGCTTGTCCGGAGCAACAAGGAGCGGAAGGTGGGATTCCTGCGGACCAAGAACCGCATCAACGTCTTGCTCAGCCGCGCTCAGCTCGGGCTCTACCTCATCGGCAACACGGATACCTATGCCCAAGTCCCGATGTGGGCGGATGTACAGCGACAGCTCGCAGATGCTGGCGCTGTAGGGGATGCCTTCGGGTTGTGCTGCCCACGCCACAACGAGACACCGATGCGATGTGCCAAGCCCGAAGATTTCTTGCGCCAGAGCCCCGAAGGCGGCTGTCATCTCCCCTGCAACTGGCGGCTGGACGCCTGCGGGCACCGTTGTCACGCCACATGCCACTCGGAGTCGCTCCACTCTGCTTTTATCTGCCTCGAGCCATGTCCTCGCATCCGCCTCACCTGTGCTCACATGTGCCCGAAGCTCTGCGGCGAGCCCTGTGATGATTGCCAGACGGCGGTGGAAAATGTGGAGCTCCCGTGCGGGCACCGCCTGGACAGCGTACCCTGCCACCGAGCCCAGGAACGGGAAAAGATCACTTGCCCAGTCTTGGTCGACAAGAAAGTTCCTCGTTGTGGTCATATCATCACCGCCCATTGCTGGCAAGATGTGGGCTCGGAGAGCTTCGCATGCACCGCACCGTGCACCGCTGTGCTCGAGTGTGGCCATATGTGCGCCGGCCATTGCGGTAGCTGCAGATCGCAGCAGCGGACCCAGGATGGCGGCACCGGCCGGCAGCACCAGCTATGCAGGCAGCAGTGCGTTCGGCCGCGGAACACGTGCGGCCATGCATGCGGTGGGCGTTGCCACGCAGGCCAGACCTGTCCTCCATGTGAGGCGCGCTGCGAGGTGAGTTGGGTACCAAATTTCGTGACAACGCGTACTGACAAAACACACCCCAATGCAAGGTCCAATGCCCTCATTCAAGCTGCTCCCTGCCATGCTATCGACCCTGCGCCCCCTGCATCGAGATGTGTGTGTGGTCTTGCGAGCACCAAGGGGCATGCTCGATGCCGTGTGCTGCACCGTGCAACCGGCTGCCCTGTAACGAGAGATGCAAGAAAACACTTTCTTGTGGTCACCGGTGTCCAGGGATCTGCGGCGAAATCTGCCCGGAGGAGTACTGCCAGCAGTGTGGCGCAAGGGCTGATGATAGGGTCGACCTGCTCGAGTTGAGGTCATACAGGCACATTGACCTCGACGTGACACCCATCGTCGTCATCAACTGCGGCCACTTCTTCACAGCAGAATCCCTCGATGGCCTAGCGTCCATGGGGAGCGTCTACCGGGTTGATAGCGCCGGCCATTACACCGGCGTTCTAGAGCCATCCGCCGTTCTCACCGTGCCTTGCTGTCCGGACTGCAAGCGGCCAATTCGGCAGTTTGCTACAAGGCGGTTCAACCGGGTGGTCAACATGGCCGTCATGGACGAGACGGCCAAAAAGTTTCTCATCCACGGGCTAACCGAGCTGGTGAAGCTTCAAGAGCAGGTCAGCGTGGCTGAGGACACAAACTCTCTCTCCCAGCCTGATTCGGAAATCTTGTGGGGTTGGCGCCAAAACTTTGCCCTGCTAGCTAGCAGTGATGATGATGATCGGCGAGCACCCGGATGGAGGAGGACCACCTCGCTTACCCAATCAACGACGGCACCCTTCCCTGTTAGATTACGCCGCGAAAACCAGGCGGCGGCATGGGAGACACTGTTGAGGCAGGTCGCCAAGTTCTGTGGCGATATGAAAACGGAGCAGCACCCATCCAAGAAACTCTTTGATGCCATCGTCAAGGCCAAGGAGCGCAACCCTCTCGATGCCCGCCTCGCTGAGCTGCGACTAGACGGGGCTGTCGAACCAACCATGGTTCCAGTGCCCGACAATCGGATCGTCCTCGGCGGGCGCCAGCTGCGATTGAGAATACAGATGGCCATGCTTCGCGACCAGCTCCGTTCCCTAGACTGGACGCCAGCGCTCGAAAAGCAGCAGCAGGCTACTAGGCTCGCAGCTGCTGGCATACTGAAGAGCTGCCAGGGCCTGATCGACGAAAGCCTCGCGAGCCATCTCCCGAGGCTGGCGGTCCAATGCAGCATTGGATACGCGTGTGTCGCCAGAGCGATCCGGTCCTCCAGTGTCGCCCGCGCCACCGACGTGGACGACCCCAACCAGTCTCTTGCAGGCTACGCAGACACGGCCAGGGACCTCCTCGCGCAAGCGGAGGCCCTGTGCAAGGAGCCGCTTGCCGATGCGGAGACGCTCCGCGCCGACATCGAAGAGGCGCGACAGCTGCTCAGTAAATCATGGTATGAGCCAGTCACCGCGAGAGAGCTGGACGCCATCAAGTCCGCCATGGTAGGCTGTCCCCAGGGCATTGCGACGCACGCGGGCCACTGGTACAAGTGCCAAAACGGACATGTAGTAAGTTGAGTCCTATCGATCATAGAGGCCCTCCTAGGGGAGGGAACTTAGATCTGTGCTGATGACTGATTAACCTGGTAGTACGCAGTCGGTGGCTGCGGTATGCCTGCCGAACTTGGAACATGCCCAGAATGCGGTCTCAGCATTGGCGGAAGAGGGTATTCACCAGCGGCTAGAATGCACCGAGCGGGTGAAATGGAAGACATCTAGGAGGGAACGAGGAAGCGTCCTTCAGGAATGCCAAGGTAAAGGGAATATAAGATGGGTGCCCACTTCTATCTCCAACTATATCGACCATCCTACGAGTGAAGAAGACTTTGGCCAGCCGTTCATGACCTGGAGGCCAGCCAAGCCGGAGGCCGAGACGATACAAGGGACAGCGACGTACCCTGTAGCTCCCCAGTCCTCAAAGAAGTGCAATATTTGTCATGATAGTTGGATTATAACCCCCAAGCCCTTGTCTCGCGCCCAAATTCTCGACACCGACAATTCCCCACCATGCGCGGCCCCTCTCACGCGGCACAGATCCTCATCCGCGGCGCTAGTCTGATCGATACGGAACACCGGAGACCCGACCACGCCGCCCCGGTAGCCCGGAGATCCACGCCTCATGCCCCTAGTTCGGCTTGTTCGCCTTGCACAGCCCTTGAAAGCACCACGCCTGCATCTGTCACGAGCTTGACAGTGCTATTATTTAGGCTATGCAGTGGCCACGGATAGGACCACCTTAGCTTAGAAAGAAGCAAGGAAAGCTTAGAGCAGATCAGCTACATCTCACTCCAGCTTAGGATTATAAACAAAAAAGAAACTTTCGTATGCCTAGAGACGTCTAATAAACCACGTCATATATCTGTTTTTCTACGCTAATTACATTTATATCCCTCTAATCGGAGGACTAGTAGTCTGGGAGTCGGCTTTCTAAGCCGACTAAGACGTTCTGTGAGTGTGGTTCTTTTTATGGTTTCTTCCCTGTTACGTCACCGTACCAGTTCACCAAGTTCCAACCTACACACCTTCAGCAGTAATCGATGTGAACTATTCTTTCATTTTTAGAATACTAATATATATAAGGCAGGCTGGTTTAGAATCTATCTCAGTATAAATTGTAGCTTAAGGTATTATCTAATAAGAAAATCTGTACGAGAACTCCACTACAACACAAACCTAGTAGCTTTAAAAACGTAATAATAGGACAGTACCACATTCCTTAACGTGATTAAACCACAAGGCACACCACAATCTTCACTTCTCTCACAAAACAGGGCTACCCTACACGTAAGTTAAGCCCGATTCATTAGGTCTTCTATACACGGTGCTCACCTTCTGCAGCTTACGGTGACAGGTTGGCTTCATAGCAGAATTTATTTACACTTTATATGTAAAGCTGCGCGATGTAATGTCACTAGCAGTATTTTCAACTTATACTTAACGACCTAATTACCTAGGATTTTTAATACGAGATACATATCATGTTACATAACATAAAATATAAAGCGGCCAGATACGAGTCTTAACCCTATATTCTTTTTCTCCGCAGGAGGGGGTTTGGGCGCGCATACTACGCAATATGAGTTGGGCGTTGGACCAGTTGGGCACTGGGACCAGTTAGGCGTGTAGGTGAGCTTGCCTCCGGCTCTTTTCTTAATTAATAAACGCAACTTGAACGCTTGAAACCTATACTAAACTGTGGAACACAAAACAGAGCGGTTTTCTGGCCGTTCGGCAAAAAAGTTATGGAACTGCTTAACTAGATAAAAAGGAGAGGGTGGCAGAGAGCCAGTAATATAGTGGTGGAAGGTGGCAAGTCACGTGGCCAACCAGGTAACCATATTGTATCACATAAACACAATCTTTTTATTGAAATTCAGGATACTTTCTGCATGTTTTTAGTTGTTTCTACTCTTTGAATTTCAAGCTTGAAAGTGGGAAAATGGCACAGGCAGTCCCTCTTCCGCCGCTCGGCAACAGGCCCCGAATAATCCGCCTCGTCCATCTCCTCCCGTCCAGCATAAAATAGAGCTCTATCTGCATCTCACTCTAAACCGTCTCCCTAAACAGTACACTAGTTTTCGAGGCACTCTCGTACACGTAGGGCCCCGACATCCTCACAAACTGCATCACTTGTAACGGACTCTAACTCTTCATACGTCGAACCTCTTCTCAGCGCTACGGCAGCTACAGTACCGTGCCAAGCCGCGCGTACTCTAGATCGACGCCCTATGTATCGACCAAGCTAGCAACGATAAGAAAAGCACACAGATCCCGCTTAGAGGTGCTATCTACAGCGGTGCTACCTATATACTCGTCTGGCTTAGGGACGTAGCTGACGATAATACCCCAGCCATGGCAATGGTGCATAAGCTCAGCAAGATCCGCCATAATGATCTCGAAAAGGACGATAACTGGAAACTACTGTTCCGCAAGCCCCCGCAAAGCGTATCCAGGCGCCTAAACGACTGGTTTAACGAATTTGTCGACGACAACTCTGACCTATACGAGTTTACCGATTCCGAACCAGATGACAGCAGCCGGGGCGTCCTGGGTGCAGTGGCTACAGCGGCTGTAGCCGCCCCAGGCATAGCAGGAAATGTGGCAGGAAACTTAGGGACCGCAGCAGTAAGTTTCTTCCTTAGGCTCTTCGCATCGGACGATCCTAAGCCTAGGTCACCCGAATACGAACACGGTACTAGCCCTAGCTACAATGCGGACTCGGATGAATCATGTGTAGTTTAACGTAACCGGCTTACAGACGTGTACCTGCCGCCACACGGTCACCGGGCATAGAGTGCGCTCCGGGCGCTGATCTGCCAGCCGTGTTTCTCGCGAATCTGGGTTGTCCAGGAGGTGGCGCTCGCTTAGCAGGCCGTGGTCATGTGTGGTCGAGACGAGCTCAAATGGAAAGTCATCTACCGAGGCTATGGAGTCAGCTAGGTTTCCCATCGAGGCAGGCAGCCGCACTTAGATGAGTATCATGGGTATCGGCAGGGTGACTACTGCGGTGCAGGAGGCGGAGGATGCCGATAAAAAGCTTAGGCTGACGGCCCTACTGTCAATGACAATACACATTAATGCAACGGATTCCAGAGACAAGATCTACAACCTGCTTAGTCTACTAGAGGGAGAGCCACCCATCAAAGCCAACTACAACATTTCCACGGAAACGCTTTATAGGGACGTGACCAGATTCCTCATTATAGAGGACTCCTCCCTTGTCATACTGCTCTCAATTAGCACGGAGAGGACGCTAGCAACCTTACCCTCGTGGGTCCCAGACTTGAGCGTTCCGAGTAACATTTAGGCGACAGGTGAGTTCTTCGGCGACAGGTGAGTTCTTCGATACTAAGTACCTAGATAATTAAAGAGGAGAAGACGGAACGTAGATCGACTTTTCCAAAGTTATTATAAAAGATACAGGCGACCCGAATAAACTTGCGCTCGGCGCCTGGAGACTCGACACTCTGGCCCGAATCGGCAATACGGTGGAACCAGGTTTAAAGTCGGACGTAACGCAATATATTGAAGCGGCGGTGAAGAGCTAGCTAAAAATTGTCACGGCAGAGGGACCGCAGATCAAGTCCCTCGAGCAGGATGAAACCGTATTCGAGGCACTCTAACGCACTATAATGGCGAAAGATTACGGGGAAAGGGACGAGCAGCCTGAAGTGAATAGGCTTTGCTTTACGGAGTGGCTCCGGCGGTTAAGGTTGGATGCGGGAATAGCAGAGATCGGTTTCCCTGCCCAAGGAAAGGAAGGACTGGTAAGCTCGAGGGAGCTCGGCCGGTTTTTGAGAGAGGCGACATAGATATGCGCTAGCCAGGAGCTCTTCGCAGCAAAAACGGGATGGCTGTGTCTCGTGCCGGCAGGAGCGAAGGCAGGCGACCGGCTAGTCGTCTTCCACAGCTATCCGACACCTTTTGCAGTAAGGAAGAGGGAGGGTTCCAGTTACTATTTTCTGGTTAAGCTGTGCTACGTCTACAGGTTTCGTCCTAAGGATGTGCGGGCAGCTGAGACAGAGTTTATTATTTTACAGTAATAAATACAACAAAGGGTGCGCTACGGCAACCAATCGACCTCTAACTGTACACTTTCTCTACCGGGATTATAACCATGATTGTATTGCTCGTTCGGCTCTCTGGCTCTGCCAGAGAACCTTTCTTATAGTTGTAAATAGTGGCAAGCCGTGTGGCAAAGCCACGCGGCTTCAATTGCGAGTCTGTGGCAATGGTTTACAAATCTGTTGTTCTGGTGGTTTCCAGACTCTTCTTTCTGGGCTAGAACCCCTTTCTATCTGACACTAATAGATGCCTTCTTACTACACCCTTCAGGGGTACATCGTTCTAACACGTGGCTACGTGGGCTGAGCTAGGCCTAAGTCTCTGGGCTTCGATCCGGGGGTGAATGTGAATAGCGACGTAGTTCAATAGACGTGCTCAAATTGGGATGATACCTAAGTCAATTGCCAGGTGTTTCCTGTAGTTGATTGAGGCCAGCCAATGTGAATCGCAACTTCCTAGTGACTCTGGATGTAAAATCACAACCTACTGGAGGGGTGACTGGGAGATCTCCAAGTATATCAGCCCCGACGATATGTTCCATTTCTGCTTCAACCTTCATCATCACCCACATTCTCAACACCTACAAGAATGTAGCCAGCCATACAATGCAGACTGCGCAGCCCTAGCTCAGGCAAGCATCGTACCCCTTATCTCCTGCCTCCCAAGATACCGAGTGGGAGACAAGCTGACCCATCCAGCCCGACAAGACACTCACCTTCAGTCCTTACACTCTTCGGGAACATCAAAGCAGTCAAGGTCTCAGGTCAACCAAGTCTGGAAACCCACAAGTTGAGATAAGGTATTCCAAACACCGCCAAGTCGCACCCCCCTTTCCGCAGTTGGAATAGCCTCCAATCCTTCGACAACACGCCGCAGAGCGGCCGAGACTAACGGGACGCACCTTTGTCATCCAGCCCAACCAATCACCATCACCAGGTCAGGTGGGGGTACCTTTGCTAACCCAGTCATTAGGGCTGAGATCAGGGGCTCCCGACGTTTCAGACGCACGCGGGAGCCGCAGTGTGAGACCGTCCATAAACTTGGCTTCCCCCCTTGACGTTGATCGCATCCGGGACCCGGATGCCATTGATTGCTGCATGCACGTACACCGCTTGCTTCCTGTGTACCAAGTTCTAATTTTCTGACAGTGTGACACTGGAAATACTTACCAATGCAAGACGCTATGAAAGACTCAGCGGGATAGCTGGTTGCGGTAACACGCCATCTACCTTCTTCTCCATCTCCAACGCCAATAGTTTCCATCGTCATGACAATTAGACAACAAACATGCAAGAATTAAGCCCATCTCCTAACCCCTCTAGCTCCTGAAGTAAGAAGCCGTCAAGTTCCCTCCCATGCCCGCCCACTTCAGCCCCTTCCAGCTCAAGTCATTCGACACAGTCCACACCGTCTGGTTCAACTCCCCATTAGTGCCCAGCACAAACAAGCCTACCGTCTCCGGATTCGTCGTCAAGTTGAACGCCAGCGGCGCGCTGTTGCCAAACACGCCCAGATCCTCCCAATCCAGCGACCATTTCCCCCCCTGCAACACCCGATGCTGCAGCGTATCACGCGTGCTCAGCGCAATGACATCCACCCGTCCCGACTTCGTGACCACCGCCGACGGCACGCTCTGGAATGACCCCCCCAGATTCACTAGCGGCGAATGCCCGTCTTGCTTGTTCCACGCGCCGTAGTACATCGCGCCATCGACGCCAATCCCGAAGAAATCCAACCGGGTGTTCGCAGACGCCAGCATCACCGGGTCGCTCTGGAAGCCCTTGAAGGAGCTCCCGCTGTCGAGGGTGAAAATCGGCGTCCAGGACGTCTTGTCGCTGTACGACGAGTACTTCGCGTTCTTGCCAGTGCCGTCGTAGATCATCAGGTCGTGGCCAAAGTCATCAGCCCGACATGCCACGGCCGGGCGGCCCTTGCTCGTCGGATCGGCCTTCCAGTCCGCCGACAGCTGCCACGAGGGCGACAGGTCCGGCGCCCAGTACACGCTCTTGTAGGTGTCGAAGAAGTTGTGCGCGACAACGCCCTTATCATCCACGGCGCCCCAGAGGTCGAGGCGCTGGCCCCCCACGGCGCAGAGCGTCACGGCGCTGGTCAGCCGGCCGCCGAGGTCCTTCCAGGAGGTGTTCCATGTGGAGTCGGGGATGGTGAAGGTCTGCGTGCGGGCGGCGTGGTCGGGGTCGGCGACGGCGACGACGGAGACGCGGGTGGAGGCGTTCCAGGTCACGGCGTGGGGTTGGCTGAGGAAGGGTCCGCCGTGGAGATTCTGCCATTTCTGGGTCTGGGGCCAGGGGGCGATGGACTTGGCGCTGGCGGTGTTGTACCAGATGTTGTTGTCGACGCCGCGGGCGAAGACCATGAGCTCGTCGGCGGCCTGGACGGCGCTGAGGATCTGGGGGCAGACGGTGTCGCGGCAGACGCTCCGGAGGCCGTTGGTGGAGTTGGCGTTGGGAGATGCCGAGCCCGGTGAGCTGCCGCCGCTGTTGGCGCTTGATGAGCCGGTGTTGTTGGAGCTTGATCTGGGAGGGTGTTAGGCATGGTAAGCAAGTTGGGATCAAGGGGATACGGGTCTTACGCGGAGTTCCGTGAAACGACAACCCCGACAACGGCGCCTATTATCGCGACGACGACGACGCCGGCGACAATCGCAGACACTATCCAGCAGCGTCGCGAGAATCTCTTCTTCTCCTGCGGGAGGTCGTCGGGCAAGGCCTGGTGGTCGGAGGGATAGTGCCCGCCCGCCTCGTGATACTTTGGTGGTAATGGCGGAGCGTTGTGGCTGTTGTTGGCATTGTCGGAGTATCCCTTGGGCTGTACCACTTCGGGGTATGACCTCGAGTGCTTATCGTAGACCTCGGGGTATGCCGAGTCCTTGTTGACGACCTCGAGTCCGTCATGGCGGTCGCTCAGCTGCAAGCCCGAGTAATCCGGCGTGTTGTAGGCCATGATTGCGCGGCTACAAGACGTCAACAACTCAGGATGCCCTGACTAGCAGTTGAGTCTGTCGGGGGTTGTTGCATCGACCTTGAGTTTCTCTCTCCGCGCGACATTTGCAGGAAGAACGAGCGTGCACGGTGCCGGGCTGGTGGGCCGGCGCCGTACAAGTAAGGTCGCAGTGAAACCGAATTGGCACCTGGAGGATTCAGGGGAGCCCAGGGGAGAGCCCAGGAGAACGTCCGTGGGGGCTTGGCCGCAGGGCTGTAAGCCCGCTAGATTAGCGAGCTAGAGAAGAACTAGGGCTTCGCTTCATCGTTCCAAAATGCTGGGACAGGGGCTTCAAATAGAACTAACCACTCAGCCACCCGCAACGCCTTCGCGATCCACCGGCCCTTATCCTGCGACGTACACAAGCCAATGCTCACCTCACGTAACGAGTTTGGCTGTCGTCTGCACGTCCGTAGTGTGCGGAAGCCCGCAGCTGATCGCCGGGACCCGTAAATGAACACCACAGTTATCATCACACCCACTTCTGTGTGCCGGGCAGTTCCCTGCACGCATCGTCAGCTGCGAAAACACATCTCGGTTTATCGGCAATGGCTGTCGGGACAGTGGGATAGCCAAAAGCTCACAGCAATAATAGAATAAAACCCACCCGAACTACTAGTAGCCAGTGGGGTCGGCGCACTACGGCTCATCGGTCCGCCCTGTCGACGTGTTAGCGCAAATTGTCATAATCCTTTGCTCTGCTGGTAGCTCCTCTCAGGAAAAGGGTTTTCCGAGCCCCTGTCGATATGCTTGGCCTTGGCTCGGCCATACTTGGTGATATCTTTCGGGGCACAGACAGCATCGCCGGCAGGCAAACAACCGAACGCTTGAAACCCACCTCAGTTTCCCGTGGCACGAAACGATGGAGCCACGGGCCAATGGGAAGGCAGACAAGCCATGCTCCGTGCGGCAGGACATTGGATGAATCTTGAGTCTTCAAATGGAAGTGTGTTCCCGTGTGATTGCCGAGTGACAGCACTCGCTGTTTTCTCGAAAGAACTTGAGGACCCGACAGGCAACATCCTTTCACATACGACCATACCCACTGGAGAACTCGGGATCCCGTCTGCTCTCCCATAGATAAGCCAGTGAGGGCCAGACTAGTAGTTGGGTCGGTGACGACCAGCGAATCCCTGGTGTTGTATGTCTTTTTGGTGCTTTCTTTTTGTTCATCTCGTGGCCGGTGAAGTCGAGTTGAGCCCGCGGAGATTCAGCATTCTCTCACTTTTGTCTTGTGCGCAACAAGCGACGGGGTCTGCGAAAGAACTGCAGGACAAAAGGGGCTGTCGTCGGGGGAGGTGGATGCGGTTGGGACACAGAAATGAAGCGCATCAATTAAACATCGCCAGCAGCTGTAGCGGCCGTCGTTTGCTCGACCCACTTCTTGAAAGACAACTGAAGGTCAACAAACCACCAGAGCTGAGACGTGTCACAAAGACAAATCCCAAGCGCTGTGGGCGGCGGCAGCACTAGCCGCAAACCCCCACCTTGCGCCCAGACCTTACGCCGTGCGGGAGAGGGATGAGGCGATTCCACTTCCATGGCCACCGCGTTCCTGTCAAGATCCAGACGCCGTCATGTACCGTATTGACTCGCAAAATTGAGTTTTACTCGGAGCCCGTGCCCACGACTGAGCCTCACAAAGCCACCGCTCCAGCCACTGGATTCTTAGCGAGCGGGGCAGCTAACATCGCTAGATTTGGCTAGTCTCGCCGCCTCCAGGGGGCCTTGCAACAACTACACCGAATCTGGCGACATTAGCTGAGTCGCTTACTCAGAATCTAGTGGCTGGAGCGGTGGCTTTGTGTGGTTCAGCGGAGTGCACGGTCTCCGAGTAAAACCCAATATTGCGAGTCAATACGGTACTGGATGCGCGTCGGATTGTGCGGTGATGCGACGGCAAAGTCCGCGCAGCGATGGATTGATGAAGGCGGACAGATCGTCTGAACAACCCAGCCGGGCCGCAACGTGTCCCGCCGTCCCTCTGTCAACATTGACCCCACACTGCCTCCCCACCTTGCCATCAATTCCCCGCATCATCTCGCATGAACCCCAAATCCCCAACAACTGAGACGACGGACCGGTCAAAAATGATCGAAAATGGAAGTGCGGAACATGACTCCGGAGGACAACACAACGGTTTTGCAAGCGCACTTTGCAGACGCATGAAATATGGCCATGGAGCTCAATCTTCCTGTCGCGTTTGCTCTTCTTTCTCTCCTGTTCATCTGCTTTCCCTCCATTGCTTGGGTTGACTCTGTTTGCTGCCTCCTCGCCCCTGATTGATCCGATCGAGACGTACCGCCATCATGAGACTTGAATCGTGGATATCGGCAGCATGCCTGGCGTCCACAGTAGCCGCCGTCGGCCCCACGATCCCTGGCAAGCCGGCGCGCCCAAAGGGCAAGATGGAGAAGCTGGCCAACTTCAAATGGACCAACCCATTCCGGGACAGCCAGATCGAAAAGTTCGATGCGCTCTGCTCCGCTGAGAAGACATTCAAGGTCAAGGAATATCTTCTGGACGACCTCTCGGAGGCGCCGCCGCTCGGGCTTGAGTTGTACCAGACGGCGCTCAAGGCCGTTTTCGCTGACCGCCAGTACCCTGGCAGCTGGGACGGCATCGACCCGCACGGATATGATCGCAATCTGTTGCAGATGGAATATGCCGACGTGCCCATCAAGGTGCGCGAGTGGATTGAGGAGCAGGAGCGCAGCAAGGGAGAAGGCAAGGGCCTGTTTGCTGTCTACCAAAAACCCGCCGAAGGTACCAAGGCTGCCGCCACGGTGAAGGTCCCGGAGTTGGCGATCCCAGCCGAGCTGCGGGCTTTGGACGCAAAGAAAACCGTCATTTTTGCGCCGGGCGCCATCTATTCGTCGCTGCCATTGTGGGTCGCGGAGGGGTCTGATTGCGCCGGTAAGTGGACCCAAACCATGAGTTTCCAAGACAGGCGGAAAGATGGAAAGATGCTGACAACCAAACAGATCTCCTCTCCGAGATTGAGAAGTACAGCCCGAACTTGGTCGACGGCGGTGTTGTCGCGTACCCCGTCGACAAGACCTTCGCAAGAAGATCGATCGGTATGAGGGACGCAGAGTTCACAATCAAGGCTCAGGTTCTGAAGGCGAAGGCGGAGACGGCAGAAGCCAAGGCAGACGCCAAGGTGGCTGAGGAGCCAACAAAGTCGGAGGAAGCTGCAAAGGAGACAAAGGACGAGCTATAGTGCTTCTAAATAAACGCTGTCGGACCAAATAAAACACACCCTGTAAACATACACACATACACACACACACACACACACACAAAACTGTACAACATCCCTTTTGTCGCCTTCTTGAATATACTTTCTTCCAATCCAGGCTTCCTCCATCCCTGACCGTTGCCGTGGCTGATGAGATTGTTTTGCAATCATGCCACGACTGCTTGGTGGTCAGGTAGGCCACTGGAAAGTACTACCCGGTCTAGCGACCCCTGCACTCGTCCCAACGGTCAAACGGATGCTCGCCGCGACGGGAACCTGCATACATCCACATCATTCTTTCAAACCCCCGCTCAACACAAATTGACATGACGACAGGTTCCAGCAGTGCGATGACTACCAAATTGTGGGCATTTTTGGCTCACCAGCGCTGGATTGGTCTGCGGTAGGCGGGCGGCGCCAGCGAAGGGTCCCGAAAGATGATGTCTCAGGTTTTTGCAGCTCCCAGATGCCATTTTCTTTGTGGTGAGCTGCCAGCACAAAACATGGTTCTCCGCCGTGATCCCACTGCGGCCTTGCACCCCCATCCTTCCTTGACAGCACCTGGTTGACTGGCAAAAGTCGGTGACACAGAACTCGCTGGAAGATCATAAGTAGGTATGAAGGCCGCCTAGTGCCCTCGCTGAGACGCGGAAACAATCAACCTCGTTTTCTCGAAACACTATCGCTTCCAAATTCTACACCCCTGTCTTTGGCCGTATCTGTGCTCTCAACTCAAACATCATGTCGGACGAGGAGTACGACGCCGATCTCGCTGCCGAGATCGTGGCCCTTGCCAAAGACCGCGCGGTCTCCAGAGTCAACCAGAAACAGCAGGCCGCTGATCGCGAGATAGGGGCGCCATGGACAACCATCAAATCAAGCTGGCTCGAGTTTGAAAAGTCCAGACAAATGATCATCAATGCCGTGACGACTGGGAGTCGTGTTATCGACCAAAACACTGCGAGAATCCTGGAGTCCACCCTCAAAGAAATGGCGCCTTCCATCTTCAGAGAGATGTTCACATTCCTTCGCGAAAGGCTCGGTGAACCCTCTTTATCTGAAGGAGAACAACTCCTTACCCCTCCTCCCTCCACTACCTTCCTGGCTCCAACAGCGGATATGGGCATGACCTTGACCCCGTTCGGGGATCCAAGGCAGACTCCCGAGAGTCAGGTGTCGCCGGCATCGGACGCCGGAGAGCTTGAAGAGAGCCGCGAAAGCAGCGGGAGTGCTGCCAAACCCCCAAACAGGAATCGCTTTGTAGTAACTATGACGCCTCACTCTTTTGTCTCATCTGTTTGTCTAGTAACTTACAGTCCGTTTGCATCATAGTCCAAGCGATCCGCTGAAAATGCGTGCCTCAGGCCTCCAAGTACACCGTCAAAGAGGCAAAAGACTGCCAACCACGGTCCGGGTAGTGAACGGCGTATCGGACTGAGAAATCCTGAGGGCGTACCCGCTGAAAAGGTGGGAGGGAAGGAATATATTCTCGCCTACCCCGACTGCGGCCCCGGATGGTATGTGGTGCGATGCGCTGCGGGACGGTCCGAGCAGCCCATTGTATTCACAACTCACCCATTTGAACCCCATCCAGCGCCAGGCCCGGGAAACAAAAATGCGTGGGATCACTTTGGAGAGACTGCTAGATGCCATGAATTCGCAATGGTCAATTCCCGTAATGAGCTGATGCATTTATATGCCTATCGAGGTTTGTTACCAGTCTAAAATCACCACTCTGGACATGACAGCTTACGGTTCGATGCAGTGACCGGAGATATCACGGAAGACTGGGTCGAAAAGTCGAATTCATTTTTAGCAGCGGATCAAGACAGGAAGAAGAGGGAGTCCGAAAAGCAAATAGTCCATACGCAGTCCCAGTCAACCCGACGAGCCGGCGAGGGTCTGGTAGATAGCAGGCAGTAATATTAGCTGTGTGTCAATCGGCGACTCGGTGTTCTTTTCTCAGTGGAATTGTGATCGGATGACCATGTTGGGGATTGTCGGGAAGGAAGGAACCGCCAGGAGACGCCATTCCTGGTCCAACAGTTGAAGGGCCAATGCAGTATTTTAGGCGGGCGGCTGGAGAGCAGCCGGGAGCTTCGAACCATCCGTCTGCTATCAGCGTAGCCACGTATTGTCTCATCATTGCCCCAGAGAGAGCAAAATAAACAGATCCACGACCCAGGAGTAAACCACTCCACTCTTAATATCCATGGATTCTGAGTGTCTCTGCTCAATAGGTACCACACCAAGACGCTCGAGAGCGATGTTCCAAAGCACGCGGTTCCCTCCCACTACAGGAGTGGAGAAATACCCTAGCTGGTACGGGTGCCTCTCCCCAAGGCCTATAACGTTCAAAAACTGCGGGAACCTCATGGTATCCGACATCGGGTGGCATAGACCGGAAGAAACAGGCGATTTCCAGCTCACCAACGATGGCTTACGCATCAGTCTCCACGTCTTGGAATTTATGGAGCCGGATTTCAAGCTAGTTGTGTTCAATGTCACCCATGAAGAAACAATAGGAATGCTCGCTGTCTGCATGCAGCCATTACTGAGCCGGGGGCCTGACCACCTGGCGCGTTCGAGGATCCCGAATCGATTGCTGTCGATTCCGGGGAACTGGACGGTCGGGTCGGAAGCTCAGACAGTTTATCTACATCACGAGCGCGATCCGAATAAACCTGAAAGAAGCAAAGGACATATCGTCTACAATATCTCAGATATCTTTAGGATGGCTGGTAAACTGCAGCTGACTCATGACTGCAGATGCCCAACTTCATGTCCACGGAAAATCCGCCGAACCTTGGCCTTCTTCCGGTATACTCCTGTCAATATGCCCGATTCAATTTCCGAGACCAAACCAAACCGAGGGGATGGCGGCCGAGGGAAAGCGGCACGTACGGTCCGATTCACGGTTTAAATTCATTTTCTGACCAAGATCCCAGCCCCTCGGCCCTGGCAAGGAGCAGGAACTTATCTCTCTCCCTCCAAAGAGTCCATTCGCACGCTCTACCAGAATGGGTCGTTCGGACAATTTACGTTTCTATCGCCGATCTAAAATGGACGCCGAGAAAAGAGATGACATGGAAGCCGAGTGTTGGCAAGTGGCACTGAAAATAACCATTGATGCTAAATTTGAGTTTGGAATCGGCTTTCTGGCAAAAGATGGCACAGCTCATCAGATGAAGATTATACCAGTCATACTTGCTACCGGTGAGAAAGATCTTTACACGGATGCAACCCATTCGCACAGGAGCAGGGCAATCAAGATCACGTCTGAGACTGGACACGGAACCATATATCGCTGCAGAGAATCTCGAAAGGGACGTAGAGACCTCGTATGAGACTGATCTCTCCTCCTCCTATAACGAGATGGTACAATAAGCGATGTCTGGGAACGACAAGCACGGAATCGATGATTTGTTTCTTTGCTGTACTTAGAGATACCGGGAGCAGTAAGACTGATGGGCCCAAGTTTTCTCGTTGTCAGGCTCGTAATGTCAACTCATTGCCTTACGCAGTGTGGCAGGCAGGCGGACAAAAAAAAGTAGACGGAGCAAAAAGATGGTAGTCTCTCCCGCCGGGAATTGAACCCGGGTCCCGAGCGAAGTCGTTGGTTGACAAGCTCATATACTGACCACTATACTACGGAAGAAGTGTGGATGTTAACATCCACTGTAGCGATTGGGAGCTTGGCGCGGTAATTGGGCTTATACTGCAGGATGAAGTGGGGCCAGAGCGCAACAAGGCTCACATGGGGGGATGTTTCCATGTCTGGCATCTTTTTCTTGTCATATTTGTTCTCGAGATTTCGTTGCCGTCGAAAATGAAAGCCTGCAATCATTGGTGCACTGAAAAGGACCCTCGCCTGGGAATGGGTGAACCCGGGCTTCCAGAAAAGCCCGGAAGCTCATCGGTCTCTCAACCGTGTCCAAATCCAAGCATCCTGGGAAAATAGTGCATAGGGTTAGGGTTCTTACTCGCTCCCTCCCAACTTCCTCAACTCCCTCAACACCAAATCAAGCAGCCTCCAAGACAGCTTATGACTTCTCACTGTCCGTCAATGAGTTTTAGTCCTTATCTACGAAGTATTAACATCGGGAATCGCTTTGCGCTTGCACTCGTGGGGGCAACGGCGTGGGCAGCGGGGATCCTTGGTGTGTTCAGCTCGCACGCCATTTTCGGTTGGCTGACGACAGGAAACAGCAAGGGGGCACAAACACTACTCCTCTGTGCCTGCCCTTCAGCTCCATCGTCGCACCTCCCAACCCCAAACTCCACCTCGTTACCCTCTACTCGAAATGGAGAAGCAGGGATGAAAAGCTTCGAATCGGCAATTTGGTTCATATTCCACCGGTCATACAGTTTGTGTACATCGACAAACGCGAGCTCTTTCACGCCCATCCTCCGCGACGATTCTTGACCGCCAACTTCCCGCGACCCTTTCTGCCGTCCGTTTGCCCAAGACCCCGACAACACCGTTTCTCAAGACTTCCTCTGCATCGCCGCAGTTCTATGAGCCCACGAAAAGAGGAACGCCAATAATGCGAAGGAACTCGATGCCGCGAACGCGATAAACAATGCATCACCATACAACGCCCTCACCCTTGCCTGGATGTCCAATGGGAGATCGTGGATCGCGAATACGGACCTCCTCAGTTTCTCGATAAGCTGAGCAAGATGCATGTCAGAAAATCCGATTCAACGCCCTGACACCGCCACACGACTCGAACGTACCTCGTCTGTTGCGTCTGGGCCCAGCGTCTCGGGGAGCCTCGCCATCAACACATTCTGGACAATGGATGCCGTCACAGTCACACCGTAGATGGTTCCCATGGATCGAATGAGGTATACTGTGGACGTGGCCACGGCTTGTTCTAGGAGAGGTGAGTTTCTGTCCGCGTCTGGGGGTGGAGTTCCCTTACCTCTGTGCTCGAACAAGGAGACGAAGCTAAACAGCACACTCGGGTTCGTTAGGCCAAGTCCGAGGTTCGCTGGCAAAAGATACACGAATTCCTTCCATCGGCTTCCCGACGTTCCCATCGTACAAGCGAGCACGTTCCCGAGAAGGATCAAGGCGGTACCGATCCGCACATTGTGGGACAAGCGATACCCCCCGTGCATCATGGAACCCGCAATGACTCCGCCCACTGGAGTTGCCAACGCCGGAACCATGAGCCGCAACCCAGCGGCAGACGGCGAATCTCCACGAACGGCTTGGAAATACAAGGGTACCATAAACATATACTGAGAGACGGGGTCAGTTAAAGTCCGAGAGTTCCAACTCGGCGGGACACTTACAGCATACGAAGACATGCCGGTGAAGACATTTGTCAGTTGAATGGCAGTGGGCTGCCATCCCTTCAGCATTCTCAGCGGGATCATCGGTAGCGCCTTGGTGTGGGCCTCGACGAAGATAAAGCCGAACAGCAAGAACGTGCTCCCGACCAAAAACGTAACAACAGGGATACTGTCCCACGAAAACTCGTTGCCGCCGAGACTCAGACCGAGCAGCTGGACGACGAGCCCGACAACAAGGAGGGTTGCCCCTGACAAGTCGACATGCCGAAGGGCCGACCGGAACCTGTTCTTTGGATGCAGCTTCGTCACAGTGTGTTCTGGATTTTCCAACACGTGGTAGCCCACAATGAGAGCAAGGATGGAGACTGGAACCTGGAGCAGGAAGCACCACCTCCAGCCGATGGTGTCGGCGATTGCTCCCCCGAGAGATGCCCCGAGGACGGCACCGAAGCCAACGAGAATGTTCTGCATTGCTTGGTACATGCCTCTCTGCTTGAAGGGGATCATATCGGAGTTGATGACGGTTGCTGTCAGGCACGTTTAGTTTGGTTCTTGGAAACCGCGGCATCAAGGAATAGCACTTACCCATGGTGATGAGTCCGCCGCCGCCAAAGCCTGTCAATGCACGCATCATAACCAGTTGCAACATGGTTTGTGCGGCGGAACAGCCGAAACACCCGGTCATGAAGGTTATTGTCGACACGAAGAAGCATATCCTCCTGCCAAACATGTCGGAGAATCGACCATACAATGGCTGGAAGGCGGTGCTGGTGATCAAATACGATGTTGTCAGCCAAGCAGCGTTGTTGGCTGCGTCAAAGGAGGAGCTAATGTCTGCATAGGTCGAGGCGGTTATTGTCCCGTCGAATCCCGACAAGAAGACGTTGGCCCAGAGGGCTATCCCATATCACCATCGTCAGTGATAATCCTGCGCCTCGAATAACAGGGGGTTCGATGCAGCAGCTCACCGGTCTCTATCCACCAGAATCCAGCAGACGGTCTCCAAGAGTCCTCATGGAGAGGCTCTGGGAACGTCACATAAGCTGGCTTGGTCTGTTGACATCCCAGGAGCGGGGCCGATTCGTCGGCGTCGAGTTGAGGTGAGATGGAATCATTCCCTGTGTCCGGTCTTATTTTGTTGCCAGCCATTTTAGTGTGCGAATGGGGTCAAGATGGCTCAATTGGCTTTCCGCTTGGTTCAGGGGAGTCTTCTTAATCCCAACAGTGTTCTTGCCACCTGATGTAGAAGGGTTTTCTTACACTGGGTTGCGAACTGTGGGTTACGATGAGGGGGTGCCGAGTGGTCATCCCCAGTGACATTGAACCTCAAGCCCCCAAGACAGGCGCGAACTGCAGACCCCCAATAGGGTAAGCCGCTGTAACCGTCAATTCCCAAGCCGCAATGGTGCATGCGCTGTGGGTCTTTTGCTGCCGCTTTGTGGGAGGCAAGTCAGCCGACACCGGAAAGCGCCGTTTCTTTTCTCAATGGGCCTGACTGCTCATTTTTCCCAAAACCCCCTTCGCAAATGTCAACGTACATGGCCATCGAAAGGTAGGCAAGCAGCATTTGTTTTGTAGAGATATCACCCCCCACGCAAGACCGTCATCGGGAGCAACGCTCACCTTGCCATCCGATGCAGATATTGCACTCTAGCCTCGATGGGGGGTTGCGCTCCGTGCATCTGCCTTATCGCAGTGAGCACCGCAGAAAAACGTGCAGAATCACGCGGGGTAGAGAGGAGATGAAGAAAAAAGGCCGATTATTGGCCACTGTTTTCGCATCACTTCCACTTCAAGGTGGTTTCACGGCATCAACCAAGTTACCTGATGCAGGTCTGATTCGCCCGATATGGGAATAGCCTCATCGGCGAACGCCTGCCGCCCTTTCTCTAGGCTTTCTTGTGTCGAGATCCCTGTTGTTCCGATCTTCACTCTTCCCACACTCTTCTGCTCCATCGTGGCTCCCCGCTGCTGAGCCCCCGATGCCGAATTTCTTATCGCAACTTCGCGCTTGCCGAGGGACCGTCTGTTTCCCTGCCTGGCTTCCGCGTCGCTTGCATGCATGTCATGGGACCGATGGATCTAGTGCTGTGGACTGTCCTCTGCTTCTATTCTCCCTGATAGGCTCCTGATTTCGATGCTCCCTTTTCACGGACGTGAAGGGATGGTCGCGTGTGACGGACGAGGGTCGGCCTCAGGCAAGGGTGTGGTGATGCAGGCGAGGGGCTGAATGCTAAGGACCAGCGTGCTCATGCTCCTTGGCGGAAACCCCGCCGGCCGTTGGCTGCGGCAGGCCCGCTGTCATATGCACCGGCATACCGTCCGAGCCGAAACGGTCTAGACGCCCACATCCGGATGGGCATCAAGAGGTTACCACCAATCATACAGGGGATAATTACATAAGACCGAGACCCTGAATTCACCAAGTTGGACATTACGTGAGGCTGCGGGAGTTTACTCTGGCTATATACAACGTCGCCTTACGTGTGCGCGCGAATTGTGCCGGCGTTGCGGCCCTATGCAGGTATCGCGCGTTCTTGATCCGCATCTTAGCTCCATTACCCCACGCCTGAGGGCCAGACCTCGGACTTTGTTTATTGCCCGCTAGGAAGATGCATCCTTCCCCAGGCCTAGCATGTTTACGGCAGCGTTGAGCGCGGATTTGAACCTCACTTCTCCGGATCCACCGCGGCAGCACTCGTCGTCCCATGTTCTCCCTTTGCTGTCCTCTTTCTCAATCCCCCGTCGCTGTGCTCGGAATTCGCGTCGCCTAACGACCGCCCCACAGCATCGTGGGTCGCGTCATACTGAGCCAGCTCGGCCACGGGCACCTTGATGAGCTTGTGGCTCTGCGCGCCGTCCTCAAACTGCACCACTCCCTGGCGGATGCGATAGCCTCTCAAGCGAGGGATAGCCGAGACCCAGAGCCAGTAGTAAACGCCGCAACCCAGGACGCTATTATCACAATCAGTCTCTCCAACACAAAATAAAGGGTAACTGATGGTAGAAACTCACATCCCAATCCCAGTCACCACGTACGTAGCATACCAGAAACTCACATCCCCCGCGAATATCCCCCCATCAGGCGGATACCACGGCATGATGAGCAAGTAGATGTTGACCACAATGCAGAAGATGATGACCGGATGCCAAGCATGGAACGCCGCGCGCCCCAGACCCAGACGCTTGCGCCGGTGGCGCACGAGGTACAGACCCACGGCCATGGCGAGGTTGAAGAAGGCTTCGGGGTAGATCTTCAGGTCGACGATGAAGTTGAAGGCGTCGCCGGCTGGGGGGGCGAGGATCATGACCAGGGTTAGGGACCATTTGGTTAGGTAGGGCCCGAGGGGGGTCCCGAAGGGGCGGGTGGAGGCCCAGAAGCGCGGGAAGGGGAGGACGCCTTGTCTAAATGGGGAGTGAGGGGGGGTTAGATAGGTACGAGCTTGACGAGGGGGTGTGTTGTCTTGTGGATGTGGCATAGAAAGGGAGAACTAACCGCCCACATTCCCTTATCAACCTCGAGGTGCCAAGAAGCACAGCAATCAGGTTCCCGAAAGAGCTGAGCGCGATGAGGAAATTGAGGCCCTTGACGGCGTTGCTGGAGCCGAAGACGGCGGTGAAGAAAAGACTTGCGGCAATTTGCTTGGATGCGCGGATGTCGGCCTTGGGCACCGCGGAGAAGTAGGCGATGTTGGCGAAGACGTAGAGTAGTGCGACGATGAAGAGGGAGAGGAAGCCGTTGCGACGAAGTTGCTTGACGGGGTTCTGGGAGGGAGGGAGGAGGGTGTTAGTTGCTGGGAGGGTGAAAGGGGATACGGGGAAAGGAGGTAGGGAGAATAAGGGGGAGAGTGGAAAGAGGGGCGTACCTTGACTTCGTTGACGACGTTGAAGGCGTTCTCGAAGCCGGCGTAGGAGAAGATGATCTTGTAGAGCGCGTTGGTGAGGCCGTAGGGGGTGGCTTTGCCTTCGAAGGCGTTGACGAAGTTGGCTTGTGGGTTTGGTACCCGCGGGACGTGGCCGCCGAGGACAACGAGGCCAGTCAGAGAGATGAAGACAAGGGTGAGAACTTTGACAATTCCGATGCCGTTTGAGAAGCGGTAGGACCATTTGGTGCTGAATGCCACGACTTTATGGTGTTAGTTGGTGCTGTTCAGGTGTTGCTGACCTGCCGTTGACTTACCCAGAACTGCTACGGTGTATGCGGCGACAGCAACGCCCTTGAGCTCCCAGGGGGTCGGGGAGTGCCCGTTGATTCGGAAGAGATATTGGGAACATACTTTCGACGCATGGCATTAGCCCTCCTAGAGAGTAAGATTTTTGCAGGCGTGGTACTCACCAATGGCATTGCCACTGCTGAACGACAGCGCAACAGACAGGAAGGCAAACGCGGTCGGGAAGAGCCACTTTGGTCTTGGGTAGGCTTGCTCAAGGTAGACGACTTCAGAGCCGGACCGGTTGGGGAAGTAGGCGGCATATTCAAGATATACAGACAAGCTTGCAATGGAGGTCAGGAACCCGATGAACCAGTAGATCATAGACAGCCCGACAGAGCCGGTGCCGTTGAGGATTCCAGATGCTGCAGATCATACCTCCCCTGTCAATAACTGATGCTACTCATACGACCCATTCCAGGCATACGGAGGGATACCCACGCGTCGAGTACACGCCAGTACCAATCATCTTGCTGATATTCAGAAAGATGATGGTGACTGGGCCAACCGAGTATCCCAGGGGCGAGGAGGTCTCGACGGGAGCGCCCGACGCCTCCTGGTAAGAAGGGGGCGAGTCATTGCCGCCCTTCTCGAGAGTGTACTTGAGGCTTCCGTCAGAGACCTCGCCGGCATCGAGTGACTCGCGAGGGGGTGTGACGTTGTTGCTACCCCCGCTGTCGCCCTGGAGCGAGCTGAAGGGCTGCCGCCAGTTGAACGACACCATGGTGGTGGCAGTGGTGATGTAAGCCGGTTGTTATCGTCGCTTTAGGCTCGTGGGTCTGCCGCACTAGGCCCGACAGAATGGGTGCCGGGTTGGGGATAGGGGTGGGGAAGACGGGGGAGTGGATCATGGAGGACGGACACTTGTCCATCCATATATACTCAGTTGCACAGCATGGATGAGGTAACCCCAGATCCCGGATTTCTTGTGAAGACCCCCAAACTTTGGGACCACTGGCGCGGGCCGTTCGCCGGCGCAGGGGAGGTGGCATGCGTGCTCTGGAAACAGTGTTGCGTTGGCGGCACGTTCCCATCGACATGCCGCCGCCGCCAAGGGTGGACAAGCAGGCCTTCATTATTACCCTAAGGTGTCATGGTGAAGACCGTGAATCTTGTAGATGGGATTTTCTTATCAGTTGCCCTCTTATCGGCACGTTGTAATGGCCAGCGATATGGAACGCCGTCCGCGGAGCACTGCCGTCTCACAGCCAAGAGCCCAAGCCATCCAAAAGACGTTGCAATTCCAGCAATGGCTGGGGTTCTGAATCCCTGCCAGAACTGAGCCACGGGCAAGCTGGGATTGATACGAGCTCTTCCCCTTTCAGGCAGGTTCTTAATGCGCCGGGACGGTTGCTCATTGCCCGCCCGAATAACGCCATCGAAGGAGCAAAGCGGTTGGCTGGGGGAGCATGGACTTTGCTACGATATTGTCGATTTGGTACTGATCGTCATTTCAGGTCTCTAAGGTGCCAGTGATGAATGGCACTCCGTCAAATGCCACTGCGTCAACCCCCGCGCTTTTTTTGCCGCATTTATCGTCCGAGTGGAAGGTACGATGGCCCTCGATGCCGAGTTCGTCAGCCAATCACGAGTGTGTTCTATGCCAAGCCTCGTGGTATGCGATCGGGGCTCGATCGTTTGCTGAGAAGGCGCGGGGTTCGTCGGTGAAACTCTCGCTGCAGCTCAACGTCGTGCGTGTCACATTGTTGCGGTCCTAAGTCAACATTGTCAAGAATGGCCGAAGTTATAAACAGTAACAGCGCAAGGCCAAGTCTCCCGCCACTCTTCGCCTCCTCTTACG
>Ga0247770_1000746_pt1 | contig 30298 bp, 10 predicted proteins | sample UWRJL136409B6_FD_179943 | JGI IMG/M metagenome (GOLD analysis project Ga0247770, IMG submission 179943) | Plant litter microbial communities from Arlington Agricultural Research Station in Wisconsin, United States - UWRJ-L136-409B-6 | ecosystem: Environmental > Terrestrial > Plant litter >... | reverse complement strand
GCCATCTTCCTTCGATCGAAGGGCCAGAATGTCACTGGGCTTTCAATGGGAGGTCTTCGTGGTGAAAAATCGTCGAATCGATTGTTGGTTCCAAGAAGCACGGTTCAAAGAACCACGCGGCGCGGCCCCTTTTTGACGGTGGCACGCGCCAGAGAACGCATCGCTATGTACATAAACGGCTACAGTAATATTACACACAGAGCCCAAAAAGAACGACAGGGTCGACCTGAACAAACACCCCGAGTTACCCCCTATCTATTACGACCTGCACCCGACACAGGCCTCGAGAGGACTGGCGCGGGTTAAGACAGAACGTATGGCAGGACGCTAACAGGTAAGGGGCGTTCCGAAGACGGCTTATTAAGTTAACACTCCTAGACAAGGGGGTTTAATGTCACTGTAGGTTATTATTACTATAATGTATAAAGGTGAGTTTGAATAATAGGATATAAATGAATAATTAAATACTAGCGTGAGGAACTAGAGTCCCTCACGGTGGTTATAAGCATAACTATAACTATCTATACTAACTAACTAAAAGGTACTTTATACCTTGCTTAGTCCATTATACTTGGTAGTGCACCATACAGTTACGGCTAAGCAGTTAACTAAATGGTGCTTAGTGTTATTAATCCTTATGGACCACTAAGCGCTTTCTTACTAGTTATAAGGGCTTCAGGTCTTTACATCCTTAGCCTAGTGTGTCCAGACGGTATATACCGTTCTTCCACACTGTTCCTTCTGTAGGGGATTCGTCAGGCTGCCCCAGTCTAAGTGACGGCCTGCAAGGTCGTTACACAATTCCCCCTCTTCAACATTCTTTTTCCACAAAGAATCGCTAGGTATGTTCCCTTCCTTTTCCACCTTCACTATATCTTCTAACCACGTTAAAAAGCGTAAAAGACAGAGAAAACAGGAAAAGGCTCCTTATAACCGTCGTATTTATCTTACAGAATCCCTTAACACCTTTAACTCACAGATATCTCCTTACACTTATTATTAAGCTAAGTCCTTACTATATTAAGTTATAACGTAATCTAACAGCTATAATAAATACCAATCCGCTAATATACCTTTTTTATATAACGCGTTTAACTACTCCAACAAGTTTATTAAGGGTTTAGTAGATAAGAAAAAGAAGCTAAACACCTTATACGACTAAGCAGTTACTAAGCACCGTAACTCCTTTATAAAGTTATAATGTGTTAAAACCCAGTAACGTGTTATTAAAGTAAAGGTAATAAAAGTGTTTTCCCATAAGGTTAAGGTTTTATCTTTCTAAGAATAGGTAAAGGTAACAGATTTAGTCCAGGCTAAGCTAGTTTCCTAAGATTAAAACTCTTTTCTTACAGGCTTCCCTCTTAAGGGGTCGCTACAGCTTACAACGTCTTCTTAACCTAATTTATAACTTTTCTTCTTTAATAAACAAAAACAATTTCTTTAACGTAATAATAATACGTTTACTCCCTTTAATAAGAGGTTATAAGTTTAGGTCTTATAAAGGTCTTCTATCGCTTTAGATCCTCACCTCTTAAGGCTAGAGGGTTTAGGGCGACTTTTTATTTTTTCTTTTACTAACTTCTTTATCAGCACTTATTCTCATGTAAAGCTTAACAGAAGCTTTAAAAGTCTAGCTTCCTTACTAAGTCTAAGGTCTTTATAACCTACAGTTAAGGTTTTAATAAATATCCTTCTATACCTATTAAGGAGTTTCCTACCACTTCTTAAGCTTTAAATCCTACAGTAATTTTACTCTTCAATATAATAATTTAGATATCAGATCTTATCTTATTTCTAATTCTTATCGTCGGCTTTAATCAGTTTAGATTCTTTTAATGGAACTCCGTAATCAGGTTTAAATACTTAAGGTTTTTAACTAGTTCTTATAAGTTATTTTTAAGGCCGTAGTTTAATTACTTAATAAGATATTTAAACATATTCTTTCCTTTCCGTAAATCTATAACTTCCTTAACATTATACTCGTCCTCGTCAGTATCGATCTTAATCTTCTTTTCCAGAGGAACTCCCTTTAAAGTAGGTTCTAAAAGTAAAATATAAAAAACCTTAATCCGCACCTTTATATTAATAGGTAATTTTAGTTTATAATTAAAGGTAACGACCTTTTTCTTTACTTAAAACAGTCCGTACCTTTTAAAGTTAAACTTCTTACTAAGTCGTTTTAAATATAAGTTTTATAAAAAAAGGTAAACGTAATCCCCCTTTTAAAAAGTCAGTCCCTTAACTTATTTACTATTATAATAAAATCCTTTCTTAAACACTAACTATTCAGTTTAGTATTTATTAGTAAACTTCTTTATTCGTTTATATGTAAACTTAAATTCGGCTTACAGGTAGTTATATAACTCTTACATCTAGTTTATATAGATTACAACTTAAAGGGCGCTGGTAAGTAAGCCTTAACGGAGCTTAAGCTCTTTACTGTAATTAATAAAGAATAGTAATATACTTATTAACTTAATTAACGTTATATTATAAGCTATTTATACTGTTAGTAACAGCTTAAGCTAATTATCTTATTTAAAGTTAATATATACTTAAAGATACGTTATAAGTATTTAATTAACTTATTCCGTTTAGTTATCTGTCTATAGGTAGAAAGCTGTTAAAAGTTTACTCTTTACACTTATTCTCTATATTAACCTTTACTAAAACTTCAACATAATTAACTTATCTTAATCTGTAACGATATTATCTAGCTAAAGGTGTTATAAAATTACCTCTTTCTTAAAAATATAAGTAAGTTACTTTATAGTTATATCTTTTAAGATTAGCAGAAAGTAAGCTTATTTCGTTAATCTATTAACTATTATAAGGACTTAATTATAAGTAACTCTTATAATAGGGTCTTTAAACTTTAAGATCTTAATAACGAAATTAAGTGAGATTAAACTTTATAATGCTTATAGTACGGGAAGTGGTTTAAGAAGTTTATATAGCTTATAATATTAATTTTACTTTCAGTAACAGATATTATAGTTATTAACTACTTCCTTAACTAGCTTTTTCATTCCTAGGAAGGTATACGCTTATTAAACCTATGTAAAGGTCTTAACTTAGCTTATATGTCCTTTAAGTTAAGACTTATAAACTTATTAGATATACTCCTTCTATTTATCTAGGTTGTAAATGTACGGTTCCTCTTAATACTAAAACTTTACTCTTAATTTAAACGCGCTATTTACACCTTTTAATAGCTATATTAACTAATAACTGGTTTTACTATAATTTAAGTGCTTTAAGTACTCTTTACTATAATTTTATAAGTGCTTTAAGAAGTCTCTTAAAGGGTACTTATACTTATAAGTACCTTTTATTAACCTTCTTACTTAAAAGTCCTATTATTACTAATAGATATTATACTTTATTTATAAGTTTATATAGATGTTAATAGTTTATTTTAATGTTTAGTTATTTAATATTTATAATGTATGTTTTAATATATTATTTTTTACTTTATTAAATATAATAACGGGGATTAAGACTGGATTAGTATCCTTATAATCCTGTCTCTAACTAAGAGTATCGGCTTACTTATTATCTTTTCCTTTAATATAGTGAATCTAGAAGTGGAACAGGGTTATTAATTCTACTTATTATACTTACTGTAAATTAAGTTCTTTTATTAGGAAATATTAGAAGTTATTATAGTTTGAAAAGACTTAAACTAGTTCTTCTATACTGCTTAGATACAGTGCTTACTTAATAAAGCATTAAATAATCGCTATTAGTTCCTTATTATAGATTAGGTATTATAGGGCTGGGCTGTAAATTCCTTTTAATAAAAAGGTAATTAAATAGCGTTTTCTATCGTCTTAAACTTAACTAAGTTCTTTACCGATTATAAACTCTAAGGAGTCCGTTTCGACTTAGAAAGGCTTTAAGAAATTAGGGAGAGCTAAAACTAATACTGTAACGAAAGTATACTTAAGGTCTTTAAACGCTTTTTACTATCTATTAGTTTACTCGAACGGTTTACTTATCCTTATAAGCTTATATAATAGTTTTATAATCTTTATAAAGTATTTAATAAAGTATTAATAGAAATTTACAAAGCTGATAAAGGCTTATAATTCCGTTTAGTTCTTTAAAGTAAGCTAGTCCTTAACTGCCTCTATCTTCTTCGTTTACATTTTAAGCTTTTTAAAGGTTACTTAAAACCCTAAATAGTTTAACTCCTAAATGTAAAAGTGGCTCTTTTCTAAGTTCACTATCAGCTTTACCTTTTTAAAAGCTATTAAAACCTATCATATATACTTTCAGTGTTTTTCTAAAGTTTCGGAATAAATTAAAACGTTATCTAAGTACATAAAGATAAACTTATTAAAGAAGGGGCAGAGAATATTGTTAATAAGGCCTTAGAAGGTTGTAAGGGCATTTATTAATTTTATTAGTATAATATAATATTAATAATACCTGTTATAAATCTAGAAAACTGTCTTATATTTATCTTCCTCTTTCACTTTAACGTGGTTAAATCCTATAGGGAAGTTAAGGCTAGAGAACTAATTTACTTTAACAATCCGTTCTTATATTTTTATAATAAGTAATAATAGGTAGCGATTTTTAATCATATCCTTATTTAATATTCAGTAATTAATAATTATACGTAACTTACTATCTCCCTTCCTTAAGACGAACAGCACTAAGTACCTTACTGGGGATTAGGACTTTATAATAAACCTGTTCTTTAAGTTTTCATTAATATACTCCCTTAAGGCTTCGGCCTGTTAGGGGTTTAGGTAATAAGGCTAGAAGCTGTAAAGCTTTACTCTTAGCTTTAGCCTGATTTCGTAATCTTATAGTCTGTGGTCCAGTAGTTACAGTATTTTTTTTTAGAATAGTGTAAACTTTCTATATTCTGTAAATACCTTAAATAAGTTAACTTTTTCACTTATTTATAAGTTAGCTTCTTACTTCTTTCTACTTTCTAAATCGTCATTTAAGCAGTATAGTAGACCTTTTAATCCTTTAACTATCTTTATAAACTTAACTTAAACTGTACTTAGTTTTAAAGGTTTAATATACTTTTAAGTACTTTATATAACTTTAAAGTAGTTTAATACCTTCTTAGCTTTCTTTAAACGGTGATCACTATTAAGGGACTTACTAAAGGTAAGGTAGCTACTTTTTATTACGACCTGCACCCGACACAGGCTTCGAGAGGACTGGCGCAGGTTAAGACAGAACGTATAGCAGGACGCCAATAGGTAAGGGGCGTTCCGAAGACGGCTTGTTGAGCTAGCACTCCTAGACGGGGGGTTTAATGTCACTGTAGGTTGCTGTCACTATAATGTATAGAGGTGAGTCTGGACAGTAGGACATAAATGAATAATTAAATACTAGCGTGAGGAACCAGAGTCCTTTACGGTGGTTGTGAGCATAACTATAACTATCTATACTAACTAACCAGAGGTACCTTATACCTTACTTAGTGGCCTGTTGCTTAGTAAGGAACTGAGCAACCTATTACTAAGCACTCCCTACTTAAAGGTTCTTCAGATGCTTAGTAGGTAAGTATTCCTGCTAAGACTAAGTAGCTACTGGTTAATCGTAGAGGCTTCGGGTCTTTGCACCCCTAGCCTAATGCGCAGTACTGTGCGTACTGTCCTCCTGCACTGTTCCTTATACAGGGGATTTGTTGGGCTGCTCCGGCTTAAGTGACGGCCTGCAGGGTCGTCACACGATTCCCCCTCTTTAATGTTCTTTTTCCATAAAGAACCTTAGTAAGAACGTTCCTTCTTTTTTAACGTAACTATACCTGCTAACCGTATGTAAAAGCGCACTTCGAAGAATAATACCTTTTATCGTTATAACCTTACGGACTTTACTTCGACTTTTGGATCGTAAATGTTGCCTTATAGTCGTTATTCTTTAAAATCGCTTTCCTGTCTTGTTATAGCATAATTAGACAGTTACTCCGAATGTTTACTAGCAGGAGCTTCGTTTTTGTGCGATATGTTTAGTTATAGCGACGTTTTCCTTTAGCGGCTTCTTTCTAAGAAGTGCTGTCTTGACGCGGAGTATAACGTTACTGTGCGGAACTTAGAGTTGAAAACCTGAGAGCTTTACGAAATTACTGCTTAACTTAAACGGATTAAAACCTAACGCCGTTATACAGAGGAGCGAGCTTTTTCTACGTTTAGTTGGGAGGCGGAGATCCTTCGTTTCTAAGAACAGGAGGAGGCCCGTCTAACTGCTCCTCTTAAGGCTAGCGAGTCCTTTAACTGGGGAGGCTTTCTGGCAGGAACACCTACTGGTTCTTTTTCTAAGGGATTGCTACAGCCGATAACCTCTTCTTAACTTAGTTTATAGTTTCTTTCCTCTTACAGTTCTGTAGTGTAACGACAGCACGTTTATTTCTTTTACTAACTTTTCTTTTTAACGGTACTAGTAGAGCTTTAAAGGCTCTGGAGGCCCAGCCTCCTTATTAGGTCTAAGGTCCTTGCAACCTTAGCTAAGGTTCTAACAAATGTCCTTCTGTACTTACTAAGGAGTTTCCTACTGTTTCTTAAGTTCTAAGTCCTACAGTAATCTTACTTTTCAGTATAGTAATTTAGATATTAGATCTTATCTTATTTCTAATTCTTATCGTTAGTTTTAGTTAGTCTAGATTTTTTCGGTAAAACTCCGTAGTTAGGTCTAAGCACTTAAGATTTTTGACTAGCTCTTACGAGTTGCTCTTAAAGCTATAGTTTAGCCACTTAATAAGATATTCGAATATGTTTTTTCCCTTTCGTAAATCTATAACTTCCTTGACGTTGTACTTGTCTTTATCAGCGTCGATCTTGATTTTCTTTTCTAAAGGAACTCCTTTTAAGGCAAGTTTCAGAAATAAAATGTGAAAAACCTTAGTCCACACCTTTATGCTGGTAGGTAAGTCTAGTTCGTAATTAAAGATAGCGACCTTTTTCTTAATCTGGAACAGTCCGTACTTTTTAAAGTTAAGCTTCTTACTAAGCCGTTTCGAATGCAGGTTTCGTAAAAAAAGGTAGACGTAGTCCCCCTTCTGAAAAGTCGGTCCCTTAACTCGTTTACTATCGTAATAAAGTCCTTTCTTAAGCACTAACTGTTTAGTTCAGTATTTATCAGTAAACTTCTTCATTTATTCGCGTGTAAACTTAAGTTTAGCTTGTAAGTGGTCGTGTAGCTTTTACATCTAGTTTACGCGGACTATAGCTTAGGAGGTGCCGGTAGGCGGGCCTTGACAGAGTTTAGGCTCTTTACTGTAATTAGCGAAGAACGGTAATATACCTGTTAACTCAACTAACGTTATATTGTAAGCTATCTGCACTATTAGTAACAGCTTAAACTAATTATCTTATTTAAAATTAACATAAGTTTAGAGATACGTTATAAGTATTTAATTAACTTACTCCATTTAGCTGTCTGTCTGTAAGTAAAATGTTATTAAAAGTTTACTCTTTATACTTATTCTCTGTATTAGTCCTTACTAGAACTTTAATACAATTAGCTTATCTCGATCCGTAATAATATTATCTAGTTAGAGGTGTTGTGAAACCACCTCTTTCTTGAAGATATAAACGAGTTGCTCTACTGTTATGTTTTTCGAAGTTAGCAGAAAGTAAGCCCATTTTGTTAATCTGTCGATTACTATAAAGATTTAGTCATAAGTAACCCTTATAGTAAGGTCTTTAGACTCTAGGATCCTAGTGACGAAATTAAGTAAGATTAAACTCTATAGTGCTTATAGTATAGGAAGTGGTTCGAGAAGCCTATAAAGCTTATAACGTCGATTTTATTTCCGGTAGCAGATATTGCAGTTATTAACCACTTCCTTAACTAACTTCTTTATTCTTAAGAAGGCGTACGTTTACTAAGCTTATGTAAAAGTCTTAGCTTAGCTTATATATCTTTTAAGTTAAGACTTATAAACTTACTAGACGTACTTTTTCCGCTTTCTTAAGTTGTGAATGTACAGTTTCTCTTAGTACTAGAGCTTTACTCTTAGTTTAAACGCGTTATTTACGCCTTCTAACAGCTATTCTAGCTAATAACCGTTTTTGTCGTAATTTAGATATATTAGGTACTCCTTCCTATAGTCTTACATATACTTTAAGAAATCTCCTAAAGGGTATTTGTACTTACAGGTTCCTTCCGCTAACCTTCTTACTTAAAAGTCCTGTTATTACTAATAGATATTATACTTTATCTATAAGTTTATATAGACTTTAATAGTTTATTTTAACGTCTAGTTATTTAACACTTATAACGTATGTTCCAATATACTGTTTTTAGCTTCGTTGAATATAGTAATAGGGACTAGGACTGGATTAGTATCCTTATAGTCCTATCTCTAGTTAAGAGCATTAGCTTACCTATTATCTTTTCCTTTAATATAATAGATCTGGAAGTGGAATAGGGCTATTAATTCTACCTATTATACTTACTGTAAGCTAAGTTCCTTCGTTAGGAAGTACTAGAAGTTATTATGGTCTGAAAAGACTTAAACTAGCTCTTCTATACTGCTTAGATACAGTACCTACTTAATAAAGCATTAAATAATCGCTATCAGTTCCTTATTGTGGATTAGGTATCGTAAGGCTAAGCTGTGGATTCCTTTCGATAAGAAAGTAACTAGGTAGCGTTTCTTATCGTCCTGGACTTAGCTGAGTTCTCTGCTAATTGCGAACTCTGAGGAGTCGGTCTCGACTTAAAAAGGCTTTGAGAAATTGGGGAGGGCTAAGACTAGCGCTGTGATAAAGGTGTGTTTAAGGTCTTTAAACGCCCTTTACTATCTATTGGTCCACTTAAACGGTTTACTTTCTCCTATAAGTTTGTGCAGTAGTTTTACAATCTTCGCAAAGTACTTAACAAAATAACGATAGAAGTTTGTAAAGCTAATAAAGGCTTATAACTCTTTCTAGTTCTTCAAAGTAAACTAATTCCTAATTACCTTTATCTTCTCTGGTTGCATTTCGAGCCTTCCAGGGGTTACTTTAAACCTTAAATAGTTTAGTTCCTAAACGTAAAAGTGGCTCTTCTCTAGGTTTACTATTAGCTTCGCCTTCTCGAAAGCTATTAGAACTTATTATATATACTTTCGGTATTCTTCTAAAGTTTCAGAGTAAATTAAAACGTCGTCTAAATACATAAAGATAAACTTGTCGAGGAAGGGGCAGAGGATACTGTCGATAAGGCCTTAGAAAGTTACAGGGGCGTTTGTTAATCTTATTGGCATGATACGGTACTGGTAATGCCTGTTATAAGTCCGAAAAGCTGTCTTATATTCGTCTCCTTCCTTTACTCTAACATAGTTAAATCTTATAAGGAAATCGAGGTTAAAGAACCAGTTTACCTTAGTAATCCATTCTCGCATTTCCGCAATAAGTAGTAATAGGTAGCGATTCTTAATCGTATCCTCGTTTAACGTTCGGTAATTAATGACTATACGTAACTTACTATCTCCCTTCTTTAGGACGAACAGCATTAGGTATCCTACTAGGGACTAGGATTCTATAATAAACCTATTCTTTAAGTTCTCATTAACGTACTCCCGTAGGGCTTTAGCCTGCTGGGGGTTTAGATAATAAGGCTAGAAGCTGCAGAGCTTTACTCCTAGCTTTAGCTTGATTTTGTAGTCTTACAGTCCGTAGTCCAGTAGTCGCAGTATCTTTTTTCGAAATAGGGTAAACTTCTTGTATTTAGCAGGTACCTTAAATAAGTCGACTTTTTCGCTTGTTTATAAATTAGCTTTTTACTTCTTTCCACTTTTTAAATCGTTATTTAAGTATTACAGTAAACCTTTTAATCCTTTAACTGTCTTAGTAAACCTAACCTAAACTATACTTAGTTTTAAAGGTTCAGCGTACTTCTAAGTGCTTTGTGCATTTCTAGAACAGTTCGGTACCTTCTACTTCTAAGTGCTTCGTATATCTTTAGAACAGTTCGGTACCTTCTTAACTTTCTCTAAATAATAATTATAGTTAAGGGACTTACTGGAAGTAAGGTAGTTACTCCTCTAGTTAATTATAAGGTTATACTTTTCTAGTTAAGGTAGACCTAAGATTATATTGTATTTTATAACTAATGTAACGTTAAAGTCTACTTATTATTCGTCCCTGTCCACTTTAATTAGGAGTAGTAAGTAGTAAGTAACTTTACTGTTATTATATTAGTATAAGCCTCCTTCACCATTTCGAATAGGGATAGCCTCTTTATACTTTTTGTTAGGGAGTTTCCTTCAGTTAACTAGTAAAGGGTACATTAGGTTAGAAGCACTCTTACTATTAATTACTGCTCTTACCCTAAATAGCCTCCCTTTTCCGTCTGTTATATCGATACTGACGGAATAGTACTTATACTCCTTTAATATCTAAGTTATAATAATTACTTATCCTTAAGGTCTTATCCGGCTTAACCTCTAAATGCCTCTCCTTCTTCTCAAGGTTTTTACCAACCAGTAAACTATTAGTTTCCAGCCTTTCTAAAGGGCTTGCAGCTTTTTCCTAATTCCTTCTAGAAAAATAGGCAGTTCTAGTAAACCTGACGATTAACTTTTCTTAAGTTCTTACACCTTAGCGTCCAGTTGATTTCGAACGGTACGATATTTCTAAAGTCTTTAATAAGACGATAGTACGCTCTGCAGGCTTAGATTGCAGTAATGTCTTTTTACTCTTAAATCCGCTAGTAGTCTTCCCGCTTCTGCTATTCTCTAGCTTTTCCGTTAAGATATAACAAGCACGTTACAATAAGGCAGTTATTAAGCACTCCTCCTTACTAACACGTAGTAGGAGCTTAGTTAACTACAGTGACTTTCCACTTATTACTAAACTCTCTTATTGGGAAGTAAAAGACTTAGTAGTAAGCTAGTTCTAACTTTACTTTAACGATAACGTAATCCCGTTTCTGTATGCTTAAGAAGTAGTCGTAAAGGGCTTTAAGTCCACAATATTAGTTAAAAGCGTAGTTATTATACACGTAATCGATCTACAGTATATCTTTATAACTAAGGTAATCGACGTTAACTACGGGTACTGTAGTTATAAAGTACAGAACGGAAGAAGTAATGCCTTATTTTTTCTCTTCTTCTACTTACCTTTGTATACGTTATTTCTCTTAAACTTCTTCCCAGAACTTAGGTAGTAGTAACCTGGCTTATTCTTCCACGAAGTAGTCTTCCTTAATAAGTCGATATTCGAGCTGATTAACGAAACGGACTTTATTATAAAGTTTCAATCTAATTTCCACTACTCTATCCTTAAACGTTACAGTAAGGCTTTTAACTTGTAAGTCCTTTATTTTATCTACTATCTCTTAATATTTCTCCTTTAGCTTCTAAACCCTCCGTTAGTGTACTTACTTTATACCTTCTTAAGGGACTTTTAAAGTACCGGTCCGAGGCACACCAGCTTTAATATAGGGCAGCTATCTAAGCTGTCCTTCTTCTAAAGAGGTAAGGGTGCTAATCCACTTAGCGTGCTTAAAGTGTTCGAAAGTCTTAAGAGGTATTATAGAGAAGAACTTTTGTTTCTCTAGTTTAATTTTCTTAGCTTATTCTCTTTTACCTTCTAAGGCTTACTTCACTGCTTATATAGCTTAAAGGGCTAGTTCTTCGACTCTCTTAACTATTTCGGTAAAGTTTAAATTAAAGTCTTTCTTAAACTTCCTCAGTTCCTAGGCTTACAGGGTAAGGTTTTTAAAGTTTATAACAGTTAGCCGAAACATCTCTTCCTAAAGTCGATCTTCCGCAACCTGCACTTCTAGTAATTCCGAGTTTCCACCTTAAAGTCGGTCTTCTACAACCTGCACCTCCGTAACTGACTTTTCTGTAATACCCTTAAAGACTAAATACACTACGTCTTAAAGTTCTTCCTTTTCTTCCTTATCTTCTAAGTTACACTTATCTATCTACATGTAGTCTTCTTCGTTACTTACTATCTTAACGTAGATATCTCTTAAGTTAAACTTAACGTGCTTTCCTCTTTCTAGAACGGGTTTTTAACTAACTTATTTTAGTAATAAGCATTACTATATTATATAGCTTTTCTTATCGTAATTAAAATATTGGACTTAAGATAGGTCCTTAGGCTGCTTCTACTGCTGCTATCGTTAAGGCTTATCGCGGTTAAGTCGGTTCTGACAGTTCACCATACCAATATCCATCGGCTTAAGGTAGTAGCTTATTGTGGTTGACTAATTCTCCTTCTTTAGTTTACTTAGTTGGTAAGGGGTCTGTTTTTTCCAGAAGTTCTTTCAATAATAGTAATTATAATACCAGTTATCGGCTTTAATAACTATCTTGATTAGTTCTTAAAGGCGGTCTAGCTAATCCTCTTAGTAAAGGTCTCCAGTAACGTATTCCTTCAGACCGCTTTAGAACAGCATTACTAGGGTTTTTTAACTAAGCTTAATCTTTACTATTTCTAACTTAAAGCGTATAGAGAACTTAAAGACTAAAGACGTCTACCTTAAAGCTATAAGGCGTTATTTAGCCTGCTTAAGGGCGTTTAGTTTTTTAAACTTAGTTTGGAATTAGTTAATAAAAACGTCGAAGTTGTCGAAAAGAGCTTAAGTCTTAGGGGCTTCCTTTTGTGCTCTGTCTATAGAGAGGTCGTTAATTATCTTTACATAAGGTTTATATTAGTAAGCAGTTACTCTGTCCAGTAAGGCTCTAGCGAACTTAACCTTTCCTTCTTCTTTAAAGAACTGCTTATTGTAATAAGTAATATAACTTTAAAGCTAGGTTATCTAGGACTTTAGTTACGCAGAGTCTCCCTTAAAGCGCAATAATAAGGGGAGCTTTACTTATTTCTTCTATAAGCCCTTAAGGTTGTTATTCTCTAGCTTAATAACATTAAGTTAGGTTTAAAGTTTTTCGATAAGACCGATATAGCTCTTAGTGTCTTTAAGGAAGGCTTCGTTAAGTTCCTTAACTAGTCCTTACTAATTAAGGTTTAAGTTTTCGAGGTATACAGCTAACTTATTAATAGTAGGGAGCTAAGGCTGGGCTTACGTCTCCTCGATCTCCTTACCTTTTCCGGAGGTCGATATGTTAGTAAGAAAGAGGTAGTGTCTGGAAATTTAATAAATAACGTTCAGAACTGCATATTAATATTATATTACGACCTGCACCCGATATAAGCCTTGAGAAGATTAGTGTAGGTTAAGATAGAACGTATAGTAGGACGTTAATAGGTAAGGGGCGTTCCGAAGATAGCTTGTTAAGTTAACACTCCTAGACAGGGGGTTTAATGTTACTGTAGGTCGCTGTTATTATAATGTATAGAGGTGAGTCTGGACAGTAGGACACAAATGAACAATTGAATATTAGCGTAAGGAACTAGAGTCCCTTACGGTAGTTATAGGCATAACTATAACTATCTATACTAACTAGCTAGAGGTACCTTATACCTTGCTTAATAACCTGTTACTCAGTGAGGAACTGAGTAACCTGCTACTAAGCACTCCCTGCTCAGAGGTTCCTCAGATGCTCAGTAGGTGAGCACTCCTGCCAAGACTGAGCAGCTGCTGGTTAGTCGTAGAGGCTTCGGGTCTTTACACCCCTGGCCCAGTGCGCAGTACCGTGCGTACTGTCCTCCTGCACTGTTCCTTGTGCGGGGGATTCGTCGGGCCGCTCCGGCCCAAGTGACGGCCTGCAGGGTCGTCACACTTTTCCAGTTAATTACAGGATTATATTTTTCTAGTTAAGGTAAACTTAAGATTATATTATACTTAGTAATTAATATAACGTTAAAGTTTATTTATTATTCGTCTTTATCTACTTTAATTAAAAGTGGTAAGTAATAAGTAACTTTACTATTATTATACTAATATAGGCCTCTTTCTCTATTTTAAATGGGAATAACCTCTTTATACTCTTTATTAAGGAGTTTCCTTTAGTTAATTAATAAGGGGTGTATTAAGTTAGAAGCACTCCCGTTATTAATTACTGCTCTTACTTTAAATAGCCTCCCTCCTTTATCTGTTAAGTTAACATTAATAGAATAATACTTATATTCTTTTAATATTTAAGTTATAATAATTATCTATCCTTAAGGTCTTATTTAGCTTAACCTTTAAGTGCCTCTCTTTTTTCTTAGGGTTTTTACTAATTAGTGAATTACTGGTTTTCAGCCCTTTTAAAGGGCTTACAGCCTTTTCCTAATTCCTTTTAGAAAAACAGGCAGCTTTAATAGACTTAGCGATTAACCTTTCTTAAGTTTTCACACCTTAACGTCCAGTCAACTTTAAACGGTTTAATATTCTTAAAATCTTTAATAAGTTAATAATACACTTTATAAGACTGGATTGTAACAATATCCTTTTACTCTTAAACTTGTTAGTAATCTTCTCACTTTTACTACTTTTTAGCTTTTCCGTTAAGATGTAGTAAGCACGTTATAACTAAGCAGTTATTAAATACCCCTTTTCGCTAACACGTAATAAGGGCCTGGTTAATTATAGTAACCTTCCGTTTATTATTAAATTCTCTTATTAAGGAGTAGGAGACTTGGTAATAAGCTAGTTCTAACTTTACCCTTATAACAGTGTAATCCCGTTTTTATACACTAAGGAAGTGGTTATAAAGGGCCTTAAATTTATAATGCTAATTAAGAGTGTAGTTATTATATATATAGTTAATTTACAGTATATCTTTATAATTAAGGTAATTAACGTTAATGGTAGGTATTACAGTTATAAAGTATAGAACGGGAGGAGTAACGCCTTATCTTTTTTCTTCTTTTACTTACCTTTAAGTTCGCTATCTCTCCTAAACCTTTTCTTAAAACTTAAGTAATAATAACCCAGCTTATTTTACTATAAAGTAACCCTCCTTAATAAGTTAATATTTAAGCTGATTAATAAAGCGAACTCTGTTATAAAGTTATAACTTAATCTTTATTACTCTGTCTTTAAACGTTACAGTAAGGCCTTTAACTTACAGGTCTTTTATTTCGTTTATTAGTTCTTAATATCTTTCCTTTAACTCTTAGATTCTTTACTAGTGTGCTTACTTTATACCTTCTTAAGGGACCTTTAAGGTATTAGTTTAAAGTACACCAGCCTTAATGTAAAGTAACTATCTAAACTATCCTTCTTTTAGAGAGGTAAGGGTACTGATCTATTTAATATATTTAAAGTGTTTAAGAGTTTTAGAAGGTATTATTAAAAAGAATTTTCACTTTTTAACTTAATTCTTTTAATTTACTCTCTTTCTCCTTTTAAGGCTTACTTTACTGCTTAAGTAGCCTAAAGGGCTAATTCTTCAACTCCCTTAACTATTTTAATAAAGTTTAAGTTAAGGTTTTTCCTAAATTTCCTTAATTCTTAAACTTATAAGGTAAGGTTTTTAAATCCTGTAATAGCTAACTGAAACATTTCTTCTTAAAGTTAGTCTTTTATAACCTACACCTCTAATAGTTCTAAGTTCCTACCTTAAAGTTAGTTTATAATAACCTACACCTTTATAATTAACTCTTTTAAAACTTCCTTAAGGATTAAGTATATTACATCTTAAAGTTCTTCCTCTTCTCCTTCCTTATCTCCTATGTTATACTTATTTATCTAAGTACAGTCTTCTTTGTTACTTACTATCTTAATATAAACGTCTTTAAAGTTAAACTTAACGTACTTCTCTTTTTTTAAAACGGGCTTCTAACTAACTTACTTCAGAGATAAGCATTACCGTGCTATATAGCCCTTTTTACTGCAGTTAAAATATTAAACCTGTAATAAGTCCTTAAGCTACTTCTACTACTATTATTATTAAAGCTTATCGCAGTTAAGTCAGTTTTAATAGTTTACTATACTAATATTTATTAACTTAAGGTAATAACCTATTACGGTTAATTAGTTCCCCTTCTTAAGTTTATTTAGTTAGTAAAGGGTCTGTTCCTTTTAGAAGTTCTTCTAATAATGGTGATTATAATACCAGTTATCAGCCTTAATAACCATCTTAACTAATTCCTAAAGGTAATCTGGTCGGTCTTCTTAGTAAAGGTCGCTAGTAACGTGCTCCTTTAAACCGCTTTAAAACAGCATTACTAAAGCTTCTTAACTAAGTTTAATCTTTACAGCTTCCAGTTTAAAACGTATAAAGAACTTAAAGATTAAAGACGTCTGTCTTAAGGTTATAAGGTGCTGTTTAGCCTACCTTAAGGCGTCTAGTTCTTTAAACTTAGTCTAGAGTTAATTAATAAACACGTTAAAGTTATCGAAAAGGGCTTACGTTTTAAGGGTTTCCTTTTATACTTTATTTACTAAAAGGTTATTAATTATTTTTATATAGGGTTTATATTAATAAGCAGTTACTTTATCTAATAAGGCTCTAACAAACCTGACTTTTCTTTCTTCTTTAAAGAACTGCTTATCGTAGTAGGTGACGTAGCTTTAAAGTTAAGCTATTTAAGACTCCAGTTACGTAAAGTCTCCTTTAAAGCGTGACAGTAAAGGGAGCTTTACCTATTTCTTTTACGAGCCTTTAAGGTCGTTATTTTCTAACTTAACAGCGTTAAGTTAAGCTTAAAGTTTTTTAATAAGATTAATATAACTTTTAATGTCTTTAGGGAAGGTTTTATTAAGTTCCTTAACTAATCCCTACTAGTTAAAGTTCAAGTCTTTAAGGTATACAGCCAGTTTATTAATAATAGGGAGCTAAGGTTAAGCTTACGCCTCCTTAATCTCTTTACCTTTTTTAAAGGTTAATATATTAATGGGAGGGAGGTAGTGTTTAGGAATTTAATAAACAGCGTTTAGAACTGTGACGTTAGTATTATATTATAACTTACACTTAATATAGGCCTTAAAAGGACTGGTGTGGGTTAAGATAGAACGTATAATAAGATACTAACAGGTAAGGGGCGTTCTGAAAACGGCTTATTAAGCTAACACTCTTAAATAAGGGGGTTTAATGTCACTGTAAGTCGTTATCACTATAATGCATAAAGGTAAGTCTAAACAGTAAGATATAAATGAATAATTAAATACTAGCGTGAGGAACTAGAGTCCCTTACGGTGGTTATAAGCATAACTATAGCTATTTATACTAACTAACTAAGAGGTACTTCGTACCTTACTTAGTCTATTGTGCTTAGTGGTGTACCACGTAGTTACGGCTAAGTAGTTAACTAAATAGTGCTTGGTGTTATTAGTCCTTATAGACCACTAAGCGCTTTCTTACTAGTTGTAGGGGCTTTGGGTCTTTGCACCCCTGGCCCAGTGCGTCCGGACGGTGTACACCGTTCTTCCGCACTGTTCCTTCTGCGGGGGATTCGTCAGGCCGCCCCGGTCCAAGTGACGGCCTGCAGGGTCGTCACACTATCACCCTTTTAAGCCTATATTAGCTTAACCTTTAATACTTCTAACTTTATATTAACTAAACCTAACTTAACAGTCCTTAAATATATACTTTAACCTTTATATTATTTTAAAATCCTTATCTTTTAAAGCTATTCTACTTATTAGTATCACTTTAAGGAATCTGATAAATTTATAATACTTAATAAGACAGGTAAGGATAGTATTATTATAAGTGGTAAAAGGGAATAATGAGAGATAAGTATAATAAAGTGGTGTTAAAGACTAAGTTAATTTAGGCTTAAAAAGCTGACAGGGGTTAAGCTAATTTATTAAGAAAATACAGGTATTAAGTGGTATAAATATATTAAATAAATTATCATAATGGTTATCTAACGCCACCTTAACTAAGAGTTTACCAGGGTTTAATTAGTAAAAGAAGAATTAAACGCTAACAGGGAGAGGTATTACTGTAATAACACAGTAAGTAAATATTATAAATACCGGCTTTTTCTCACAGGTAATAATACCTTGGTATATATACTCCTCACCTTCTAGTAAGGGTGCTGCTGTTGAGTTTCTAAGATATCTTAACTAGTAATTTATTCTAGTAGCAGTAATACTCTAGCTATATCTTTTAAAACTTAAAGTGGAACTCTTAATTACTAATTTAAGGAGAATCTAATTACCTTTTAATAACGTAATTTTTATACATGAAATAACTTAACTTTAAGCTCTTTATAACTATAAAGGTTAAGTTTATAAAACTAAGATAAACAGTGTTAGCTTTTAAACCTAGACAGTGGACAGGTAAATTTTTATTAAAGGCTAAACTCCCCTTATAAAAGTCATAGTAACTAAAGGTGTACAGCTTAAATTACTAAAGCTAACTACTCTCCACCTAATAACTAACCTTAAGCTTATTAAAAAAAGAGTAGTGGCATTAATCTGGATAAGATTAAAAGATATATTAGGCTAACCCTTTATTTATTATTTGAAAACACCTTTCTTAATAATAAAGAAGACTATACATATTACTACTAGGTTTTATCAATTCACTTAAGTTACTTAAATAAGCCCCCTTATAACACTATAGGCGGTAAGCCTTTTATTATTAATGGCATTAAGGCTTTAAAGTATTTATCACGGCCTACCCCTATGTAAGGTAAAGTTATCGCCCTATTATCTTTCCCTTTAAACTTTAATCTTTAATCTTAAATACTATTAAGGTAACTTTATTAGCCTTTTAACTGCCTAAACAGTAGATAATAGCATTTTAAGGAGTATAGCTATAAGGATTTATTAACTTGTCCTGACAGACGAAATATTAATTATATATGAGCGTTTTGATAATTACAATTTTAACTACTGCCTGTCTAGCCAGATATATAATAACAACTTCCCGCTATACTGCTATCTAACTGCAAAGCCCTGTAAAATAACAGTCTTTAATACTCCTATGTTTATAAACGATATATAGAAAATGGTATAATGACTTATAAGAAATAAAGTAGTTTAACTTCATAACTGATATAAAAGCTTTTCAGACACTAATAACATTAAGTTACTTATTACATTATAAACTCTACTTATAAATTATACTTTTATTATCTTAATAGTATAATTAGGTTTCTTTTATCTTTAGGTATAATAAGTGTCTGTTAGGAAAATGGCTTTAATATTATATTAAGTATACTTACTATTATTACGTTATAGATTATTAAAGTGGCAGGTATAGCTATTATAAGGACGTTAATAAGAACTGGAAGGGGCTAGGGGTTTTACAGATTAGGGTTTTTACAGATTAGCTTGAAAATAGCGATAATATTAAACTTATCACACTAAGTAAGCTGGCTACAGAATTAAACGGCTTAAGGAGGATTAATAGGTCCCGTTATAGGAATTATAATTAGATTCCTCGTCTTTGCATTTATTATAACGTTAGCCCTATGGTAGCATTAAAGTGGTCTTAGAAAGAACTTATTAACAGCAGTACTATAATAATCTAAGCGGGTTGTGACGGGGGAGATACTTCTAATACAGTATATGGTACTTGAACTTCTTATATTTATTAGCTCTTTAGTAAAGTTAAGGAACTTATGTACTTATATACTTTACTTAGCTAAATTAACACAGCTAGTTCAGTTACGTTTAGCTTTATTCGGCTCTAATTAGCTGTATTCTACTACACTCGGACTAATAGTGTTCTGGCTAAGGGCCAGAAATCCTTTCTTTCTGAAAAAACTGTTCATTTTCAAAAATGGGAAGCCGTTTTGGCCATCTTTATATATAGAACCAATTCTGGGCCTACTGGGCTAGAGTTAAAGCAGTTCAGCATGTTATGGCGCAGCTGCTAAAAATAGTACTTAGGATAAGCAAATCCTGAGCCAATCCTAAGCCGGACCTAAGCTGGCGTGAACAGTGTCACGTGGGTGAGGTACGAAAAAGGAAATTTTATGAGCCCAGATTCGTCGCACAAAGGCATATACTAGTACGGATCTGTATACTGTGGGACATCCCATCGGTGCTAGTATATCATATACCATCCCAAAATCCGAGCGACAGTCAACAACATGAATCAACTCTCAGGTGCTGGCAGAAACAAGGGTCGTACAAGCGGCCTGCACATCGGTGATATTCGTCGGCAAACCAGCAGCCGTCATCGCCGACATTTGGTTGGTGATTGTGTTGCTCGCATCCAGGACAGCCTGGGCATAAGCAATATCCGCCGTCAACAGCGCCTTCACGTCATCGAGGGCCTTGGTCTGCTGCGCATTCTTGAGCAGCGGAGCCAGCTTGTCGCGCTGGTCACACAGGTTGACGACCTGGTTCTGGAAAATCTGGAAGAGCTGGATATCCATCCCCATGGCCGAGATGGCGCCATACTCTCCGCGCTCATCGTAGTGCGCCGCCTGCCACTTGCACCACGTGTCGAGGGCGTCCTGGAGGGGTGTCCCCGCCTGGTTGATGGCCTGGATGATTTTCAGCTGGCCGGCGTCCGCGGCCCCTGATGCGGAGAAGTACGTCTGGAAAGCCGTCTGCACTACTTGCAATCCCAGCGTGAAGAGCGCGCCCTTGGCGAGCTCATTTCCCGCGAATTTGCCAAAGGCCTTGGGGTCTTCCCACGCGTCCATCTTGGCCATCTTGTTTTCGAGCGCTTCGGCCTCCTCGGCCGCGCCCGGCTCTCCCTTCTCCAGACTGCTGACGACGTCTTTGATCGCCTCTTGGCTGTCTTTTATGCCCTCTTGAGTTTCTTCGTCAATGGTGCCTCCGCCCTCGACGGCTTCGCCGAGTCCGTTGATGGTGCTTTCGAGTGCGGCACTGGCGGCGCCATTGTTGCCGATGATTTCGACAATGCCTTCTAGGAAGCTCATGGTGGGAAGTTTAGAGGATGAATTGAAGGGGGAATAATAGGCAGGCGGGTAGGTGCTGTTGTTTGTGACTTTTCGGGAACGTGCAAAGCAAGAAACTCGGTTGAGGGTTGGTGACAGCTCAGCTGTACATTTTGTTGGGGATGGAAAGGACATAGTTATACTTGCTAATTCCCTTCCGAGTCCTTTCTCTCTCTCTCTCCCACTTCCGTTCCATCGGCACTCGGGCACGGAAGCATCCGTGAAAGGTCTAGACCTTGCGCCTCAGTGTACAGGGGGGTTCTGAAGAAGCGCTAACTACCTTCTTGTCCATAGCTTCGAGGCTAATGCATGACGGTCGTGCTTTCATCTGCACCTTGAGGCGCCATGCGAGCTGAGCAGGCGATAGTCTTCGCGCTGCTTCATTAGTTTTCTCCTCGCATGACTGTTCTGGACTCCGTCTCAGCTAACATTTTCCCACCTTGCGCACGCCACGCTTTCGTCGAAACTCAGCATGGTCTAAGCTTATCACATCTGACCAAACCTGGTCGAAAAGGCCGACGCAAATGCAATGTGATGGGAGACCCTGTCCGAGTTCGCGTGGAGATGAGTCGTACTCGTAGTCGGCCAGTTCACACACTTCAAGTTTGTGATAATCGAAAATCCTTGGCCCAGACTCTTGATTTTTCATTTCCTTGGCTTCAGCGACTCGACTTGAATAGGCAGTGAGTCGGTAACTAGGTCTTTCATTGAATAAGAAGTCCCAGACCATGCGAAATACGGCATCTCATCGTAAAGTCCACCGCTTTCAAAAACACGAATCAGAGTACCCGTCCCACACGGTGAGTCAAGTCTCAGTCGTACACACCACAGCAATTCCTCTATTTATTCAAAACCAAACTGGCCGTCGTCGTATCCGTATCCCCATCATTGTCAGTGGGAAACGTCTCGGTGACAACAACAGCAAACTTGCCCGTCCCATTGACAGCACCCGAAAGTGAGAATGTCACGGCCCCGCCCGCCGGAATAGTGATGTCTTCGCCGTTTGTGTCAGCCCTGACCAGCCACTGGGTAACTGTGCTCGAGGTCGACATGATTCCCTGCTGCGTGCTGCCCTGGTTCACGGACAACTTCAAGCTTTTGCTGTCGGTCGGGAAGCTGGACGAGCTGATGGCCACCGTGTTGGTCTGCCCGGCAGCGCCGCTTGTCGTAAAAGGTCCATTTCCAGAGAACAGGGTCCCGTCAGAGCCACCCGAGGTGAAGTTGAAATCGATGGTGGAGAGCGTCTGTGGGGTCGTGCTGCTGTTCGTGCCGACGATGTTGAACTGACCGGCTGAGACCTTGGTCGCGGACCAAGCGAGCCTTGGATTCTTCACCGTGACGCCGAGGTTTTCGACGAACTGGTGCCCACTGTCTTGGACCCATTTCTCTAGCGGCGCCAACTCTGGGCCACGCACACAACTGACGATGAAAGCGGTGAGCGCTGCGATGATACCGATGATGGCAAGTACCGGCCCTAGCCATGAACAGACTGCCAGGGCTGTTGCCCCGAGGGTTATCTTGTTGGCGAGGGCGAGAATGACCACTACGTCCATGAGAAAGGTCAGTGTGATGCTGGCCCAGACGATTGTGTTGAGGATGTCGTCCACCAGTGGCCGGTTTGACCAGTTGGAAAAGAGGTCGATACCCATCACGATAGATAGTCCGAAATTAAAACCACACATAGCGACACGAAACCAATTTGCCCGCCAGTTGAATTTGGCGCCGTTGTAGGCAGGGTCTAGCTGTATGCGCGCGGATTCTGCCCAGTGCCTGTACCCTTGACAGACCTGAGGGTCGTATTGGTATCTGAGAAAGGTTTGGTAGCGATACGTGTTCATCTGGGCTGTATTGGCCGACGATGACATGCGAAACTCGGCGGAGGCGGCCGAGAGATCTCTCCACCACTGTGGAACGAGGCCTCTTCCGACCCCGTTCGGTCCGAACCCTTCCCAGGACCCAATCCCGTTAAAAGAGTATCGAAGGAGTCCGAGCGTCCCCTGGCTCGTGTTGATGACAACCATTGCCTTTTGGCTGTTTGACATGGAATCCCAGTTCTTAAAAGACCCCCAAGCTGCAATGGAGAGGTAGGTATACCCCACCAAGATGAAGAGCCTGCGCATCCACACCATATTGACGTCGGCCGGTAGGGGCACTTTGTTTTCGCCGAGCAGGATGTCAGTTGATAGCTGCAGGCGCCTCATGAATGAAAGCTCGGGTGCAAACTGTGTAATTCCCTTGTATGTGCCGATGAGTCGGAGAAATCGAGAGTAACTCGCCGTTTGGGAGAGGGCCGTATCGATTTTCAGCCTAGTGAAAATGGTTACTAAAGGGAGCTTTGCTGGGCAGTACATAAGTTCTGGGAAAGGAGACATGGCCGGGGGCACAAACCATGTTGCAGCTTTGTCCTTGAGTTGAAGGTCGACCGACACTTGCAGATCCTTCATGAGCATCTGCTGTATTTCGTTGCCGAAAACCGAGTTATTGGACAGGAGGAGGTCCAACATCTGCTTCATGACATCCCGAAACTGTCCCGCTTCGCTAGCGTCGTTACCACAGATGTACTGCATCTTCATCATAGTGAACATTGGGTCTGACATGACCATCGCGGCGAGCAAGACGGCGGGCCTTTTTTCCTCATCCGCAGGCGTGGCTCCGAAGGTAGCAGCGGACGTAGTCCCCGATGTGGCCTCGAAGCCCTGCAGGGGGGTCGGTTGCAGTATTTGCAGAACTGGTGTTGTGAGTCAGAGCCCGATTCGGGTCAACATGTACACTGGGAAACTTGGGGAAAGGGACGTTACTGTTGACATAGTTTTGGAGTTGGTTCTGCGGGTGGTGAGAAGTAATATTAGCTTGCACGAATGGTACCCCAAAGGGGTGTGTATGAACTATGAACAACTTACGTTAGAACTCGAGGTGGACATGGTCACGATCAAGTTTCTCAGCTCGGCCGGTTGCTTGAGAACATCGAAGAGCTGGGCCGCCCACTTTGCTCCGCCGGTCCTCCCTTGATCGTCGGCGTTGCCGTCGGTTAGGAAGGTATTGAGGCTCGTCTCCTTCTGCAACGTAGCGACACGAACTGCAAGGTCGTTCAGCTTTGCGTAGTAACCGCTCTTGCTGAGACAACCCTCGCCCTTGCCACGCCAAAAATACAAGACTTTCCTTGCCTCGTGGGGGTTGAACTTGACGCGCCACACCTCCTTGGCCACATCGCTCGTTTGCATGGCGCGAAGGGCGATCCATGCAGGCGTGTATGTGTTTGTAAGCCAGTCTCGGGTCTCCTTCTCGAGGCCCTGGGCAAAGAGGGGCGGCAGGCCATCTGCGCTGTCAGACAGCTGTGGTCTATTGTCACCGACAAGGTTTTTGAGGTTGTCGTCGGTCATGTAATAGAGCATAGCCTTGTAGATAATTCGCTGGGCTGCGTCCTTAATGCCCTCATTGTCCACTTTCAGCCCCAACAGGTACGTCACGTCGGGGACGAACTTTTTTTCTTTCCGAAACGAGTTGGATGCGATCGCTGGCGCTTGCGCCAAAGCAAACGACGCAACCGACCTCTTGGCGACCATCAGCGCCTGCGGTACCGGTGAAGTGTTCAAAGTCCCCCAGACGGCGTGCATGGCGCCCATATCTCCAGGAGCCCCTGGTGCGTACTCCCACACATAGCCTTGCAATGTGTTGCCCGCGGCGCCGTATTCCAACTCCATATTGGAGAAGATAAAAGGCAGCTGAAGCGTCGACCCTGGCCCCAACAGTCTGCTGAAAGTCAGATTCTGCAGGACAGTGTCCATTGCATTTTCAGCCTTGTCAATGTTGGCATCGGCGGCGTGAACCAGAAAACCTGGGTACGTCATCCGAATCGATATCCGAACTTTCCCGTCGGCGGCGTATCTTGCAGTCTCGTACACCGAGGGGATGTCATGCCCCATCTTTACAGGGTCTGCTGTCTGCGACGGGATCCCTCCGACAGGCTGTGCAGCTAGCCCTTCGCTAATCTGCTGAATGGCAACACTGCGTAGGTTGTCAAGAGCAGGGAAGACATAGTCAAATCTTGGCGCCCCGACCTTTACACCACCAATCTGGACGCCGATTTGTAAGAACTTCGTCGGGGTCCTGAGAGGCCTAGGTTTGAGCTCCGACAGGGGATCGACGCTGGGAGTCGTGGCGGTATCAACGCTGAGGTCGTCACATGTAGGTATTAGCAGCCGACCAAAGAAGTTTGGATGTTGTGAGCTCCAGTTCTGAAGACTCGGTAGAGACCAATAGATACTCACCTAAGATCAAAAGTTTGAATCAAAGGCTCGGCCGCAGGGGTGCTGACAGCCTGGATGGTGGTGGTATTGGCCATCTGCGCCATGCCTTGGGAAACTGATCGCTTCACGTTGCTGATTTCCACTGCCCGTACGGCCATAATGCTGCTATGTGCCCTAGATCGCGGCTCTGGATTATGATGGCGGGCGTGGCAAGAAACCTGAATCGCCCCGTTCCAATCCATCTTGTCGAGCACTTCATTATCGCTGAAGATTATGACGCCTCCTCCACCTGCCATGTCCGGGAGGATTGCGCAGCACCCATGCTCCCACAGCTCTTGATTCTCGACCCAGCGTGTCCAAGAGATGCAGCTCGACGTCAGCGAGTACTGATTACAGCTCTGTCCGTCAACCTGGAGCAGCCCCCGATGGAGGGCCAACGATGGGAGTGGACGGTCCGAGGTCCTCTTCGGCACCACATCGAAAGAGATATCCGCATCGAGGAGTGTTCGCTTCTGCTTTGGCGAGAGATTCACGGAAAGGTGGGGCCGTGATGCGCTGTCTGCTAGCTGCTTGTGGAAGGCGTCAAACACAGCCTGGCCGCCGAAACGCTCGAGCAAAGGCCGAAGCTCCTGCAAGGACAAAAGCGCTCGCATCTGCTCGTCTTGACCGAGGGTTGACATAGCCTTTCGGATGCTGGCCAGTGTAATTTCGGGGTAGTTAAGATACACAAGGTACCCATTCGCGTGGTATGAGCGCATGCCCTCGCGGAGGTGGACGCCGTAAACGTACTTCTCTGAGGTTTTCTGGTAAGTCAAGGACTCTACGGGGATCGCGCTGTATGTCTGACCGTCCAGTGTCCGGAGAAGGACATCTCCGACTTGGAGATGGCCTACTTCAACATGGGCATTCTCGCGCATCGCACCAACGGGGTCTAAGGCGCGGAGACCGCCGGTCGTGAAAAAGACGTGATTTGGTGTGAAGAATGGGTCTTCGTCGTTGAATCCGAACAATGTCACCTCTGAGCCATCGAGAGGAATCACAACGCGCTCGTCAGACGCGGTTCCAAACTGGTTGCTGTCTGCGCGGGTGAGGATCGTCAGGCCCTCCTCGATCCGCTCGATTGGCACGCTTTGGCCCGGCAAAGTCATAATCTGGGTGCCCGCCACGAAACAGCCGCCGCCGTCATACCAGTGCTGCTGGTTGCTGTTCCAACCGTCTCGTTTCGAGCTCCTGTCGCTGAGGTCGGGGGCCCCAGAGGTGAACAGCGTTTCGTATGATGGCGTCTGACGGCAGTACGAGATAAGACCAGCAACAGCCCGCCCGTATTCAGTTTGGAAAACATAGTACCCATTGTCGTGCGATTCGATAGTCTTTTCGGGCTCCGCCTTGCTGCTGAGTATCTTCATTGTGTCGGTGAAAGTCTGGACCTCGTTGTCCCAAGCTGTCCACATTCGGTGACCCATCGAGTAGAGTGTCTCAGAGGCTTCGTTGGCCATGTAAGCCTTGATAGATGCGACAGGCTCGCTCTCTGTCGCACCCACCGAGGGGAAAAGCGCACCAGCTAGGGCATGTATCTCGTGGTCCAGCCGGCGATCCGGGGCATATATATGGCTGACAGCCGAGATGACGTTTGCAAGACGCTGTCCGTAACCGAGAGACTGATTAGACTCATCGTCCGGGCGAGAGGCTGCAAGAGACTTGTGGTAGTCCTCTACCAGGCCAAGAAACCCGCTTGCCGAGCCGCGGTCAGGCAGCGCGACATGCACCGGAAAGTCTCCGTCATTCTGGAAGTACTCGTTGACGAAGAATATGTTCAGGAAGTAGTTGGGAAAGCTGTTGACGCTGGCCGATTGCCCGATGAGTTGAAGCAGGATGAAGTCTAGGAAGATGGTCAATACCCAAGGTAAAGATAGGGTGGCTACCTCGCCAGGCATCATGAACGACCTCAAGCAATGGAATTGACCTACCCTTGTCCGCGATCTTGGCCTGATAGGCCTTGACAAAATCAGGGTCCTTGGCAAGAGCACCAAGGTCTTGATTGGAGTCCGACAGTTTTCTTGTTGCCGCTCGGTTAGCAATGAACGGCTCTGTCGCACCCGTGTCAGTGATTGGGGCTCATACCCGACGAGGAAGTCCCCGTAAAGTCTGGGCATCATGTTTGCCAGGGAGGTCTTTGACAGTTGAAGGGCCACGTCCTTGTCGACGCGGTGGTGAAAGCCAAAGGAATCCTGAGCATTCCCCAGACCCCTTGCCGCAGCGGAAGCTAGCAATTGGCCGACATCACTGCTACAGTCAACGCTGTTGAATACGGCATTGGTCATCGAAGCAGTGCTACTCAGCGAGCCGCTGATCAACGTGCCCACGGGAGTGGTGAGGCCGGCGGCAGTCAATTTAGCGACATAGTTCTTCACCGGGAAATCGGTGTTGGAGGCCCGATTAAGGGCTTCCAAGAACGATTCAAGCCTCGCATCCATCATTGGCAGCAGGATGCAATCGGGTTGAGCCAGTCAGGATTTGAACGCGAGTTGGAATCGAGCAAAAGGACGAGCTTGGGCCGCAGAAGTGGTTATGGTACCAACGAAGAGCGGAGATGCTTGAAAGGGTTCTAGCCATGAACCAGGACTAAATCACCGGGTAGCTAGTGGCCATCGGTGAAGTACCTATATGTTGAGGAAAGACGTCTTGGGCGGAGACCCGCACCAGGGCAACAGTGGCAGTTGCATCCGACAGACACCGCTTCACCGCCTCCTGCTACCACTGAACGCCATCTGCAGTGAACGCAATCATTGATTTGGCGCGACGTAACCGAAGAAACAGAGGCGCTCAAATCGACACTCCTCAGCTCACCACAAAATCTCTGGTGCGATCTAGACCTCACGCCTTATCTACAAACGGCTAACGCGGTTTCAAGATCGGACACACGCACAGTAGCGGATAGCGGGGCACAAGAAACAACCAACAGTGGTATCTCAAAGCCAATACCCGAGCACGTGCATTGCATTTGCATTGGCTCAAGCAGCTTCCGAAGCGTGAGCTCATTCTCTATTGCATCGGTTCCCAACTCTGCCGCGGAAGTCCGCATCCGACCCATTTTCGCTCAGATTTCTCGGTTTTCTCCCAGCATGCTTCACGTCAACATTCTGAACACCGCCCCTCAACCTCCTCAAAGCAAATACAGCAACGTCAATAACCCGGCCGTCGCCGAGAAAACACCCAAATGATGCGCCGCTACTCCCGCCGCTCCGCTCCCAGCAGCTGACGCCTCCCCATTAGGCACAAACTTCCCATCCTTGAGACTCAACCCCGTCGAATTGAAGCAATTCGTCTCATTCACCGCCGGAACCTCCGCCTTGTCGTCGGTAAAAATAATATCCGCGCACTGTCTCTTCGTCAGCTCACATCCATCAAATTTCCATTCCAAGAGGATGGGACACTCACACTATACAACGCCGCGCCATGCTTCACATTCTGCACGACCTGAATACTCGCCAAATCCCCCTTCTTCACTACTACCCCCTTTGGCAGCCCTAACCTCGGCAAACACACCGTCCCCGCATACTGCTCGTCCGTCGGCCCCCTCAACTCCAGCGGCCCCGTGATCACCAGCGAGCAATTCCTCACCTCGCCCAGCGCCTCGTCCGGCCCGCCGAGGCATAGGTTGATGTACACGAAATTCACGCCGTGGCCGGCCGACCAGCCTGGTTCAATGGCGAATGCGCCGGTGCCGTCAAGGGGGTAGGATGTGCGGTTGGTTGTGGGGGGGACCCCGCCGCAGGGGTAGGAGCGGGCCATGCCGAAGGGGAAGGTGGCGTTGGAGATTAGGTTGTTGCCGCGCCATGGGGGGTAGCTGATGACGGCGTGCGCTTCAATTTGGGCCGCTGTCGCGAGAAGGGCGAGGGAGGTGGTAGGTTTCATTGTGGCGATTGAAGATGGAAATCGCGGAGGTGGTTTGGCGGAATGGGCGGGAGAGAAAGGTTGTGGGACCGAAATGTCAGCAGCGAGGGATTCGTGGGAGTTGGCCAAGTCTTATACTAGTACTATCATTCCCTGCACAGCCTCCCGCAAAAACAACATCGAAGGAAGGCAGGGCGGTGGATCGGCATCAGCTGCTGGCTGCTTGGCTAAAAACAGAAAAGAACTGGGGCGCCCAAGGGATTTGGGCTTACGCCACTGCTGTTGTGGAAATTGCACCCAATCTCGAGTAAGCGGAGATAATGTTTGGATATCGAAAGCCGGCTTGAACGGATGCTACGTTAGCCCGAGCTACTACAACGGGGCCACGTCACTGTGCAGGCTGGGTTAGGTACCCATGGATCAGCCTAGCAGGGCAACAAAGGGAAACATGCAGACTTGGGAATTGCGGAGGGTGACTTTTGAGTAAAACGTAGCTCTATTGTTCACGGCGCCCCTTTATTAGAACGATGATCTGGGCCTTTACGTAGAGTATTAAATGCATAGCTACCTAAATTAAGGCGGGAAGTTGAAAATGCCGTTTGCCCAGCATGCACCAGGCTCCAAGTTCTTGGCCGTCAGCAACACATATCTAGTGCCATGCGACGGGAGCCAATCACGATGCGATGCCATTCAATCCGAGCAAAGCGTCTCACTGTGCAGAAACCTTCAGCAGGAGAGCTAATGCAGGTAAAGTGTGTGTCAGGTTTCCTGAATACTTTTCAAGTTGGGTACACAAACAACTATTGGGATTTAATCCAATGTTTTCAAACTTCCTTTATATTCCCGTCAACACCTGAAACGGGTGCTAACTCGGTGCACTACACGAGCACAAGTATTACGAGTCCATCAAGGTGGAAGACACCTACTTCTTCCCAAGCGCCCGCAAAAGCTCAACCACATCCGGAACAAAGTCCGCCTTCGTATTGACCTTCGGCTCCGACTTCCGCGGGGGAAACAACCTCGGGAGATCCATCCCTTCAAGAATCGCCTTGTGCATCACCGCACACAACCACGCCCACTCATCCGAGTGCTCGCCCTTCCCATCGCCACATTCCAGGACGCTATCAACACACACCAAGAGGAAGCTTCGTCGGCACCGACGGAACCCCCTCCCGAAAATTTCCAGGATCCAAATCAAGCCTCTCAATCCTGCGTGAAACCATATAAACAACACCGTCAGCAGCGCCAACCAGGCGTTGATCTGGTCAAGCTACTCGTCTTCATACCACTCATCGTCCTCGTCGGAATTTCCGTACGCCTGAAGGGCCTTCTTGCGATGATGCTGCTGGGACTTCCATGAGAGGGGCACGATATTGAGATTGTCGTTTAATCGTTCAGCGCGGGTTGGGAGGTTTTCTGTGAGTGCAAGGGGTGCCAGTTCGGGGTCTTGGGTGCTGATGGTGGGGAGGTGGTCTAGCCCCTCCTCGT
>Ga0247770_1000744_pt1 | contig 30324 bp, 28 predicted proteins | sample UWRJL136409B6_FD_179943 | JGI IMG/M metagenome (GOLD analysis project Ga0247770, IMG submission 179943) | Plant litter microbial communities from Arlington Agricultural Research Station in Wisconsin, United States - UWRJ-L136-409B-6 | ecosystem: Environmental > Terrestrial > Plant litter >... | reverse complement strand
CGTTGTTGGTGTTGTGGTGCCTGAGTGAAGTCGAAGTTTTGTTGAAGATGGCAAAATTATCACAAGGTCGAATGTTGCAAACGGCCAATGATGCAAACGGACTTAGATTAATTTCTACCCATACAAAACCCTAACCCCGTATATGGGGGGGGTGCCCCCCTAGTAAAACGGCCAGTGCGTGGGTGCCCCCCTATCAGATGCCTAAGAAAGGGGACTCCGCGTCGAGTTCCGATGTCACGTGCTTTCGGCGCGCACACGTCTCATCACCATGTGCAATCCATTTATGCACTGCGTGCACTATATTCATACACTGTGTGAACTAGATGTATACACCGCGCGCATCGTATTCACGCGCCGCCCACGCAACATTCATTCGCACACACCCGCCAAGAGTTTAGCTGAGGCGCGTGCTACCATTTGACCGCTCCAACAATGCGGGGAAATACAATGCAGCGGGAAACTAGTGGAATGCCAAATGTATTTTGTTTGCCAGGGTGATCGGGGATCTTGAACGCATTCATGTTCTTTGGGCGTAAGCAAACCAGAAGTTTTCACCGAAGGCCGATTAGCGTGGACCTTTGATTGGTCGGCGGTTGCCGTTTAGCGACACGTCATGCAAAGACGCGTCGCAGTGCGTCGCAGTGGACGCAACGTCAGCCGCCAAAATCACCAATGCTCGCTCATTCAGATGGGCGTTGTCTTGGGAAGTCGCGGCAAGGACAAGCTGGACACAAAAAATCTGTGAGTTATCTATAATATCTTGTGATGAGGTAAAGGCTGTTGCAGCGCGGCCCTACCGCTGAACCCCCCTTGTGGACACGGCACCATCAAGTCTCCATGCTCCCTTGATGCCAGCAATGTCTACTCACTTCCTCTCCGGTCGGCACATCGCGGTTGCGGGTGCGGGCATGTCTGGGTTGTCGTTCGCCATTGCGCTGCGCAAGCTCTGGCCGGCATCCGTCGCGCCGCCCCACATCACCATATTCGAGCGGGACACCCAAGAAGACGCAGAAGGGCGCCAGGGTTACAGCTTGTCACTCGCCGGCTACGACGATACGGGTGGACTTGTGGCGCTGAGAGACCTGGGCCTCCTCGACGAGATACTCTCCCATACCATTACGGGCTTGGAGGGGACGGGCTGTTTCAAGATCTGGGACAGCGACTGGAAGGAGGCGATGAGCGTCCGCTTCCGTCCAGCAAAGGGGCTGCCGTCGTCGGGCATCCGTGTGGCGAGGAAAGATCTGAGACACACCCTTCTCGCTGCCGTCGTGGATGAGATCCGCTGGGGCACTGCATGTGTATCGGCGGCAAAGACCGAAGACGGAAGGGTTAGCATTCAGCTCGCGGGAGCCAATGTCCGCCCTGATGAGTCAACCTTGCAATGCGACTTCCTGGTAGTTGCAGATGGCGCGAGCAGCAAGATCAGGGCGAGTCTCCGCCCCGATGATGTCCTGCAGTTTGCGGGAGCGATCCAGATGGTTGGCATTGCCTCGTTCCCAGACGGAAACCCCCCCCAGCTGCGCGACAATTGGGGGATGCAAATCTCCAGAGGCGATGGTGTCAGCTGCTTCTACTCCCCAGCAGATCGCAACAACGTTCTCTGGTCGTTGAGCTTCTTGGAACGAGACGAGCGACCGCGAAAAGAGTACAACTCGCAACAAGAAATGCAAGCTTTGCTTGAAGAAGCGCGTGAGAGGGGAGCCAAACCACTTGGCCCACAATTCAAAGCCTTCGTCGACGCTACTGAGAACCCCAAGGATGTGGCTTGTCTCTCCGCGCGGGACAAGAAACCGATCCGGCATGACCCTGATGAGGCGGCTATCGTCTTCATCGGCGATAGCAACCATGCTGTCAGTCCCTTTGCAGGATATGGAGCAAGTCTTGCGTTGAAGGACGGTTGGGATCTCTCGCAAGCGCTCGTTTCCTCATCTACAGCCAAGGAAGCGATTCAGAAGTACGACGCTATTAGCTTCCCAAGAGCATCAAAGGTTTTGGATTCGTCAAGGTGGAGGATCAAGTACGGACACAGCACCGGGCTGAGGTACCTTTTCTTTCGAGCTATTCTGACTTTGGGAGGATATATGTTGTGGTTAACTGGAAGGGGTTGAAAGAATGAAGGGTAGGGAACCGGAAGGGTTCGTCTCTTCGCTGGCGAGTATGCAGTGGTGGGCTGCGCACATCGCCACTCTATGTAAAATTATCTCTAGATCTGGCGTCGGGCCCCGGGTCCCTCAGCCATGGTCTTCTGCTTAGGCCCTAATTGCATAATTCTCCCCTCGGTTGATTCCGAACAAACGGCAAGTCTTACACTCTTGGAAACAACTTGCATGACATTCGGTGAAGAAGCGTAGCATAAGGGATACTACTGCGACGGGAAATATTTGTTAGGATAGGGATTATCTTTGTCCTCGTTGCCTCGCACAAGTCCTGTCAACTCGACAGAGTCCAGAAGCTTTGTCAGATCTGGGTGGATCTTGCCAGTGTGGTAGACTGACAAAGCCACAAGAGCGTGAACTTCTGCCACGGCAGGCCACTCTACCGTCGTATTATCCGGGGTCATCGCAGTGCTCTCTGGTCCATTTGTAGATATCTTTCGAGTTACTGATTCTCTGAGACTAGGTTGAGGCGTAACTTTTGAGCTTCGTCCAAAGAGGGTGACTCTTGAGGTCGAAATTATTCTATGGGATGTCTGACTGCGCAAGGGTGCCGGCAACCCTCTAACACGGTCATTGGACCAGTGGTGACCAATGAAAGTCTGGCGTCTGAGGCTGTCCAGGAAATTTCTTGCCAGCGCCGTGAGAGATCGCCATCGTCGAGCGTGTCTGTTTATAGCACAATAGTAAGCAATCGCCACCTGAAATAACTGAAGCGAGACAAAAAGTGGCGCGTTTGCAAATGGTCTCGCCCTGGCAGAGAAATACGTCAAAGTCATTGCAAAGAAAGAGCCAGACCGCCAGCCCTCAGCAGTCACACAGATTCAAGTTTTCAACCATAACAGCTTCAAGGAGGGGATAGAGATCCGCTAAAGGTCCGAAATTTGCGTCTTGATCATGATTGAGGGCTGCCTACATTTTTGTAGATGGATTTGACTTGTTGCTAAAGAGGTCGTCAATGTCCTCATGCTCATCGTTTGATCCGCCCCATACGGTTCTCGGTCTCAGTGCCGAGTTTGGCAGTCGGCTCACGGCAGCTGGATTCAGCTGCGATAAGGCCAAGACGGCCACATACGATTCCAATTGGTTGGGTTTTTTTCGGTCGAGTGTTCGACGCAGTAGGCACCGCCAGGGTCCGCACCTGGGGCGAAACAGATTCATACGTCCGTCTCTTCACCCTCCTCACCTGTCACAGATTCTGTCGGTCTCCCTTCTCCTCCCTCCAGCGATCCCACGGCCTCGACGCTGAACCGTTACATAATAGACTCAGGTTTCATGTACTGCGTCGGCAAGGGTTACCATTTTCAAGAATAGGGACTGGTTTTAGCCATCTTTATATATGGGACCAATTCTGGGCCCATTCGGCTAAAGTTGAAACAATTCATTATGCTGTGGCGCAGCCTGCCGAAAACGGTAATTAGGGTAAGTAAAGGTGAGTAAAGCCTAAGCAAATCCAGAGCAGGGACTGAGCCGAGACTGAGCTGGTTAAGTCATGTCACGTGGGCAAGGTATAAAAAAGGAAATTTTATGTGCCCAGATTTGTTGCACAAAACATAAAAATCGAATAGTGTCCCTGACGAGCTGTCCCTCTGACTTTACGTAGTCGGGTCGAAGGCGTCACAGTTGTTGAACCCACAGGAGTGGTCCTAAATGAGGCAGAATTATGGAATGTCTTTTGTCCAACCGGCGGAAAGCGGCGAAACCTTCCACAAACCTGCGAGTTGAAGAAAGGTGGTGGGGATAATTGATTGAGGGAAATGCCCCGCCACCGCTCCCTTGTGCTGTTCCCAATCACGCCCTCACCTCAGTCCTGGTTTACATACAATACTTAACAAATCACATCGGATATTCGCGCAATGAATCCCGGAATGGCGTGAACACGGTACCGAAGGTACTTTGGGCGCGGTTCATGAGCCAGGGTAGGCGACCACAGACGCAATTTTGGAAGCCAAGTCACTCTTATAATTTCTACAGTAAAATACTTCTAAATAAAAGACCTGACACATCACACACAATACAATAAACCATCAGGCTCAGTAAATCTACCACAATGGCCGACGGCGCACACCCGCGCCTTTCAATTTCGAACCTTCTCAATCCAGTCCCGGAGAGAGCAATGCAGCCAACTATAAGAACCGGGTTAAGCAGCTGAGATTGAGGAGGACCTCAGATTACACTTATAATTGGACTTCTAGGATGGGGCCGACATTGTGCTCGTGTCCACGATGACTTAGATGATCATCTGCGCATAAAGTGCATAAGTGCATAAAAACGCTCTGAATCACCGGACTATTATTGGTTTGAGCTGTCCGCAAAAGAGAGTGAAATGATATGACGACCGATTTATTCTCTGGTTTGACACTGTTCGTGGTGATAAGGTAGGTAACTGAAGTGGAACTAATTGAAACATACGTATACTCATACACAACACTCCCTTATCCAGACAAAACCCCCATTCTACTCAAAGCCATCTAGTTCTAACCGAACCCACCGGTATTCAAAAAGCCAAGCCCAACTCCATCATGCCTAATTTACAACAAACCCATTAGAAATTAGCACCCAACCCTGCACACACTCAAATCCCACTATCATCCTGCTCCCAAACCGGCGTATGCAACCCCCAACTCTTACAAACATCCCTAAACTGCCTCTCCTCCCCCTCGGGAATCTTCATCGCGATCTCCTTCTGATCCTCCACAAACTCCAACGACAACCCTTGACTCGCGTGCCACGCAATATGACAATGCACCAGCCACGCGCCCGGATTATCCAACAGGAACCCCATGGCTAGATACCCACCGCCCGGCAGCGTCGCTACGTCTCTCCGCGTGGGATTAACCGTGTTGAAATTTGTTGTTGTCCCGTCCCACCGGCCAGTTTTCTGAGCAAGCACCCAAAAGTCGTGACCGTGCAGGTGGATGGGGTGTGCGAGGTTGATGGTGCCTACGTCCTGGATGATGAGGACGGCCCACTCGGGGGAGGCGGTGGGAGAGGAACGCCCGATGGGGACGACGTTGTAGGGGGTGGGAAAGATGGATTCGTTGTTGAATACGTGCATCATGGTGGGGTTTTTCCAGTCGAGAACGAGGGAGGAGGTGTTGATGGTCCAGTGGAAGACGGCGCCGGCGGTGAAGTTGAGGTTTTCGAGGACGAGGTTGGGAGGGGGGATGTTGGTCACGTTGAGGGGGAGATAGGGGATGGTGGAGGCGAGGGGCTCGTTAAGGCAGTGCGTGGAGGGGGTGACGGTGGAGGTTGTGGTGGGGAGGGCGGTGGAGGAGGTGTTGTAGCGGACGATGCCGGTGATGGAGTTGACATTGGCGTTGGGCGCGCAACGGTTAACCCAGCCGCCGTGGAGCCAGTATTTAGAGAAGGCAGGGGTAGGTAGGGCTTCCACAATAACGTCGTATCGTTAGCCGATTGTAATCTGGAGGCTGTCGGTTGGGTAGCTTTTAATGGGCATGAAGTCGTTGGCAATGACGGTGAGGGAATGGCCGTCAATGGAGAACTGGAAGACGCCGTCGATGGCGACGTTGACGAGCCGGAGGAGGTACTTTGTCTTCAGCTTAAAGACCATTTCAAACTTCTTACCACGGCCGGTACACTTCAGGTCGGTCAACCCCGTGCAGTCAAAAGTGTTGGTGCCGTTAATCAGACTGCTCTCGAGAGCCGGAGCGCGGCCGAGTTTGGCGGAGTTCCAGCGGTTGAAGGTCTCAATGTGGGACCAATCCTGAAGGAGAAGAGTGCCGAGGTCTTCGTCATAGTCACCGTTCGCCAGGCCGTTGATGATCATGCCGCCGAATAGACCCTCAGAATACTAAAGCGAAAAGTGAGAGTGGTACCACGAGGAGCCGTACTACGTGGCCCGGAACTCGTATATCATGCTCTCACCGGGGGCAATGGGACACTGTGTAACACCAGGCACTCCGTCGGCCAATAGCGAGTTAAGCTGCCTTACACCGTGCCAGTGAATGGCGGTCCCGTTGTTCACCATCCTGTTTGTGACATGGACCTTGATTTTGTCGCCCCAGTTCGCGATAATCGTGGGGCCAGGGATTGTGCCGTTGAAGGCCATGCACGTTCGGTTGTAGCCATCTGGGGCGCATAGCCCTTCCTCGGCCAACAGCCAGTACTCGGCGGTTCTACCCGTATCTGGTGTAACCTCATAGTAGTTTGTATCTAAAGAGTATTCGCCCCAGCAGTGGCGAGACTTTGGTGTGTTCTCGCAGGCTTTGCGGGGCTTAAGTGTCGGCTCGTGAGTGAGCTGGACTGAATCGTGATATGGAATGATGGAGGCGAAAGTGCCCACCGCAAGGGCAAAGACCGAAGCGAGTGACTGCTTCATGGTGACTGAAGCGGATAAGGAGATGAGCAGAGAGATAGAGATGTGACTTGGTGAAGCAAGACACCAACTGGAGGGGGTGGGAGATGAGATCGAACTCTTATATCTGACAGAGATGCAAGAACGCTTAGGCCGATGATACCTCGGATTCGAAGGGATGGAACGTTAAGTTGAGGAAGATCAAAGTTTGATGAGATGTGAGCCCAAAGGTCAGCACCTTGCAGCCATGTGTTCCATCCTTGGCCCTGTCTTGATGGTCCGCTGTGGCGGTGGTCGTGTCTTGATCGAGTCACGAAGGGCCTTCCCACGTGGTGAGACAGACAAGCCTTGGGTGGTTGTGTTGGGTATGGGGGAGCTAAGCAAGGCATAATCCGTGTTATACGAAAGAATCCCATAGCTATGAGCTGGCAGGAGGGCAGGGCTTATGTGGAGTTGTAGGGGAGACACATGTCGAGATGCAGTAGTTGATGCAGGCAGCCCCCCCGCAACGTGAAAAAAACATTGGACGATTTTACGTCGGCGGTGCCCCTTCAGCCCCCCCCCCCAAGCATGACTGGAGAAGCCTGGCCTGGGGAAGGAAAAGGAAAACCAGGAAGCGTTCCCACTGATCCTGCACTGTGAAAATTGTGACAGGGCCTCTCAGTGGCTGCATTCGTATTTCCCCAGGCCCTGAGGGAGGATGAAGGGCGCTGGCTTCAGGGGAAACTTGTTGCTGGCCAAGGGCCTGTAAGAGTGGCTGCTGCTGCTGGTTGGTCCTAAAAGGGGACCACTTGGGTGTGGCGTCACCGTTCGCGTAGCCCTACCCGTCGTAGGCAGCGAAAGGGAGGTGGGCTCAGATCTCGCTTAGGGATTCTCCCGCCAGTTGTGCTGACTCTTGGGTTCAGCTGCCAGAATAGGGGCCATTGGTAGGGGCTGAGCGAGCGAGTCCGAGCCATCGGGGAAGCAGAAGTGGGGCACGGATTGACCCCGTGGGTGGGAACCGTGTGGACTGTGCGAAGCAGCGGGAAAGCCGACCGAGGACCACCACTGGGAGCGTGCAAAACCGAGCAGACCGGGAAATCACCTCTGATGATCATCGAGCTTCCCTTCCGGGAACACCACGGCCGTCATCATCGCCGACGATCCCGTATCGCTGAACTGGCCGGCCCGAGACGGTGAGATCACCCGAGCATCTGATTGGTTGATTGGGCGAGTATGACGGTGCTATTTTCAGCACATGATCGTACTGAGGTAGCGCTGTCCCTCTCGCAGTGGCGCGATCTGCTGGCCGTTCCGCGATTTCCGCCGAGTGGCTCCCGCACGGCGTACCACAAGTCGAGCGAGACGCCCGCGACTCCTTCGATCCAGCTTTTGGCAGCGGCCCAGCTTCGTGTTTGCCGGAGTAAAAGGGGTAGGGTAACCGTGGCCCGGGCGTCCACCCACGAAAGCAAAGAAAGTCTGTTTCGCTCCTGTGGACTGCAGGGCTCTTGTGGCACAGTCAAAGCGACCTCGTGAATGTCCTGTTGTTGTTTGGGGGTGTGATGACATTGGACGAATCACCTAGGTGACAATAGGTGGTCCTGTTGGTTGACGCCAGTTGTCAAAACATCTCGCTACCACGCCGGCAATTGATAGTGTTGCAATAAAAGAGCCCACAGACTTGGAATTGACTTTTGGAGGGATGAAGAGAATTGAGGGGCAGATGCGTGAGAAACCGGGTGTTTGTCGAGTTTGTGGGTGTTCAGCCTGCTTCTTCCGACCCACGCTGAACTCGTCCTTACTGTGGGGGAGAGACCAGATTGTTTTGGGATGTTGGCAACATGAAGACGAAACAATGAGCGATCCCGACTGCCAAGAGCTTATCGATCGAAAGGAAGTGTTGGGTCCCAATTTTGGTTTCGCATTCGATCAAGATACGAGAGAATGGGAGGAAACTGGACGATGCTCTGATCGTTCAGCTAGAAGGAACGAATTTGTGCCTGAGGCCGGAGCCCAACCAAGGGCCAACATGCCTTCCAGTGGGTACGAAGGGCACCCCACGTCGCATCCACAAGCTCACCAGCTCACCAGCTCACCAGCCCCAGTGCCAGTGCCAGTCAGCGGGATGCGCCCAGCCGGCGGCAAAGCCCGACGATTAATCTAAATTACCCGGAGAAGCCTCAACGCTGTCGCTTAGCTGTCATGCGAACCGAAAGCCACCAGGTAAATCTCCAGTGCCGCCCGCGATCACCCGGTCGGTACCCAGCAGGCAGAGATGTAACCAGAGCTGCTTCGGTCTGACGTGGTCGCCTGTCTCACGGGGCGGATGATGTGGCGAGCGTCCCGACCAGGTTTTACTGGCGACCTTCCTAAAGTGTAGCCAGGGGTTTGACCCGGTTTTTGTTCTGGGAGTTGAGACGCAATCTTCGTAGCTCGTCACCTGATCGGGCGAGTCAGCGGCGCGGACTTTGCCGCCGGTCAGGTTCGGTGGGAGTCATAACTCTCAAGAATGGGAAGGCAGCCTGAGAAATACGCCATCGGGGCGAAGGACATACGGAAGACAACCGGCGGCGGCGACGGCGTAACAGTTGCCTGATACTGCACGATGTTAAATTCTTCAGCATCTCCATACGGTTTTTGATTAGAGTCATTGAGGAGACGGCCTCGAGGCGGCCGTTGATCGAAGCCGAGGAGTCGGGAGATGGGAGCAGGGTGAGGAGTTGGATTTCAAGTATGGGCTTCTCTAGAGCCTGCGAAACTGCTATTGGATGTGATGAGATGGTTTGGATGTTAAGAGAGGGACACCCCTATTTATATATGTTTGATGACCTGCTGTCCAACGGCCGAGAACTCAGTCGTTGCGACTGACATCCGTGTATCATACAAGCTTACAGGGCTTTAACTGTATCATTTTAAATTTATATTAAGCAGAGTGCTTTAGAATTCTTCCAGAGCCTCCCACGCCCTGTAATAAGCACTCTCCTCTCCTTTATCTAACTACAACTCTCTAAGCAAGCCTGAGTCAACCTGCTTCCCTCAGCACTACTCTTCCCTCAGTACTACTCTTCCCTCAGTACTACTCTTCCCTCAGTACTACTGTTGTATTTTACAGGAAGAACATCTACTATATTCTAGCACTTACAATTGGCCTCCCAGCAACTGTGCTTGCACTTACTTCCTCTAAGTGCACTCAAACATATGGCAGGTGGAAAACATAAGCTCGGCTCTCTAGTGCCAAGCCAACTTTTGATGTTAGAGAGGTCTGCACACATGGTAGCAGCGCTGTGTTCAGGCGTAGGATGGATCTTTCATTTGAGCTGACTAGGGCGGTCGAGTCTGACCTTTGCAACCATTAACTTAACATTGCGTCTGTAGTGTTCCTACCACCGTTGATAGCAAAGACAAATGCACGCCAAAAGAATCCCAAGTAGACAACGCTTTGTTTTCAATTCTGGTTGTTAGCCTGCTTCGTCCGTATGCGGAATACTGTCCGGGTGCTGGGATATAGCCTCTGCATGCTTCTCCTCTGACTTTGGTTTTCTACATGACAATACACTTCTCCTGAGCCCATCCATACAACGTCTGCTTGTCCTTGGTGTTCCGCTTCTTCTCCTCCTCCGCCGAATTGTACTTTTGTTCGAGGTCGCTCAGCCTTTTGTCAATCTTCTTACGCTCTTCCTCCTTCTCCCTACGCTTTGTTTCTGCCTTGATAAGCTCCTCTCCCGCTTGCTCTCTTCTTTTCTTTTCCTCTGCCTCCTTGCGCTCTCTTTCCACCTGCTGTCTCATCCGGTCTTCCCCCTTTTGCCTCCTCCACTCTTCCTCCATCTTTCTGCGCTCCTCTTTCATATTTTTGCGCTCTTCCTCCATCTTCCTACGTTCTTCGTCTAGTTCTTCTCTTGCTTGCCGTCTTCGCTGCTCCTCTTCTTGCTTCTCTTTCTCTTCTCTTTGCTTCCTCTGGGCTTCTTTATTCTCTCGCTCCTCCTTCTCTTTTTGCGCTTGCTGTTTTTCTCTCTCTCTTTCCTCCTGGGCCTTTTTCTCCGCTTCGGCCTTCTCGGCCTTAAGCCTCTCCATCTCCTCCTTGATCTGCTTCATCTGCTCCTCAGCATGCCGTGTATTCTGGTCCAGCGTCTCTTCCAGCACCCTCCCGGCCTTAGTCCGGATCAGCGGCGTACCGTCAGCCATCTCATCCTAGATCTGTAACAAGTTAGGCCGCTTCTGGGATATAATGTGTCAGATGATTATAGTTACTAAGACGGATCCCTTATCCTAACAGGCCACGCGACAGCTATAACTGATAAGTTCTCCCCAGGGCCCTTTTTTACTTATCAGCTCCTCTTCCCACTACTAGGCCTTCTCCCTAGGCACCTGATCCTATATACTTATAGTAAGCACTACGTACAATAGGGCCTTCTCTCCACAGAGTTCCTTAAATAAGTGGATATTCTAGGTACTTTTACCTTTAAAACGGTTATTAGTAATACGTTACAGGTAGACGATCCTAGTAAGTTACACTTTATTATTATATAAATTTTTAAGCTAAGTAACGATCTCGATAAGGATTAGAGTATCGTTATAGGTATTATTATCAAACCTTAACATATCGATCAGATAGACGTCTTAACCTTTAATAAAAGCAGTATAAATGCCGATACTGGAAGTGCCTAATAGGTAAGAAGGGCGTGTTAGTTAAACGTGTAGGTAGTGGGGAAAAAAAAAAAAAAAAGTTAAATGTCTAGAGTCGCTTTAACTACAGGGTGATATTAACTTACATAACCTAACGTTACAGCTAACCGCTACCGTTTTACAGAAGTAGGATATAAAGGTGCTTTTTCCCACTCTAGTTATACTTATAACAGCGATTATAATATCGTCTGGTCTGCGAAGTTACTACTACTCTTATTAACACGATGGGGAACTAAGGGGTCTTTAGAATCTAACTTACTAAATGTTAGGAAGTAAAATAGTAAGTAAACTGTTTTAAGGACCCTTAGAGGATCTCCTTTTAATATGTGATCCTCTTATAAGTTTAACATTATAACCACTTTAATAAAACTAGCGTTTGAAATTTAGAGTATAAATGGGGTTAACAGTGCGTTTAGATATTATAAGTATATACAGTATATGTCTAATAATGTGTGATGTTAATAATGTGTGTTCTGTAAGGAATCTGGAATGAAGACTACTTTAAGTTTAAATTTCCTACTTAAAGAGTGCGCTTTATTTTTATAAATTTAACTCTAAATTCCACTCTCACCTTGTTTTTTTTTGGTTTTTTTTTATATTTATGCTATTACTTGCGATAAACTGTTAGGAATTAACAGCATAAATGAACAGCTGGCAGTGTTAGGTATTTTCTCCACGTGTTATTGCTTATGCTGGGCTATAAACGATTAGTGGTTTGTTAAGGTTAAGCGGCTTGTTTTACATGTTAGGTGTTACTACTAGGCCTTAGATTTTTTTTAGCCAGCCGCAACGCTTAACCTGACGTGGAGGCTAGCTGTTAGCTTACAGCTCGCCTACAGCTGCCTTAAATTAACATTTATCAGCTTAAGCACTTTTACCTAATAATGTGGCCCCTGTAATGCCTCGTGCTACGCTAAAGTATGTGAAAACTGATAGGGTGGTGAAAAGAGCTCCCATATACTCCTAGATTTAACAGGTTCCCCATTAAAGCTAAGATAAAATATCCTTAAGTTATTTCGCAGTCGGCTCTTTTAACAGTATTAACACCCTGCTATCTTTATATCAAGATAGGACTACCAGCACGGAGAGAACGCCTTTAAATGTTCGTCCTCACTATCTCCTTTAACGTCGCACAGCTAAGACCTAGCTATAGTGGGTCTTGGAGTGGTCCTTATAATGGGCATAACCGGCGCCAGGAAGAGTATATTTATCTCTCACCTGAAAAAAACCAAAAAGTCAATTCATATCAGCTATAAGCTTCTTTCAAGTTCGTTATCACATACCTACCCCTTATACTATCCAAATCGGTAGGCATAATACCCAGCTAACTTACGTTTTCTACACCCCATGTTAAAGACTGCTAACCTTAACCTTTACAAAACATATAACCTAAACGGCAGATAAGTACTTCTTACCGACACACTAGGCTTTAATAACACAGTTAAACCAGATATAAATGTTCTACAAAGTATAGTTAAAGGGCTATGCTAGCTACATAATAAGGGTAATCCTGTCCTCAGGGTCATCTACCTACATAACATTACAAACCTAAGGCTCTCGGGTGCCGCCGTAAAAGCGTTTAAAACTCTCAGGCAGTTAATCGGGGTAAGGAATTATAATAAGATTGTTTTTATAATAACTATATGGGAAGATGCCTAATATTCACCCCAGGAGGAAGAAGATGCTAACTAGCGGCACGATAAGCTTAAGCGAGATTTCTGAAAAAAAATATTCACGGACAGATATAACGTCGTTAAGTATGGGTGGGATAAGGAATCCTTAGCTTAGCAGGTTCTCGACCACCTCCTTAGCCGACTCGAAAAGCTTCATAAATCGGCCCGTGAGAAGCCGTTTTAAATCCTGCAGGAGATGGTCGTCGAGGGGATGCCTATTAAAAAGACTAGTGCTTATCGTTACGCGCAGAAGGCGCACCCCCTTGCTGGACAGGGTAATGAAGCGGGCGAGGATAAGGACATGGGCGTGGCTTACGGATCCGTTTATATAAATGTCAACGGCAAAGTCTAGAAGATTGGGCAGGATAGCGATAACGCTATATTGAAGGGAATAACAGGGAAATTTCTCGCATGCTTATCCCTTTTAGTGCGGAAATTATCTCCGAGGAGGGGATAATCAGGCAAAGAGGAAAGGAAGAAAATATCGATTACGAGGTTCGCGGGTGGGGTGGTAAGGTTCGGAAACAGATGAAGAATGAGGAATGGGAAAATTTATCATACCACTGGGGCCATTTTGTATATAGCTCTGGGATCCACAGAATGAGGCGTGATGAAGCCGACGTTGCTGAAGGGAAGTTCATGACCGACTCCACCCAGAACGGCTGGAGCGACTCTTGCATCTGAAATCCCGTTGTCCAACCTGGGAAAACGAAGTAAACACGCTAATTTGGTGCATCCAGATTAGGCTAATTGGGAACGTCACCCCAAGCCCACGACGGACACGAAAATCCAAGTTTGAACGGGTTGGTGCGCATGACAAGTGAACCGCTCGCAAGCTTTCACCATGACGCCACCAAACAAGGTTGGCGGCCAGATACCAACGGCCAGCCGATTTCTCCCCATCCTCCATATGAAAGCCTAAATGTTCCCTAGGCACACCCCGAATTCCTTTTCCCCCCATTTTCGGCTTGACCCGACCACATCCAAAATGCCCCAGCTAGGCCCCCGCCCAACGATGAGCAATCTCCTCTCGAAGCTCAAGTAACGCCTCCTACGGGAAAGCAGAGCCGTGCGACGATAGTGGGAATCTAGGCGTTCGAGGTTAATGTCCTCTCAGACACAGGCGCGCACGATGTCGGTGAGAAAGTCAAGGTTGGGCACCTGCTAGCGTTCCAGCATGTGTATTCTTACGGTGAGTTTTTATCAACTAAACTGATTTAAACCCGCCCTCAAATGCGGCTGAAATTTCTCCCTTCCAGTCGGCGGTGAATACACAGACACTCCCTCAAGGACATAACCACCCAGCAGCTGCGGTCACTCAAGTACCACCCCGCGGACCCAACTCAACATCGCTCGACTGCCCCAAAAGTGGTTTCCCTGCTGAGGGTCGTTTCCAGCCCCGCGGGAAGCTGCTCTCCGGCCCCTTGAGTACCAGACCCGGATGAACAATATTCAGAATCAGGAGTGCGATGAACATCGGGAGTCCATCCAGGCCAAGCTGGTAAGCCTCGTTGGTGAGAATCGGGTTCGACCCTGACGCCCCACCTCCGAATTCGACCAAACGGAAGATGACGCGGATCTGTTGACACCCATTGTAAGTAACTTTCCCCGCATCAGCCGACGAAAATCGAACATACCACAATGAGAAGGATGACGCTGATCAAGACCCAGATCAACGGCCGAACCCACTCCTGGTTTCGCACGAGAGAGCCGCCCCGGATCCGTTGCTCAACGCGACGGAAGAAAACGACAGTCACGACTCCGAAGACAGCTACGAAGGAGAGCTGCACGCCAATACCGCCCATGTAGACTCGCTGGCCCGTGATCACAATATCTCCGCCTTCGGTGTTGGCAAGCATCGATCCTCCCGCCGCCTGGACGATAAAGGACACGATATCGGCGGCAACGAAGATCTTGGCGAGCCAACGAGGGGACATGCCGAGGATTCGTTCTTGGGGGAGGAGGAAGTAAACGAGGCGAGCAACGATCATGTAGACAAATGCGTTGATCCCTAGGAGGGCCTGTTAGCTCAGTGCCCGAACATGAAGAGACGGTTACGGAAGTGGACATACAAAGCGGAGCGAGCAGGAAGAGCAGCGTTGACACAATAACGTAGGTGGAGTTCTGTTGATCGCGGGCGCCAAGTGCGCGAAGCACAAAGCAACCCAACTCCCACAGGGAGCCCATGACAACAACCCAACAGAACCACTAGTGACTCGTCAACATTAACCATTACCAACTAGAGCGGGAAGAACGGCCGTACCTTTCGGTAAACAAACATCTGAATGAGGTGGGCGAGCGTTGTCATTCCGAAGAAGACTGCAAACGCCAAGTTCCACTCGAAACTAGGGTAGAAGCCGTAGTTGGCGTTGCAGGAGCTCGGTGGTACATAGCCGTTACTGTCGGGAACCGCGGCTGTGCATTTCGGTTGTGTCGATGTTATTGGTGTTGAGGAGTCCATTGTGGAAGCTGTTGAGAGACGGGATGGTTCGGTCTCCAGGGTATTCGGGTAATTGAGTAGAAGTTGGGATGAGTGACCAAACTGCACATTATGAAAGTGGGAGGACAGGATATATATCCCAATCGTCACTGATATCCATCGTCCACTTCTCAAGCAGTGCTATGCAACGCAGTGACGCGTTAGAAGGAAAATAAAAGAAGCCCCGGCAGGGCCCGTTGGTCAGGGTTCGCGGAGGGGCGCAGTCACAGCCTTCTATACCCCTGTCTCTTTGGGTCGACGGCCGCTCGCGATTGGTCAGCTCGCCGTTTTCATCGCTTTCGGTGACAAGGGTCGAAATCCCGGGGCCTTTGCTGCATCTTGGCGTTGCAAGCCCATCCATCAGCACGCCACGAAAGATAACAAAATCTGATGACGAGGAGCTCGTTTTCATAGCGAGCTGAACGGCGGCTGCAGTTTGCGTCTGAAGAACTGCGTTTCAGCCCTTGGATTCTACCATTCCCAGTGGCCAGAGGACGTATCGTCTGTAACTCTCGGGCAATCGATGCGCCGCCCGTTCGATCCAGCTCAAAACAGTGTGCTCGCGCATGGCAAAACCTCGGGCAGGCCCAAGTGAGTCCAGAACCCAGCTCAGCATCCAAAAATGAACGAGTAGGACCTGAGCGGTGAGATTGGTTTCCTGGGTGAAGTTGGCAAATTCGTCGGCGTCCATCTCGTTCGTCATTGCGTAAAGAGGCACAAGTTCAAGGCATGCTGAGAAAGGTTAGCTTCCACCGCCAAAGGTTTTAAACAAGTAGAACCGTACCATCAAAGGGACTTTCCCTGCCCACAAGAGCCACTCTCTGCAAAGATGAAAGATACTGCACCTCAGCAGGACTCCGACAAAGAGGCGCAACAAGCCGTAGCGAAGCGTTGAAGTCCTCCAGGGCTTGTTGCAACTCCTGGCTCATGACGGAAGTTTGGGAAGAAGCGAGCTTGTCTCTTCCAATGACACTCCTCATGCTCTCAACATAGGCTTCCTCCGTGAATCCCCGAAAGATGGACCGAGCCATCGAGGGAACCAGTGTTGTCTGTATGACCATCCATCCCCGCAACATCCGCAGAAAGTCCATCATTCCATCTTCCATATTGCTCGACTGGAAAGTGAGGAGCATGGCCGCGGCGAGTTTGGCATCGGCATCGACGGTGGAGGTGTCCGGTTTCGACAACGCTCCATTCATGGCGGCGATAGCTCGAACGCGATGGTTGAGAGCTTGAATCGAGTAGTCCAAAGGGCTCGAAGCATCCAGATGCTGCGCTGCAAGGCCCATCATGGCATGTGCGAGGAAGTCGTACTTTCTGTAGGTCAGCGCCATCCTCATCCAGACTCGGTCTTCGGAGAGATATTTTACCTCATGCGAAATTGCAGCAACATCTTGCCAGACGCTACTCTTCCCAAACGGAAGCGGCGGGTGAGCGTCGGTAAGGAAGTGATGAAAAAACCGCAGATCCTCAAACGTGAGCGCCGACGAAGCGGCGGGCAATGCCCCTGGCAGCACAAAGGCAGACGACAGTGGCGGAGGTAGCGGCGTGTACTGGCAATCGAAACCCAGGCGACGACATGCCCGGCACGACGGGTGTTCCTCGGAGCACTTGACTCGTCGCGCCTTGCAGTTGACACACCCTTTTTTCGATTTGGGATGACCTTTGCCAGGCACCGGGCGACGTCGATTCGGTCCAGCGACAGGCCCTGCTCCCGCGCCATGCGCCGCCACCTCCGTCACATCTGTGCCTGCCATTGACGGAAATAGAAGCGCAATGGTGGACTGATCTCAAAATTCGGTATGCACAACTTTGCGCCGAGTTGGAAGCTCAGCCCAGGGCGCCTGACAGAATTCGGGATGGAAGCCCGCGCGGACTGCCAAGCCCAAACGCGTCAGCCCCCAGGATCACGCTGGGTTGGGTGAGTGCTGGAAGGTGGGTCAATAGTGTGCTATGATTGGCCCACTCGCCAAACCCCCCTGACAGGTGGGCCAGCGAGGCTTCGTTAGCAACCACTGACTGTGGTGAATGGTATTTCTTTAGAGAATGTCTATTTGCACTATGACTCCGGTCTATTTGCACTATGACCCCGCACCACGCCATACATAACCCTAACCCCCGCCCGCGTTCAAATGCCCAGTCGCATCCACGGTCGCATTGTGCCATGAAATTCTTTCCATTCAGCCACAACTTTACTCCCCACCACAACCAAACCATCGCCATTCCACGGTTGCGCGCACTGCAGTTATTACGCCTAAGGGTAAGTAATCATTCGGCGCACGATTTCCCGGGCTAATTGAGCGTTCAGATGGCCGAAAACAGCCCGCCGCGCGATGGCGCGATGTAAGCCGACCCCGAGGTCGATGTCGATGACGATGCTATCTTCAAGGACCCCGAACCCGCTAACTAGCAAACCAGAGGCTGAGGAAGCAACTGTAAGGGACGTGCCCGTGGTGGTGCTTACGGAGGCGTACGGCCTTCTATACAGCGTAAGGCCTCCCAGTGGGAGGGGGTTACTCTAGAGGGTAGCTAAACTACGGCCGTAAGGGGTGGCCAAGCCGTTGCCACGCCTGTGAATAGTGGCAAGGCTAGAGGTGGAACGAGAGGCAGAGCGAGAAAGGCCTCTAGATCCAGTAAGGCATCCGAAGAACACACGAGGTAGTGGCCAAACCACGCGTTCCAGCTGGTCAGGTGACGCAGGAGCTGCTTAGTCAGCGAGTAATAGTTAGTAGTCAATTGTAATTTTCTTGCAGAATCGAGCGATTTAGGCCCTGTTCGATCGATCAATTGCGAGTGTTTAATTGAATCGCGGTCGCAAATGCAACCGTGGATGCGACTGGGCATTTGAGCGCGGGTGGGGGTTAGGGTTATGTAAGGCGTGGTGCGGGGTCATCATGCAAATATACCGGAGTCATAGTGCAAATAGACATTCTCTTCATAATTTGCCAACATAAAAACGAACAACAAAAATAAAAACACAGACATGTCCAAGAGGAAAGACTAGGTACTCAGTCATCTTGATTGAACTGCCCGGTATCGTCGTGATAGGCCTTCAGGCGCAGGTACTCCTTGGCGAGCCCCCATCGTTCCCTGACTGTGGAGAGGAATGTTTCTACACCCGTCAGTTGATCCTTGACCTACTCGCCCCCACCCTCTTGGCACAGCCAAAAGTATAGCGCCATGACCCAATAGACAGCATCTAATGCAAGCGGACAGAATGCTGCTAGCTGCCTGGCTTCCCCCGCTACTGGTCCTCCGCCCCCCACCATCTCCTCCGCGATGCTCTGTACCGCGCTGCGCACACGGTCCACGACAGCCATGGCCATATCTACCGATTTTCTCTGAAGAGCAATCTCCTCCAGCGTCTTGGCTTCGGCGACGGCGCTATGACCAAAGTCGTTGGGCGTGATATTGACCGGGCAGCAGTAAGGGTCCAGCAGCACGAACAGAGCAGACCAGGCGAGCGAGAAATATCGCGGGGCGAGAAATTGAAATTGGTGCTAACTCGAAGTACCGCCAACGCCAAGGGGACCGGATTCGCCAGCGGCAACGCAGATAACGGCTTCAAAGTATAAGATCCTGTCGGGAGGCTATGCCTCTGTAGCAAGATAATGGTCCGCATTGTGGTGACGCTTAAAACGTTCTCCGGATAAAGAGCAGGGAAGTCCACCGTCATCCACGGCAGAGAACTGGAAAAGTGGCATCACGAGAGGGAAGATCGCCATCAAAAATGGTGCGAGTAGTGCGTAGGGCTCACGTTGCGGGGTGCGTCCTCAGTCACCCACGCCGGCTTAAGTGCTTGCGGGTCGTCACGTTCTAGCTGCAAGCCATAACTACAGCCAGAACTACAGAGCAGATCACAAAAGCAATAAAATCACACAGTTGTAACCCCATTAACTCCACTAGGCCCGGTGCGCTGTGTTTCTAACAGACTGTGATCGGCAGGGGGTCGATCGGTTAATTTAGAGAGTCGCAGCTTCCAGGCATCCAAATCCCCCCAATTGTTCCAACTTAGCAACCACTCAGGTGTGTCGAGCCCCGTAATCATGGCATCTGTCTCTCCCAGTAATATCTCCCCAGCGTCCATCCCCTCTAAGAATAGTCCTCCATGATTGATAATGCCTTCGTCCATCTCTTCATCATCTCTATCATTGCCCTCGTTTCCTACCTCCTGGATAGTATTTAAACGTCTTATTCTCTCCAGTTCCTTAATTTTACGAAAGAGAATTACGGAAGTGTTATCGTGATTAGGTGGGAACTTTTCCACCAGCTACTGTAGGCTTCTTAAAAAGAATTTAGTAACGAGTTTAGAGTGCACCCAAGGGGTAAGCTTAGGAGCGTCCATTACTATGCCTATATACGGGCTAAGAATCCTGATGGCCTCTTACCATCATGCGTAGCTACAGGATCCAGGAGACGGAGATTGTGGGCTGTTCTAAAACTACACAAGCTTTATAGCTGCGACGAGTGAGCACTCGATAACAACATCTGAACACGGCGCTATTGTGACGAATATTTTAGAAGGTTAGGTGAAGTCTAGTACTTATGTAGTAACCTGCACTTCATGAACTCCCTACTGATACCAGCTCCATAGAAGAAAACACACCCTCTGCTTTACTGGTTTAAATAACCTTGCTATTTAAACAGTTAGCAGGTAATTTAGCTACACTACTTGCCACAATGGGGGAACTTATAAGCTGCCAATCGCACAGCCTGTAAAGGGCACGAAGTAATGGGCGTTGCTCTAGTATGTAGAGCCGCTGCCCTTGCAATTGATATTGCAAAATATGATGACCGAGTTAGGTGCGTTATCTATCTTAACCCGCTACCAGTTAACGCCTGTTGGGTACTATTGCAGTTACCGGCACTGCCTGAGTTCCTATATCGACGTAAAGATAGTATTAGCGATCCTATTACCCCACCCTGTCTGGTTGAAGCTGGAGATACTCACGGGTCCTGGTCAATGCGTCGATAGGTGCTGCTCGGCGCGTTGTTGTAGTCGCAGTTGCTTGTAGCGTCTAGTTATTCCCTTTAATCAGTAATTGCGCCTGCTTAGGTGTTGGAAGATAGGCTCACAGAATCGGAACCGAAAGGCCTCCGCCTGGCCGCTGGCCACGGTGGTAGTGATGATGTGATGGGAGTGCAGGTGATGTTCTTTGCTAGAACTAATTAATTAAGGAAATGAGGGATCGATGGTCACAGGCTGGGCCAACGGCGATGTGAGGTTGGCAATATTATGATTCTTCTGTTAAGAAGGGTGCGATGTTGCTGCAGGTTTCTGTAGGGGTCACCGATTCGTCGTCAGCAGGAGAATCTCTCGGCGATGACAGAAAGTTGCTGTAGCTCAGATAACATCAGCTGAGAACCGCGTGCAAGTGAACGTCGCCGGTCCTCCAGTAAAACACTCAGTCCCGATCTGGAACACTACACAACACTTTAGCATGGAAACCAATCTTAACATCAATAAATCTCCTAACTCACCGATCAAGTTCTGTTCCCCGGCAGGAAACCCCTTCTCCCTTTCCAAGTACCCAAAAAAATCCCTCATATCCCCCTTAAAACCTCGAATCTCTGCTCTCGGCGGAACGAAACTCCACACCCTCATTGCCCCATTATATCCATCCCACAACTCCCACCTCCTCCCTCCAATGTGAACCTCCCCAACACGTTTCCCAATTGGGCAAACCCCGCCATACCTCGCTAACCTATTCCCGTCAGCCCACCACTTCATCAACTCCCCCGGCAAGCATGCATGCAGCTACTCACCAAACCATCAGCTCAAAGTCTCCCCCATGATTCGCATGCTCCTTATCCCTAGCCGTAAACAAATCAAACGCCACATTCGCCCGAATCCCCCCGCGCTTCTCGCCCTCATACTGCCAGTTCACTTCCGCCGGCATCCGCTCAATCCCACTGATCAACCTCCCCCGTGGAAACTGCCGCCCGGCATAGGGATAGCTCTTGACGCTGTCCGGCGCGCCGAGCCACGTCCAGGTGGTTCGCCATGCCACGCCGGAGGAGGAGGCGTCGTCAAGATAAGTGCATTGCGAGCCGGAGGTCGCGGAGTCTTTGCCCCAAAGGTTGTTGATGAGTTCGTAGCCGTGCTCAGACCAGTAGGCATAGAGGTCGGAGAGGGTTTGTTTCGCGGTGGGTGGTGTAGGGGGTATTGACCCTGTTGGGGTGCTGAAACAAGAGCCCATTGTGTGTTTTGGTTCTGGGCGGGGGGACCACGGGCGGGGGATGTGCGGATGAGTGGGAAGGACTTGAAAGGGTTGATAAAGATGGGATCAGCGTTTTTTTAAGCAGTGCGTCCGGATGTCGGAGGTCCGAACTAGGATGGGATTTTGACTGGTTCTTTGTACCGGGTGGGTTTTATTTCTTTTGGGCTTTTCGCTGCAGCAGGGAGGGGGTTTTCATTGGGTGTTTTCGGGCTGTGGCGTGCTTAATGTCTCACCCACCTACTGAAGATCTTCAAGTGGTGCCGGCATCCGCAGTTCTCGAATCGCGATAACGGTTGGCGATATTACAGAGATGTACCTCGGAATTTGTTATCTCTGCAGGTATAACCTCTTTTTATTTTTTTTGTACCGCGCTAGCTTGAACGTTAATTTATTCTATAGACTGTGTTTAAAACATTCCGAACTTCAACGTTCCCTGCTTTCCTCGTTATGAGCAGATTCAAAATGCCCTCCTGGTTTCCCCGACCGCGCCGTTAAGCCCCCACAGCCGGCTGGGATGGCAACGGCGATGTTGCATCCAATCTCTTATCCGCAGCCATCGACGAGATCTGAATCACGGCCAGAGTATAAGACGCCCCTTCCCTATATGCGGTTTCGGCTGTTCTCCATAGGAACCTCAGACGGGGCAAGAAGGCGTGCGTCGCAAACGGGTGCCCAAGTCCTTCCTCCTCAGTATCGCCCATCTCCTCCTTCCTGAGTCTTGGGCCGCCCTTACTCTGATCAACAGAAGCACACTGCGGGTTGAATTGGCAGATATTTGGACTCGATTTACAAGAGCAGCAAGACAGGCGGCCTCGTCGAGACGGCCACACGCTTCGTCATGCCAACCCATCTAAAGTACGGTTGGCACGAAAGAGTTGGTTGATGCTCGGGGAAGGGGGTGATAGGCTTGAACTGGAGAAGATTGAGGAAGCTTCCCTACACACAAACACGCCTGCTTGCTCAGTCAGCATTTCAGACGAACCCAAGTTCCGCGCATGATTGGGTTGACTTGGATATTGTTTGCGTTAACAGTATTGTGTATATCTCATACATAGTTTATTAGTTCGTTAATAGCAATACAAAAAAAAACTAGAAGCGTACTGGGGCATTAGCCGCCTTGTCTACGGCGTATTATACGACCTATCTATCAGTTCTAACACCGCTGCCTCATTCTGACACGGTGCCACCTCGAAGGCTCTGGAATCTTGGACTCCACTGCTCTGACTCACTGTGGGGCAAGCCCCACAGTGAGTTTACGGCCATGAAAGCCCAAGTGAAGATGTTTCGACAAATGTCTCCCACGTTGGCAACTTCGTGGAAACTATTTGGTCACGCCGTAGGAAAATGATCAGTAAATCTCTTCGTGTTCCCAGCGTGTCAAAGACCAACTCGGCTGTCCGAGCTCACAAACCTGTGGAAGAGTACAGCATACTTCGGCTGCGAGAATTTGCTAATTTCCTGCCCTTCAATCGTGCGTCAGAATAGCCCTGTCGTGGCGACTCCCTCTTTTGGTCCTATATGCGATTTCAGACCGCGAAGCATTGGACGAATCGTGTCGTACTTGCCCTTGAATAGACTCTGGACCCGGGGGTTGCTGCAGGCGCTAAGCTGCTTTCCATTGCTTCTGCTGTCCTGAGCAATTTCCATCCATGTCTGGGACCGGGGAAGTCCTTGGCTATAGGGCACATTTCTTCCGGGTAGAAAGAGGGACTCCACAGCAATGGATCAGTTCCCTTGCCTCGAGCGCCCACGGGACAGAAGCCTGGCTGATAAGGGGTAGCGATTTTATTGTGCTCCTTTCCCTCCTCGGAATGAAGCGGGTATTGTCATGTTTGTATGACAGTTGGAGGAAGGCGAGTGCTGCGTTGATGTTGATGAACTAAAATTAAGTGTGCCACGCTTCTTGACGCTTTGACCGCGACACAGACTATCGATGCCCAGCATCCCATTCCAGTGGTGTTGGCATATTGCCCTTTAACTCCTTATGGCAGTTGCCAGTATTACGCAATGGGCCGCACACTTACACCATAAAATTGAACTTGCTTGAGTGAACTCGCCTGTTGGGCACTGAACGGGCTAGCCCGCTATCGGCGGCAGACCCACCGTTCCCGCCTCGAGACAGTGGGTCCGGCGACACTGAATTTGCAGACTGTTGACAAGTTCATAATAGAACAAAGATCATACCTTCGTATATCGGAAATCTTTGCGTTTTTCGGTGTTGATTTCACTGCAACAGTGGTGATCGGGCCAAGAAGCCCCGCATTACGTATTCCCTATCGAGCGAGTTACAAGTTCCGATGAACTGATGTCAATGTGGGGCTTCTCTCGGGGAATCCTTCCTAAATGCGACATAAACTATCGATACCCATAGCTCATCCTTGGGGTGGCTTGCATGATTCGTTTAAGACCTGCTGTGAGTGGCCATTCTTGGACGGATGACTTGCCTGGATTTCCGGGGTCCGTGTCCAGCCCGGCGCCGGTACTTGCGGGCTTTTCGAACTTCGGTTACTGGCATGATGCTGTGCAACTTGCAAAAAGCAGGACATTATCCTAAGGCTACTTGCCAGTACCTTGATATGGAGTTCATATACGGGGTACTATCATTGGGCGACACGCTATATGTTTACTGAAGCATCTTACTCGTCAAAGGTACGGTTTGCCGTTTGAGTGTTGATAAACATACCCAGGTTGTGGTGTGGAGTGATGGTACTGGAAGCTAGGCGTCTTTCATTGGCTGGCTTCTGCTTTAGGGGGTTGCCTTGAACTTACCTACCCTGCCAACTACTAAAGGTCACTAAAACGAGGACCCCTGAATTTCGGGGACTTGCACGCGGCTAAAGCAGTCCTAGTGGGCGAAGGAGCACCTCTCCCGAACCACATTTCCGCCCACATCCCGGCATTGGGCACATTGCCCACGGTGAAGGGCAGCGCAACAGGAGACAGGCGATTGGACCATCATAACAAGTATGTCGTACTATAACCACAACCAATCCGTCCTCTGCGAGTGGCCCAGGGCCCCGCACCGTAACCCTGTGCGGCTTCCCAAACCTCGAAATCACCGAAATCAATAAATATGCACCCGGGGGTTACTTCCCAGTTCCCCAGCCCGCTGTCACGTTGCGCCAAGCTCCGACATGCAAGTGAGAAATTACCGGTAAGTTAAAGCTGCCAAGCCCCCTCATGCCACCCGCTCAGCGTGACAGCCATGCCCGAGACGGGAGGATTGGCCGAATGCAGGCACATCACCAGCGCACCGGGGACAATGGAGGGACATAAATACATCTTCCAGGCTGCTGCAATACCGATAGCATTGCTCTTCAGGAACCAATTCCTCTGGCACCCGACACCATTTCACTATGACCCGCGCCACCGTCTTTCTCGGGCTTGTCGCCCTCGGCGCAGTCCATGTCGCCCTAGCTGGACCGGGTCGATCGCCGAAATTGAACAAGCCGCGCCAGCTTCCGCCAGACTTTGATCCGTCCACGCTTCCAACCTACAACGGAACCGGCCCAACGATGCTGCGCTTCGGATGCCACCAGCTCTCTATCGACCGTATCGATCCGCTCGTAAATCCAGGCTCCATCCCGTCACTGCATCAGCACCAAATCGTCGGCGGCGACGCGTTCGACGCCTCCATGCCCCTCTCCGACATCGCCGCCGAGTCATCGTGCACAACCTGCAGCTACAGCGACGACTTCTCCAACTACTGGACGTCGAACCTATACTTTCACGCGCGCAACGGCAGCTACTATCGAGTACCGCAGATCGCGCCCGGCAACCAGCCGTTTTTCAACGACTCGTTTTCGGAGCATATCAACGGCGGCATGTTGGTCTATTATGTCTCGCCAGGCCAAAACCAAGTCACAGCCTTTCCGCTCGGGTTTCGCATGTTCTTCGGTGATGCCACGCTGCGCAGCGAACCAGCCGGGCCGTGGAACCTGAGTTCACAGACGTGTTTCCGGTGCTACAACGCGCCGAACTTTGGGGGGGACCTGCTGCGGCCCTGTCTTGACCCCCGGGTCGATTCTATGCACCTGCCGAGCGGGCCGTGCTATGGGATTAGGTCGAATATTTTGTTTCCGACGTGTTGGGACGGTGTAAACCTTGACAGTGCGAACCACAAGTCGCATGTGGCGTACCCGGTTGAGGGGCCGCATATTTTTGATGGGATTGGTACCGCCGAGACGTGCCCGCCGACCCATCCTGTCAAGATTCCCCAGGTCATGTTGGAGATTATTTGGGACACGACGGCGTTTAATGGCCCCAACGACTGGCCCGTGGATGGATCCCAGCCGTTTGTGCTGAGTACTGGGGATAAGACGGGGTATTCCCAGCATGCTGATTATATCTTCGGCTGGAAGGACGATTCGCTCCAGTTCGGCATGGAGGCGGGCTGCGCTGGTGCAAGGTGTCCGGGCATGGCGACGCAGACGCTGCAACAGGCAGATCAGTGCTCGGTCCCGGAGTTGGTGGGGGAGAACTATAGCGGCTGTAAGTTCCCCTTCTTCTTTCCACTGCACTTGTTGTCTTGGTGACCGTAGCTAACGGTGCGTGACGCGCAGGGCTTGACACACTTCCTGGCAATCCACCACAACCTCCCGTTACGACTGGGACAACCTCCACCGCGCCAACTCAGACGTCATCCGGTAAGGGTAAGGGCAAGGGCAAGGGAAAGGGAAAAAGTTTCAAGTAATTTCCCGTACAGCCTGGTTATATGAGACAAATCTGGGCACTTGTAACTGCCATTCCTGTTCGTAGTTTTAAGCTGAGCTGCGGCTGATTTGCTCCTGAGCTTTACCCGATTCTTTCGTAAGTTAGGGTAATCGCACACGCGCTTGCTGCACAGCTTAGAGGGCCGTTTTCAGTCCCCATGGCTTTCAAGCTACCAATTGGTTGATTTGCCAGAAGGGTGGTTCAATAGTCCTGACTACGCGCCCATAGCTTGGAGCCATCTATCCGTCATAGTGCCTCCAGAGTAGCATAGAACAGCAACGACTCCAACTTCATGTAGCCTTGCATCCTGACCGAACAACTTGAAACTTCCGTGCGTGCAGCGGATGAAAGGGGGAGAAATAGTCCTCGTACACCATATCTTCTGGGCCGACGTCGGGAGCCTCCAGGTCGTCAAACTTACGAAACACCTGTCCAATAGTGACGTACATCTCACACATGGCAAGCGGCTGGCCGATACACATGCGGTTGCCTCGGCCGAAGGACGTTAGGAATTTATCGCGGTAGCGCGCCTTGGTTGGGTCCAGCCACCGCTCCGGGTCGAACAAATCCGGGTTCGGGAAAGCCGAGGGGTCACGGTGCATAAACCAATTCGACATGGATACCACGCACTATTCAACACGTTAGCTTCAGGCTTAATATCGGCCTAACCAGTATCTGCTTACTCCCTCCGGTATGTAGACTCCGTTGTACGACGCCCCGCCCTTCGGCACGACACGGGGAAGCGGATAGATGACGCCGTACGAGAGACGGAGGCCTTCCTTGACCACACCAGTAAGGTAGGGAAGCTTCTCGAGCGAGAGGTAGTCGAGTGAAGCTGCAGGATCGGGAAACGCCTCCAGCAGCTCCTTTCGAAGTTTGGCGTAAATATGAGGATTATGAAGAACGTGAAAGGCACACATGGACATTGCATTCCCCGTCGTCTCTGCCGCAGCGGCAGTCAGCCCGTAAGCTTCATCGACAATATGATCCACAGGTGGTGGTGTGTAACCAGCGTCCACACTGGCTGGCTTCAGGATTGTGTGAAAAATGGTGTCTCGCTTCGGCTTTACGCCGTTCTCGATCTCCTTCACCACAACCTCGACCTGCCTCCTCGACTCCTGTGCACCTAGTTTAGACAGCCAAACATATAGGTCGAGGAGTCGCGGAACCTACCCTAATGAGCGTCATGAAAGCCACGACAAGTGGGTTGATCATCTTGGCAATCCAGAACGGTAGCGCCTGCAGAGGCGCCTGCAGTGCGGGGACTAGTTTGAAGATGTACACCATGGGCGCGACACCGCGCACTAGTTCATTGTACCAGACTCCGAAGTCCTCGGCATCAAGCGAGTTGTAGCAGTTGTCAGGCCCAAAGGCGTACTCGGTGATCACGTCAATGGAGACGGCACGAAAGCCAATCTGCACGTTAGTGAGGAGGCCACGCTCAGAATCTCGCTCAATGCGTCGGCAGAGCTTGGCCGCCTTAGACTGCACGACGTCCTCTTGGTCAAGGACGGCGCGGCGCGAGAAAAATGGGTTGAGGAGAGCGCGCTTCTGACGGTGCACCTCATTCGAGATGACAGAAAAGAGAGCCGAATCACAGCCGATAAGGCTGTAGAATTTTGGGTCCTTGTACGTGTTGCCGTGTGTAGTGTAGACCTTGTCGTAGTTGTCGCTATCCGCAAGGAGGACTTCGTTTGGAGCAATTCGGATCAGTGGACCTATGGGGGTGAGATACACTGGTTAAAGGAGCGAGAAACAGCATCTCAGTGGCTAGCAACTCACCATATTTCTCCCTCAGCGTACCGAACTCGCGATACAGTGCGCCCTTGCGAATGAAGTTGTAGTAGAATCGGTAGACCTCCGATATGGAAGCAAGAAACGGCCCTGGGACTTTGGCAAGGGGATGGAAGAAGTGGCAGTATAGGATCCAGCCAACTTCCCAAATGACAAGCAACACTGAGATGCCCGCCAGCAATGTGAGAAGCCCCACATCCTTGAATATCCCTTTGAAGTCCATTGCTAACGCGAGGGTTTTGCGAGCACGGGTAAGTTGTAAGACATAAGTTGGAACGTAGGCTGAAAGTCCTCGCGCTCCGCTCATCCCCGGATCAGCGTTCGCAGACAAGAGGGGCTTATGTACGAACTACAGGAAATGGTGACCTGACATGCAGTCATTCAATTCACTCCGTATCGTCGCTATCATGCTGACAGATGCGTCCTGCAGCCGCACACGCCCAATAGCAGAGAACTCCGCACCGCCGACATGCCCACCCACCAACCGGAAAACGATCACCACCCACCCTAGGTAGGTACATTAGCACAGGCCTTCTGCAACCCCCACTTGAAAAACCACCTATTTCGCTCATAAACCCTGTCGGAATAGCTACTGTGCAACCACACCACGGCAGATACCGTGGCGCCATATCGGCATCCCCACACTATCTACCAAAAGCTGATAGCCGATAATCGGCACTTAATCTCAGGCAAGATGTATGTTCATTGCAACACATGTCTATGTCCTGCGATTCAATACCCTGTGGTGACCATGGGCTAGTAGCCATCGTCATTCCCTATGGTTGGATGTCACGAATCCTGCCCTTCACCGTCGTTCTCACTCGAGAAAAGCTTGATGGTGCACCATGCGCGCGGCTACTCGAGGGGACAGTCGTCAGCGATCCCTCCCGCTTCAACTTTGACAAGCTCAAAGGTATACGGGGCCTAGGAGTCGGAGACGCTCGGTTTGTCTTTTGGCAGCCAAATGCATCAGTTTACCGGAGGGCTTTTCGTTCTTCAATTTGTATTTTCATGGCAACCAAGACCAGTCGGCGGCATTCTGGTGTGCTCCTTGCTAGTTGGCCATTCTAAGGAGGGGAGCTGGCAGAATTGGCCGCAAACGACCCATCGTTGAATATGGCGGATTATGACTCGTTGAATAAGAATGATGCCAAGGTGGCGGAAAAAGAGGAGCGATTTGAAGAGTTTATGTTCGGCTAGCTCCAAAGAAAAATAAACAACCAGGATGCAAATTCCGGCAGTGTCTTACACTAGATTAGCATGCCTCATCAAGTCGTGCGTGGCTCTGGTTGCAGGTCGTAAGCGTCCAACTTGCAGATATTGTCGTTGCCAGCAGAGCCGACTTCATCGATCTTGAGATTAGCCAATCATGAACGAAGAGTTCTAGAGCCATCAACCTTCTTTTAAAGTCATTAACTAAGCAGTATATGTCTTAACCTATTTGAAACCTGAAGATAGCGAAAACGCTTGACTGCTCGTCACCGTCGAAGACTCAGGCAACTAATCGCCAAGACTTTCAGACTGCACAATCAGAGGTACCCTAACACCTGTTGAGGCGCGATCTCTGCGTAACCATCGGGCCATTCCCCGCTCCCAAGAGCCTAACCAACGAGCGGAGCGCCTAGGGATCTTCATAGCAGTCAGAGCAATCTAATCATTACAGTCAAGTGCCTATAATCCAACAACACTCTCGTGATGGATGGCACGCCGGGTACATGCTGCTTTTCGTTTCACTATACACTCGCATATCCCCAGACTCCGGAGAAGATGAGCATGCGCTGGAACTTCTTACAGTACTTTTGTTTCCAACTTTTGCCTCGGGGGCCACAATGGCCGTCAACATGTCCCGCACTACCGCATAACTCTATAGCCTACATGCCGCAGGCAACATGCTTCGGGCTTTCTAGCCCAGACAATCTTCTGGCGGTAGTACGCGTGGATCTTAGGGTTCTTCAACTCGCGCCGCAAGTGTGCCAAATAGACGTTGATTTCCTCCCGTTTCCAGCCCATGGCGTTGGCCAAAAATAAAATGTAACCCTCTGGATCGCTCATCAAGCTCAGCCGCGTATATTCGCCAAGCTCCTTAAGTTGGGGGTCCTTGGCCCAGCCGCCTATGGGTGTCTTGAGGTTGGTTTCTTGGACATCGACGAATCCGGCTGTCTCTATCGCCGCACACACCGTGCCCTGACTTGATTAGGTAGAAAGGGGGGGGAGCGAAGCTCCCAGACTAAATACAAAAGAAAGCTCCCTGTGTGTGAGGAGAGCACATGACCAAAGGCTCCTGCGCTCCAGCCTAGCCTGGAGCGGTAAG
>Ga0247770_1000743_pt1 | contig 30354 bp, 30 predicted proteins | sample UWRJL136409B6_FD_179943 | JGI IMG/M metagenome (GOLD analysis project Ga0247770, IMG submission 179943) | Plant litter microbial communities from Arlington Agricultural Research Station in Wisconsin, United States - UWRJ-L136-409B-6 | ecosystem: Environmental > Terrestrial > Plant litter >... | reverse complement strand
AATATGACACGCAAATAGCTTCCGTGGGGGCCTCATACCATCTAAACTCCGGGAGATCTCACCAGTGGTCGCGCCAGCGTGGTCCTTGACGGCCTGGCGCTCGCGGATGAAGGCGTTCTCGCCGGCCTTGGGGGGTCCCGAGCTCGCGAGGCGGCGCTGCACCACGGAGCGGACAACGGGCGAACGGAGCTGGGCGGCAACGCGCGGCGCGCCGCTGAGGATCTGGCGCTGGATGGACATGCTGGAGGGGCGCTCTGGGCGAAATTCAGGGCGGTGTGCTGTGTCAATGGCTTGGGGAAGCTGGTGTTTCGTCGAGCGAGCAAAGATAGCTTGGTGTGGAGCGGCTTGGGTCAGGTCAGAACACCCGCATCAGCTCATTCGGCTGCACCTCGGGTGTCGAGGGTGCCCCGGATGATGATGTAATCAGCGAGAGAATATTGTCACGTGGCCTCGTGGCGCACCCGCGGTAGGTGCGTCCCCCAGTCGATCACCCGCGCATGTCGCCGCGGTGGCAACGCGCAGGGTGTGGAATCAAAATGGTTTTCTGCGAGGCTGCTTGCCGGTAGCATACTCACAACTGTGATTTCTGCTGATGGGCGAGTTTTACTTGTGCGGTGTGGATGTTGCAGCGGCCATAAACTGCCTTCTTGGCCCCTCCCCGACGTAATCAGAGTCCGCGGTTTGAGCTTTCCGCTTCGCAGCCGAGGAAACGTCCAAAAGCACTTGTTCTCCTTGACGAGTGTCATGGTCCTTGACAAGACAATCGACCGTTCGAGTTGTGATCATTGAGACGCGTCGGTTCTCCCGTCACCAAGGACAAGATGGGGCTCAGGATCACGACCTGGAATGGTAAGAGACCCACCCCCTGTCGTCTGCCGTGGCCGTTCATATCTCTAACACCGTAACAGTCAATGGCATAAGGTTTGTGCTGGTAGTCCGAAGGTTGTTTGGCCGGCGTTGGTGTCTTATGTCCTCATTAGAAATCCCTTCTCATATCAGCCATGGCGGGAGAACCGCACATATCAGGTAAGGGTGCCCTGGTGACCCTGGCCCGATGCTGCTCGATAAAGCTTACACTGGTCAGGCCATGTTCGACAAGCTCGAGGCCGACATCGTTGTTATGCAGGAGACCAAGATCCAGCGCAAAGACCTCCAAGACGACATGGTTCTCGTACCCGGCTGGGACGTCTACTTCAGTCTGCCGAAGTACAAGAAAGGTGCATCTCCGCTCTGGCTCTCTCGTGTAGGCTCCGGTGTTCTAATTATATGGTACAGGGTATTCTGGCGTGGCCATATACACGCGTTCCTCAAAGTGCTGCTCGATTCGGGCTGAAGAAGGCCTCACTGGCGTTCTCTGTCCCCGAAACTCGTCCGTCAAGTTCCGAGACCTCCCGCCAGACCAGCAGATCGGCGGGTACCCGAAGCCGGGCCAACTATCCAGCGCAGTAGACGAGTCAACTATCGACTCCGAGGGGCGTTGTGTGATCCTCGAGTTCCCCGCATTTGTCCTCATTGGCGTCTATACCCCTGCCACGCGAGACGAGACCAGAACTGAGTTCCGTGAAGCATGGATCGATGCACTCGACATCAGAGTCCGTAACCTGGCCGCCATGGGCAAGCAAGTCTTTCTTTGTGGTGACCTCAATATCATCCGCTCAGAGCTTGATAGCGCAGGACTAGCGGAGCAGCTGCGCAAAGAGGCCATGTCATTGGACGACTTCTTCTCGAGACCGACCCGGCGCTTCTTCAACCAGCTTGTTTTCGGGGGTCGAGTCATTGGCGAGAGAGACGAGGGACGAGAGGAGCCGGTCTTGTGGGATATCTGCAGGGAGTTCCATCCCTCCCGCACGGGCATGTACACATGCTGGGAGACCAGGAAGAATGCCAGGCCCGGCAACTTTGGGAGCCGGATAGACTACGTCCTATGTACCTCTGGGATCAAGGACTGGTTCATCGACTCTAATATCCAGGAAGGCCTGTTAGGATCCGACCATTGCCCTGTATATGCAACACTCGGAGACACAGTCAGCATAAACGGTGCCAAAACCAGCATCCTGGACGTCATGAACCCAGAAGGCATGTTCAAGGACGGCCAGCGCCTGCGGGAGTGGACAAACAAAGACCTTCTCCCAACTTCAGCGAAGCTCATCCCTGAGTTTGACAAGCGGCGCAGCATTCGGGACATGTTCTTCAAAAAGCCCGCGCAGCCCTCAAAGGGCGAACCATCGACATCAAAGCCTAGCAGCCAAGCCATGCTGGCATCAGCAGATGCTACATCTAACACCTCAACGACAACCCTCGCCGAGCCAAGTGAATCTGCCCCTCAGACACAGTTATCAAGCCAGGCGTCCATCACACCAACCCCCTCCATCACAGCATCGCCGCAACAGCACATCGTGCCCAAACGTCAAGCTGAGGTTTTGACGACATCAAACCGGCCACAGAAGAAGAGCAAATCAGCGTCCAGTAGAGAGCGCTCAGCAAAGGCTGGCCCAGGGCTTGCACAACGCAGCCTGAAGGGCTTTTTCAAGCCCAAAGCATCAGATGCGAGCCTCAGCAAAAATCCCAATGATCCCACTCCAACCCCATCAAGTGTCGCGTCGGAGGAGGAATCAGCCCCGCAAAACAGCAACGATGCAGAAACGCACACAGCGACACCGGATCTCGAGGGCTGGCTAGGCGACAACTCAAAGGCCGGTGGGCAGTCTGGCGGCAAGGTTTTTGACCCCGTCCAATCGAAGGAGTCCTGGTCCAAGCTGCTTGGAAAAAGAACCGTCCCCAGGTGCGAGCATGACGAGGATTGTCAGATGCTCACCACCAAGAAGCCTGGCATTAATTGCGGTGAGTATTTCCCAAGTCCAAGCATCCTGTCCCGACTCCAGCCATGTACTGTCCTAGCTCTCCCCAACCCGTTTTGTGATTTGTTTGCCAAAGCGTTTCGACATGCAACTGACATCTGTCGTCTCCCAGGTCGATCCTTCTTCGCGTGCTCCCGTCCCTTGGGCCCATCAGGCCGCAAGGAAGATGGTACTGAGTTCCGCTGCGGAACATTCATATGGAGTAGCGAATGGAGCGGTCGTCAGTAATTTCCGGGACGGGAGCTTGGCGCAATCCGTTGACAAATCGAAACAACGACTTTGTCCTGTACAACATATTCTTGGCACATACTCTTGGCCACAGCTATCCAAGGTCTGAGAGCGATTCTCTCACCGCTGCTGCCACATCGCCAGGTGTTGAAGATCTGGGTCGGCTCGCAGCCATTCCGTTTTAGCTACGAAGAGACCCGCAACCCTCATAATATAGATCCACGAATCTCCCCCGGCTGCTCCTCATGCTCGTGATAGCTTGTCCTGTCTCCTCATGGTGTTGTGCCAGGCATCTCGCCGTTCGATGCCCTGATCTGGTGTCGTCCCCCAACCTCCCCGCTCCCTGAAGCTGGACAGCCTCCCTTCCGCCTTGATATGATGCTATCCCCATTTACCTCCGCCGCTCGCCCTCTTCGACACTTGCCTCACCGCCATGCCGCCGCTTAACCGGCGCCTCCCTCCCATCCCGCGCAGTTATCTCTCCCCGGTGAACCCCAGCCCAATGCCTCATGACCGCCAACGCTTGATGCCCCGATCTCGGCACCGTAACCAAGCCACACCCTTCGTATCGTTGCGTTCCGGAGCCGAGTAGCCGGCCCTTCTATCTCCCTCCCCTCATCAACTTCTTTGCTTGGCCGCCATCTCGCTGTCTTAAGGAGGGGAAGCTCCAAGTCTTTTCTACCCCCGTTCCGTTGTGCCATGCCATGTCTTGCTGTCTTACAGTCTTGCTGCGCCCTGCTCTGCCCTGTCTCGTAGCGTGCTTGGGGAACTCCCCTCCACAAGGCGGCGCTCCGCCCTGGCGTGTGTGTGTGCTTTGTTTCGTGATGTGCTGTGCTTCGTGGTTTGCTGCTTGCTGGAGGCGGCGGCGGTCTCGCCCCTCGCGGTTTCGGTTGCAGCGCGGGCTGCCTTGGTTTGGTAGTTCACTGAGCAGGGGAAGTCTGCCTCCCGCAGCAGTACCGGGAGGAGTGAGACTGCTGCGGGAGCGAGGCGGCTTAAGTGGAAGGAGCTGGGTGAAATACGAGGGCATTCCGGGAAGCGGCGGCAGCTTGCTACGGGCACATTTCATGGTGAGGCTATCATGTCACGGCCAGGGACTCAAGTAAACTAGCTGGGGCAAGGCTCAGTTTCAACCGAATGTCTGTCATTATCATGATTGTCGTAGTGCGCGCGTTTCGTTTCTCATTGATCTGCAGAGGAATCCTGTTTGCAGCTGTCCGTTCCATCGTACTTGTAATCCCTTCTTCCCCCCTTCATGTCCATGAACCTTCAGTCAAGTAGATCTAGAGCGAACCCTCAGCCAAGTGGATTCGAGATAGGCGATGAGCGAAATTTTCCAACGGAGACAAGCGTTACCTTCGTGCGAGCCTTTGTGTGACTGTAGTCGTGATGTGATCCTGAGTAGCAGACCGGGGGCAATGCATCCAGCGCTCCCGTTTTCCCGCTGTCCATGCCAGTGGACGCTCACTCAAGTGCATCCAGGAGAGGGAAATGTCGGACGAGGAGCCAGATGTACCATTGTGCCCGCTTATTGATGAAAAGAACAAAGTAAAAGATAGACCGATGAGTTCTGTTCAATGCGCCCCTGTACCTAGCCGAGGTGGCAAGACATAGTTGCCAGAGAGAAGCCTCGCATAAATGAACAGAACTAGACGGAAGCCGAACTGTGAGCCGCATTGAAATTTGCCAAGTGTTCCGAATCTGCGCAGGATAGAATGATCGTTAGCAAAGAGGCTCCCGCCAAGGATCGCGAGCGCGCAGAATAAAACGGGCAGGAGATGTGGGAATTTGGCTCACCTTTGCCAACTTGGGTGCATCTTCTGGCCCGTCAGGGAGACTGGCCGACAATGCAGACCGGCAGGGTTGCATGGGAAAGGCCGAGCTTACGAGAATCGCTCAGAGTGCTACTTTTCCTCAATATCCATCATGAATAAGCAGCTTGGCGGTGTCCATGGGGTTCTGCGTGAGGTTTTGCTTGGATAGCGGCAGATAGACACGACGGCGAACTTCCTGGCCGTATCGGTAGCTCGGGTACATTGCCTTGTGGCGCCGATCTTCTTCAACTGCCAGGCCTTTGAAATGTCCCTTCACGTACAGGTCCTCAGCCCGCCACATGTTGGAAATCACTTTTGCTACGGAGGTTAGTGGATGTACTAATGATCACGTCGGGAGAACCTACAAATTGTTCCCATGGTCAGCTCCGGATTCTCCGGGGCAATCTTGCTGCATTTCCATATCCGATACAATATGAACGAATTCCGGGGGCGGCGAATGTACGCTGGTTGGAGCTCGCCACCATCAGCTACAGTGCTGTCGTCGGAGACAGATTCTCCAGCTTCTGGGCAAATTGTTAGCAATGTCCATCTTTTGGTGGGACTTGGCTGTTTACCGTAGAGGCATCTGTCAACAATGAGATACTCGTTGGTATCAATTCCAATGCACTCGGGGACAATGTAATAGTCATCTCTGCCAATGAGGCGGATGAGAAGAGATGTATTCCCACAAGCCATGCTGCATCTCATTAGTAAAATTCTTTCAGTAAATGCGACAAGCAATCTTACGAGAAGCGACTCAGGATCTCAGTCCACGCGTGCAGAATTGCGCCATTGTGGTCCACACGGGTCGCCTTGAGATGCAGAGCGGGATAGTCTGCATCCGGTAGCGGGATTTTAACCAGGTTTGAGAAGAAACCCAGAGGATGGGAGCCGGCCGCGAATTGATTGGGCGCGTCCATGCTGACGATCGTCTGAGATCGGTGCTAGATTTTGTGTGAGAGGTTGTGGTAGTATGCAGCACCGGCACAGTTTTCAAAGAAAAAAGAAGTTGGGGGAAGAGGGGATGCAGTTGCTCGCAGAAAGGGAAGTTATTCGAATTCTAATCGCGGGCCTTGCAGTCGGTGATTTTTGGGCCGCGAATGGATTTTGCGGGCGGATGTTGAGAAAGTGTGGGCAAGAGGGAGAAAAATGAAGGAACGTGTCAAGTATGGAAGAACCACGCCTTTTCCGTCAAAAACAAACAGACTTGCCGAGCGGGAGGAGCAGATGAGAACAATGTTAAGCGGGGCAGGAAACAATAGCAAGGGCGCCTTTGGAGAACAGTTGAATTTAATGCTTTCGAAGAGATTGCGCGCCGCTACCACATTACTGCCAAAGAGTAAGCAATATATTTACGGCTTTCTTTTCGGCCGCCAACTCGAGTTTTGTTTCTTGTCACCACTCCACAAGAACTTCCCGGCCTACTGACGAGCTTGTGTTACCAACTTGAACTGCCAACATGGACCTACACGACATATACAAAGGCGAAGCTGCGCCTTCACGGGCCCATAGTTATGATAATCTACCCAAAACAACAAGATTTAGAGGATTGGGAGTTCTAGGTATGTTCTTAGCTCCAAATACATGCAAATTATCCGGCATGGGTGTCTTGTGAAAGATAGATGCAGCATGACGAGGGAGCTTTGGTTCAAAGCCACCCTTTTTTAGGGCAGCTCGGACACAAGCTAACCAAACTGCCTCCAGCTCTGGCAGAGCAGAAGCAAATATTGGATCAGGTACGAGGAGCCTCGAAATATTCAAGACAGCACCCCATGACTAAGCCTGACGTCCCATTTTACAGGTCATTCTTCGTCTGCACAGGGCTCAAGTTCGTCCGGTTATTGTCAAGGAAATTGAAAACCTTGATCTCAGCATAAAGGAAGTCCTTGAGCATGCCCAAATCTTCTTGGCTACGACCCAGATGGTGAAGTGTCACAATACAGTGTTGATCGTCGATGAAGCGCAGCTTACCAAATCAATCTGCCGCTTCATTGAATCATCCAACGCTATCATTGGCCATCTTGACTGCTTGGAAGAAGACACCGGTATCCCTTCTGGAGGAGATCCCGCGCTGAAGAGCAGAGTTGAATTCGGTCGCTTTCTTATGCTCACCCTCATGCACAGTCTTGTGTGTCACACAGTTGCCACACAGAGACCTGGAATGGAATTTGGTCTCAGATATCGCCATGATACGAGAGTCGTCGAAGGCTCCGTCATGCTCAGAAATGGAGTGAGCAACAGAATGATTACCTCAAATCAGGACGCGGCACTCCCAGACCACCAGTTCAGAACACTCCACCCCGACTACATTTCCCGAAACTGGCATTTCACAGGAGTTCTACACCCAGTAGTTCATGTCCCGGGAACTCAGTGGCACAAGTACCTCGGAAATCTGGCAGTGCGGTTCCCCAACCAGGCACTATTATTCCGCGGGGAGGCCCAGCCTCGAATTGAGGTATATTTTCCCACGGTAGGGGCTAACCTCATGGGAGAGCTGGGGAATACTTACTTGGAGTACCGCCAGCACTTTGAAGAAGTACAGATGCAAAGCCCCATCATCTCCGGGAACATACAGCTGACATATATTATAGGCTGGCAACCGGTATCCGGGTGGTCTCAAGACTGATGAACAAAGGATGGTACGTACATTTGCACTCTTGCTCATGGCGCAGAAGCTGATTGCTAAATATTTTAGATTGACCTTTTGAGTCTCATGAATAGCATGTCTCTTCATGAAGACTGCTCCGTACTAGCGAAAGGTGAACGGTCTGCTGTCTCTCCACACGAGGGTTTGTTCAATGTAAGGTCCCGTGTCATTAAAAGAGACTTTCTCAGTGAGCTTACATTACATCCTAGGTTCATCGTCCCGAGCAAGACCCGTTTGGAAGGGTCAGATTTGAATACTTCAACCTACATCTAAACAGGCGTGACCTTGCGGGCCTTGCTCTACCGGGAGAGAATTTTTCCATGGGGGTTCCCGTGGAACACACCCTCTTCTGGGAGGTTTACGCCGAGCCAAATGAATTTGAGGATGGTGAGCATGACTGGGACGATGACGACGACGAAGATGAGGGAGGCTTCGGCGAGAACGAGGGAGGGAATGAGTATCTGGACTGGGATGCGTTGCCACTGGGTGATGAGGAGGGTATCATTGACGCTGAGGAAGAACGTGAAGGACCAGTGGTGATGTCTACAACCGGAGAGGTTCTCTGGGACTAGAAGCAGGCCTTCAATGGAAGAGTGGACTGGATCTCGGGTTCCCCAGTGGATATGGTCGTGAACATCTCAGGCATGATTTAGTAGCAGTCCAGGCAAGGTTTAGTAGCGGCCATCTAGTGCTTGAAATCCTCGAGACAGGCAGATACTCGCTGTACTCACGGACCAATCGTTGATTAATTCCCACGGCGTTGACAAAGAATTGATTTCTTTGTGACTTCCCCAACTGGAGCCCCGCCATCCAAAACCGCAACAACTTTGTCACCTTCCTCCAACACTTTCCTCCAACAATGTCGCAGAAGGGCACAAAATTCTGCAATCAATTTACCAACACAATCCTCCTTCCAACCTTTTTTTCTTTCAACCTTTCTCCATTGAGCTCTCAACTGCAACAATGTCGCACTTCGGTTATAACCTACCAACCCTCGCAGATTTAGGCAATCACGACCTGCTGGAGATCCAGCAGCCGGAAACTATGACTCGCGATAGCGCCCAGAAGGACCTTCCCGAGAAGAAGAAGAAAAAGGTCAATGGATTCATCGGATTTCGCTGTAAGCTCAATTGTCTCACCATCACACTCCACCGTGCTAATGCATTGCCAGCCTACTACTCTGCTCTCTTCTCCCGGTACCAGCAGAAGCAGCGGTCGCCATTCATGACGGCCCTCTGGAAGCAGGACCCATTCCACAACGAGTGGGACTTCATCTGTAGTACCTACTCGACCATCCGCTCATTGCTGGGTGATGAAGGCATCACTCTGCAGGCTTGGATCTCTTTCGCTGTCGTTGAGCTAGGACTCCCGAAGCGCGAGGACTACATGAGGGCCATGGGCTGGGCTCTGGTCAAGCACACAGATGGTTCTATGAAGCTGCAGCGGGCCATGGTACCGGCTATCGATCGCATCGACAAACCAATGGACACCCTCTCTCTTTTCACCGATTGCATCAAGGCTGGAATGCGGATCGCTGACCCCGAAAAGATCATCACGTACTTGGCTGAAGCCGGCGGCGATGTCATGTGTATCAACACGAAGCCCTCTTCCCGTCGTCCTCCTGCCCAAAGGCCGCTCGAGAAGAAGGAAGATGGCTTGGTTAGATTGATGAAGCGCAGCCCCGAGCTCGTCATGTCACAGCTGCTTGGAATCCCTTTCAATCATCCTCGCATCACAAGCGGCGTTGATGTCTACAACATCAACAGTCTCAGCGAGCTCAGCTCGGTGCCGCAATTGATCGCCGATCGTGGAAGCCACACGCAGCCTCTCCATTTGCCTCAGGGACCTACACCTGAGTCCGAGTTCGATGCTGTGCTTCGGGCTCTCTGGAGTGAAGACATTCCAGCGAGACACAACCTCGAGATTCCGAATATCTCACGTATGCCACATGCTCACATTCCCTAAACTACTGGTTACATGCTGACAAAACTCCATTCTAGATATCACTCCTCCGGAGATGATGCAGGCGACATTTCCAGATATGAACTACTTCAACGTCTCCAACTTCCGCCGCCATTGAACGCAAAATCCCACGAGCACTCGAAGAATCAAAGATCCCAAAGCTACATCATAATCCGAAGCACTTGGTAGTCTGGAACCCAAGCAGAGGACCGATGGGGAAATTTGGGGGGGCACAAAGAAACTCGGAACATTTCTGGTATTTTTATTCTGGCATGGGCGTATGGGATATGGGGCATGGGGATATGTGGCGAAATGGGCGAACAAGGTCATGGATCACGGATGCGGGCGCACCAAGATGTCTCTGCAGGACTGGCATTTGGTCATGATGTATTTATTTTTAACGGAACGAGTCGTTTTTCTTTTCCTTTCCTTCTTCCCCTTGCGTGTATCTACCCTCGATTCCGCTTTTCGCCTGTACAAGCTCGGTGACCTGTCGTCAACTTAAGAAACGAATCGACGCTGGCAGCCGCATGGCGCTAATGCACTCTTGGCGCTGCATTCTGGCTCCTCCATTCAAGAGCAAGTTTCAGCCGCACACAGCAAATTGCAGCCAGCACAGCAGTTCGGCAGATAGGAATTAATCATGGACCTCAGAACCTTGCATTCTCTTCCCGCTGAAGACGGGCCGGTGCTAAATCTGCTGCAAATGCAATGAAGGAAATGCCTGTTCTGTCTAAATATGTGCCGCTTTCGCTGCCCTCCATGCTGTCGCCCCTCCCAAATCCGCAAGAACAAAAGCCGTGCGGCTCGCCCTGCCGCAAATTGCTTTCTTCAAAGTTTCCTGCCGGGCCTCCCCTCCTCCGTTCCGCTTTTTGCCTCGGGGCGGGGCAATTTGATTTGTACGGAATATTCCGTGTGTGGGGGCGCCCCACCTTCGGCAACAAGCAGGGCCAGGGTTGGGGGCTAGGGCTGGCTGGGAGACGCGGTTTGTCCCGCCATTGCAGAAGAGTGTTTGTTTGTTCGATGCGGCCCCTCCTCCTAGTGGTGATTGTACGATGCAAGGGGCTGTGGGCGTTTAGGCAGCAGCAGCAGCAGCAGCGGCAGCAGTTGAAGACAACTGCAGCATCGTCGGGGCGGCACATCGAGGGGTTGAGTTTGGCGATGTCTGCAGGCCGAGACAACGGGTATCATCAACCTCCAGTCGGGTATTGTTGGCTGGCCTCATCGAGATCTGGAAGTGCAGAAGCACACTTCATCTAAACACTTTGCATCATCATCACGAACTGCATGCTGAGATCTCGGCGATTCGGTTGTTGGCCAACTTGGCCGAAATCCGCCCCCCCCCCCCCCCCCTGTTGGCAAACAGACCAGATATCCCAACCCCTCAACACCACAGGCCAGAAATATTGGAACCGATAAACAGTAGAAATCCTCCCAGCCAAGATGTGACAGCTAGGAATGATCGCCGCCCTCGCGGAACAAACACGGAGCAGCTCCTCTCAGCTCCTCGCCCGACTCGGCCTCCGGCGGTCAACACGTCTATTGACATCTCCGAACAACAGCTAGAAGCAACTCTACCTCAGGTCTCATCAACCGCTACAAGCTAGCGTGTCACCACTATAACCGTACACTGTAAAAAACCTTCTCTTTACCTATCGCTCCACTCTCGCTTAAACGTGTTGCACTACAACACCCACTGTTATCTTCAACCGTCGCTTCTTCTCCGCGACCGTTCCAGCTACTGATTGACCTAACGCGGTCAACACTGTATTCAATTGCGTCCCTGCCAACACATTTAGTGTCTGTCTCCCCGTAGCGGGGTACTTATCAGATGGTATACTACCTACCTGTCATGCTTTGAATGGCATGCAATGTCTCCGGGAAACCCGCAATGTCCGTGTTCGTCACCACGGCCTTGAGCGCTGTAAGTGGCTGCTCTGGTCGCGTTACCATGCTGTTCTCCAGCCTGGCTACAGCGTTTTGTTCACTACCGTTCAGCGAGTTAGTGCTGCTGACATAGCGCATGAGGGGTTGTTACCCCACTGTAAGCAATACGTACTTAGAAAGCTGGCGAGTTTCCATTGCCTGCTGGCGAGATTCCACTGCCTGCAGGCGACGGTCTAGCCCGTCAATCTTGCCTTCCAGGCGTTGCAACACCTGTAAGATGCGCTGGCCCCCGTCTAACGCGGGAAGATGCACACAACGTGCAAACTGTTCGCCCAAATCCGTAAAACCGGTCGCGATCAATCCAAAGTCGGGTTGCGGCCCCTCCATCTTGACTTTTTCATACCACAATGTGTATTGACTCCCTCGTGGTCGTATTTCTCAATTGCCGTGTGCAATGTTCGCAGTCGCTGTCGCTACGTGCAGGTGAAAGACCTGCCTCGATTCAAAAATGAAATCGCCCGCCTTAAACGCGGGGTTCATGGCTCAAGTCACATGACATCTTGTGTCTACTCCCCTCCATCCACGTCGGTCCACCACACAGTGGTGCAAGGTCGCCGGAACGGTGCACTGTAGTCGTTGATGTCTCAACTCATCTCCCCCTCGGTCAATCATCAACTCTCCAAGTTGAGCGTCGCAATGAATGCTCCGTGGCCCCGGTCGCACTGCTCCCTACCGCTCCTTCCAGTCGCTGCCACCCAAATCCTCTCGGTTTGGGCCTCCGGGTCAATGCCCCCCCGACCCAATCACCGGTTCCAATCGCTAGCGCTCTAAATCTATCATTTCTGCGAAACTGACCCCAACTTTGTGGTCTCAAAGAAACCTATGACAGCCTCACCCTCGCCCCCTTACCCCTCCTTACCACCTAGAAGCTAGCCCTGCCTGGAACGGGCGAGAAATGACACTGCCTGGAGCTGCTTTGGCGCTGCTGTTCTCTCGCTCCTCAGATCTACCTGTCACATCTCACTGAGCAAGGCATCAGGAAGGGAGAGTTCCCTGATATCACAACCGCTGGTCAGCAGATTGCACAAGCAGTTCTTCATTTCAGCGACTCAAATCTGAAGGCCTTTTGCTACTATCCTTCTCCCCATTTTTTCAGGAGCTGAGATATCCTGCAATTTTGATCCCTGCCTCCCTGCTGCTAGCAACTCTGTTTGCTGACTGGATCTGGAAGACGGTATGATATCCCTTCGCGAGTGACGCTGTCGGGGTGATATGTGCTAACCCGGGAAAGGCGAGGCACATTTCTCTCGCAGGATGATTCTCCCTACATCGACAACTAGGTTTGTTGCAACCCCCACGAAGCACCGCAAGCCTCGAAACAGCAAAAACAAACGCTTCATTCTCCAACCATGGGGCCGCCCAGAAAGCAAATAAATGGGACTCAAGGTTGTGCATACATCGATGGTCCCTAACTAATTACAGGGATAATAAAAGCCCACCTCTACTTTTCCTCCTCTCCCGCGAAACAAGCAGGAGAGTCCGCCCGCACCCCCTCGCTGTATTATGTTTCGAGGGGCACTACTCTTGATAACTGATCTTCCGCATCTCTCCGAGACGATGACGCGCAGATGCCAGTGAGTTCTCAAGCTGTAGAATTTCCACCTGCGTTGCAATTATATGGTTAGCACAAAATCGCCATCGCATTCACACATAGAAGGGGGTCATACCTGCTGCTCCATCTCACGAACTTTGAACTCGTGGGCCCCCAGCTTGGAGTAGTCAACGTTATCGTCCTCGGAGTTGCGGTCCTTGATCATGCTTTGAACCTGGCGCACCAGAGAGCGGCAGGCGGCGCCCACCGCCTTGCTGGCAGTCTCGAGGTTCTCCTGGCTCTTACTCATGAAACCAGCCTTGACACGGCTTGCCGCCACAAGCTGCGCTGTGGAGGCGGCCACGTTGTTGGACGCAACAATGAGCTGCTCGGGGCTGTTGCGGTTGGAGAGGACGCCGTCAGCCGTCTCGATGAGCGTATTAGTTGACGACGCGACAGCCTTCGCTGCCGAGATGAGGCCCTCCGTCCATCGGTTGTTCTTCTTGTAGAAAGCCGTTTTTGACGAGGAGCCCCGACCTGCTTGGACGATCTCCTGCTGTGTGGCGGTGGCTGCCTTGATCAGCTGCGCGATGGCTGTCGTGATAGCCAGGGCTGCATCCAAGATGGAATCGTGCACCTTGAGCTCGTACGACGAGTAGCCATCACGAGGTTTGTTCCTAAGCTTGGCGAGCCGGGCCGCAGCCGCGGCAATAGCATCGGCGGCCTTGCTAAGTTCTGAGTCGACGATCTCGCCTAGGTCCCCCTTGCCGGTGAGCTTGCCAAACCCTGGGGAGAAAGTCTCGACGAGCTTGTTCAACCTCTGCAAGTTCATCTGCACCTCATTATTGCTGTTGATGACAACATCTGTCTTTTGGATAGGGTCCATTCCCTCGAGACGGAAGCTGAGAAGGCCTCGGAAGAACTTGACCGTGGACTGCGCGGATTGGCGGGCGCCATTGATCAGAGAGTCGCTCTTCTTTTCATCGCCAGCCAGACGTGTGAGACCCTTGGTGTTGCTGCAGACGTCGGCAATGGCACCGGAGAAAACGTTGATGTTCTTGATCAGCTCGGCATGCGTGCTGTTGGGCCCATCGGCGATGAAATTATTGAAAGATGTCGCAAACTCCATAGCGTTGGCAGATGCCTTCTCGATCTGCGACAGGACATATGATGGCGATGCATTCTGGTTACCCGCTTGCATCGTTGAGTCGAGCTCATAAATAGCATCATCAACCCGTGAAACTCCGGCCTGCAGGACTGAGTCAATGATATCGTTGATCTTCTCTAGCTGGGAGAGAATGATTGCGTCCAGATGACCATCCAGGGCTTGGTCCGACACGCCTTGGTTGTTCCTGAGCTCGTTGAGCTCAAGAAGGGTCTGATCCATGCCGGCTTTGTAAACCTCGAGCTCTTCCTCCTTGTCACGCAGGAGCTGCTCGAGATCCGAGCTGCCGTCACGAAGCTTCAACTGTACATCTTCAAGCGCCCGCGACTTGTTGCGCAGCGCCTCCTCCAGATCCGCCATCTCACGGTTGTACTTGGAGAGCATTGTGGAGAGCTCGTTGCCCTTGCTCCGCTCCAGGTTGTCGGCTCGGTCAAGCGCCATCCGGAGCTCCCGCTTCAGCTTCTCTAGCTCGTCCTTATTGGAGCCGGTCAGACGGTCCTTGTCGTGGAGTGCTCGGTCTCGCTCTCTAATCATGTCGGCGAGCTCCAGATTCTTCGTCTTGATCTCGCGCTCCAGCTTCTCTCGCCTATCGATTGCTTCTTGGGCGGATGCGGCTTTCAGCTGCACTCCCTTGAACTTCTGCAGGAGATCGAGATGTTCGTGGCGGAGCTGAGAGTAGAGCTTTGCGAGAGCCTCGTACTTTGTCCTCCAGGTGTTGACCTGTTCGTGGAGGGCGCGGATCTGCTCATCCTTACTGTTGATCTGCTGCCCGTAGTTGTTCTGAAGCGACTGCAACTCTCCTTCGAGAGCTTTGACTCTCTGGTCATACTGCTGCAGCATAAGCTGGTCGCGCTCGTACTGCGCACGCGCATTCAGATTCTCCTGCTCAAGCTCAGCAAGTCGCCCCTGAGTCTGCCATTGTGCCTGCTGTGCCATCAGGGCATCCTGCTCCTGTTTCTGCTGCTCCATCAGACGGCGCTGCTGGTCCTCAAAGTCCCGCTGCGCCTGGAGCTGGGCCTGCTGTTGTGACATGAGCGCCTGTTGCTGCTGCGCTGCTAGGACCCGCTGCTGCTCCTCATACTCTCTGTTTTGTCGACTGATTTCGTTCTCCCAGAACTCAGTCATGTCATCGGGGTCCTCTGTCTTCGGCGCGGGCGGGGGTGTCGGCTGTCGTTCGATCTCCTGTTTGGGGCGTGCCGGCAGGGCCGGGGCCGATTCGTCTTCGGCTAGCAAATTAGGTGGGTCTTGGGGTAGTTTCGGTATGGTAATGAGACTTGTGAGATAGCGGAGATTGGAGCACTCGTAGTAGAATTTGACCAGGCGGTAGTGTTGGGCGTTGTACCTCTCACGAAGCGGCTCCAGGGCATCGTTGTCACCAATAGCTATACGCTGTCAGAAAGAAAGTCGCGGACACCGTAGGACAGGGGGCTCGGCTCACTGGAATGCATAGCCCGGAGCATGCTAGTGATGAACTTATAGATCCCGTAGCTCTCCGTCACGAGCGGCACAAGGGCGGATATTCTGCACTCGTTGTTGCCGACGTTACGGAAGTGCGAGTAGATGAGCTTCTGGAACTGGTCGATCTTGTCTTGCAGCGTCATGAGGTCGGTGATAGTCTCGAAGCCTTCGTTCGGGTCGTTGATGGCCTTGAGACTGATGTACTCCTCGTACTCAAAAGTACCGTTGAACTCTGGGTGCTGCTGGTGGAACGAGAGCTTCGCAAGGAGGTAGTACACATATTCCCTGATAAGAGGACCATACCCCCTCATGCCCTCGCCAGCCATCCCCCTATTCAGGCTGTCGATCCAGCCGCGGTTGGCCATGGCCTCCTTCAGAGTCGCCGGATGGCCCTCCTGAAGCACCTTGTGGATGGTGATCAGGGCCTTGAAGGTCTGGACCTCGTCGGCCATGACGGGCTGCACCTTCATGCCGGCCCAGAAGGACTGGGAGGACTTGTGGTCCCATGTGTAGACGATGCAGCTGCGGACATGCTTGCGCTTTGGCGCTGTCTCTTCGGGGCTGGTCGCCTTCTTGATGTTGATAGCCAGCTCGGCTTCGGATCTGCGCCGCATCGTGGATCAGTTCACTGGATTCTCCCGTCACACAGTTGGCCCTGAGGACACAATCTACCGCGCGAGAGACGAGAACGAACGCACTTTGTATGGTCAAGGCTGCGAATGGTGGCCATGTTGGGCACCTATAGAGCGCGCGAGCTCGTGGCCCACGTGCGAATCAGCGGAAGCAGAGTTCAAGCCAGCTGCGGCAGCTCGGAGAGGTCGATGCAGGTCCAGAGGAAATGCGACGGGACGTGTCGCATTACTGGCGCACAATTTGCGGGACCGACAAACAAATACAGCTCCCAGGAGCGCGGAAACATGCAATGGGGGAGATAATGAAGCTTCTAAATCGCAAAAAGTTCCTGGATCCAAACCAAAGCCTCCCAGCGTCGTCAGCCTCTCGCGGGTTGGGGAAGGCCCTCACTGATCACCCACTGTGGCTTCAAAGGATGCAAGCTTCGTCCAATCAGACCGCGACCTCGGAAAGTGGACGGCCCGAAATTAGCTCTGCCAGACGTGCTCCACCCGCACCAGCTGACACTGGCAGCCAAGGCAGCCTCCAGCCACCCGCCTGTCAGGTGCGAGGGGATGAACCCCACCAGGCCGATGACGCCTGCGGGGGGTTCCCAGGCAGGCAAAGCTCCTTGTTGAGGCTGTCAGTCAAGTCACTTCTCATCCGGTGAAGGTGAAATCACGGGGATTCACTTAGCTCTGTCACTTGACATTTCATTCAGTCATTTTCCCCATCTCCCTTTCCTCCTCTACTATAAAAAATACTGCAAATAACCTTCACCAAGCCACAGTCGCAGACTTTCGGCATTAATACCCGCTCTCATCGCAAGCTAACAGCTCCGCGAAACGACCCCGCGTCTCGCTGCAACAAAACCGCTCGAGTCCATCAACAAGGTGACTCGGGAACAAACAGAACATCAAGAACGCCCGATATACACGGCAGGCAGACAGGCCGGCCCTCGAAAGCAGCATACGAACAACGCCGCACCATGAATCTCCTCTATTCTACCGTCAACACCCTGCGGGACAGGTACGCGCCCACGACGAACAAGTCCACCTTCCGTAAGACGGGAGAGATCACACCCGAGGAGTTCCTGGCAGCGGGCGACTACTTGGTCTTTAAATTTCCCTCTTGGTCTTGGGCAGATGCCGAGCCAACAAACAAGCGGACCGACCACCTCCCGCCGGGGAAGCAGTTCCTGGTCACACGGCACGTTCCTTGCCACCGACGGCTGAACGACGACTTTGCAGGCGATGCCGGCCACGAAGAGTCGGTAGTCGAGGGCTCTAGGGGAAACGCTGATGACGACGATGACGGGTGGTTGCGGACAGGCGGTCTCGCGAGCTCGCAGCCACTCAAGCGCCGGGAGGTGCGCACCGTCGACGATGCCGGCAATGTTGGAGATCGGGAAGTTGTAGAGGATGATGATGACATCCCCGACATGGAAGACGAAGATGACGACGAGGCCATCATTCGCGACATCGATGGTGATGGGAAGAATGGGTAAACTAACCCTGCATCTCATGATCCCAGTCTTGCATGCTGACAGCATCTCTTCACAGTGGACGTCGCACCTACACTCTCTACATTATGTACTCCCCCTACTACCGCACACCGCGCCTCTACATGCAGGGCTACCAACCAAACGGCGAGCCGTTGCAACCGAGGCTGATGATGGAGGACATCGTCGGCGACTACAAGGACAAGACAGTGACGCTCGAGCTCTTCCCTTTCTTCGCCAACAACGTCAAGATGGCCAGCGTGCATCCTTGCAAGCATGCGCCGGTTATGAAGACGTTGCTCGATCGTGCCGACGCAGCGCTCAAGTTGCGACGCGAGAAGCTTAAGGCTGGCCTCGCCGCTGGTAGCAGGCAGGGGATGGAGGGGCTCGTGGACGAGATCAACAAACTGGATGTCAGTGGCATAAACGCGGCCGCGGATGCTCCCCCACCCCCAGCAGAGGCGGGGGAGGACTGGGAAGAGGTTCAACATGATGAGGAAGACCAGGAGGTGGCGATCCGGGTGGATCAATACTTAGTCGTCTTCCTGAAGTTCATTGCCAGCGTGACGCCTGGTATTGAGCACGATTTCACGATGGGGGTTTGAGCGGGGTCTCGACGACTCGTTATTTGCTTTCTGGGTGTCATTATTGGCTCCCTCAGGATCTCATTACGGTTTGGTCTGTTGTAGTTTTTTTTTTTTGACATAGACCATCAGAATGGGGGCGTCAAACAAAGGAGAAACGGAGTCACTCTCAGGATGGTAAATAGGGATATCGGGATATCTAATTCATTCAGCGGGAACTGCTCAATTGTGAACATGCATAACTTTTGTTTTATTCATCAGTCATCATCGTCCTCTTCTCCGCCTTCCTCATCGTTGACCTCCTCCCCGGCATCGATGGCTTCCTGCCTCTTTCTCGCTGCCCTCTCTCTCTTCTTATCTAATAGCTTTTGTAGCCTCTTAGCTGCGTTGAACACCCCGCTCGTTCCCGAACCACACGCCGCGCAGCCAGGATCCCTGCGATACCTTTTCAGCGCGCACGCCTCACAGAAGTAGTGGCCGCATCGCGTCACCACGGGCGCTTTGTATGGGCCCTGGCAGATGATGCACGCGAACGGGATCCCCTCCAGCATGGCCTCTTCCGCCTCATCGGCCTCGTCATCCTCGGGCTTGGCGCCTCGTCTGTCGGCGCTGGCAACAATCGTGCCACCAATGACCTTCTTTCCCTTCGTGACGCTCTCCCACTCCTTGTCGAGCTGCCAGCCATGCTGGTAATCCTCTCTTGCGTGCAAGAACTTGCAGTTATCGCCAAAGCCGCAGAAGCCCGTCTAAACCAGATATGTTAGCAACATCCCCCCCAAACAGTCAAATGGACAGGGCGAAACCTACATTCTTGTAATCCTTGCACACATCAGCAGCCATATCCGTAATCGTAATCGTCCTAATATTCGACGGCGCCTTCACCGGCCCAACAGTCCTGCTCTTTGCGTCGGGATTCCTCTGGATATACGACGTCTGGTTCTTCAAGCCCTTGTACGTCCCATCGGGTTGCGCATCATCGGGCAACGCCCTCGTCGACCCAAGCAAGTTCTTCGCCGACAGGCCGGCCGCATCCTCGTCGAACCAGTTGCTTCCCTTGGTGGCATCGCGCTTGGAACTGTCGAGCGCGAGGTCACGCTCGCGATCGGCCTCGAAGACTGTCGCGGAGAGGTCATTTTCGACTTGGGCGTTATTTTTGGACGAGGCAGTCACGACGGCGGTGTTCTTTTTCCTTCGCTTAATCCGCTGTCCGGCTTCGTCTTCGGAGGAGGAGAAGTCGCTGTCGTCGCTGTTGTTGGGGGGTGGCGTCGCGGGGCGTTTTCGGAGGTTTGCCTTGCCCTTTGCGCCGCGCTTCTTGAATATGGCGACCGGCGCCGGGGTATCTGCGTCCGCCATGGTTTTAGGGTAGATCAAATGGGTTGTTGTTGAGTGAGGTTGCAAGGCGCAAAAGATGCAAGTGTCAAACAAATGGACTTAGGTCATCCATGTCGGCATGGACGATTGGTCCAAGCTCCTAGAACACGGCAGTCGCCACCCACACGTCAAATGTAATCCGGGAGCTTATAAGATATTATACTAATATATAACTTATGCAACACGCTCCCAGGTGCCTTCTCTGCCTCGACTGCCCCCACCGATGCGTTCTTGACCCTCGGCCCGGTCTGGCCCCCGCGACGGCCCGCCAAAGATGCCCTGCCAGCCCTCGCGCGCCGCTTTTTCCGTACATAGCACGCTCACGGCGCGGAGCACGTCTTGCAATGCCAAAGGCTCGGGCTGGACAAGGTCGAAGGCCTGCTCGACCTGCTCTTCCCCAATCCCCTATGCGCCCCGAAACCAAGTAAGGCAAGCCTGACCGGAGGATGCGCCTTGGACGAATAGGTTTGCCAGTCCTGGCAGGCTTCGTCATCCTCGGCCCAAGGACGATGGAAGCCCCCGGCAAGCGTTTCCGAGCCCGACATACCGCCTTGCCTACGAAGAGACGGATGACAACGATGACGAGGTTGACGACGACGACAATGATGGTGGGGAGGAGGAGGGAGGCAGCCCATCGCCGGCCACAGATTCGACGACCCCTTGGTCGTCTCCCGCGGCCCCCCCCCCCCGGCGATTGCCTGCCGGGACCGTCGTAGTGGACTTTCTCGTCAATACCATCGCCACCATCGCCGTGTAGATCTAACCGGTACAAAGCGCACCTGTATGCATAGCTAACGCTCCGGTCGCTTGACCCAGTCATCTCGGATCAATTGCTTCCTCATCGTTTTGCGCATCGCCAAAATTTCCCCGGGTTCCTCCTTTCCTCGGATGGTCCAAAGATGCTGCGCAGATATTTGACTCGGACCGATCGGCGATTGACCGGATCGACCGCACCGACGACGCAACCGATGGGCTCGGACCGGTCGCTGGCGACTGCGCCGCCGCCGATGGGCCCGACCGATTGACCCGACCGGCCTTTTCGGCCGCTGACAGCTGCGCCGCCACCGACGGGCGCGACGATCAACCCCGGCCGATCGACGACATGACCGATCGACCCCGACCGGTTGACTCGGACGCCTGTGGCATCGTCGCAGATTTGGCCACGGGATTTGGCCTCGTAGGCCCGAAACAAACCTCTTTACCATTCATCCCTCAGCCTTTCTTATTCACCACGTCTCACCGCTCCATCGCTGTCAACTTTCATCCACCCTGCGCTATTTTTCACGCTTGATTTGCACCCCTTCACATCAAGTCGCATAATCTCCCATCGACCGCGTCAATTACCTCCCGTCCGGCACTGACGTCTTCTCGCGCCTATCAAGGCCGGCATCCTAGAATGCAGCCCCCTTTCACACGCCCCTCTTTGATCGATCGGATGCGGCCCTCCTTTGGACGCAGCCCCTTTCATCCGCCAGATGCGGCCGTCTGTCATGACAAAGAGTCGACGTCGTCGCGGCGTTATGGGATGGGAGTGCCCCTTGTTTGCCGCGTCGTCAATCCGCGCACAAATAGCAGTTGGCCAGGGACAATCTCCAGAATTTGGATATCCTCAGCGTCCCGACACCATGTCCGACATCGACATAGCCGACACCATGCCCGACAGCGCCGATACCATGTCCGACAGCGGTGCAACAGCGGCACAGCTGAAGCGAGAGCTGGAGCAGGCCAAGGAGTTGGAAGACGCCTGTGCGAAGTTGCGAGACGAGTTGCGAGACGAGTTGCGAGACGTCCAGGCGAAGCTGGACGAAGCGCAATGACAAGCCACATTGGAAGAGTTCCTCGCCAGGATCCACACTATACATCGGGACCTGACGATCGCGGCCCCCGAGTTTTCATCCACCGGTCAGAACACCGACGTCGTTGGCCGGCAATACCCGGCCTTTCTCCAGCCCTGGAAGCAGTTCGAAAAGCTGCACCAAGAAGCTTTCGCTTTCGTGCAACACACGCTCCGAGACAAGCAGCTGTTCCCGGAACCCAAGATCACGAGCTACCTCCACAGCATGACAACAGAGGAACCCGCCGGCTTCGAGGTAGACATCAACAGGTTCAGTTACTTCGCTGTCGAACGCTCGATTCAGGAGATCCTCCGCGCCCTGGTGCACGCTGACGCCAGCGCGATGAGCACCAAGTTCGACTTTTCCAGCCTCCGCTTCCTCCCCTCCGAACGCGGGCTTAAGCAGCCTGCCGTCGCAAACGGAAACGGACAGCCGAAGAACCGCACCCGCCCCGATGGTTTCGCCTTCCGCACCACCGCGGCCGGTCAGGAGAACCTGACCTTTTGTCTCGACTACAAGGCAGCTCACAAGCTCTTGGCCGACCAACTCAAGCCTGCCCTGGCCAAGGAGACGCTCTTTGCCGATGTAGTTCGCCGGATGAGCAGCAGGCACGTACTAGCCGGCGGGGCTACCGAGGAGAGGATCGCCATGGCTTTAATCCAAGTGTTCAGCTACATGCTGCAACGCGGCATCGCCTACGGCTACGTCGCCGGGGGGAATGCCGTCGTCCTCCTCTACGTCGATCTCGACAACCCCAAGACCTTGCACTACCACCTCTGCGTGCCGCCGCCGGACGGCGCACCATCCAAGACTATACTTGCGCAGATAGCGAGTTTCTGCCTGATCAGCTTCCGGTCGCAACCAGTTACACTCTTTGAGCTCAAGAGGCTGAAAGAACACCCTGACTTGCAACCCTGGCCGCAGCCCTACCGCGAGCATCTCAACGCAGAGTCCTCGTCCTCGCAGACATCGTCGTCGCAAGCATCGTCGTCGCAGGCATCGCAGCCAGGTGACCGCTACGTGGAAAAGGGCAAGAAGAAGGCTCCCGTGATCAACGTTCAGACGCGCGCGCAAGCTAAGAGGCGCAAGGAGGCCGAGGCGGCTCGCCAAGAAAAAAGTGATGACGACGACAACCATGGTGACAACCGTCGCAGCGCCGCGGCTGGCAAGGGAGGGAGCACCGTACAGCCCGAAGGCCAGCCCTCGAGCCACGGCTCTCCAGCGCGCAACACCAAGCCGGCGTCTTTGTTATTGTCGTCGCTCGTGCAGCAACCTACGCGCCGGTACTGCACGCAGGCCTGTCTTCTAGGCCTCAAGCGAGGGTCGCCCATTGACGACGGCTGCCCGAACGCGCCGGCGCACCGAACTGCTTCCGACACGGACCGCCACGCCATCGGCGCCGCCGAGCTTACCGCCTTGGTCCGTAAGCAGCTGTCCCGCAGCGTGTACTAGGGCTGCGAACCCGTGGACCCGTACGGGCTGCACGGCAAGATCGGGGCCATCGGCGCCCTCTTCAAGGTCGAGCTAACCTCGCACGGGTACACGCTGGCAGCCAAGGGGTCGCAACTGGCCCACAAGTCCTGCCTGCTGCATGAATCTCACATCTACGACCAGCTCGAGCCGCTCCAGGGCGAGGCGGTAGCGGTCCATCTCGGCCTCGTGAACCTCCGGGACGGCTTCGACCTCCCAGGCGACGCCTCGGCAGTTTGCCACATGATGCTCCTGTCGTAGTGTGGCGAGCCGTACTGAGGCGGCGCCGGCCAGGGCCAAGGCTGGGATGCGCACCAGCGTCGCTCCATCGAGGACGTCAACCTTCACGGCGTCTCCCACAACGATCTGCGGGAGCCCAACCTGCTCTGGAACGAGGAGCGCCAGCGCGTCATGGTTATTGATTTTGACCGCGCAACTCTTCTTTCCCCTGCTCGGCACAAGTCACTGACCCGGGTGGCGAAGCAGATGGGACAGAAGAGGAAAAGGGGAACCAGTTAGATGCCGAGACGTTGGCTTCTGTTTGAAGAATTTTTGGACAGCTGGATTTTGCACTCAGCCCAGGTTGCTGACTCAGTTAGATTTTGAACGACATGTTTTGGTGCCTAACTGTCTGATGCTCGAGATCGTCCTGACGCTCCCCTTTTGCCTGCAGAGAATTCGTCAACCCTAGATGCTGTGGAATCGATGGGGCTGTAATTGCTTCATTGCATTGCTTGTCCTGCAAGAGAATAACCAAGACAAATTTTCCATGCATGGAGCCATTTTTTTGGCGCCTAAGTGGTGAAAATAACTGGATACTCATACCCTGCAGACGCCGGAAGCCCTGCAACAGCAGCATGTACAGTGCATAGCGAAACGGAGTGCCGCTCCGTGCACGAGGGAGCACCCAGCAATCCACGACCAAGTCCTCCAACTGGATATCGCCCTCTGCGTTGGCCCGAAACTGCAAGAGGAGGAGCGTCTCCCCATCGAAGTACAACACTTGCGGGCACTTGTATTTTGCCGCGTAGCTGGTTTCCATTTGCCAGTCAGTTCGTCCAGATGCTTGACCCAACGCGAGGGGGTTGAGGCTATGCTTGGGAGGTAGGTAGTAGGTACGGACCCGCGGAGCTCCTGGGAAAGCTTCTTCTGGTTCTGAGCCCTTGTCACATTGCCGCTTCGCCACTGCTCACGGTCGATGAGGTTCCTCTTCATCTCCCCGATGGCGATCACCTTGGTCCCGATGGAGTACACGGCGTCCACCTCCTCCGAGTTTCCCGAGCTATGGGGCGGCTTGGTATGCGAGGTCTGGAATACTACCGGGTATGCGTTCTAGGCCGCTAGAACCACATTCGAGATCTCGGCGTGGAACTACAGTTCGCAGTCAGCCTCGCTCTCAAACCGCCACACCCTGCCGTTTGGCTCCCTCGCCGCCGCGCGCAGGCGGAGGTCGTCGTCGTCGCCCATGGGGAGGAAGGCGTTGTCGAAGTCGGCGTAGACCAGGAGGTCCTGACCTTCAGAGCTGTGGACCAAGAGGTTTCGGATCGGACGATAGTTTGGGCCCATGCCTTGTTGCTCTGCGTGGTATTGCCTTCGTTCCAGACCGGGTTTTGGGGAGTCTGGGTTATAAGGTCCCTGACGGTGGCGACATTAGCCATGGCGCTGGTGGAACGTGTCGGTACCTGTACGTGGTAATGCTAAGAGGACACAGAGAGTATACGGTAGGTAGCTAAGGGGCCTAAGGAGAGAGATTGAGTGGTGCCTCGGAGGAGAGAGCTTCCTTTATGGGCGTCAGATCAAGGCTTCCAGAGAGCCACATACGGTAGCCGAATAGAACGAATACGGATATGCTAAGGATGGGAAACGCTTTCCTAATCTCACTGGGTCTCGAAGCGACGGCCTTGCTTCTCAAGCCCAGTGTTTCCAGCCAAGACATGGGAGCAGCTCACCACCCACTCGATTGGCGCCGAGGTGCCTTTGCATGCAACCATACCCTCCGCAGTCTAGGTTGGTCCCAGTGCCGCCGGGAAGGCACTAACTTTTACGCCCCATGTGCGGGGCCATGGATGCAACTTGACCGAACTGGGGGTATGTTCTCGATGGCACCATTTGTGACAGGTGATGTAATCGGGCCAGTCATGCCAAGGTAAGTTGAATATGGGGGTGAGAACATGGTAAAGACCTTGGATGAAGTAGCTATCTTAAGAAGGCCACGTTGCCAGAACCCATACTGGTTACGCTCATAGAACTCGGATAGACTAGTCACCGCGCAATGAACCAGGAATTCAAAGTCCTCGTCCGACAGGTCCTCGTTCACCGACTCCAGATCAACAACCATGATCTTACCGTCGACAAGATGAAAGTTATCTAGCTTAACGTCGTCCTGCGTGATCCTGAAGTGAGAAAATGCGCCCAACGCCTGATGGATTAACCGTTTGAATTCATCTAGGCCAAGCATCCCCCCTTCAGGCGTGGCCAGCGATGCCCCGCCAATATCTGACATCAGAAGTGCCCTGGTATTATTACCATATCGAAGCTCACCGAACAGTTTCGGTATAATGACCCCCTGTAAGGAGTGTAGTTTCGCATACGTCGCTTTCTCGGTGTCGAATTCATCGTCCCAGCCTTTTTCATCTTCTTCAGGACAAGCCGCGGGGGTAAAGTCCATTCCGGGAACGACGACCGGAACCAAACTTGCGCTGCGGAGGGCATACACCCAATCACCGCCTGGAGGACCGACTGTACGATGCTGGGCTGCATGTTGAGACGTATGACATTCGGGTGTACATTGTTCACCGGAGTGGCGATTGCGGTGAGGGTGCGCGTCCGAAAGCGGAATTGCTTACGAGTGTCAATCACCCACATGTCCATGGGAGATAGAAGAGAGACATACAATCGTCTCTGCAGGCCATGTCTGGGTGTGAAGCTTCGGCCCTAATCGCAGCTGCCCCGGAGGCCGGCGCGGTTCAGGTGGTGGTGGGGCGCCAAATTTCAGGCCGCGCCCTTCCACGGCAGGCTCGTTGATGTTGATAAGGGACTCGCTCATCTCCCCCCTGGGCCCTCGATGGAGTGATGTGGAGTTGGGTTGAGGCGCGTCTCGATCCCAGCTTAAGAAAGACGTGGAAGGTCGCCTGATGTGGAGATTGAGCTCTGTTAGGACGATTCGCCTTTTTCTTGCTTAGCTCTCCTTGCAGCGCTTCCACCGCCAATCGTAACCTAGCGCACGGGCCGGATGTGCGACAGGGGGCCGCTGCCCAAAGTTTGCTGAAGCTCCAGCACGGATTGCAGTGGGAGTACCTCGAACGAACACTCAGCTTTGTCTCCAACCTCCAAAGAGATTCCAAAGAAACACGGTTCCTTGTTAACTGCCTTGCCGGCGCAGACGTGCTCCCACAGGTTATCGCCCTCCAGGCGACCGAGGTAAACACCTGTGACGCGGCCCTCACGGGCTGCGAAGCAGGTCTATCAGTTTCTTGCGCAGTGCGAGCTTTGTTGGCCCACCTGGAAGAAGTCGTCTTGCGATTTGTGAATTGCGATCCATCGACTCGTTCTCTCGCTCACAAGTGGGTCTCCACCAACAACTTGAGTTCCAGGAAAGCACAAGGATTTTCGGGTGGGTTTGCTCATTGATCCGTGCGGCAGAGGAAGAAGATAGGTCAACCTGCACAACTCGATCTATCTTCCACCCCTAGCCAACCCAATCCCCTCACTCTTTCCACTTCGCTTCATCCCGGTCCCTCAAAAAGCAAAGCTCAAAGCCGCGTTCTACTGTTGCTGGTCCAACATGGCGGGAAACCACCTGGTAAGCCGTGAAACTAGCTAGGGCCACTTAAATCCTTTCCGCACTGACAACTGAGACTGCAGTCGGCCGCAAGCCAAGCGGCCTTGGGCGAAGCACCCCCAGATTACGAGCTGAGCAACTTCTCGTACCAGCATACAATACTCGCAGTAGCAGCAGTTGTCGAAGCCGATCAAGACGCTGTTCCCGTTACGCTGTATCGCTGGTATCCGCCCGCCATCAGCGCGAGCACCAGTGTGGTTTTGCCTCTAGCTATGCTATTGGCAATCTCGGGTTTTGCGCCGCTGGGTACTTTCTTCGTACCTGATGATCTAGACATCTCCAGTGCGCTGTCTCAGCTCCTCACAGCAGCGCCACCACCCAGTCAGCATCTAGAAGGTCAACTCCTTGCCTCTCTTATGGCGCAACTCTGTATCGTACCGGGCCGAGGAGGAGGGACTTTTCGACAGTTCTTCTCCTTTCCTGTATTCAGCAATAGACCAGATCTGTATTTCAGCGATGATGGCCTGCTTCCGGAGTGGAAATGGGTTAAGCCCGATGGGGATTATCGAAAGAAGGGCTTCTGGGAGGCAGAGCTGCGCGAAGCTCTGCAAGACGGAGAGCGGACTGGTGGCAGAGGTCTGATGGTCTTGATGGGTGGGGTATCGGAACAGACGTTACAAATCATCGCATCCCCCGAGCTAGGTTGGAAGTTCTCGAATCTTGAACGGGCCGAGCGTATCTCGGGCAGGGGCGGTTAACTACCTTTAGCAGGTAATGCAGCATCCGAAGTAGACCTATAAGAACACGCCTGAGCTACCTTGCGTTTGTTCTCTATTACTAAAGTGTAGAGCTTCTCAGACAGCATCGTTTAGGGACTTGCCGCACGGATCAATGAACAAACCAACCCACCTGAAAACCCTTGTGCTTTCCTGGAACTCAAGCTGTTGGTGGAGACCCACTTGTGAGCGAGAGAACGAGTCGATGGATCGCAATTCACAAATCGCAAGACGACTTCTTCTTTCCAGCTCGGCGCTATGTACGTGGGAGCGCCACCGGACTGGCCCACTTGTGTTCATAGCGGGCCTTTGTAGCACGGAATGACACTTGTGCATCATAACACTTTTGTTTTAGGTAACCCAGAGAAGCGCTTGCTCCATAGATATCAGAACACAAACCACATAGCCCACCAACGGCAAACAACACACCGACCTTTAGCTGGACTTTCTGTACTCGGTCCTACCACCCACGACCGCGTCTCCCGCTAAACTTCTTCAACTCCTCTCCACGTCAGGGAAGGTGCGCCAAATGCTACAATATACAGGTTCGACCCCCTCATCCTCACCCGTATCTCCCTGACAGCTAGCCTGCTGCTCTGCCCCTCGTTGCTCCTGTCCTTGCACCCACCTCCATCCCTCTCACGACATGGCACCTTTTGCTACCCTCTTTATTGCCCTCTTGGGAGCTTCGTCGGCAACAATCGCATTAAGCATCACACCGGAAATCACCGTTACCATCAAGCCCCTCTTTATAAAGCTATATAACGTCTGGTTAAACTGCCCCTAGCGAGGCCTCCTGCTAAATCCCTACATTATGTTAGAGAGAACACTGGTTAATAATATAACAGGCGGGATAATGATGTTTTTCTGTATAAGGTGGAAGCTTAATGTTAAAATCGTTTTAACACTATAGACACTGTTAAAGTAGAGAATAAAAATATCTGTCTTTTACTTAATTACTGTAAGAGGAATATAAAATCTAATCTTGTAAAAACAAAAGACTAATAAAATGCTGATAAATAGAAAGCGGAAGACCTTACTTAAATACGCTTTGTTAAAAAGCACGGATCTAATCGTAACGAGTTGCTTTATAACAGTTGGAAAGTTTAAGTTAAATTAAGCCAATTAAGGCCTTTTTACGTTCGAGTGTAGGAGGATCTAATACCTATTACTAAAACACGTTAGTAATAGTTTAACTGTAGATATAAAAATACTATATATATGTTGATATTAATAATAATAGTAATTAGAATAACAAACTGTACTATAATGGCGATATAGGTGCGAATAACTTAAAGAGTATTAACGATAGTAATAATGATAGACTATAGTAAAAGACGGGAGAATTAAAGAGTTAAGTCAAATAAATAAAAAGTTTATAAGAGGAAAAGAATAAACGTAGATAAGACGTATAACGTAACTATTTAAACCGCTACACTACAGGCTTACCAGTTTTAATGTAATATATTTTTATAGATTATAACAAACAAATAAGCTAGCGCCTAATAGGTAAATCGAATACGTAAACGCAATGTGTAAAAATGCCGAAAGAAGGAATGATTTAAGTGTTAGTGTGTTATGCCAAGCCAGGTGCCTAAATTGCTAAAATGATCGCCTAACTACATAGCGATAGATGTAAACAAACATGCGCGTCGCGTTACGGACCACCCTAACCGGCCCCACTAGGACACCAGGACACCAGGACACTAACACCTAAGACTGTAATATTAGATTAGCTTCCATAGCTAATTTAAACTGCTAATTGTAAAAGGGGTCCGCTAAGGGAGATAATATCGATCAGCTATCGAAATACACTTAATAGATAATAAATAGAGAACAGAGTAATTGGTAATTAATTGCAATAACTAGTGCTTGTAGAGATTCCTCTATAAGCTTTCTAAAGAGTCGCGGTCGTAATATACTTGCGATCGGTACAGGTGTACTATACTGACGTTAGGGGTTCGTCAGTATCTACTGGAATGGCCTGGCGTGACACTAATTAACTTAATGACATGCTTCACTTGATGATATGCTCTACTTAATAAGATGCTCCACTTAATAGTATGGTAGATAAAAGAAGGGGTGTGAAAGTAGCCAGACATTTTACGTAAAGAGTAATACAGAGCCTGTAGGAGAAGACTATTACATTTAATGCCGCCTAACCCAGCAGAAAAGGCCGCAACACTGAGATTATAGCTTGTTACATATAATCTCAGTGTCGCGGCCTTCCCCACTGAGTTAGGCGGCACTTAAAGCGGTACTAGATCCCTGTTAGCTCCGCATTACTCTTTACGTTATAGTGTCTGGCTAGTTTCACGCCCCCCCGGGCTTATTCTCATTAGCATCTCTACTAAAATGTATCTACTATTAACGTCATACTCTATACCTCCACTTGGGGTCTGTGGAGAATACTAGTTCTATGACTCATTCAATGACTTATTTATAAGATACCCACACCGTTCAAGAAATCCGGTTTAGCGGGAGCTTATAATACGCTTACGTCTGAGCCAGAGATAGAAATCTTACCATTGAATTGGGGCTTAGGCTGCAGCTCCCAAACTGTGCACAACAACAAAGCTGAAGCAGATGGCTCTCTGATCCGAGTCACTGGGCGAGGGTAACGGAGCTGAAGGCTCCCTTTGATGGAGAGGAGAGAATTGTTTTGCTCAATTGCCTCTGAAAAGAAACAGAAGAACTGTCCCTCTGAGGGGCGAGAAGTTAAGACTAAATATAAGAGGCCGTCTCGGTGTACGGTGGTCAACGTCTCCGTGTACGGTAGCCCCACATATTTTGCCATACATAACCCTAACCCTTGAG
>Ga0247770_1000742_pt1 | contig 30384 bp, 35 predicted proteins | sample UWRJL136409B6_FD_179943 | JGI IMG/M metagenome (GOLD analysis project Ga0247770, IMG submission 179943) | Plant litter microbial communities from Arlington Agricultural Research Station in Wisconsin, United States - UWRJ-L136-409B-6 | ecosystem: Environmental > Terrestrial > Plant litter >... | reverse complement strand
TAGCTACCAGTTTTGACATATTTCTCTGCCGAAGACGAAAACTTGATGGTTGCAAGAAGTCTTGTAATCAAATGAGGACCGCTCGGGTACCATACCCGGATGCCCATCAGCCCCTTGAACCAGTGACAGTCAACTCCCAACCCTCTGTGAAACCCAACTAGAAATAAGCGGCAACGCACAACATGGGCAAGACTCTGTTTCAAACTCCCATGACTAAGTACGTGCACGATCGAACCGTCAATGTGACACAAACAATCAGAGAACTGCAGCCAGGACTGATACCTGGGTAAACAATGGGACTTGGAGTAACATCGACTTCCAACTTTCAAAGTACCTACCAACTCTGCATATATACAATCTCAACTCTTACATTCTCTCTACTAAGATCTCACGACAGCAGAGCAAGATCCTCCTTTAGCCAATCTCTCACATTTCCACCAACCGAAACAACTCCAAACCACAAACGTAGGTTCAACCACTCCCGCCTAATTGAAGCTTCGGCACCAAGCAACACGGGCGGGTTAAGAAGTTGTGGTGGCCATAAATACCACCAAGGCTCCCAATCGGCATTTTCGGATACACGCGACCGGGCCCATTAACAGGTACTTACTTCTCGGTGAGCGTCGACATGCCTTCGTCAACACAAGTTGTAGGGCAGAAAAAAAGCGGACACGAAATGTCCCTCAGTATTTGACAAAACAAAACCTAACTAGGTATCTAGGCGAACAAAGCCGCTTCACTAGATAGATAGGCGACCTCCCCAAGCCATATACTCCCCGAGGAGGCAGCCGGCCAAAAAAAAGCCGAAAAAGAACAAGTGGGAAAGTGGCAATTGAAAAGAGAGCAAAAAATAGAGTGGGAGTGGGAATCGAACTGACATCACCGGCACTTGTCTACCTGATCCGGGAGGAACCTCAACCGGGAGGAGAACGAACCCGAACTGCCAGCTAGAACCACTGAGCCAAAGTCCCCATGGTAAGTGGTTCGTCCTTTGGTGAAAGGGTGTTCGTGGGACAGGGCTATATACCCTGAGCGTTGCAATGTGTTTCTGACACCTGCCAGTGGCCGTGGTTGTCGTCGTCTATGTTGCGCCACTAAGGTACCTCACCTACCAGGGCGTGTTTATTCAAGGTCCAAGCCATGGTGGTATGGTCGGAAATATCTAGGGCCCTGCTGCGCCTTCAGCCATTGAACATCTCGCACAGTCTGGGCAGGTATCTAGTAGGTATGGACGATACATTGAATATATTAGTAGACATTAGTACCATATTCTACTGCACCATTACACAATACCATTGACATGAGGTGATAAATAAGTAAGATATATGGTGATAATACAATCCCGGCTCCTGCAAAGCGTAGGTAGGTATCCGTATGTAACTAGCCAAAGAGGTATCATAAGTCCAAGTCCTCGCCCCAAAAAACCAAGGGTGCCCAGATCCCAAACCCAAACGCCTTTCCACGCCCGCCTACATATCGACATATGTGCCCAATCCTAGCACTCAACATCAAGCAAGCAAGCTCAAGCAAGCACCAACATCCCCCTCTCCAGCCTAACATTAACCTTCTTCGCCCTCTCCCCCGCATCCTGAATCCCCTCCACCGAGCCCACCGCTCTCCTCAGCTCCTCCGTCGACGCCAACGGCGTCGCCAGCTCCGAACTCTTCAGCACCGGGGTCCCCAACTTCTTAGTCCGATAAATCGTCAACCCCAAAAACACATACGCCAAGACCATCTGGACCGCCAGAAACACCGCCCATCCCCACTGAATAAACACATATGTCTCGTTCGACCAGGCCACACCCTTAAGGGTCTTGCTGTCGAGGAGGCTCGATCTGATCATGTTTGAGACGGCGATGGCGGTGCCGTTGAAGTACTTCCCGAGGTTTTCGAACTGGGTGGCCGTGTCGTTGAGGAGGTAGTCTGTGCCGTACAGCGCGGTGCGGAGGGCGAAGTAGTTCTGCTTCATGAAGGAGGCGAGATGGTCCGGGACGCCGTCGGCCATGAAGGAGTTGGAGAGGTCGAAGTAGCTGTTGTAGGTGATCATGTTTGAGACCTTGCGGTCGAAGCTGTAGAACTTCTTTGGGTCGCTGGGGGCGTCGGGGTCCGTGAGGTAGGTGGAGCCGCCGTCCTTATCGGCATAATCGCAGAAGTTGATGGCGAAGTCGGTCTTGAGGGTGCAGTTCGCGTTGTATAGGGGGCGGTTGTCCTTGGTGTCCAAGACCGCGTTGGATGTGGCAATTTGGCGGGTTATTGGGGTACCCGCAACGACCTCAGTCTCGTATGTGATGACACAGGCGTGGTATAGAATCTCGAGCGCGCGGAACTCCCAGGGTTTATCTTGGGAGCGGTCACGCCCTGGCCAGCTCACGTTGCCTGCGTTGCTATACATGACGTAGAAGCGGGCAATAGCCGTGTAGTTGTCATCTCGGGAGTCAAGGAATGAAAGACTCCTGTCGTTACCCGCGAGCATCATGGAGTACGACAAAGGCGTAACAAATGTAATTCCAACGGGCAAGGAGGCATTCCAGGACGTGGTGCCGTTTCCTTCGTAGACGGCATTTGCCCTGTTACTGCCGCCGGTCCAGTGTTCCGAGGTCGAATTCTTGAGCTCGACAACCTTCAGGAGGTGGGTGATGTCGTTCATCTTCATGCACATGCCGAGAGACTTGTACCGCTCAAAGGTACAGTTCGACGATGCGCAGGTCGGCTCGAGAGGTGGCACGGGATGCTCAAGCGAGCTGGACATGCCGCCAAATGTCGCCTTGGTGATGTCTGATAAGCTCCGGACGGTGTCCTTGCTGAAATCTCTGCTGTACTTGACGCTGGCCTCGGCAACGATCGGAGCAGGCCTCTCCTTGTACTCAATCATCTGTTGGGTGATCGGAGAAGTGAAAATGCTCAGGATCGAGAACAAAGCCGCGAGGCTGACAAAATGTCTATCGCTATGTCAGCATCTGATACTGCAATCCGCAGAGCAAGGGAGCTCGCACTCCCACTTGAAGTTTCGTAGAACCTTCCAAGAGCCCCAAGTGCCTCGGCTGGCACTATCGAGAACTTCGAAGTCGGCCAGCGACCTGGTCCGGGTCGACCCTTCCTTCTGGGTGAGCAGGTTCCACTTCCATTGGGAGAAGGCCTCGGTGATTGGGGTCATGAAAGCAGCCTTGCATAACGTAGTGAAGAAGGCGAGGAACGTGTTGAGGGTGACATGTAGCGGAAGCTTCGGCAGGGACCGTCCATCGTATGCGCCGAGAACTGCAATGATAACTGCGGTGGGAAGTTAGCATCCATAGATAATCCAAGGCAGGGTCATCTCATTCATACCAACGAAAGAGAGGAAGCTCAGAATGCAAAACACAACCTCGACGAGCCATTGCCTCCAAAAGGGCTTGTTGCTCAAGCTCGGGAGGCTCTCGGCGCTGTCAGTCCCCTTCAAGCTCCAGGTCGATGTTTCCACGGTGCCGAGCTTGCCGATCTCGGTCTCCTTGGCCCCCTTGTCTTCCACCGGAGAGAGAGTCAGCTCGTCTGTGTGCCCCACGTACGTTGTTGAGACCACCACAGGCACAGCCTTGTCGTCGGCAACGTTGAACTGCTCTCCAGAAGACATGATTTCCACAGGGCGGGAGATAGATTGCTGCTCCATCCTCGTAACAACAGGAAAGGATGTGGAGGATTTAAGGTAAGCTCAGAATGCCTAGGAGTGGAAGCCGCCGTTAGGGAGAAGCCGCGGGTGGAAAGGGGCGTGATCCTGCCATGGCACGTCAAGCAAGGATCTCATATATATTGCTTCTAGCTTTCCATGTTTTCTTCATATGACAGACGGGACTGTAGCATCCCGCCGCCGAAGGCCACTTGGGGCCTACTGCTTTGCGGACCCCCAACATCTAGGAGCGCTTAATATCTGATAGGGGGTTGGCATCCCTACATCGCCGCTCTGCCCAGAGCCTGAAGGTGAAGCGAGGCAAGCGAGTGCCGAGATTGGACGCTTTGCCGCGATATCTACGCTGTAGATTATCGACGAGGTAGCACAAGGACCTTGCAGGTCGATCCCGCCCCATGTGAAAACGACCGAGCCGTAGCGTCCGGGCTGGACTAGCTGAAGTCGGAAGTGCGGAACCGTTGCGAGTCGTCTTTATTTGGCTCTTGGGCTCCATGGTCCAGCCGCTCCACCTACAATGCGCTCCTGTGTAACATTTTAGCCGTCTAGACCCAAGAGGGAGGACAGGATCCTTCAAGTGCTGCAGGTAGGGAGCCAACCGCCAAAAACGTCCGCTGCAGCACAGCCGTGATGGGAATCAAAAGTTCTACTAGACCGTCCTATCTTGATTGCACCTACCATCCGTGTGGCGCAGCTGTTTCGATTCTTGATGAACACTGTCGATTTCCACGTGCCGCCGCCGTGACTTGGGTGACTTGGCTGCATATCACCATCGGCCCCCAAAACCGGGCATCTCGCAGCCGCCCCGGCATTTACCCCAAGCCCTACGCCGCCGCCACTCGTCTGCCGGGGCGATGCCAAGCGCTGCCGAGTGAGGAATCCAGCAGACAATCTCATCGAAGTTGCATCGACCCACGCCCACCCTGCACCATACCGCGGATTCTGGATTAGCCGACGATGTTGGACATTGGACGTTGGGGGTCTAGGTGTAGTCCTATCGGTCCTTGTGATAAAAAGGGGAACCAGCGAACAATCTCGCCTGCAACGGTCGTCTATGCAAGGTCGACTCCACAAATGCGTCCGCGATCCTGCCTTGTGGCCGTTGCCTGTGAACTTTTTTTTTTTTGACTGCGTGAAGACCAATTTAACAATATCTGATATCGCTTGGCCATATTCCAGAACTGGTGCGAATGCCGGCGAGGCGAGAGCGAGGTGGGTGTTACGCACCCTGCAATTTCATGTTGTTCCATGGATGATTCTAGCAGATGGCGTTTGAATGCAAATCATTTTGACGACGGAATGGTATTTAAGCTGACAAACCGGAAACCTCAACCCTCATTAACCAGAGATCCGATACAGAGGATAGGTGGCTGCGCCTGCATGTCGTGCTCGACCGGCGACATCGGCATCCGACCTCCTTTCTCGGTGTTAGGGATAAACATTCCCACAACCCAGAAACCCGTGTCCACAAGAACGCAGCCAGCACCGGGAACCAGTTCCGAGGCAGGTCGTATCAACGCGACAGGACGGGGGGTTTTTTGGTCTTCTGAAGGATCAGAAATAGAAACGCCTGTGGACCAACATACCAACGTAAACTCCAGTCACCCACCTTCGGAGTGACCTACCTACTTGCCCCTCCGCTACATCGCGGCCGGTCGAAGTCGCCCTTTGTAGATCGATCGCTTCGCGCCGCTGATGTTCGTGAGATGGATGGATGCGGGCGAATAATCGGTCGGGGGTAGCATTGAGTAACTGACGCCCGAAGGCGGCGCAGACTCTAGTTGATTTCCGCCAGGGGCACAGTTGGAAGATTTGTTTGGCGATAGCTAGGAATTATCTTTCCCCGTTTGGAAACCGTGTCGTTCCTGCCCCCTTTCGTCTGGTACATTTCCCCACATGGCTGGCAGGATAAGGGACCTACAGGAAGCTGTCTTTTGTGGTACAGAGAGTTAAGACCAAATTCTTACCAAAGTAGCAGCTCGCATCCTGACGGGAGATCAGTTACCCATCAGCAATCCACCCGTCGACCAACGAAGACACTGGTGAATCAACCTACCAAGGTAACTCTCTGTGTGGTCATATAGACCTGCAACCTACAGGGGTATCGTTCTTTTTGCCATCTAGACTATATAGGTTTCTTCCAAGGCTACCATGCTGTTCCCTACTAATACTGGCGCAATTATGTACTATACGGACTGTACTCTCTATCACACGCCTGTTCTAGACACCCCGTACGATCTTACAACCCCCCAAAAGGTAGGTAGCTAGTTTCCAGCTCCACCCGCCTGTACAACCCGCTTTTTCCTGTAGTACGCGGGGTAAGTAGGTAGGTATTTACATCATCAACGACCTCCCCTCATTCAACAAAGCCGTCTGATCGGCCTCACAGCTCCCGCAATATTCCGCATACCACTTCCTCAGCGCCGCCTTTCCCAGAGCCTTTCTCTTCCCGTCACCACCAAGAACCTTTTGCGCATTCGCATCACCACCACTCATTGCTTGGGCATTCCCAGTCCGCTCACGATCCAGCACGAACCCTCTGACCTGCTCGCATCGCCCGTTCTCATCAGCAAGCCAGTTCTCCCATTCGGACTGCAGCATCTCCCTCTCAATGCCATTGACTACGCGCATTGCTACGAGCAAATCATGCCTGTAGTTCCCCAATCGCTGGCGTGTTCTCCGCAGTCTGCGCGCGGTCGCCTTGCTCGCAGCAGACGAAAGCCCAGCCCCTGCCTCATGGTAAGGCGCATCGAGGTCCGTTGCGTTCACGATGGACTTGAAGGTGTCATAACTAAATGACGAGTCAGTATTCATTCATGCAATCAAGTCAGAAAAATCACACATACCATTGACTCCCAACGGGTCTACCCCACCCAGCCCCGACAGAAGTTCCCCTTGTCGCCTCTTCCAAGTCGGCGACGTAGATGGCCTTGCTCATGACCAGGTTCGGCCCGACTCCAATACGGCCCATGTACTTGGCCGCCTTCCGCTCAGCATACCACGCCGAGGTTGCCTGGGTGACCACGATCAAGTTATACGACGCACTAAGCGCCAACAGCAGCAATATCAGTCGATGCGCCGAGAGAATCCTAAAGATACGCTTGACGGCAGCAAACGCCCACATCATGACTGAAGTAATGGCGCTCTCCATAAAAGACCGACTGGTCTCAAACAGCATGTCGGTCAGTGTACGGGGCCGGATCTGAGTGGTCTTCTTTGCCCCGTCCGCGGCGGTGTCGGGTGTGAAGGCGATGATCTGCGTTTGCTGACCGATACCGCCGTATACCTGGATGGCGCGCTTGGTTCGGCTGTTGGCGCCGAGCTTGCGCACCTGGTCAGTAGCAACCTCAGCGAGCTCCTCGGCGTCGTTTGCCGCGTCGTCTAGCGCCTGCCGCTGCACCATATTCTTGGCAAACGCGGGCGCCTTAGACCAGTCAGCCTTAGTATATATGGCGAGCTTGCACTTTGATTTGGCCACATGAGTGATGACCACCTTGGTGACGAGATTGAAGGCGTGCGAATGCGGCAAGTACCACGGCGTCTTGATGTGAGTTACCACATACATGATATGGTCATTGAAGATGTCGATGGTCTGAGTGTCAGTCACCTCGCCAGGTCTGGCCCGTCCAAGCATGTCGACATGATCGACCTTGAACTTGAAGTTCCTCTTCATTCGGCCATGGTCCTGCAGCTCCCAAGGACCCTGCGCGATCTCCTTCGCCCGCCGCTCGAAGTAAAGCTTCGGAAATATGAAGCTCTTGTCGCCAAACAGCACGTGGAAACACGACTTCGCGCTGACCTCGAAATGCCGCTCCGCCACGGGCTTGCCCATATCCTCAGGCTCAAACATCACGGCATGCGCCGGCAGTTGAAACTTATGCAGGGGCTTTCTCAGCAGCCCTCTATCGGCCCTGAACCGGCCACCGGAAGCCCCTTGCCTCCTCAGCACGGGTCTTCCATAGGGCGTCCCGTCATCAATGGGCGTATTCGATGACACCTCTTCCCAACTTTCCACGCTCGGACTGCGCTTCTCATATTGTTCCTTCTCCAGGTTCAACAACGCCGCCACTATCTCCGGTATCTCCATCGGCTCTTCAGCCTGGAGGTCGTCGACCAGCAAGTTGAGCCGCGCGTGCAGCAGCGCAAAGTCCTCTAGGAACACTCTAATCGTAATACGAGAGAAGCCAGAGTCGTTCATGTCTTGGTTGAGATGCAGGAAGATGAAGTCGCAATCCCTGCCCGGCGCGGCTGTAACCTCCGCGACAGCATCCAGGCTGATTGTATACGCCACAACCAGCCCCATCTGATGTCCGTAGAAGTACATATTGTCCGCCGTGACGTAGATCCGCCCATTCCCGGCCATCCCCTGGCCCTCCTTGCCTTCGCCAGGGGATGAGCTACCCCATGCAGCATTGAAAACCAGCACGGGCTTCTCGTCAAGAGGGACGGTTGGGAAGACCAGCCGAAACTGCGCGTACTGCGCCCTCAGCCCAGGCGGGTAGTTTGCCGGGAATGTCACTTCTCCCTGTGACGGTTTCTCTTGTACACCCATAGACGGTTTGGTGTCTACACTCACCGTCTTCCTGTGAGTGCTGACCGGTGACATAATCTTCTCCGCAACGGGTGTCCGTGATATAAACGGGTCTTCCAGGTCAGTCTTGGGAGTATGTGGCCCACCGGGTGGTTGGAAGTATATCGATCCCCAAGGGCTGCTACCCCAGTAGTTCGCCATAACCGCGCTAGGCAATCTTCGGCCACTAATAGCACTGGCCGCAATAGCAGCCCTGCCGAGGGGGGTCGTGATTGGGGGCCGAGCAAAAGTGGTGGGAGCTAAACTTCCTCCCTGAGTACCTGCCGCCGCAACTGTCGGTAGGCGGAGAGCAGGTGGTGGCTGCGCGTTGAGATTTGAGGGACCCGGGCCATAGGGAATAAACGACTGGCTGGCCGAGATCAGACTTGCAATGCCACCCTGGCCTGTCGCAGCCGTGGGGGCATTCTCGCCGGCGGCTGCAAAAGTTGCTTTGCGATGGAGATCTAGTTTCTGCATGATGCGTGCAGCGTGATCGCGACCGCTCTCCCCATCCTCTCGACCCAGCGCCGTTATCGAACGTCGAGGCGGATTCATGGGCCCCACCACGTCAAAGCTCGGTCGCGCAGCGCCCTCAGGGCCGGGGACTGGCAAGGTGTTCGTCCTTTCCAAGCTGGTAAACTCGTCGATATTCTCAAGCGACTTGGCCGAGAACTCGGGTATCGAGGATGGCGTGATGGCAAACGCCGGATCGACACCCCCCAGCAGGCCACTCTGATCGCGGCCCATGCTCGACTCAAAGGCCTTCTTCTTGGCTACTTCAAAGACCTCAAGCCATTCGATCAGCTGCGTCTGTGTCTCGGCCTGTAACAGAATCGTCTGTGTCTTCGTCTTGACCTCGAAGCAGAACCTCCGCTCCTCCTGCACGGCGGGTTTGGCGCTGCACAGCAACACGCCAATCTCGTCGCCCTGTAACACGCCTTGCGGACCCTGCACTAGCCAGCCGAAGATACCGTCCCGGCAGTAGTACCAGCGCCGCACCCACGTTGTCCTCACCGGCTTCCCAGAGACCACCCGCAAGAACAGCCATCCTTGCTTCTCCGAGATGACGGCAACCTGATCCTTTCGCTGCACGCTGCTCATAGGCCCCCTAGATCCTAGATACGGCACCGTCGAGACGCTGTAGTCCTCCAACTCCCTCGAAGGTTTATAGACCACCAGAGTTCCCTCCCCGATCTCTCTCCTCGCCACCTGTAACTCGCGCCTGAACACCCCTTCATTCGCTTCCATCTCTCTCGACCACCCACGTATCCTCTCCAGCTCCTCACTCCGCTCAGACATCTTCCCTCCCTCGTCCCTCCTCCCCCTCGTCATCTCCCTGCCCAAGTCCGCAGAAACCCTCACCAACAACTTATCCAACCCCCATCGCACCTGTGGCGCCATCTGGCAGAAATCCAAACTCGCCCGCAAATACGCCCGCCGCGTCTCATACACGGCAAACGCATCCTCTCTCAGTGAACTCGGCTCCTTGGTCTTGCTCTGCGCAACATACCGCGCCAGCGTAGTATCAAACGTCCGCTGCGCAGCGTCCAATACGCGCCTTGTCTCCCGAAAGTTGCGCAGATCCCCAGTCATAAACGCCCTGATGGGCTCGACGCTCACGGGTTCAAGACGGCGCACAACAGCGAGAACGCCTCCCCACCAGTCTCGGGCGCCATCGGCAGCGCGACGCAGCGCCGGGAGGGTATAATCTGCGTTGAGAACGGTGTCGGCTGCGGGGGCAGTGGATGCGGAGGTCGGCAGAGGAGCTGGGCCGGAAAGCCTGGAGAGGTAGGTGTTGATGGTGTTTTCGAGGGTGAGGACGTCGTGAACTACTTTGGTCGTGCCGCGCGTGTAGGCTTCCAGCCAGACCTCGATGGCGTCGAGCTGGTCGGAAAAGTGGACTGTCACGGCGCGGAAGGTTGGGGAATCGAGTGCCGCCTCGTTTAGGCCGACCGGGATGGCTGGGCCGGGCCGGACCTTCTCTCGAGGTTGTGGTGCGGATGATGCTGTTGCTGCAGCGGTGGATGATGGCATGGTGGACGATACCGACCTACCGTGGGCGGCAGCCGGCGGTTGAGGTGTCGGCTCGGCCATCTTCTGCTTGTAGATAGACGTGCACTGTTGCCGCGAGGGTCCAGGATGGGAATCGCGAATTGGCGGATTCCGGTGAGATTGGGGTTTGCGTAGCAGGCGCTCCCGAGCATATGAAATATATTGTCTAGTCACTCAGGCTCGTTCATATTGAAAAGGCGATGTCAGGTGGCTGGTATCTTTGCTTGTTGGTTGGGTGGTCTGCGTGCGTGGCACGACCGTGAGGCGGCTTCCCACGGACAAGAGTAATGACGTTTCGTTTCGTGAATGGGGAGCAGTTTACAGTTTTGTCTTGGCGTTGGGGTGCTTCGTAAGGGAGCTCGGGGTCCTCGGCGCGGTGCTACTGCACACGATCAACGGTTCCACAAAAGCTATTATTGGGCCAGGCTGTATTGGGCAGTGCGATACAGTGGGTAGCCCGGCACGCCAGGGACCGAACAGCATCGCTGAACTCCAATCTTGAACGTTCAAGCGACCGACAATGGTACGGAAATTTTGCTTCTCTTCTTCTCTTCAGTATACCTGTCAGTCTTGCCATTCAATCAGAGTCAAACCCCGTCTTCGAGAAAGAACGGGCCTCAAACACGCCCATGTTGCACATCCACGACTTAGACGACGTCATTTATGGAAGCACCAGGGGCATTCCATTAGCCCCTATATAGATATAAAATGAGTGCCCTGACTGCAACAGAAAGGTATCCCAGATAGGCAGAAAAACTATGACTCCCTTTTCCCCCTTAACTCCCCCCTTGGGTGATTCCCATGCCAGCATCCATTATAGTAGCTCTTAAACAACAGCCCCGCCATCAACACACTCTTAACCCGCAGACCTCGACACCCTTAGTCTCGACATACGCCCTCCTCCCAAAGTACCTCGCCATCAGCTCCTTGATGAAATCGGCGTCCGCCTTACTCCAGACGTCAAGTCCCATCTGTGCTAGCGCATCGCTATCGACACGCACCCACCCGCCGCTCTCGCCGCACTCATTGGGTCGAAGCAAGGCCACCTCATCCCCGCTGTCCTCCTCTTCCAATGCCTCAAAATCTACCCCCAGCAAATCGTCATCATCAGAACTGTCCACGATATCCGCCAGCACCCCGAGCGTTACTGTGGTAAGACGATGGAAGTATGCAATAATCGCCAGCTCAATCCGAGCGCGATCTTCGTCGTCACCTTGATCCTCGGATGGTTGCCCGTCGTCACCCACCCGCCGTGCGGTCAGCGACGACACCGAGTCCACTAGCCCTGCGCTCAACGGGGCGTTGAAGCTCGCTCTTCGCTGCGGCAGCGTCGAGGATGACCCGTTCGGCCCCAAATCTGCGAGCAAAGAGCCGTCGTGGGCCAGCTCGTCCACCTCATCACTCCCGCGCTCCTCGCCGGCCGACGCCCACCACATAAAACCGCTGTAGGCAAGGGCCGCCCATGTCGTAGGCTCCACTATTTTCTCCGTCTCATCGTCGTCGCCAAGAAGAGTGCGTCGCGGTGAGCCATCCTCGGGACAGGTGCTCGGTCGAGATTGCGACTGAGAAAGACGAATGGCACCCAACGTCCCTGGTGCTGAGGCCTCGGTGGTTTCCGAGCGCGGGCTTTGGCTGCTGTTCTGGGTTTGTTGAGCTGTGTTTGAGGATGAGGAAAGCGCGGCGAGGCGCGCAAGGCCAACCTTGAGGGCCCGGAACCGACGCAGATCGCGCTGTGTGGCCTTGATCGGAACGCCCTTGGGGCACTCTACTGTTGGCCAGGCGCGTTCCTTGGCACCGGACGAGTAGGGGGCTGGCATGGTGATGAGCATGTCCCAGAGATTCTCCTTCATGGCGAGGATACTGTCCGTTGTGCAAGCCACCCACCCGGAGGCGGCCTCGTCAGCAATGGCGCTATCGTCATCGCTTCGCCCGCGTCCGCTGCTATCCGGGCTGTTTCGTTGTCTCATGGCGGCCTGGTGCTCCAACAGGTACGAGATATCATGGACGCCTATATTAAAAAGGGGCCGGAGTCGGATAACCGACGCAGAGGGGTCCACGACGTCACAGACGGAGAGGGGAATATTAGACAGGACCGAGATATCATACACTGAGAGTTGTCAGCAGTGTCCTTGAACGTCGCAGGGATGGTGCGCACCAAAATTGCACGGCTCATGCACCGGTGCATGGGCAGAAATTAATATGCGCTTGCGTAAGAGGGCAGCACGGTGTATGGGGAAAATCAATGGGCCGAACGTGTCCAGCAACGAGGTAAGACTCCAGGCGGGATGAAATGGCGAGAGCCGGTGACCCGGGGGTATCAAAGCAGCGCCGTCGGAGGCGGACCGGTTTCTAGTGTGGCCGCGCTGTCCGGGACGGCCCGATTTGAAGCTCAGGGCTGGCGAAGACACCGGTGTTTCCACCATTGGCTTCAACGGTTGCGGCACCGACGTCTCGCGTGCCCCATTCTGATCCCAGTACTTCTCTAGAAGTTGTGTTTGTTTCCCGTCCGATGCCAACGCCCTGTATAAAATGTATCGTAAGCCATCTCTTCAGCTTCTTCGTGCCATGGACGGGCAGCCAGGACCTACCTTGCCATCTCCTTTAAAGCTGGGGCATGTCGCCAAGCGCGACCGAGGCGTCCGTAACTCAAGGGAACCAAAACTCCCACCGCGATCATCCGCGCATGTCGCGTTGCCTCCTCCTCTGTCCTCTCGTTGACGAAGGCGCTGAGCCCAGCATGTGCAGTGTCGTGGACAAAGTACACGAGGTCCTCGGTGACAGTATGCAGCCCTGAGGGCAAGCTCTTGTACTCGACGACCCCCTCAAGCTCGAGTCCCGGAACGGCGCGTTTCCAGACGATTGTGTAGCCGGCCTTGACGTCGAAATCAATTAGGAAGAGAGCTGAGATGGGCGGCAGGTCGGGGAGCATGGCCGGCGGGGCCACCGGCGGGAGCCGCACCGCAAGGGCCGGCTGGCCTCGACGGGATGCGGCCATGTTCCGAGTGTGAGACGAACAGCCGGGAGCGAAGAAGGGCTGGGAGCTTGCAAAAGGGGGGGGCTATCGGCGCCCTGTGACCATGATCGGGAGACAGCTTCAGGTCGGCTGGTGGGCAGACAAGGTCGATCTGTCAGGTCTGGCGGCGCAAGTTACACGCTGCGGGGGGGTCACAGGAAACCCGTTAGCAACAATACACGTCGTCGCTGGCTGCACCCCAAGTTGAGGATTGTTGAAGGGTGTTCAGCTGATGGGGCAGCCTTCGGCGTGCAAGGTGAGCTGCGGGAATCGGCTAAAATTACTAACGGTGGTGGTGCAGGAGGTGCAGCACCATCTCAAACTGGCCGAGCCACGCCAAGACGATACGCTCGTTGCTGTGCTCCTCGGCTGCTTCACGTGATGTTTCTACAGCTCTCAATGCAATTTTATATGCCAATGATAGGAGGGTGCTCTTGCCATCATAATGATTATTGCGATACTCTGGCATTTCAAGCAAAACTCGATTACGGGATTATGTGGCAGTTGTAACCACCAAATCGTCAGCAGATTACGACACCCGACCCGAGAGCCCCTCACAAAGCTTAAACCAGCGGGAACAACACCGCCTAGCTTCCATGTCACAATGTGGTGTCGATAAGGTAGGTATCACCTACCTGCTTACGCTGTGACAGGCCCTCGCCTGGATTACATCTGAGTGGGCCATTCATTATCTTAAGAACGTAGACACCGGAAGACCTTATGGGCCGGTGACATCAAAACCCACGGCTTATCTTGACAGTAGAAAGGCATCTTCTGCAAGGCTTGGGTACATAGAAGCGTTCATCCTCGTCCACTGTGCATGTCGCGCTAAAATCGAGGCCTCTAGTCCACACGCTAGAGGCATGGATGAGAACAACCTGCGATGGCAATCCCAGCACTGGATTCATTCCAATTGAGGTCGCCTAGTACCTGCGTCGTTTCACCAAGGTACTCCGTACACTGTACACCACGCAATTGGGGATTGCCAACAAAGAAAAGGGGGGCAGGCCGTGGCGGGACTTGTTGCATGTGTGATCCAGTGCCGGGATAGGGCAGCCGAGGTGCTGGGCAAAGCGACCCCACAAACCGGCTGACCTCTCAAGGTTGCACGCCCAACTTTTTCTGCCGTCACTCAACACCCACAGTTTTGACTCTCCATCTCATGCTGTCCGGGACGCACCGCGAGCGATGTACTCCGTACCCTAGAGCCCATCCCGGCCCCAACACCTTCTATCCGACCGACCACAAGGCGCTGCAGTGGGGGATCTGCCGACTCCATCGCGTGTTTTGTGCCGCAGCTGTCGCACCAAGCGTTGATGCCTCGGCGACCACCAGGAATCCCGCCTTACCCACCCTGCTAGCCTCAACATCTGCTGGGACTAGGACGGCTTTTTAGCGCCACTCCGACCTGCTCACCCACCACTCGCCTCATCGAAAAGCCAAAATCACCTCGCGCCCAACGGCCGATCGGGTGATATAACAAAAGCCCCAGTTCGTCGAGCTACCAAAAGCCTCTCGCCAGCTTCCCGGCCGACGACACCCCCTCTTCCCGCAATCATGGCCAGCTTCTCCGAATACCTGGCCTACTTCCTGGCCGGCTACACCGCCCTCATCCTCGCCTTCTACGCTTTGTCCATGGCGGTGCCCAAGGCGGCCTTCTTCGCCCGAGTGTTGGCGTCATACATGGCGCTGGTAGCAAGCGCCCTTGTCGGCGTCTTCGTCTCCATTCTGCTGCGGCTCGTCGGGTACGGCCAAATAGCACAATGGGCAACAGGGCGCAGCTTCAAGCTGTTCATGATCCTTAGCACGGGCGTGTCGTTTGAGGTCCTAGACCCCAAGGACCATGTGGGCAAGACGCGCCCCGCCGTTTTCATCGCCAACCACCAGAGCGAGCTCGACGTCCTTATGCTTGGCTCGTCCTTCCCCAAGTACTGCAGTATGACGGCGAAGTCGTCGCTGAAGAAGACCCCCTTTCTTGGTTGGTTTATGATACTCAGTGGCGCCATCTTTATCAACCGCTCCAACGCAAAGGACGCCCGCCAGGCCATGAGCAGCGCTGCTAATGAGATTCGCTCCAGGCGTCAAAGCGTCTGCATGTTCCCCGAGGGCACCAGGAGCTACAGCAAGGAGCCCGAGTTGCTGCCGTTCAAGAAGGGTGCCTTCCATCTTGCCGTCCAGGCGCAGGTGCCCATCGTCCCCATGGTCGTTGCCAATTATAGCCACATTCTTTGGGTCAAGAGCCTGTTGTTCAAATCTGGGACCATCCCAATCAGGAGTAAGATTTTGCTTCCCTTCTAACTCGGAGCCTTTCCACTCACTAACCACCGCACAGTTCTGGATCCGATTTCCACAAAGGGTCTGACGGCTGCCGACGTCGATGAGCTGACGAGGTCTACCCGGGAACTCATGCTCAAGGAGCTTATCGCGCTGACCCAAGAGGCGAGGGGGAAATTTTTGGCAGTGTCCTCTGAATACACTAACGGGGTCGCCAAGGTGACAGGAAGCGATATCAAGGTCGCTGCATGAGTCCCTTCGGCAGATGTCCCGAGCCAAACACGACTGAATGACCAGAAACAAACGCGGAGACGGTGATGAGGTGGTGGGGAAAAGGGGTGGGAAGGCGTAATGACACGGTATGGGCATCATAGAGCAATCGGCACTGAGTCAAGCGTCGGGGACAGCATTTGATACCCTTTCATAGAAATGGCATCCGAATGCCAAGTATTGCCGTTCCAAGCACAATAGACATCACAAGAGACCCTATTGGCAGTTTCGGCGTTGCATTGGAAATACACTGTCCTCATGACCATCTTAGCAAGCCAGTAGGACTCTCAAAGTCGACACGAAGGCGTATTAGGGAAAGTTCAAGTCTGTTCCGGCTTGAAGTCGGTGAATATGGGGTTGAGGGGGTACAAGCAACATCTAAGGCTGTTTCATCCCCATAACCGAGTTGCCAGGGGCATCGAGTGACTGCGCTTGATGATCTGTCGTTGAAGACTGACCCCTAGGAGACGGCTTGCTTTCTTCTATCCCGTTGTTTCTCGAACTTGTGCTGCCTAAGGTATGGTAGCCAGTCCCACGACATGGGATGGAATGATCTTGTCTTGAAAGAAATTGATAAAACATCCATCAAAGTACAAGTATTTCCGATGAAAGCAACAAGAAAGAGTGTGATAACGGAACTTTGTAGTAAGTCAAGTAGAAGCCTGCACCAGGATTTCTGGGCCGGGGATTCAAAGAGAGATTGTCTGCAAGTCAAGTGCTCCTAGGCACACGATATTCCTCAGGCATCTATCTCTACTAATGTTACAATGTCAGGTGAATTGTATTTTTCTTCCCTGGACATTGACCAGTCCAGGGCTCCCATCCTCTGCTGTTCCGGAATTTAATCCCGATGAGGTCACTGCAATATCAAGGAGTTACCCTCGTACACTTGAAGACTTACCGATCTGCTATCCCCTCGGATGTACGCCGACGACTAGCATTTGCAGCATTACCTAGCATCGTGTACCGGTCAGTAGTGATGGCGTCACCTGTTCGGCCCAACAGCAGCCCGCCCGAGTACATCATCCTCGACAACAGCCCGCCCACGTCGTCCACCAGGCCGTCCCAGGTGTCCGAGCCCCCTCAGCCCATTCCCACCAACATCATCACAAAGTCAGACCAACCCGCCAACTCAGATGACAAGTCGTCAATCCACAACCCAGAAAACAACAAGTTAATCCACATTGCCCTATACCCAGCCGCCCACTTCACCGAGTTCTCCGGAGCAATCCTCTTCTGCCCCGGCTCCAAAACACCTGCCGTGTACCTCCTCCACGACACCACCCTCAACCTCTACTCCCTCCCCACCACCCGCCGCGACTTATATCCCCCTCCCCAAGCGAAACACTTGCCAACTACAAGTCCTCCCCCTAGCCACAACCAGCACCGCCCTCGACAGAAACGAGTTCAGCTCCCGCTCTCCTTTAGGCGACCACCTCCGCAGGCACAGCCAAACCAGAGACGCATTTGCGCTCAGGACTGAGTCGGTCAGCGGCCATGCCACGCTCACGTGGTGGTTCGCTGTGACGTTCAGCCCTCGCCGGGACATCATGATGGATGTTCCGATGTCCAGGGCGGATTTCCAGCCGGATGGGTTGAGCCGGCATCGCACGGAGATGCATGGGTATGATGAGGCACTGGAGAGGATTACGTCGCCGGTGGAGAGGGAGGTTCTTCAGCAGGCGGTTGGGCTTGTTAAGGAGACGTATCCGCCGAAGGAGGAGGAGAAAGATTAGGGGGGATGCGAATGTTGTCCAGCGAGGGGTATCATGGCCGGCTGTTATGGTAATATTTTGTTGATATCATGTCACTGGGTGAGTCTATGGGTTTGGGATGAGGGAGAGCGAGTCCTGAGAAGGAAGAATTCGAGGCTCGTACTTACAGTATGAGAACTGAACATTGGGCTTCCATAGACACCAAGATAGAGGATAGGTGGGGGTTGTGAGCAACAACATGTCGTCCCAAATACCGTATTCTCTCGCGGAATTCAACTATGGGACCACTGTTTTCCAGACTCTAACCAATCCAACCCTTGATTACAAGGGGCTTTCCCGCGATTATAGCGCAATCCGCCAGCTCTTTCCACCCTAGAACCCACCAAATCCACCACAATTTTCCACTATTATTAAGATCTTTGTCTTTCAAATGGCTAGTTTTTAAAGATTGTTTAAGGGTACAGTAGCTTTACAGTTCTGTGGATAGAACAGGGCCATAGTGTGGGTAGAATGGGGCCATAGTTGAATTCCGCGAGAGAATACGGTAGACTAGAAACCAAGTCATTCCATCCTCCCCAGCACCCTGTCCCTTGCATCCAAGAGTTGAGTCTCAAGTCCTCCCATTTCGAGTCATTGCCCTTCCGCGCCCCCACCACCTCCAAAATTTCACCCCCACCCTTCACAGAAACTCGCACGCACAGACCACCACCCAAACCTATATTGCTGTCGTTCGCGCCTGCCCTTTCCTCCTCTTTTCTCTTTTTTCTTCATGTCGACAATACTTCATAGAATCATTTCTATAGTAGTCGTCCTCTTTTGTGTTCCCTAAAGGAGCCACAGATCCCACCCGGGTTGATGATTCATATCCTCGGCTTGCCCTACAGTTAGCACTCTTTCACTCTCGCTCTGCCTGCAAAGGTGGCGGTCGCTCGCGGCTGTATAGAGAGTGTGCGATGATCTGTACCCTGTTTTTTGAGGTCTTGCCTTCGGGCGCTCGGACAGGGTGGGTGTCGATGGAAGTCTGACCGGCGTTGATTTCAAAACTTTTTTTCGTTGTGCTCCTGGGCCGTGGCTCAGGACGCGAGGAAGAAAACGCTTTCACCATTCGAGTTTAATCCCAGTGAAAGTAGCAGTCTGAAAAAGCCCCCCTGCTAAACGTGGACGGATGAGTTGACGCTGTCATCGCAAACCGCCACCGCCCTTTATTTACTAAGCAATAAGCAGCGAGAGAACTGAATCTGCTCAATTTTAAAATTTAATTCCCATCCATTTCTAAACATGCTCCGCCCCTCCCGCCTCCAAAACTGGACTAAACATATGTACAGCCATGTCAAAGGAAAAACAACCTAAGCAGTCCAACTCTCGAGATTCCTCAAGACGCAGGCCTCACCGCTCTTTGCCGTCAGACGTCCAATTCTGAACACCTTCTCTCCCTCGGCCTCCAGGCCAGCGACAACACTGTCCACGCCCTCTTGGCTCACCGCCAGCACCATGCCCAAGCCATTGTTGAAAGTCCTCGCCATCTCGGCAGGGACAACTGACTGACGCAGCCACTGGAACACCGCCGGGGCCTCCCATGTCGCAACATTGATGTCGGCCGCCAAGTGATCGGGAAGCATGCGCGGCACGTTCTCGGTGAGGCCACCGCCCGTGATGTGTGCCATGCCCTTGATGGCGGCGCCGGAACTCGCCAAGACCTTGAGCAACGGCTTGACATAGATGCGTGTGGGGGTGAGGAGGCTCTGGCCGACTGTGCTACCAGCTTCCCAAGGCGCATCGTCTGTATACTGCAGGCCTCTAGTCTCAACAACCTTGCGTACGAGAGAGAACCCGTTCGAGTGCACTCCAGCCGACGCAAGGCCGATAAGAGCATCACCCTCGATCATGTCGTATTTCCGGGGCAGACGCTGAGCGGTCTTCATCACTCCGATCGCGGCACCGGCGGCATCGTAGTCGTCTCCAATATAGAGATCAGGCATCTCAGCCGTCTCGCCTCCAACAAGAGCGCAGCCCGCCTGGATGCAGCCCTTGGCAACGCCCTCAACGAATGACGCCGCGACGGGGACGCTCAGTTTGCTGCAGCCGTAGTAGTCCAGAAACATGACCGGCTCGGCACCCTGAACGACCAGATCGTTGACGTTCATGGCCACCAAGTCAATACCGACTGTATCGTGCTTGTCCATCTTCTGGGCGATGATGAGCTTGGTGCCGACTCCATCGATTGCACCAACCAGGATCGGTGCACCAGGGTAGCCTGCGTTAGAAAGATCAACCTCACCTCCGAAACCTCCGATCTCTGCATCCGCACCAGCCCGACGGGTAGTTTTGACAGCTGCCTTGATCCTGTCGACGAGATCGTTGCCAGCGTCAATACTGACGCCTGCCTGGGCGTATGTAAGCTTGCTCGTGGTGTCCGAGTCGCGGAAAGCGCGATGAGCAATGTCCTTGCGGTAGTACATGCCGTCGAACTGGATCGATTTGACACCCTCATAGGCCTTATCCACTGCCGCTTTCAGTGTTACGCCGGTGGCGGTCGCCGCGATGACACGTCCTCCCGCACTCAACAACTTGCCGTCGGATAGCTTCGTCCCTGCATGGAAGATGGTGATTCCCTCGGGCGCCGATGCGACCTGCATGGGGATGTCCTTGGGATACGAGTTGGGATAGCCAGGTGCGGCAACGACAACAGTGGTGCTGAACCCTGGCCGAATCTTGACAGGGACATGGTGGAGGAGAGGAAGGCCTGCACAAGCCCACATAATCTCTGCCAGGTCCGACTCGAGAAGGGGGATTACCGTCTGAGTCTCTGGGTCGCCAAAGCGGACGTTGTACTCGAGAGTCTTGGGTCCATCCGGTGTGATCATCAAGCCAGTAAAGAGGCAGCCACGCATGGGAAACCCGTCCTTGCGCATCCCGTCGATGGTAGGCTGAAGGATCTCGCGCTCTATTTGCGCAATCAATTCCGGCGTGGCGATCTTAGTCGGTGCGTAGCAACCCATACCGCCCGTGTTGAGGCCTGTGTCGCCCTCTCCAATGCGCTTGTGGTCCTGGGCTGGGGGGAGAGACTTGATTGTTGTGCCATCGCAAAAGGACAGAATGCTCAGCTCGTCGCCCGTCAGGAACTCTTCGATCACCACCTCATTGCCAGCGGATCCGAACTGCATGTCCAGCATGATATCCTTCAGTGCTTGCTGTGCTTCCTCTTGGGTCTCGGGAATGATGACGCCCTTGCCGGCTGCCAGGCCAGTGGCCTTGATCACGACATTGTGCTTGACTGTCTTGAGGTATTCGCTCGCCTTCTCGTAATCAGAGAAGTTCTCATATGCGGCGGTTGGGATGTTGTGCTTCTTCATGAAGTCCTTGGAGAAGGTCTTGCTGCCCTCGAGGCGCGCGGCGTCCTGGGAGGGGCCAAAGCAGGGGATGCCGGCCTCGCGAAAGAAGCCTTCTATACCATCTACGAGAGGCGCCTCGGGGCCGGGAACCACCAGGTTAAGGCATTCTTTCTGGGCGAGTTTGACGAGTGCCGGATAGTCATCGGCAGCTACGCTGCTGGTGTTGATCACCTTGGGCAGGCCTGCAGTACCGCCGTTGCCAGGAACAGCAATGATGGTCTCAACCAGCGGAGACTGGCTAAGTTTCCATGCCAAGGCGTGCTCGCGGCCACCGTTGCCGACAAGGAGAATTCGGAGAGATGCCATATTTTGACTTGGTGAGCTGGACAAACCGCGGTGACTGAATGCGCGACTGACAGCTTCGTCTCAATAACCCCGCGGATCGCCAGAAAATTTCTGGATGCCCCTCCCCCGCACTCCGTAATCGCAAATCAGGGGGAATTGACCAATCCCTGTCGGTTTGTGGTACGTACCGCCGTTGGGAAAAAAAGTGTTTCTTCAAAATGATTAGTGTCGGCAACAGCAACCACCAGCAGAATACTCACAATAATTGCGCTGCCACTGGTGCGATAACGCGTGCCGAAGCTGCTGTTGAACCTGAAGTTCGTCCTGCAGGAGCAACTAACACCAGCAGAATGCTCACTATAAATTGCGCTGCCACTGATGTGATAGCGCGTGCCAAGGCACTTGTTGGGTTCCGTTCTGGAAGATAAATATCAGTAATGCTCGCCAGAGACGATGATGTCTGCAAGGAGACTCACAAGAAAGTATGCCGCCACGAAGTAAAAAGGCAGTCTGGTTCGAAAACTCTGTCTTCCGAAATCATGATCAGAACTGGTCAGGGAACGGCGTGCCGTGAGACTTATTTAGATAAAGCGGACAGCTAGCTGACCGTCTGCCAAAATACAGGTAGATCTGAGCATATTTCTGTTGAAGCAATCAGTGTCCGTCAAGTACAATCGTTCATCCGCATCGAGAATACCTTCCTACTGGATATTGCGCTGAGACTAAACGCCACAAACGCGTGCCGAAGCACATTGGGTTTTTATTCTGCCCCCAAAGCTGTTAAACTTTGCCAGGCAGGAACCATAGTTGTCAGATCTCACGAGAATGCAGAGTCGCTAGGCGAACTCTGCGGATTGGCAGCCTTGGCCGACGATAAAATGCAGAGACCACGCATGGTCTCCGCAGGAAAGGCATTCTTTCCCTCTAAAAAGACCGTCAGCACTGTCGGTTTGACCCGGTAACCAGGGAATACCGACGGGGAAAGAACGCAACGGTGCTGGGGAGGAGTTTTTTCTGTTGACTATAAGTTATTGACCAGAGCACACGACATTACTCAGGATACTTACAAATGCGAAGGTACCTGGGTAACCGACGCGGACGAGCTTTTGTGCTCTGAAGGGATGGAGAGCTGCCGAGCCAGCCCTGCAAACAGAGCGAACTCGGACAGATTGAGTATCGAGGCATGATGTGACGAAGACATTGGCAGTGCGAAAATGGCAAGTTTTTAAAGGTGACGGCCGCGTAGCGGCCGCCGCAGAGGGATTTCGCGATCTTGAGATGACTCGAAGAAAAGCCCTAGAGAGAGGTTGGTGGGGAGAAAGTCGAGTTACTTTCGTGGCAGTGGAACCGTGATCTGGGCAACTAGCAAGTCTGCGAAGGAAGGTATGAACTACAAGACCGATAGTGCTAGGGGCAAATGAGTCCCCGAGGGAAGGAACGAAGGTTGGTGGGTGTGCCCATCGTGAGCTCGGCCTTGTTGACTGGAACCCGCTGGAGCGATCGACGAGGACTACGGCAAAACACCATCTCCTCCGCCTACTCTACTCTTGTACCTTAGACTTTCATCCTTCCTCCAGTCGGATGAGAAACAGAACCTGTGGATTGAGATGACAACAAAACCGTCTAACTTCTCTCCAAATCGGAGACGAACAGCTTGACAACCCCCAAAGAATCGATAATGACTCGAATAGAACAAAACGTTGCTTAACTTTGAATGGCTTCTTCTAAGAGCAAAAGTTTTCTCTCAACTACTGTACAAACGAATGTGTTTCTATTCTGAGGGAGAATGTTGCAATTTTTGTGTAAACATAGGCTCGGCAGGTGGATGTGGATGGGGTGGCCGAGCCTCAAGATCCTGCTTGAGCAATCAAACACTCCCTCCCGTTGTAAACATAGAGATACGCACTCAATGGGTATGTTATTCCACGTCGTATACTTCGCGGGTCTCGAGTCAACACATCGGTATATACCCTTACTCCGCCCCCAATATCGCCAGTAACAAGCTTCCCAGGTTCTCGGCGCCATGGCAACTCCCGTTGGTTCGAGGATGAGCCGACTCGGATCAAAGTCATTGTTCCGCAAACGAGTCGTACGCAACGCGATATGCGTCTTCCCGAGACTCGATGTCTACGCCACTCTAGTCCTGGTACCCGGCACGCCCGCTTACCTGCTCATACCAGGTGGTTGGTGCTGTGAGACGTGTGTAATCCGTACTTCCCGAACGATAAAGCACGGTTCCGGACGGCACACACGAAGGTCTAGACGTCCGGTTTCCTAGACCTTGTTCTTTAAGACATTGATTATTAATTTGAAGCTGTCCGGGTCACTGATGACAGGCGGTCTGGCAGGAGCAAAAGACCGGTTTTCCCTAGATATAAAATATGCACGTAAGTCTCGTATGGACAGGGCCAAGAAACACGAGAATAGCTCAGAATAGGTCGCTGACGGCCGCATCAAGCACATGCGTGGGTAAGGTGGCAGATCTCGATGACTGCAAGTGACGTGACTGTTGGCGGCATGATATGCTGGCTGTCGTTGGCGTTGGCGGTCCCTTGGCTGGCAGACACCCACATGCCCACATGCCTTGGCAACAACCTGCGAAAGAGGAAGGCGTGAGAGAGAGCCTCCATTTCTCCACGACTTCTAAGTGGCTCCTGGTCTTGACCGTAGTCTGGTTGTCTCCACCAAAAAACTTGGCTCGCATGCTTGCGTCTCCTGGTTTCGACTTCATTCGCTATGAGCGCTGAACTGAGATCAGCAAATCGCCGATCAGAGGAGGCATTTCTCACTGAGCGGTATTGATCTTGCATCATTGCGTGCCGTTCGGACCAGCAACTCTCGGGCTTCAGCACTGTTGCTGTGCTACGGAGGTTTCGCAGAACTGCGGGTTGCTAATCCGTCCGTGGCAGTCCGAGGCTCAAGCAGAGGAAGTCAAGCTGGTATTGCGAGCAACACGTCACTGGCCCTACCTACCCAAGTTGTGCGAAGGTGAAGGTCGGGATGCGGCTGAGATGCTCGTGGCATGGAATCTTGGCGGCATCGATGGTGTGCTGGCAAAGCCCCTCCCCAGACCATATTGCCAGCCCTAGGGCGTCCCGGCAACCCGACCTGGCTCGGCACAACAGTACCAGGCTTGTAGCTTGGTCGGCATAGTCTACGGACTAAGGTAAGCGCTCCCGTCTCGTGGACCACGGCGTACCGGGTGAAATATCGAACGTTGCACGAAATCAAATTGAAACGCCGCCATATGAGGATCTGGTGCCCTGGAGCTTCTACGTTACGAACTCCCAAGACCCTCGAATTCTGTGAGACATACGCGATGGACCTGACAGGAAACGCCTGCAGGTCTCTGCAACCGAAGCCAGGCATCCTGGCTCGCTTCGACACCAGATTGGTGAAGTTTCATTCCGATCTTCGCTACAGGCGGTCTCGCTCAGGTTGCTGTCTCCTAGCACGGGGCGTTCCGGGGCTGCATTCTTTTGCGCGTAGGAGCTTCCAGGCCATCAGCCAGCGGCCAACCTCGCCAAATGCACTCCGGCCGGCATGTGTGGAGTGTACGGATTTACACAACGGCTGCGGTGGTTGGACCGACTCGAGGGAGTCGAAAGCGCTTTGCACGACGCATCTTGCCGGCGTGCCGGGGTAGCTGCTGAGCTTAGCAGTGAGCTCTAGCTGAACCCCTCTTCCAATATGCAATGCGGGGTCCTCGAGGTTCCAAGGAGCACCATCGCAGCTCGAGGTCAAGCAATACGAGCCATTTTTCCCCTTCTCAGGGACGGAAGCACCATTGGATGACGCCATAAACCTACTGACAACGCAGGATCCGGGAAGAAAGTCGCCTCGGTGTGGTTACAGTTCCCGGCAAAACCAGATGGCGGTGGGAGGATTCTCGTTCGTCTGTTCTCGACCTGATGTTTGTTTGATGTCGGCGCGCGGGCCCATTACGTACAGTTTTCCTCGACGCAAGACCTGTGGCTTCTGTGGGGAGGGAGTTCTTGCAGTCCCCGCGCCAACTGTTCAGCTTCCAGGTTTGTGCTGACCTGTTTCTCTGGACACGAGCCTTTGCGGGCCTGCTTTTGGGATCCTGCACCAGGTTTCCGAGTCCGACCAATCAATTATTCCGGTCGGGCGAAAACAGTCGCCGCGGTCAGCGTCTCGACCAGTGAGCAGCGACTTGGCTCTCAGCCACGTCCCTCCTTAGTCACATACAGCGTCTCTCGGCAGTAAAAGCCCCAGATTCTCTGCACTAATGCAGACCTCGCCCAAATTTCGTGTGCTGGGTTTCAAGGCGTTCAGCGAGTTCAGTGTTGGGCAGCCAGTACGAAATCGAAGGTCTGGGAAGGCGGGAATAATCCACCAGCGTAACCTACCCGCCCCGGAACAAGCCCCCTGGGCGCTGGCGGGACTTCCGCTCTCTGAGCCGCGTCAACATTATTGACAGGGGGCATGGAAGCGCTCCGAACCAGGGATTGATTCAACAGCAGGGGCTCCAGCCTCCTGCTGAGTGCCTGAGTGCGTTCGCGGCTGGTTGTGGGCCACCCCTGACCCCCCTGTGGCCGTTTTCCTGCTTTTTCCCAAGCGGCGGAGAGGATTGGCGGCATGGTGTGTGAGTGGAGGTCACTTCTACCGATCAAGACTAGGGCAGGGGCGTCCTGCATGCTGTCAGCAGTGTGCCTGTTCCTCGCCTTCGATCACCTCCTGGCTTCCATCTCGCCTTTTGTGTACTTTAGCGTGGACGCAGGCTGGGGGAATACCTTTCCGGCGGAGAACGTATGCGGCCCATGCGACGTTCGGCAGGCCCCTCTTCACGATGCGCAACCAATGCGATGACCAACACAGAGGCCACCCGATTCGGTCGAGCTTCTGGCCCTGGCGGTGGGTGGTTGAGTCGAGGGACCTTCGTACCACCGCCAGGCTCTGACCAACGTTGTGGTCCCAGTCGTCAGTCTCCTAAGCGGGCTCCAACCCCTGCGAAGCTCCGAGTGCCCGCCTTGCCCGCCCCCCCGAGCGAACCCAAGTGGGATGTCTCACTCTGTTGTTGGACTGGACAGCAGCAGATATGTCATCATGGTTGCAGCGAGTCGCCCTTGAGCCTGTCAACCAGGTGAGAGAGACACTCAGGTCACCCTGGCCGTGCTCCTGCAGTAGATATAAACTCTCTGCCCTCCTGCTTTCTCGCCTGGTCTTGCTCTCTCTCATCTCCAGCCTCTTTGATCAAAACGTCTCCTAGCCGACCTCGTCTCTTCTCATACTCCCAAGTAACTCGTTCGCTAAGGTTACTGGACACTCTCGCTCCTGCTTGCAGCTCAGACCTTCGCTACCAGCCACTGTCGCTCAGCGTCCAAGCCAAACAGCCAAGATGAAGGCAACTCTCTCGCTCCTTGCCCTCGCCGGGTCGTCCATGGCCGCCAACATCCCTCGGGGTGGGGGTGGTGGAGGACATGATGGAGGATATGTTGGAGGTGGAGGTGGCCATGGAGGTGGTGGTGTTGAATACCATACCTTGACCACACATGTTCAGACTACTTACAGTATGTTAACCGATGCTGGTAGAGGAAGGAACTCAACTGATACAAACAAGCCACGGTCTGCCCCGTTACGGAAACCTTCACAAAGGGCGGCTCCACATCCTACAAGTACTACACAACGACCTCTGTTGTCACCCAGAAGGTGCCGACGACAATCTACACCACTGTTGAGATTCCCCAGACGAAGACCGCAGTTGTCACGTACAAGACTACGGCCTGGGAAGTCACAAGCATCTACCAGACGGTATGTCTAACATTTTATTCTGGGTATCATCGGACGGCGACTAATTATCACATAGGTGACCTGCCCCGAGACGGTGATCGCAACGGTTTCTGAGGGACAGACGGTGTACATCACCAAGACCAACACCATTACCAAGGGCGTGACCGATGTCAAGACCCTTTGGACGACCCTGCCCGTCACTCTCACCAAGAAGGTCGACGTCACAGAAACCATCACCCACGGCGGCGCCGCAACTGTTACCGGTTACTCTACTGTTGTTGTTACAGCCCCCAACACCATCTACACCAGCGCTCCGCCCCCGGCGCCTTCGACTGTTATCATCCCCACCACACGTTCGGTCGTAGCCCCGCCGCCGCCGCCCTCAAGCACCACCACTGCTCCCCCCTTTGTGACAGCCGGTGCCAACAGCCAGAAGATGGCTCCTGGCATCGCCTTCTTCGCCGGTCTCTTTGGTGCCGTTGCACTGCTCTAATTACCCTCTGGGTTGAGCATCTCAGAAGAGTAAATCTCTCTATAATGACAGACGGGGAGAAAGGGGAAGACGTCCCCAACTATGACGGGCGACGACATTCACGACACTCATTTATGACAGCATTACAACACGAGATACAGGATATGCATTAGGGACATAGGGACATAGGGACGGGACGGTTAGTCTCGGGTTTATTTTTACATAGCACGCCACGACGGCAAGGTTGCGACACACACAGCGCTAGCACCACGGAAAGACGGAGCGACGACATTGATGGTGGTCGACCACAGATGGAGGGCTCTAATACGGGAATCGATCAGGGGCATGATCCGTTCTAAAAAGTAATATTCGTTGTAGATATATACCCTTTGGTCAGTTAAATCTTAACACTTTTTTGGCACAACAAGCCTGGTGTTCACCACCTATTTTCTGTGACGTTGTTGGAGTTGTCGTTCTTGGCTTTTTGGGGTGTGTGGGGGGTGCCACGCTGCCCAGCATGCCAAAGAGGTTCAAAAGCTGGACGCTGACAGCCCGATCTGGAATCCTAGATCCGCGGCACATGCATGTCGGCCACGTGTGATGGATGCGCGAAGAAGAAATGTGATTTGTTTCGACACAAGAAACATCCCCCTCTGCAGCCATTAGGGGCGTTGTTTCAAGTCCTTCAAAATGACTGTTTCCCCGTGCCAAGTAAGACTTGCAGGTCAGGGCTTGCAGCGAGCGGTTGTTTGGGGCGCCAAACATTTTTTTTCTTTACTCAGGGGGTATGTAGGTATTCTTTGCTTTTGGGCGCTTTCGCCCTTGCTTTTGCATACACGTACGTCCGTACCTACCCAAGCGGGCAAGTGGGCACTCCCAACCGCCTCCTTTTTTGGGGGGGTGTCCCTCTCTGACTCCTGAGTGGTTTTTCTCCGTTGGGAATGGGCCGGACAGTCAGACAGCACTGCAGTCGGAGTATCGGACCAATGGTTCCTGGTACGAAGCACAAGGAGCTACCTTACCTAGGTAAGGTACTTACTTACTTTTACTTGCCTTTGGGTACAGGTGCGACTCTCGTTCGGATGCAGAGTCCGGACGGAAGAATTTATGGGAGGAGGACTTTGCACTTCACGGGCCGCCCCCAAAAGTGCCTTAGAGTTCCCGTTTCCTGCCCGTTTCCCGTGCCGTGCCGATGGTTGCGGACTCACGAGATGGCTCAAGCTGTGCTTTTCGTGCTATGTGGCCCCCCGATAACCACACGATACCAGCCTCGCGGGTAGTTGCATTTCGAAAGCGTGGCCCAATGGGTGGATGGAGGCGGGGCAGTGGAGAGGGAAGATGGCTGAGGTGAGGCCAATGGTTGTTGATATCTGCTCCCTTGGTGAGGAAGGTCAGGTGGCCAAACACGAGGATAGAGGAATCCTATTCCCGCGCAGACCAGCCACATTAGGTGGTCAGGTTTGTTTTCATGTTGTCTGCCTGCCAAGTGTGTGTTCGGACGGATAGAGAACGCATGTTCAACTGAACGCCAGAGTCGATCAATCAACGTGCTGGGATTTGCGGTGGTTGGCGGGCTGTAGCTCATGCGGCCTGTGAGTTGTGTGTCTGATTGGGCGAGTCAGGTTACTACTGCCGGTGACAGTGTATCGCGGGTTGAACGTTGTTACGGGTTCGGCTGGGGGCGACGGGAGGGCCAGTTATGGACGCTTTTGATTGATGGGATTCGGGACTTTTGATGACCTTTGAGGTCTAGAATTCTCATGCCGTTGTTTGGGGGTTGCTATTGATCCTTGGAGCTGCCATTCAGTGATAAGAACTGCAGCTTCCTCGGGCCGCTGGAGGAGAAGTCTGCTCTGGTCCCCACAAGGTGTTACCTCAACTTCTCTCACCATGAAGCTGTGCGCATTAGTTCTCACTGCAACTGTGTCGGCGACACTGTCCTTCGCAGGGCCTGTCGAGCGGCGGCAGATGGGCGGCGTGAGTGTCTCGTCCTACCTACCTGAGTCTAGGTAGCCGAAGAGATCTGACCAGCTCTCAGATACTGATCTGCAACGGCGCCAACGCAACCGGGACATGCGACTATAGCGTCTATGAACTGGAGACGTGCTACGACCTCAAGTCACCCATGTATCAGAACGCATCGACATTCGCGCCTGATGGCGAGGCCTTCTACTGCTATCCCTACGCGTAAGTGGACGCCACTACCTGACCTACCTACCTTAGGCACCTAGCTTTAGCTGATGCTCTCCGAAGACAAGAATGCGCGGGTGTATGCACCTCACCGTCCGGCTGCACGCTTGGGGGCGTCTCATTCTTTTACCAGCACAAGTTTGACTTGAGTGAAATCGGCTGGAACAAGTACATCTCATCGTTTGAGTGTCATAAGAACGAGACGAGTTTGTAATGAGTTGGTGTTTGTTTCTATTACTCTCAAGTTATAAATGCGAATTGGGAGACTAAACCCGATAGAAGGGAACGGTTACGGGTACGGAAACATGGGACTTTGGGACTTGGCAAATGCATTCGGCATTCGGAGGTTTTTCTGCTAGGAAAGCCCCTCTACCCCTCGCTCCCCGCCTAATGACGATTTCATCGGCAGTCAATGGAGACGGTTCAGGGCGGGGTAGCTACTGGCGATAAGAAGCCGCGATGGAGCCGGAGGTCAATAACATATAGGTAACTACCTACCTAACCACCACTTATACCCATAAACCGCACCCTTCTTCTTTCTACAGCCCTCCCAATCCAATTCAATCCAATCCAATCCATACCGCAACCACCCATCCAACCCCCCTCCCCCCAACCGCCAAAATGGCCTTCACCACCAAAGCCACCATCACCTCCTTCGGCGGCAAGCTCCTCAAGCTCACCCACCCCTCCACCACAACCGGCACCCCCATGTCCCTCAACCTCTACCTCCCCCCGGCAGCCC
>Ga0247770_1000741_pt1 | contig 30407 bp, 15 predicted proteins | sample UWRJL136409B6_FD_179943 | JGI IMG/M metagenome (GOLD analysis project Ga0247770, IMG submission 179943) | Plant litter microbial communities from Arlington Agricultural Research Station in Wisconsin, United States - UWRJ-L136-409B-6 | ecosystem: Environmental > Terrestrial > Plant litter >... | reverse complement strand
CACGGCAGACTCCTGCACGTTCAGGTTGCGCAGGTACTGGGAGACATTGACTCCCCTCCGGTTGGTGTATGACATGATGTCTTGCTGCAAACTGTGATGTCCCGGGCAGGCGATGCGTAAATCTCCAAAACTCGTCCCGTTGGGTAGCCTTGAGGGTTAAAAGTTGGAAACCCTCGTGGTGGAATTCCAGGGGCCGTATATGTGCCTGGTTCGTGTTTCTTTGTCGTTGTGTCCGGCCTGCGACTGGTGGCGAGGTGAGAAGAGGGCGCTGAAAGCGCTGGACAAAGGCCGGGCGGGGGTGTCGTTGTGGTGGGCCTGGCTCTTGAGGCGGCACTGGTGGACGGTTCGGTCTCCGGCTTTCTTTCACAATCCCCACAAACCAAGTCAGCGGTGAGAGGGCGTCACCGTCACTCAAAATCTCAGCGTTAGATGACTTTCCTTCTCTTAATGGCGCAGGGAAACCAGTTGGCGGCGACCGAGGTGTTTTGTCCTTGGGATGTTGAAGGTGTGAGGAAGAGAAGGGCAAGCCGAGTCTGGGTCTCGTGGAGGTCAAAGGCTCATCGGATGGTGGTCCAGCGAGCATCCGATGGAGCTATTAGTCAGAGGGGATGGATCCCGCGCTCGGGAGAATTCAGAAATTGCCCCTCTCCATCACCAGCCCGGCTCACAGCAGCGGCTGCGCTCCAATAGAAACAAAGGACGTGGCCCTAGACCGATTTCCATCACAGTTTTGCTTTAGCAATCGAACGAACCACCTCACTTGCAGGCTCTTTTTTTTGCAGGCCTGAACTCCAACCACCAGCGTTCCTGCCTCGCCCTCCTGCGGGCTTTGTTCCTGCGCGTGTTACAGCGTGCTTCCACTTTTATTCCACAATGCCCGTCTGTCTCACTTGGCGGCCAGTCAGGTGGAGAGGCGAGAAAACGTCTGACGCCTCGTCCACATGCTATTGAAATGTAGTCCGGGCTCTCGGCCAGATCAATTGATTACTCTCTCCTGCCCCTCCAGCGGCCACGCAGACTTTGAATCCCGGAAATACCATCGACTCTGGTGGGGGCGCTTACAATTCCGCACTCGGCAGCGCACGTTGCACTTGCCACCAGCGCCAGTCAATTGGCAAGTGGGAGTGCTCGGCTTGTGAAAGAACTTCTCCCGCAGCGTCGGATCTCAAGGCCGGGTGGCTGGAAGAGGAAAGACGGGTGGATCAACTGGGGCCTCACGCCGAACTCGGCCGGCTAAACAGGCATCCCACGGCGAGTTTCGGCTATCGGTCTAACTGTTCATCGATTCGAATAGGACCCCTGGAAACCCCTTAGAATGATGCAGTGTGCCTCCCAACTTTTCTCTCTCGATATATTCTCTTTTACATCCTGAACGCGCATCTCAATGTCGGAGTCAACACGATCGACCTCGAGAGCCCCTCGGCCCCGTGCACACTGCGGAGAAGAGGGAGAGATCTGAAATGAGGGGTGCGTCTGGTGCTAAATCTGGCTGGAATGTGGGGTTGCAAGGGGGTGGGCTCCTCGAGGTCAGCCTCCAAGCGGCACGGACCAACAAGATAACGCGAAACGCGACTTTCTGCAGCACGTTCTCAAGACCCGGTCAGCTGGGGACGTGTTTTCGTGGGGGTTCTCAATTGCGCCAAGCATTTGAAGCATGACCGCGAACCTGCGCATTGTTGACGTCGTGATTCAAATGCCCCGCGCCAACGTGGTGTAGCTCCCAGCTTGCAGGATTTACGCCATGAACCCATAACCCGCCGCTATAATAATGGCGCGCATCTCCATCCCAACGACAGGACGGCTGCCGTCGGCCCTGCGCGTCGACCCATCCAACCCGGCGGTATCCAAGATCCTCAACCGGCTCTCACGCACCTCGCTTCTTTCTATCGCTCTGGACTGGCTGGACGAGAACAACCAGAGCCTGGCAGCGCCCTATCTGCGACCAGCAGAGGCCGACAACGACTCCGAGGATGATGATGACTTCAACCCTCCTGCCCGGTCCCTCCCGGCGTTGCAGGAGCTCTATGCCGACCTCCAGGTCCGCAAAGGCTCCAAGCGGGAAGTGATCGACCGCATCACCGAAGGTGACTGGCGCCGTGGCTTGAGCCTCTACCAGCTCGCCATGGCCGACCTTCAGTACCTCTACGACCACCCCCTCTCCCAGCGATGGACCGCCTACCGCATCGTCCCGCTCAAACCACATAACCCGGACGCCGACGCCGACGACAACATGCCGTCGGTCGAGGACAAGCAGTCTCTGGTCATCCCGCGCTTCCACCCGTCTACCTTCCTCAACGCCTTGCAGGCCCAGGTCCCGCCCGACGTCAAGGCACACTACAATTTCGACCGCCACCGGACACTCCCGCTCCTTCTCCTGCGCATCTTCATCCTGGACTCACCCTATAACACCCCCCTCGGTCTCCGCTCCTCCTCCACCACAACCTTCGACACCTCCCGCACAGTCTACATCGCCTTCCCGGACGCATCCCCCCACGTCTTCATCTCCAAGCCGCAGTCCCTGAGCACCACCGCCGGCGCCACCGGAGGCGAGTCCAAAAGTCTCCGCACTCTCATAGTCGAGGGCATCCCCAAGGCGCTATCGCGCCCCCGCCAGCGCGTGACGCTCAAGGCCACAGGCCTCATGACGCGCAATCTCACCGAGCTCCTGGACCGCAAGGGCGCGCAGCGCACCAACGCTGCTGGCGGCGGATGGGGCGTGTATGCTGACGAGAAGACCAAGGAGTCTCCGCTGGATACGGTGCTACCAACGCCACCACTGTCCGAAGAGGACAGCCACAGCAGTGAAGGGCGCGGGAGGGGGAAAAGGGAGAGGTTACTTTCGGCCCCGGGGAGGAAGGAGGAGCGGGCGCGGAAGAGAGCGCGGCTGGTTGCCAAGGCGAGATTTGGCGAGTCGGGGAGGTTAGAGGATGGGAAGGGCGTCGAGAGGGTGGATATTGTGGTGGATGATCCCTTTCACGTGGACTCTAGGGACGATGGAGAGGATGAGCGACGGAGGTCAGGGGAGGACAGAGACGAAGCTGATGAGGATGAAGAGATACAATGGGAGAGACGGGCCTCTTCAAAAGGCGGGAGGAAGAGCCGTGCAGATGCGGATGTAGAGATGGAGGTGGAGAAAGAGCCTGGAGGCGATGGCGGCGAGGCGTGGCGGCCGTATGTGAGGCTGACGTTTCATGGATCGCATGTCTTTGCGGGGATACGGCAGCTCGTCGAGCATGGGATTATTGACGGCGAGCGTATGCCTGGGTGGATGACAGGGGAGGAGGGTGTGACTGTTGGGGCTGTGAGGAGCGGCAGGATAAGGGGCTATAAGGGCTCCGGCGTGTAAGTTGTAAGTTGGAGTTCATGAGGCCAATTTGTGCGGTCTGGCTGGTAATGACCTGTATGAAGTAAGCGTACCAAATACATTTTGGCTAAGGCGTTGTTGACCGGTGCGTTGAGTCGCACTGCACTTTAGACCCTGGTGTGGGTAATATACAAATAGGTGTCGTTCTATAGCTCATAGGCGCGCTCGTCTGTCTAAAGATCTACACCAAACACTTTGACAGTGTTGGCCCATGCCGCTTCGCACACCTCCTCGACGGAAACCCCCTTGATCCCGGCCACTATGGTGGCGATGCGCTCGATAGTGCAAGGCTCGTTGCGGTTTTTTACCATGCACCCCTTTTCCCATTTCTCTTTCTTGACGGCTACAAACCGCTCTGGGACCCCAGTGTCCTTCTTCTCTTGCTTCTTCCCTTGCTTGCCCCCTTGCTTGCCCCCTTGCTTGCCCCCCTGCTTCTTCGGCTGGGCGGGAGGGGCGTCTACAGTCTCGGGTGTGGGAGGGGGAGCTTGGGAAGTAGCCTTGGCGGCGTCGACGAGATACTTCCAGCCCTCGTGGCTGGGCCGGACCTCGCACCACGGGCCGTCGGTTTCGAGCATCAGGCGCGAAAGCTCTATCTCGCCGACGACGGCGCAGTTCTCAGCTGTCTTGAAGCTGCATCCGTTGATACCGATATACAGTCCCAGGTCCATCAGCTCGCGCATCTCCTCAACAGTACCGGTGAAGCTGTGCACGACGCCTCCCTTCTCGAGTCGCTCGAGGCGCGGGCCGAAGGCGTCCTTGAGCAGGCGGACGAAGTCAGCGTGTGCGGCGCGCGAGTGCAAGAAGAGCGGCAGTTGTGGGGTTAGTTCGGCGGCCAGTTTCAGTTGCGCGGCGAATGAGTGTAGCTGGAGTTCCTTGGAACAGTAGTGCAGGCGATCATAGTCGAGGCCGAACTCGCCGAACGCGACAAGGGGACTCAATGAGGTGGGGAGAGGGGGCCGGGCCTCAGTGATGAGAGTCTTCAAGTCGTTAATGATCAGCTCGGATCGGGCGAGGTCGACAACCTCGCCGTCTAGGATAGGCTTGGTCGGGTCCGGGCCGCAGGCCGGTGTATGCTCGGCTTCGGCCTCAGCTTCTCCTTCGCTCTGGCTTTCGTCGTGGTGCTTGTGGTGGGAGGACGAGAAGATGGAGCTGCTGCAAGGGTGGACGCCTGCTGTTGCGAAGACAATGCCGGCTGTGATTATATTGTCGTTCAGTCTTGCGCTTCTCATTGCTGGGGGGAGGGATGTAATCTTGACTTACGGAACTGGCTAGCGAGTTTTAGAGCATCTCTCGAGCTCTTGAAAGACGAACCCGTCACGATGAGTTTAGAACATCCGACCTCCTGTGCTCGCGTCAAGACATCCTCAAGGTCGTCCGGGTGTCTTGATTTCCCATGATAACGCCCCCTGAATATCGGGTCTGCAAGGTTGATGCCGATCTTTCACTCGAGGCCAGTTGTCAGTCCATATGCATAGGAATTGGGTTATACGGCAATGCATTTGTAGCTCACATCGATGTAGCGGGGCTTGTAGTCTTTGCGTGGAGGGGAACTCGTGGGAGTTGAGTTGGATGCAACAGTATCAGCAGCAGCAGCCATGACGGAATTCGAAAGCCAATTGCGATTCCCTTTTGTGATCGGCTTATGAATCAACTGGTTTGTCAGATTAGCAACACGTTGGATTGATACGTGGGTTCCGAGCCTCATAGTTCATCCGAGGATTGCGTTAATCCCCTTTCCCCCTTACATAAGGTATAGGGGTACGAGGGTCTCTGTAACAGTCGGGCAGAGATACCTGCAGCCGCGGTGCTTGAGTCATTCGGCGGACGGCTTTGGGAGGACTTGACTTGGCTCAAACGGCCGCTGACCTAAGCCACCACTTCTCAGTCTTATTGGCGAGGCAAGACGGTGAGACAAGAATTCTGCAAACAAATCGACGTGGGGAGTATTCTGTAATGCAATTGGAGCATAAGCACCCGGTCGAGCGTATCTCATACACAATAGAAGCGGATCAGCGGTTAGCTGGTTGTCTATCAACCTTCATGGCCGTTGAAACCTGTCTCATTCGTCGGCCGATGAAATCCGAGCTCGGGCGTAGTTACGCTCGCTGGTGGGGCACTTGGACCGAGCGGGGTGGCTGTTTTGTTTAATGGAGCGACGCGAAAACCAGGGTGGGACGCGTCGACCGACACGGTCCCGCCATCCATCTTAAAAGACTGGCGCAAAACACTGCACTTTCACATCCCTCCCTCCTCCAACCTGCACCACCGACCCAACTGCACGAGCAACTACTACTGTCTTGTTTGCGGCGTTTCTTCCCTCTACAGGCATTGACTGCTTGCTGACGGCCCTGGCCTCCTGAGGGAAACCTTTCTTTTTCCTGCGCCAAGTCCTGCCAAAGACCTTCCGCAAAGGAAGTTCGCCGCCCTTTGTCTCCCCCGCCCTTCATATCCCACACACCGACGCCATGTATGTCAAGAAGCGAGGTAAGTTTTAGATAACATCCCGTGCTTGAGTGTGTCAGGCCGAGATGCTGATTTTGTGTAGATGGCCGCCAGGAGCGCGTCCAGTTCGACAAGATCACGGCGCGAGTGTCTCGCCTGTGTTACGGTCTCGATATGGACCATGTAGACCCAGTCGCCATCACCCAGAAGGTGATCTCAGGTGTCTATGGTGGTGTCACAACTGCGCAGTTGGACGATCTGGTAAGCCACATCACCCTCATAGATTGCATATTCACCACCTAACGCGCTTTCGCTTCGTCTCTAGGCTGCGGAAACTGCCGCGTACATGACCGTCACCCACCCCGACTATGCCATTCTTGCGGCCCGTATCGCAGTGTCCAACCTTCATAAGCAGACCAAGAAGCAGTGGTCGTCCGTTATCAGCGATCTGTATCACTATGTAAACCCCAAGAACCGCACACCCTCGCCCATGATCGCCAAGGAGACATATGAGTGTGTCATGCGCCACAGGGAGGACTTTGATTCCGCCATTGTCTACGACCGAGACTTCAACTACCAGTACTTCGGGTTCAAGACTCTAGAGCGATCATACCTCTTGAAGCTCAATGGCAAGATTGTTGAGCGCCCACAGCACATGATCATGCGCGTTGCTGTGGGGATCTGGGGAGACGACATCGAGAAGGTCATTGATACATACAACTTGATGTCAAACAAGCTCTTTACCCACGCCTCGCCAACTCTCTTCAATGCCGGCACACCACAGGCACAGCTGTCATCCTGCTTCCTGGTTGACATGAAGGACGACAGTATTGACGGTATCTACGACACCCTCAAAACCTGCGCCATGATCTCCAAGATGGCTGGTGGCATCGGCCTGAATATCCACCGCATCCGCGCAACCGGATCATACATCGCCGGTACCAACGGCACCTCCAACGGCATTGTCCCCATGCTCCGCGTCTTCAACAACACAGCCCGCTACGTCGACCAGGGTGGCAACAAGCGCCCAGGTGCTTTTGCCATCTACCTCGAGCCTTGGCACGCGGATGTGTTTGAGTTCCTTGATCTCCGCAAGAACCACGGAAAGGAAGAAATCCGCGCCCGTGACCTCTTCCTCGCTCTCTGGATCCCAGATCTCTTCATGAAGCGCATTGAGAAGAACGGCGATTGGACCCTCATGTGCCCCAACGAGTGCCCTGGTCTTGCCGACTGCTACGGCGACGAGTTCGAGGCTCTGTACGAGAAGTACGAGAAAGAGGGGCGTGGCCGCAAGACCATGAAGGCTCAGAAGTTGTGGTATGCCATTCTCGAGGCTCAGACCGAGACCGGCAACCCCTTCATGCTGTACAAGGATGCGTGCAACCGCAAGAGCAACCAGAAGAACTTGGGAACAATCCGGAGCTCTAATCTCTGCACTGAGATTATTGAGTATTCTGCCCCTGATGAGGTTGCTGTGTGCAATCTTGCGTCCCTAGCTCTCACCTCGTACGTCGACTACAACAAGGGTGCCTATGACTTCCAGAAGCTGCACGAGGTTACCCAGGTTGTTGTCCGGAACTTGAACAGGATCATCGACGTCAACCACTACCCGGTCAAGGAGGCTTATAACAGCAACATGCGCCATCGTCCTATCGGTGTTGGTGTCCAGGGTCTTGCGGATGCTTTCCTCGCCCTCCGAATGCCCTTTGAGTCTCCTGAGGCTCGTGAGCTGAACAAGCAGATCTTCGAGACCATCTACCACGCTGCTCTTACCGCCTCCTGCGACATCGCCAAAGTCGAGGGCCCTTACTCCACCTATGAGGGATCCCCTGTTTCCCAGGGTATCCTTCAGTTCGATATGTGGGGCGTGACCCCGAGCGGCCTGTGGGACTGGGAGTCTCTGAAGGCCAAGATCAAGCAACACGGTGTACGAAACAGCTTGCTGGTTGCCCCCATGCCAACGGCTTCTACTTCTCAAATCCTGGGCAATAATGAGTGCTTCGAGCCATATACGTCCAACATCTACCAGCGCCGTGTGCTTGCTGGCGAGTTCCAGGTCGTCAACCCTTGGCTTCTGAAGGATCTTGTCGAGCTGGGCCTCTGGTCCGATGCCATGAAAAACCGCATCATTGCTGAAGGCGGTTCGGTTCAAAACATCAATGCAATTCCCAAGGATATCAAGGCTCTGTACAAGACAGTTTGGGAGATTTCCCAGAAGACAATCGTCCAGATGGCAGCAGACCGCGGTGCTTTTATCGACCAGTCTCAGTCGCTCAACATCCACATGCGCGAGCCTACCATGGGCAAGATCACTAGCATGCACTTCACCGGCTGGAAGCTTGGTCTCAAGACGGGCATGTACTACCTCCGCACCCAGGCCGCAGCGCAGCCAATCCAGTTTACGGTCGACCAAGAGGCACTCAAGATCCAGGACAACAATGTCAGCAAGACATCATCAGGACTTAAGAAGCGAGCTCCTCCACCGGGAAGCTATGTGTCGTCGGCGGCGGCCAATGCCGTGCCTCGGCCCATGTACATGAAGGAGAACAGCAATAGCCTTCAGAGCAACAACGGTATCCCTACACCCACCGCCACCCCGCCACCCGTGACGGTGCCCGCCATCGGCGAGGTGAAGACACGTCCCCTAGCCTCCCCATCGAAGCCTCCTACCTTCAAGGCGGATGTTGATGAGGGTGATAGTCCCAAGAGCCTTCCCACCGAACCTGTGGAGAAGATCGGGGAGGAGTCGATTGGCGAGCCCGCGCTAGACGCTAAGAAGGTCGGCCAGGCAGAAGACACAGAGGACGTGAGCAAGGAGCGCGAGCTTGATATCTATTCCGAGGCAGTTCTCGAGTGTAAGTTTGTGGCATTCCTCCCTTCCTCTACCGCTGCTAACGAATCACCCCACAGGCAGCATTGAGAACCCCGAGTCCTGCGTGATGTGCAGTGGTTGAGCTCGCCGTCTGACGGGAGAGCTTGATGCGATGTAAAAGTGTGACGACAACAGGGAAAGCAAACGGGCCACATTCACGACGGAATTAATATGGGCTTGTTTATGGACATGGGCGGTTTCAGTTACTTTGCTTTTCTATTTTACGTCTGGGTCATCGAGTTGATGGGGCGATCAGTACAAATACCCCCATCTGGAGCGCTGGAAGCGAGAAGGCCAACGGCAGCAGCCCGTTGTCTTCCTTTCCCTGTTTGGATTCTAGCCCGCTCTCGGTTTCCTGCCGTTGTCTCTCGATTGTTGGCCTTATATCTTGGTCAGCCTATTTAGATGTACTCTATCTGCAACATCACCAGCGTTTGCGCGCGTGTCTGCACCAATTTCATTGACCCTTGTCAAGACTTTGTCTTCCCTCTCTAGTGATCATGATGAGCGCAGTTTCTACTTGTAACCAACCGTGCGGGACCACCAGATTTCACATGCCAAGTGTCAGGAAGCTCTAGGGGTCTCCCTTCAAAACCATGCTGGCTTTGCTGATCTTCCATATACAACCATACCCGTTGGAGAACTCGGGATCCCGTCCGCTCTCCCCTAGATAACCCAGCGAGGGCTAGACTAGTAGTTGGTTCGGTGACGACCGGCGAATCCCTGGTGTTGCATGTTTTTTACCCCTTTTGGGATGGGAGGCTGATCCACTGTCTTGCTCCCCGGTTCGTCCACAAAGTACGAAAGGTCATGACACTTCGTGTGTTGGTTTTGGTAGCCTTGCCATCGGGCTCAGGCGATACCTAGCGACAGCTCGCTGCGGACATGCTCCTGGGGAAAGAGGTAGGTATGTATTATGAGGTATTGAAAGAATATCTAGGCTTAACGACATGAGGATAGAAAATAGAGAAAATAAAGAAACCTCCTGCGGCGTGCCAGTGATAACTTGCCTCAGCTCGAGGCTTGAACAGAGCATGAGATGTACTGATGTTGAGAAAAGAGAAACAGAGTGAGGATTATGACGAGGGGGGTGACGACAACAAGACGGAGGTTGAGCAGTAGGGGTCTTGGGTAGCAAGTCTGTAAAGCGTTTTCATGCAACTTTACAAGACAAGCAACATTCGCCTCTGCTTGAGGATTCATAGTTTACCATACAGCTCCAACAGCTCGCCGTTTGCTAGAATATGTTGGGGCCTCTCTTCGGAGCTCGGCTGAAGTATCATTACACTTGACAGCTGATCTGTTTACCGCCTCCGCGTACTCCGAGGCGGGATGCCCAGGCACCCTGTGGGGTTGGGAGCCACGTGGGTTGGCAAGGGGTCAAAAACCTCACGGGTCAGCTTTTGTCACAGCTTTTGTCATCCGGCTATCTGCCGAGTTGACTTCGTTGAACGTCCATAGCAAAGCTAGAACCCGTCGTAGGCTGAAGGCACAATTTCTGAATTGCTGGTGACGAGGTTGCTCAAACAGTACAGCATATGATGGTACTTCAGGACGGCCAACCGCACCAGCAAGGTGCATCTGTACCTTAAAACTCGTGCTGGATGAAACCGTCCACATAAATTAGGATGGGGGTGGAGGAAGGCTTCGAGCGGGTTCTTGCAGTGCTGGGGTGGTCGGCGGCCCGATCGACCTGCTGCCGCGTGGCCGATCAATTGGAGAGATGTACGAAGTACAAAGAAGTCCGACCGGGCCCGAGCAACGAAGCAGACTGCGAAGACTTCGTACGGTTGTGCTCCAACAGAAGTTGTTGCCCGGTGGGCTGCCTTAGGAATATAGGGTTTTGCTGTTGCAAGAGGAAGCGGAGGCGGCACCACCGACGTTGCGGATGTTGTTCTCCTAATAATAACCACGGCGAAATCTCGACCTGGGGACTCAGGAAGCAGTGAAGCGAAAGCCTCGAGCCCATCATACGACGGCGCAATTGCCTGTAGGACGCTGTGGAAGGGCAAACAACACAGCGGGCGGGAGGCCAACAGATTTCTCATCAAACCTGGTTCCACCGGACCACAAAGGCCCTCATCGCCGGTTACACCAGGAGGCTTGTGCAACGACTTGACAGACGAGGTCTCGTTTCACCCATGACGTGGAAACGGCGTCAGTGGCGGGATGGAAATTGAAGAGCGAGTATGAAATGTTGACACCGAGGGAGGGCAACGGCGTGTCGAGAGGCTGGGCTGTGGTGGATTGCTGTCTCCGGGCTGCCCCCAACGGCTCCTGTCCTCCTTGACAGCCGGAAGGCCTGACGGCTCTGCCAAGCCCGCTTGGTTTGCGGACTGCTCAAGACCGGGAACTTCAGTGGGCGGACAAATGAGGCCAATGCATGCAGAAAAAGCAATGGTTTGCGAGCATGTCTCACCCAAGAAGGGCCGGTACAAGCTCGTCCGGTGGGTGCAATTTCGCCGGTGACAATCTCTCTTCTTGCGAACTGGACAGTACAGACGGCTTCATCTCCCAGTCGGTGACGGATCCCAGCCAGTCGCCATCTTTTTTCGCACAGAAAGAGTTGCGCAGTAACGAAGAATGGTGGCCTGGGGTAATACCCTGGGCAGATCCGAGGTCGTGGTTGGCAGAGTGGAGTTGCAAGGTCGAAAATCGGAGATCGGTTATCGGGGAAATGACGCATGGACGGTCCTTGCGGGCGGGGGATTTTCGCATGACATCAGAAGCTGCAGGCAAGGAAACATCCTTGGTGGTAGGGGGAGTTGAGTTGAGGCCGGGGCAACGACCGCAAACAGGGATCCCGACAACAAAGCCAAGCCAAGCCAAGCCAAGCCACGGCTCTCCCCGCACGCCTGGCGTTTTGAGCTGAGAATTCCACTGCAAATGTGACGGGACTAGCTGCAACATTAGGCGAAGGATCTTGGTGAGCTGTCGCCGATGCATGTGTGCCTGATCTTCCCGCCGTTGCCTTGGTATTTATCCAGCTCTAATCCGTAGCCTCTCCCTCTTCCACGACAGCACCCGAGCACAGCTGTTCCAGGGTTGTACGAAGCAAGGGGGCCCCTGTCCGGTATCCCAAAAGCCTGTCGATTGGCCAATGGGGATCCGCCAACCCCGGCCTCATAATGCGGGCAGGGCAGCCGCCCTGGAAGTGGGCATGGACTTTGGACTTCACCAGCCCATCTTTCCTGTTTCCGTGAGCTTGCACTAAGAAAGAGCTTGCAGTAGTGCGCAATTCGACAGGTTTAGGTCCAGATCTGGCCAGCGGAAATCTCGCGATTCCGCTCTCCTTCGATCGGGAGGAGACCGGTCCGTTGCCTGGTCACTGCTTGATTAGCAGCTTGGCGAGCGTCTCCGTCACCATGACATGCTCCCATCGTGGCCATGTGTTGCCCGACCTTGGTCAAACGAATCAGACCAAACGATGCCTGGACGCGAGGGTTTACGTATCACGGCACTGGACCGGCTCTCGAAACACGGGACGCAGGCCAGGAAGTCATGTTCTGGCACGGCACAAATGAAAGAGGACAGCAGCGCCCGTCAAAGTCGGCCATTACCTGTTTCCGTCCCAGCAAGAAGCCTTCTGTCAAGATGTCCAATTGCTTTCCAGAGCACTGCATATTGACTCTGCAGTCGCTCGCCTGCCCAACCACCTCGCCCTTGGAACGTGGAAAGAATTGGGGCCTTGTGCGGCTGCAGGTCTGTCCACTCTCTGATGTGGCAGACCGAGAAGACGAAGAGCTTCTTGCCACAGAACCTGCATAGTGATCCCCAGCCAAGCTGTGTGTACGTCCCGAGCTGCCTTCGCCTCAATTCGCATCGACCAGCTTCTGCAGACTGCCGCCTTCGTCACAAACAGACCAGAGGCAGCACCTGAGCAAACGAGGGTAGGGTAGGAGGAAATATGTCCACACGGAGTGGACGTAAGGGGAGCACGCAAACGGAGGTACTGGTACTCGCTGGCTAGACTAAGCGGTCACGGCTCAAACCGAAGTTGGCCCATGGGGAACTGCAATTTCCAGATTCGTGTGCGGGTCATCTGAAAGACCCAGCTACGTGGTTGGTCCTTTCCGTTTCCATCTGGAAAGGGACAAAGACAGCCACACAAATCCGCGTCAGACGAGGTTGAGGCTCCACTCGTGCCTTCCCATTCTATCAACCAGACCGCTACCCTAGTTCGTGGTTCGTCCCGTCTGCTGGCCAGCCGTGATTCCACCAGTGCCGGTCCTGTTTCCTGTCGTACATGCTCTCACAATATAAGTGCCTGTGCCTTCCTCCTACCACCGCAGTCCTGACCTTCTTTCCTGCTTCCTCACCTTTCCAACAAAACCACCCACGTTGGCAGCCTCCGAGAAAAGTGAACGCTCTCCATCACCACGCAAACAATTCTACCTTCAACCACACCTACCAAGTACCTCGATAACCCCAAACATTCTCAGTTTTCTTGTCACCAAGCTGGACCTTTGAGGATCCGGAACTTTGGCGTTTGGACCGTTACCCCCATACCCCATTCACCACTATCCTAGAACTTGCCATAATGAAGTTCTCCGTCATCCTCGCCGCCGTTGCTGGCGCCGTCACTATCGTTGCTCAGGCCACGCCGCCGACCCCTCAGTGCGTTGTGAGTGACTTGCGCAGCTCCCCCCATAACACTAGCAAACGCACCCTGAGGAGAGTTACTGACAGATACACATAGGTCGACTGTATCACCAATATAACGCAACTGATTTCGAATGGGACCTATTCTCCTAAGTGCACGGATGCGGCCTGCGCCTGCAAGGATCCTGAGTTCAGCCATGCTGTCAGCTCCTGCTCGTGGGAGCATTGCAACGGCCTCGGCCAACCAGGCTCGGCTCCGCAGGGTTATGCCTGGGGCGAGAAGTTGTGCTCAGACAGTGGGGCTCCGATCACCATCGTTCCTCCTGTAAGGCCTGCCCACCTTCTTATACCTCGAGCGAAAGACTAATTCTCAAATTCAGGCTGGCGCCGGATCTGGCGGTGCGTCTGGTACTGTCTCTGGAGCTCCCGGCGCTTCATCCACGGGCGGTCAGACCACGGGTGGTGGTGGCGCGCATACTGCCATCACAACCAGCTCATTTACCAGCACGGTCACCTCGGGTGGTGTCGTGTCGACTGTTGAGGGCGTGACAACCATATCCGGTATCAACGGTACTCCTGTCGCTGACAGCTCGACGGTGATCACGACGCCTGTGGTATCGACGGTCGTATCTGGCAGCTCGACTTTCACGACTACCGTTGGCTCCAGCACGCTGACAACAGCGGTCTCGGGATCTCCCTCCTCCTCCGATGGTTCCGGCAACGGAAGTGGCTCCAGCAGCTCGAGCAGCTCGAGCAGCGGCCTGGGTGCCCAAGCGACTGCCGCCCCGATCGCAGGCCTACTTGCCGCTGCTGGTCTCGTCGCTGCCTTTCTATAATTGACGATATCTCATGGTGGTTGGTGGGAATTTCCGGCAATTTGGCTTGGGATCAATGGTTAATGATTGGGACACGACGATACGGCTACGGGAATCTTAATTCTGCTCTCGAGTAGTGCATGGTGGCAAATGGAAGCCCTGGATTTTGATGCATTTCTCTTCGTTTCTGATATCATGCCGATTTGTCTCGGCGTACGGATGCGGGACATTGGTTCTTATACATATGTAAAAGTTTGGGGGTTTTATTCCACGGATATGAGATACCCATGATGGGCTAGCCTTGTGGTGGATGGACATGCTGGTGCTTAATTACAAGGAATCGTGGTTAATAGGGACGTAGGCATCGACGATAGTCATCTCCGTGGCGCAAGAAATATTGAACGATTTCTATAAGGAGAGTTCCTTGCAAGCTGTCTGCCTGTTCTGGTGCCATCACCTCCCTACCCGTGCTGATTCGACCCAGCGTCTCTTTGTAGTATTATAATATCGCCTAGGGGGCTATCTTATCTCGGTTGGCGGGTGGGCTGGGCTCTTGGAAGAAAAGTTGCGGGCTGGAGAGGCTTGAAAGACAAAAGAGACGGATGGGCATAGGGGACGATGGTGACATGCAGTCGCAAAGCCCATCGAGCAGTGGACATATATATCCCTTCGAGTTATTTACGACCGTCTGGCTTGAATTCACCGTCCCTAGAAACGCGGAGAGGAACGAGTACATCCAACGCCAGATATGGAATTAGCGAGAGGAGTTATACACGTCACCTTAGAATTGTTTCTGTTGCGGTAGTATGAGAAAGGGGACAACCAGGCACCTGTATGGTAATGGCCTGCGTGATTCCTGCCGAGTAGAAAGGCAATGTTGTGATATCGTTGATTATGGGAGTTGTGGTGTTGAACTCGACTATGTATATACATATATGTAAGGTGGGTTGGTTGTTTGCCTACCCTGGGTATGACTGCTTGCGAACGAGGACGCAGAGCTAGGTACGCGGTGTAGTTTTTCCAACTGTTTGGCTTTGACGATATTGGCGTAATTTGTGAATATGTAGCTTGGAGGCTGGCGGGAGGATGTAATGGCTTGAGGTTATTCGCACAATTGTGGGCAGGATGGAGCTGGGATACAAACCGCGGTTAACACTGGGATGCCCACAGCTCGTGGCCTTGAACTGCTGCTTTATGGGGTGTCGATGGCCCTCACGGTGATGAGAGAGCAAGGTAGTTTCAAGGGGCGGCTGCCCGGGGCTGCGATGTGTTACTGGCGTGTTGGTTGCCGGTCCCGGGCTGGCGGGCCAAACAACTTTGTGAACGGTGGAGAAACTCGGGGGCCGCTAGCTAATTCACACGGGACCGTTCTGCGGGGTATGTAGATACCCAGACGGTTTTTGGTAACGGATGAACATTGCGCACAGTCTATCTCTCCGGACTCTACATCAGAGCACTGGGCAGAGGAAGTTGGGAGGATCCTCACAGGAATAGCCTCACCGACGGAGCAGAAGGGAGTGTCAGCACCATCTCTCGCCTACCCACACTATAGACAAAAGATGAACGACATGCTCTCAACATCGAGCATAACGGGTACAGCAGAGGAGAGTCTCGGACCTACAGCCGACCCGATAGAGAAGGCCAGACAGACATGCGTACGGCGCAAACATGCTCAGCGAATGCGAAGGAGGCTGGGCGGCAGCAACACGAGTCCCGGATATCTGCGGCATGTGAAGACCCCCAAGGCCGACTACTCACAATATCGATACTGTGTGCAAACAACCCTGACGGGTAGGAAGCAGGGCCCCTACCTTGAGTCATCACCTTCACAGGCAGCTAGCCTCCATGATGTCCTAGGGCACACCCGATGCACACCAGCGGGGGTGATGATGTCCCATCACGGCGGAGCATCATCGAGCGGCGGCCAACTCCGATGCCTAAACAAGAAGTGATCCATCGCGTCGGGTTGTTGGCTTACTGCCTCTCCGCCAATATAAGCAACCCCCGGCGAGGTAAGCATGAGCGCGCCGAGTTTGGAGGGTGGAGGGGTGCGCTCTCACAACGACTACACATTGCCCAAACACCCGGCAGCAAGCACAGATCAGATAGATATTACTATCGTCCAGCAGGGCGATGTGCCCAGCGCAACTGTGAACGAACAAAGTACAGCAGCATCTGCCAACATGTGGCTTGTGGCGGAGCGCCAACGTCCTGTCAGCAACACAATCTATTCCCTTGGGGCCTGGGTGAACGCGGTGGTAAGACAAAAAGGAACAAGAAAACACACATATCACTTCTCACCCTCCCAAACGACCGACCGTTGCCTCGTCCCCCCCATCTCGGGTATCCGCATGTGTGATGTGAGTGATATGGAATGCGAAAGGAACGGGTGGTCGGTGCCGCCTTCAACGGTTTTTTTCCCACCCCATCGATCGTCCCATCAACCCCCCTTATCACAAAAGAGTCCGAGTCCGTCGGAGGCAAAAAAGAACCATGGCTGATAAGACCACCACCACCACCACCACTAACCTGGTCACATGTCGAGGCAGGTGAGCAAGTATGGTTCCTTCGCAACCCAAGACAAACAAACAATACGACCTCAGCTCGCCAAGCTACTCCAACAAACCCCAAATCCAAAATTAAATGCTGAGCCAAAAAAGTTGGATAACGAAGCGGCCGGCTTCGGCTGGAGGGTGTGAAGTCGCTATCCAAAGTAATCCGCTGGAACCCTCCCTCCGCAGCATCGCATCAACGCAAAGATAAGGTAGACGAGATAGACAGGCAGGCCCGCAGTTTCGCTCAAACCAAAACGAAGAAGAGTGGAAGACAGTCGCAGCGAAGGCGACAAGCCGTGGCCGTCCGTGTTCGCGTAACCACGGTGGGGCCCGTTTGCTTGCACATCATCGCGTGCGGCAGGAAAGTGATAGAAGCCGCTGGCTCCCAGTCGTTGTCGTCGTCCCATCATGCCAGGGGAGGAGCCCAAGGGGAGTCCCAATCTCAGGGACCTCACGCCTATTGGTTCCCATTGCACATGGAAAACTTCCCTCGCCATGCAAGGCCAGGGTGCGACTAACACCCGGTATCAAAGGGGGAGGCCCAAAATGGGTAAATTTGACAGAACAATTCCCAGTCCGTCCTCGCCCGCTGGCTTTGTACGTCCGGTCGCCACGGCGCTGGGGCTATCTCCGTGGAGCCCTGGCTGCGGGGCGAAGCCCCCTCGCCCCCTGTGGGAAGTGATGACGTGCAGAAGCATTCATCACGTCTTTTTCTCTCCCGCCTTTCTTCGCAATCACCCCACCACCTAAATCACCGAAGTATCATCGCCCGGCTTTCGATCCTCGCACACTGTGCTATTGTCGACACACACCCATCACTCAACCCTCCTGCCTTGTGGAGAGGATCCGCTGTCGACCGGCCGGAAAATAGACTTAAAGTATAGCACCAGCCACCCACAGGCGAAAGATATGATATCGCCATCTTGATAACAGATGCACGATGCCGGAGGAGGTGGTTCTTAATAATCCCTCTTCGAACAGCGTCCCGCTCTCGCTTTGCGGGAAAGAAATAAGAAAAGGATAAGAACACCCAAGACGACTGCGCAAAATGACTATCAAGGGGTTGCATCACAGCCACTTGGAATGCAAGGCTCCCGAATATTACCACCACCATACCATAGTAGTACCGCACCACACCACACCACACCACACCACACCACACCAGCCCCGCTGTGGCAGCTCTTTCGCTCGCGGCGACAGGCAAGAAAGAGAGACATTCTGGGCACACTTGAGCCAATCAACCGACCCATCCCGCCAGAATCGCACGGTGTCGATGACATCGACATATCAAAGGGCTGATACTAAGGTGAGCAGCCACCACCAACCACAACCCAAGGCCTCACCGTCGACCCCCTCACCTACTAAATCGGCGTAATTCCACGCTCGCGGGCCTCGTGACACCCCGAAGCCGCCAGCGTCCAGCGTCCAGCATGCCTCGTAAACTTACGGACTTGTCATTACAGAATTAGCGCGCTCCGACCTAGACTGATAGCTCGGATTCGGGTTTGCCATCTGTTAATAATGGGGAGTTAAGACTGAGACGGCGTTGCATCTCCCTTTCTCCTGCCCCTTTTCTGGACGTAGCCCCGTCTGTTGGTGCTCCAAAGAGGTGGTTTACCCTCCTTGACGGCTGGGGAAGCGTGGAAGTGTGCCCTCCAACTCTCACTAGCACGGTCAAGAAGTCTGGGGTATGCAGATCCCGGCGCACGCCGGAAGCCTCCAGCCAGAACTTCAGGGCCCGCGATAGGCCGATCCGCCCAGATGGTAAGGAAAAGTTGGCGCCATGAAATTGACCAGCAGGGGTGTGCAAATCGACCAGACCAGAAGTCGCAGAGAGGGGGCCGTGGCACCGACCATTGTCCGTTGGAACTTGGGTCACTGACTGCCAGACAGGATGACAGGCAAGGGATGGATAGGAGGGTGAGACGAGGCGGCGGCTGAGCGGTTCTCTATCCTCGGGCTTTGAAGGCAAAACACGGCTCAAGATTAAAAAAACGAAAGGGAAGGGCCTCTTCTGTGCGACGATAGAAAGGACCCCTACCGGCGCGCCGCATCAACGCGTCCCCGGGGGCCGGATCGGCCGAGAATAGTGTAGGCTCGGGGTGCCTTGTAACATGGAGCCGATCACTTGCTCCATTATGGGTTCGCTCAGCAGCAGATGCGTGCTGCAGCGAGCAGCGAGCGCAGCATCCCGCCCGAATGTGGTGATGAAATTCTGCGTCGTGCACAATATGTATTCCGTACACACGGCAACCTGGAGTACGAAGCACAATGCATCCGAGCTCGTCGGGAGGGGACGAGGAGGAGGAAGCGCGAGACTGCGGGGGAGCGAGAAGTGGCGGCGCTGAGGGGCGCTCATTGGGTGCGCCAACCCTCGATCAATGACCTGTCACTTTTCTTTTCTCTCCTGCGCTCTGAAAACGCCGTTTCGTGACAGGGCTGGGGCGCTGCTGATTGGGCAGAGGCTCGGCAGGGTTCGGATTCGACGATGATACCAAGAGCATGAGGGGGATTCCGCCCAAGTCCCCGCTCGAGGGGTAGTCTTGCGTGTGTTTAGAGAATAGCAGCGGTGAGGCGCTGCGTCAGGATTACCTCCAGGTATTGGCACCTTCGATATTGAGCTTCCTCCACAAAGCTGCATCGCAAGAGTCCCCCGGAGCCCATGGTTAACCTCCAAGACCAAGCGAGCGCCCAGGATCAATAGTTAGTCAGGACATGCCGCATTGCGTGTCGCGGTCCGGTGATATTCCAGGTGAGGGTTGCACGGCTGCCCTTGGCAGCCTCCCAGCTTGTATTGCCTCCTGTGCACCGCTCAGTGATATCTCATCTACTCCGCAGCCTCTTGTGTACTCTGGGCTGCAATGTACCTACGCGGCCAGCCACACATCTCGAAATATGATAGGCCTGGGACGTGGTTTGGAGAGCCAAGCATTACCACGACTGAAGGGCTAGATGTGGAGGTAGCGTAGCCTTTGCAGCGTTGCAGGGAACCCTTTGGGATGGGTGTCCAGGTGTCCATGGTTCAATATCAACGGTGTTCAGACGGCCACACTTTGTGCCTCGTCATGCTTTGTCCCCGCCGCTGATAGGTGAGACTTATTTTGCATCCAAGGCTGGGCTTGCTCTGAATGGTACGATGTAGGATAACCTTTCTTGTCGGTATGTTGCATGGCGGGATAGCGGCTTGCCTGGTATCCCAGCAAGGAGATGCACCCAAATTGTACATCAATTGCCGACAGTTAGGCAGAGTGGCCTAGTAGATTCTACGGCGCTTTGGCGACGCAGACTCGATGGAACGAGAACAACAGTCGAGGTGAGTGACGGTTCGAGGGCCAAGGCTTGGCAATCGAAGCACCAGTGGAAGCATGTAGCTTTCGAGAAGATGCATTTGGCGGGAGAGTTTTGGGCACCAACAACAAGAGCTGGTGAACATGCACCGCAGAACACCCGAACGTTCTGGACCTTTGGTGTACCATACGTCGCATACCACGCTGGCGCCGTCTCTGTTACCTTCATGCCCCGTCTATTGGCTTCCTGAAAACCGCCGGCGTGTGCGGCTATCAGTAGCGCGGGGCATCCGGGCATCCATACAAACAGAGCAGCGTGTATAGTTAGGTATGGGAAAGAGCTGTGCATGTGCAGATGTGTTTTGTGTTTCGGCTTGGCGGTTCTCCTGCGACTAGTCTCCAGTCGTCACAGTCAATGGGACTGGGTAGGCAATATCGGCAGGTGTGTTGTATTGCATTCGGGTTAAATTGTACTGACTGTTAGCTGAGCCGAAAGGACCTCGCTGCTTTTGAGTCTGTTTTGGGAAAGCCGAGATGCCGCAGCATGCTTCCCAATTGCTGCATCGACGAACCCGACACGGCCAATTCCCAGGTACCTGCAATCCCTCCGGAGTGCGGTCGGTCGGCGATCTGGCAAAAAAAAAAAAAACAAGAAGCCGGGGGCCCACTGCCCACTCGTTCCGTCTGCTGGCCTAACAAGATCTGGAAGTCCTGAGGAGTCGATTTCTTGACGGGCTCAGATGCAGGCGTCATCGCTCTGATGGCTACCCCTTTACACCATAAGTGGCGGGGTGGGCTACTGTTACAGCGAGCCATCGCGTCCCGGGTTGTCGCATTGTCGCGAGCTGGCATTGCCCTTTCAGACGCTCTCTCAGGCTCTCTCGCTTGAGCTGTCCCGGTATTGCCACCTCGAGGGAAGTCCCGTCCGCCGGCGGGAGACGCGACCATGGGGGGAGGCAACGCCGTGCATCCACTAGCCTGCCTCTAGCGCTGGTGTGCATCTCGTTCGAGCAGCAGCAGATCGTGGAGTTGTCACCTGAGCAGGCCTACCTCCTGCCTCACCGGTGACGTCCGATCGTTGTAAACGGTTCAACGCTTGCAGGAGGACAGGGCATGCGGGATGGCGGCGTTGTGATGTGGTTTGGGTTCAAGATTTGCTTTTTAGTCTTCTCCGCACCAGACAAGCCCGCCCTCTCGTCCGTGCCCATGCTGCCCATGCGTCCGCCCACTCACAGATGCCCCAGAATCTTGAGCTGACCATGGTGCCGTGCAAGCACTGGCAGCAGGGGGTTGGATGCCGGGGCTCAGCCGGGTAACCCCTCTGACCCTGACGAGGGGTTAACTAACGACATGGTGTTTACAGTTTCGCCCTGTGCTTTTTCCGTTGGAGTGGCTTTTCGGATTCCATCGGCAGAGTGTTGGTGGTCTGGCCCTCGTAACCAACCGGGTCGCTGGCTGGCAACTTCTGCCCCTGTAAGGAAGACGAGATGGGATGGAAGTCTGCGAGAAGGCGCTGCAAGTACCAAGTACCTTGAATGTCTGTGTTGAGGAGATGGATGAGAATGGATGGAGGGGGGGTTAGTGTAGATCTGAATGCCGCGCGATCTGGAGTTCGCCGCAAGGCCACACGGACACTCGGCCTTCTGCCCGGCGGGGCAGGACCATGAGTTTCCGTCGCGGGCACAGCCGTCTGGCACTCTAATGCAGCAGCTGGGAAAAAAAGGACACGGGAGCTCTGCCCAACAATCCTCGCTCCATCGCCTCCACTCGAGCCAAAAGACGTCGTTTGTTCTTTTCCTCTCAGAACACGCACGACAGGGACATGCAGATGGTTGCAGGAGCTGCAGGTAAGCCTAGCCAATGGTCATCCGTACGTGTTTGCAGCGATAAGCTTGGCCCACTCTTAACCCTGCTGCAGGCCCGTCAATCTTTTTGCCAGACCCCACTACGGCCTTGGCGATTTTGGGCTGCTACGTCAAGCCGCTTGTTGGCCTGTGCGCATTGCGTCTCTGCGCTTCCTAGCGTTCTGGTCGTGGCGAGCCTTGACGAGAGCCATGCCGTGGTCAACGGGATGCCGACTCGCGATATGCAGTAACCACCACCGCTCATGGGAAGGGGGAGCCTTTTGCGGTTCACACCTCTTGTGCTGGCCGGCTGGCTGGCTGGCTGCATGCGCATACTGTTGAGAAGAAGATACAAAGCTGGTGCCGTAGCCCCTGCCCCTATTCTTGAGATATCTTGCCATCTGCCATCTGAGATCCTCCCCTCCGACTCCATCCACATTCCGTCTTCCGGGGTCGCTCCGTGTTTCGCTGCGCAACAATTGCGATCTCTGACCATTGTTGCACCCCAAATGTTGGTCCGGGCGCCGCCCGCCTTTCCCTTTGAAGCACTGACCATTGCGTGCCGCTAGGTTGGGTGAGGGGTGCCCAGCCGAACGCAATCGAGGTCGGTCGACATCAGTTGCCCAGCTTGTTCATGGGCTTTGGAGACGAGCGTTGCCGGGAGAGTTCTGCACGGCTCGCTCGCTCGCTATCCTGCAAACAGCAGCACGCAGCAGCTTGTTGAGGGCTGAGACTTCCGGAGAGGCGGCAACAGCTGAGAGAGGCTCGAGGGGGAGGGGTGCACAGTTCGTCACAGTGCTGCGCACGGCCTGCGACTTCTTGGCCTGTCCTTAAGGCGCCGTCATTGATTGGCACTTCCGCTGGCGTCCTTTGTACCGCCGACGCCGCAGCGAGACAGGCCACAAGCAGCATCAGCCACTGAAAGACCGCCAGCCAAAACCTTTTCCGGTCGCTTTTCGCCGCTCCACCTCCTCCACTCCTCCACCGTTTCCTCTCCGGCCCTCTCATCCTCGCCATTCTGGTTGTGCTGTTATGTCGGATTGAACATTTGTTGTCTTTTTTGGTCCTGGCTTCTGTTCGCTCCTTTTTACTCGGCACGATGGCTGTCTAATTGCAAACTCAATTACATTTTTTTGCCCGCTGGGGACCCGCCCGCTCGATTCGCAATCGCGGACGTCGCCGTTCAGCATGAAGGTTCGGCCCAGCGACTCCCGACTCTAAACATGGAGCCTCAACCGCCCCAGCCGCCTCAACAGCAGGCGCCGCTGTCAAATTCTCGCCCAGCGCATCCCCATCTTCACAACATTCTTCCGCCCTCGCAAATTCCGCACCGCACCGCCAATAGCACTCCTGTGTCATCGCCGGGCCTCTTCAGCCCGTCCCTCCCCCGCCCGGCCATGACCTTCCCGACCCATTCGCAATCCGAGAGCACCACGCCCGCCGCGCTGGTCAGCCCGTATCTGCACCCACTCCAGAGCCACAAGGTTCGAGAGTAAGTGTATTTCGTTCTTGTTTCTCGCCTTCCTCTCTGTGAGCGCTGATGGCCGTGCCGCTGGCGCCTCGGCCCTTGCGTCGGCTATCGTGACAACTGTGGGGCACCGTGGAGTGCATCTCCAGTCCGCGTTACTGATCCCTTGGCCTCCTAGAACGCACAAAGCGAATGTCGAAACCAATTACGCAACCGGACGGAAACTCATCAACCACTATGAGATTATTGAGGAGCTCGGCCGGGGTGTCCACGGCAAGGTCAAGCTGGCCCGAAATCTCGAGACGGGAGAAAATGTGGCCATCAAGATCATCCCAAGATTCTCCAAGAAGCGGAGGCTCGGCAAGGTTACAGCCATGTCTACTCAGGACAAGAGCAAGCGCGAGATCGCAATTCTAAAGAAGATCCGTCACCCCAACGTCGTCGCTCTACTGGAGATCATCGACGACCCAGAGCTCAAGAAAATCTACATGGTTTTGGAGTATGCCGAGGCGGGCGAGATTACATGGCGCAAGAAGGGCCTCCCTCACATTTGTGCGTACGAGCGCCGACGCCAAGAGAGGGAGATGCGCGGCGAGAAGCCCACACCCGAGGAAGAGCACTACGATCTCATCTTAGAGCGTCGGCAGGTTCAAAAGGATGCGAAGCGGGAAAAGACAACCCAGATTGAGGGCGCTGCAAGCGCTGCAGCACATAACTACTGGAGCCTTGAGCATGGCGTCGACGACGACAACGAATCCCTCGGCCGCTCGTATGGCAGGGACGACTCGGACGCCTTCGGCAGATCAGTCCGTTCACAACCCGGGTCGCTTTCGGGATCCAAGGCTACATCACGCGCGCCCTCTCGTACCCACTCTGCTAAATCAGTCTCCAGAGCCGGGACCCCGCACCCCCCTCTTGACTCGGAGCTGGCATCGTTTTCGTATGACGATGACATGGAGACACCCGTACCTCTTCGGTCCAACCCCGTATCCGCTACCGCCTTGGAGGGGACGATGTACGGCCCCTACGTGGAGGACCCGACCGGCCGTGGTCGATCCCCAAGCATGGCAGATTCCATCGCCTCCCACATGTCCTCTATCGACTACAACAGGATTCATGACCCATACGCTGACGATTTCTCTTACGTGCCCTGCTTTACCATGGAACATGCGAGGCACACTTTCCGCGACACTGTACTTGGTCTGGAGTACCTTCATTATGAGGGCGTTGTTCACCGTGACATCAAACCGCCAAACCTGCTTCAAACTAAGGACTACCGCGTCAAGATATCCGACTTTGGTGTATCCTACTTTGGACGGCCCATTCGCGACGGCGACGAGACTATCTCGGAATCCGAGGCTCAGGACTTTGATAACGATCTTGAGCTTGCCAAAACCGTGGGCACACCAGCCTTCTTCGCTCCCGAGCTGTGTTATACCGACTCGTACGATGATGACCAGCCCGGCGTCCAGCCCAAAATTACGGAGCAAATCGATGTATGGTCGTTGGGTATTACCCTCTTCTGTGTGGTATTTGCCCGGATCCCTTTCATTGGCGAGGATGAGTGGCATATGTTTCGGAAGATTGCCACCGAGGAAGTCTACATTCCCCGGAGACGACTTCGCCCTGTCGACCCTGCAACTAAGCCCAACGAAAAGTCGCTGTATACACGAGTAAATAGGCCGCCATACCGAGATGACGATGAGCTAGCATATGAGGACGTCGATAAGGATCTCATCGACCTATTGATGAAAATGCTCGTCAAAAATCCGGAGAAGCGAATTCGTTTGCGGGATGTCAAACGCCACCCCTTTGTAACCAAGGGTATTACCAACGTCATTTCATGGCTTGACGACACGGATCCATCACGGCGCACGTCTGGTAGGAAGATTCAGGTCGATGATCGGGAGGTCGCACGAGCCGTCGTCCCTCTCACATTTCTTGAGCGCGCCCGCTCGGCGGTTAAGAAGGCAGTTGGAAAAGTTATGCACCCTCGAGGGGAGCGGGCAGAGAGTGTCAGTGTCTCGTCGCGTAGGCGTGCCACCAGCAGTGCCGCTAGCTCCGGTGGTGATAGCCCGCTTGTGGGCGGCGTGTCGACACCCAACCTGCGGGATGCCCGGAGGAAGAGTATTCGCCCAGATGACTACTTTTCTACTCTATCACAGGCGTCGAGTGAGCATCCCTTGACGCAGAGTGTTGTCGCAAGCCCTCGTCAATCCCCATCCGACGAGCTTCCCACTTCCGCTTCCCAGAAACAGCTGTCAACATCGGTCGGTGGGCACTCATCCCGCCAACTGCTCGAACTGGTTTCCAGCCTTGGCGCGCGGGACGAGTCGTGGGATAGAAAACACTTTGGCTCCACACAGAGAACGTTCCCTCGCCATGGACACCACCGCTCGGTCACGAACGCGTTTTTAAGCTTGACTGCCAATCCTGGTGAGTCTCGAACAATGCCGGCCACACCTCTATTTGATGGTCAATACGAAGACCCAAGCAGCGCACTGCGAAAAGCTCGTGATATGAGGCCGCCCTCAGAAGATTCAAATCGAGCAAGATCCGTGGACCGTGGACTTTTCGCGAGTGCCGACAAGCGCGCCGAGCCAAAAGTATCGCTCAGCACTGCTATCGCCCCGGGCAATGTCCATTTCACTCAGCGACCCCGTGTCTTTCCAACCCTTGACGTCAACAAGGCCTGTGAACATGCGGTGGCCCCTTCCCCGGCTATTGGTTTCCTGACAGGTTACCAGAACGGGCACCCTCAATCCGACCCAAATATCTACGAGAAGCAGCGCACCTCGCTGGAATCGGATGAAAGGCCATCCACGGCACGCCGCATTGTGGCGAGCTCTGATGCCAAGCAGCAGCCGATTGCGCATAAACCGTCACCACTCAAGTCACTGGCTCCAGTACAGACTCAGATAAGCACACTCAAGGGTGACGGAGACAGCGGAAAGAGGGCTGTTGGCTCTGGGCAAGAGGTCGAGCCGGCTCTTGTCCCTTGTCCCCCTTCGCCGGACGAAGATGGATTCGAGCAACGGCCCCTTCCCCCGTCCCGAGAAGAAACGATTGTGACGGCGATGTCCTCGAGCTCAACCTCTATGGGTGCGCTCGCAGCAACACCGCTGACCAGTCCGAGTGAGACGGCAAGCCCAATATATATGGTGAAACCAATTTCAACGAAGGATATTACGGAACAGATCCTCGCCTTCCAGTCCGATCCGTCGCTGCCGGCACTCCTCAGCAGCACCAGCTCGGTATCTGCAGATCTCGAGGGAGAGTTTCTTGGCAATCCTGGGGTAGTTGGCCGATCTTCGGTGATCGATACAACCGACTCTCTTACACCCCCAGCCTTCACAAAGGAGCCGGTTTCTGGGTTTCCTCTAGATTCACAAGAGGATGTCCTCCACGGCGCAGTTCCTGTGAAGCTTGATGACAACCTTGTCGGACCTATTCTGTCTACGCCAGCCAGCTCCGTGGCCTCACAAGAAGAGTGCGACGATGGTGACGGCGAGGATAGCGACAGCGATGAGGGCCTCACCATGGCTAAGCGGAAGAAACCCGTTGCGGCCTCAGAATCGACTTCGATGGGGAGACCGGTGAGCGGATCAAGACGAAGAGATACAAATGCAAGTATTGGCAGCACAGAGACTGCCAAGAAGCTCATCGTCGACAGTGAATGAGCTGGCTTCCGGTTTTTGCGTCACACTTCAATACCTGTTGGCCCTACTTTTGCGGCATTCGAAAGTTTGCATTGGCCGGCTGTGTTCTTTTTCCTGGCTTCGATTTTTGGTGTCCTCTTCGGTTGCCACTCACGTGGCGTGAGGCGCCTTAGACTTGCTTTGGGGGCAAATTCGAGCATACCACCGGGGTTTGGGAGTCAATTCTGCGGTGTGGATTTCTTTTGATTATCGTTGCGAAGAGGTTTTGTCCTCAGCTTTCCATTTGCCGGCTTGGACAAAGACACGAGTAGCGAAGCGACGAAGAGGGAACGAAGAATGAGGAATACGAAGGATATGAAGGGATACCATGGAATCCGGGTGGGCCAACGCGTGTACAGTTCTGCGCTGGGCCGGTCCAAGCTTGGCTTGTACAAACTACGAGAGAGGCAGATGACGGAGACGAGAGACACTAGGCGGCACAAAGATTGACGCGGCAGGCTAGTAATAACAGCCTCTTCGAATCATCTAGCTTTCCCTACCAAAGGAGGAAAAAAAATAACACGAACATGCGCATGGTTCATTATGGTTCATTGTGCAAGGCATGGGACGGGATTGGAGTTCCTTGGTAGGAATCATTGATCATTGGACAGGGCGTTCTTCTCAAGTTGGCATTTTGCTCCTTGTTTGTGAGACGCAGGGGGAAGGACGGGTCTCTGCTAATTGGGTTTCTATTCTATCACCGCTCCCCAGTTCATGTCATTCATTTCCCTTTGTTTTCCGCTGAGTCTTCCTCATCAGAAACCCGCAAGCGAATAGAGGGGGCCAGGCAAGGTCTATGTCATGTTGGTTTGGCATTGCATACGAGAGGGACGTGGGGTATGAATTACTTTGACAGACTGGCTTTGCCTGAAACAAGGTCAGCACGCTCACCGGTGTGTATTATGGATTGATGAAGGATAGTATGTGTCGATAGCCGAATCGGAATAATTATCGTCTGGTGGTGGATTCGATTGCTCCCTTGCTCTTCTTGACCAGTAGTTTTCTTGGTGAGACCTTTGTATGCATTGGTTGTTGTCGAGGACGAACGTGGCACGCCTCGTGACCTGAGTGAGATCTGAGACCGGGGCCCAAGGTATATCCGACATGGCCGCTCATTCGGAGGCGGTGAGACCCGACCAGGGGAAGAACAATGCTGCGCCGAGCTGAACGAACGAGAGGACCTTACACCTTTTGCTTATGAGCAAACATGCGCTTAACGGGTTAAAACGGCGATGGTGGGGGCAGCAGCAGCCTTTTTGGCTAAAAACTGCAGGGGGGTGGGGCCAGGCCAGGTTGCTGGCTTGACCCTGGTCCGCGAGAGCATAGCGGTCGCAGTATGACGAGCTCAACAACACTGCCAGCGCGATGTCTAAAAGCGGCAGCAATGACCAGCGCAAGAAGCAGAGGACGATAGTCTTCTTGCATCCTGATCTGGGAATCGGCGGGGCCGAGAGGTTGGTGGTGGACGCCGCAGTCGGGCTGCAGAAACGAGGGCATCGAGTTGTTATCTACACAAGCCACTGCGACCCGAGCCACTGCTTTGATGAAGCGCGAGACGGTGAGTCGCGAGTCTTTGGACTGGAGCCTTTGTGCAGATGCTAACTGATAAAATGAAAGGAACTCTTGATGTCCGCGTGCGCGGCAACACGATCGTCCCGACGACGCTCCTCGGCCGTTTCGCCATCCTCTGCGCAATCCTACGACAACTGCACCTCATCCTTCACATCGCCTTCTTCACCTACGAGCTACACGATCTCGTGCCCGATGTCTTCTTCGTAGACCAGCTCAGCGCTGGTCTGCCGCTTCTCAAGAGCCAGTCCTCGGCACCCATCTTCTTCTACTGCCACTTCCCCGACCTGCTGCTCGCCCAGGGCCGCGCCCGCTGGTGGAAGCGCGCCTATCGTCTGCCTTTCGATACTCTTGAGCAATGGAGCATGGGATTTGCTGATGCAATTGCTGTCAACTCTGGCTTCACAAAGCAGGTTGTCGCCAGGACATGGCCCGCCCTGGCGCGTAAGCGGGAGCTGAAGGTGGTTTACCCTTGCATTGACACCAGCGATAAGAAGAAGACGGACGAAGACAGCGACAAAACAGAAGATAGCGCGCCTCTCCCATGGAAGAATACGGGCGTCATTCTCTCCATCAACCGCTTTGAGCGCAAGAAGGACGTCGGACTGGCCATTCGCGCGTTCGCGGGCCTACCCAAGGCACGCCGCAAGGCCGCCAAGCTCGTCATCGCCGGAGGCTACGATCACCGGGTGCCGGAGAATGTGAGCTACCACACAGAGCTGGTTGCGCTCGCCGATGAGTTGGGTCTCCGCAACGCCACGGCCACCAACCTCGTCAGCGCGCTGAGCCCCGCCCATGCCGACGCCGAGGTCCTCTTTCTCCAGTCCGTACCGAACCGCCTCAAGGAGATGCTTCTCGCCTCTGCCCAGCTTCTCGTCTACACCCCGTCCAACGAGCATTTTGGCATCGTCCCGCTCGAAGCCATGCTTCGTGGCGTCCCTGTGCTGGCGGCCAACAACGGAGGACCAACTGAGACAGTCGTTGACGGTGTTACCGGTTGGCTCCGGGACCCATCCGACATTAGCGCCTGGTCCGAAGTGATGGGGAAGGCCTTGGGTGGGATAAAGCAGCCTCAGTTGGACGAGATGGGGCGCAAGGGCGCAGAGAGGGTGAAGGCCAAGTTCGCCGATGTCCAGATGGCGGAAACGCTTGATGGGATTTTCGACGAGCTTGTGGCACGCAGGAAGGACACCCACCATGTGGCAGATGCGTTCATGCTGCTATTTTCCGTTGCCGTAATTGCCGGACTGGTAGCCACTATTGTAGGGCTATTCCGCGTACTCAAGGATGCGCCCCAGGCTGAAACCCGTGGATGATGTAGATATCGACTGTATTAGAAGTTCTGTACATATATTGTCTTGTTTTCCAATCTATATTCAACATAATCAATATACTATGTGATCTCGGCATCGTACCAGAATTGGTTATCTGATGTTAATTTAGCATTGATTCACGAAACAAGCCCAACTACTCAAGATGATGATGGAGTTGCTGAGGATGAGAGATGTTATTTGCATCTGGGGTCGAGCAGAATTACTTACCCCTTAGAGCACAAATCAGACATAACATACGCCAATAATCGCTTATGCGATGATGATCATAATTCATTAACGAACCAAATGCCCCTTTAGCCCCAACCATTAGCCATGCTCCTAGTCATCATACCGACACTTTAGCTGCTGCTGTTTTGTACCAATTATTCCCCATCGCAGAAGAACCCTCCTCCCTCAGTCAACCGACATCACCCTGGGCAAAACATTAACGACACCCAGTCAACTCCCCTTTGTTCTGTTTTTCCAATCCCAATTCCGTCCCAACCCAGTCCCAACCCAATCCTAAAGCCAAAAGATTTTTTTTTTTTTTAAAAAAAAAAACAAACAGATCACCAAAT
>Ga0247770_1000740_pt1 | contig 30472 bp, 19 predicted proteins | sample UWRJL136409B6_FD_179943 | JGI IMG/M metagenome (GOLD analysis project Ga0247770, IMG submission 179943) | Plant litter microbial communities from Arlington Agricultural Research Station in Wisconsin, United States - UWRJ-L136-409B-6 | ecosystem: Environmental > Terrestrial > Plant litter >... | reverse complement strand
GGAGTCGCAGCTCCCCGGGTACTCGGGCTTCCTGGCGAGCGAGGCCAACGTCACCAGCGGCTCCACGTACTACGGCGCCACCGAGCAGAAGGTGGGGATCCTCTACAAGACCTCCGTCGCCACGGTGCTGGGCGCGAAGATCATCCTCACGGCGTACGACACCGACTTCGCGGGGCGGCCGCCGCTGGAGGTGACGCTGCGGGTGACGCTGAACGGGGCCACGGAGGACGTGGTGGTCATCGTGCTGCACGGCAAGGCGTTCGACGACGTCCCCAGCTGGCAGCGGCGCCAGAACGCCTCCGTGGCGCTCAAGAGCTACCTCGACGCCACCTATCCCACGCAGAAGGTGATCGTGGTGGGCGACTGGAACGACGACGTGGACACCTCCATCACGGCCGGGCAGGCGTCGCCGTACCAAAACTTCGTGAGCGACGCGGCGGACTACACCTTCCCCACCCGCGCGCTCTCGCTGGCCGGCGTGACCTCGACCACCAGCTTCTCGGACATGATCGACCACCACCTGGCGACCAACGAGCTGGCCGCCACGCACGTGGCCGGATCGACCGAGGTGTACCGCGTGGACAGCTACATCACCAGCTACGACGCTTCCACCAGCGACCACTTCCCCGTCCTCTCGCGCTTCACCTTCGGCGGCGGCGGGGGCGGGACGCCGGCCGTGACGGTGACCTCGCCCAACGGCGGCGAGTCGTGGGCGGGCGGGAGCTCGCGGGCGATCACCTGGACGTCGTCGCTGGTGGCGAACGTGAAGCTGGAGTACACGCTGGACGGCACCACCTGGAGCGTGATCACGGCCAGCACGCCGGCCGCCGCCGGGAGCTACGCCTGGACGGTGCCGAACACCGCGACCTCCGCCGCGAAGGTGCGCGTGAGCGACGCGGCCTCCGCGCTGGTCTCGGACGCGAGCAACGCGGCGTTCGCCATCACCGTCGCCAGCACGCCGGCGCAGGTGATCATCAACGAGATCATGGCCAACGAAGCGGGGAGCAACACGGCGGGCGAGTACGTGGAGCTGGTCAACGTGGGCGGGACCTCGGCGTCGATCGGGGGATGGACGATCTCGGACGGGGCGGGGGTGAAGCACACCTTCGCGGCCGGCACCACCATCGCCCCGGGGAAGGCCGTCGTCGTCTTCGCGGGCGCCTCCGCCATCCCGACGGGGCTGACGAACGCGGTGGCGGCGTCGACCGGGACGCTGGCGCTGGGGAACAGCGGCGACTCGGTGATCCTCAAGAACGGCAGCGGCGTCACGCAGACCAGCTACACCTACTCGTCGACGCTGGCGGGGACGGACGGCGTGTCGATGAACCGCTCGCCGGACACGTCCGCGACCGGGGCCTTCGTCCTGCACACCGCGCTCGTCGCCGCCGGATCCTCGCCGGGGAAGCGCGCGAACGGCACCGCGTTCTGATCGGATCGAGATCGCGGGATCCTGCGCGGTGAACGGAGGAAGCAGGGGACGAAGCAGGGGACGGATCGCCGTTCCCTGCTTCCTCTTTTCTCGTGTCAACTACAGCTCCTCCTGATAAACCGCCGTAAACAGCGTACGAGTTGGGGCGGAGATGTCCCGGACGAGCGATTCGGAGATGCATCTCTCGCCGCCGTCGGAGCGCCTTCCATGCGCCGTCCATGGAGGACGATACGACGAAAACGGCGTCCTGTCGCAGTTTTCAATTGTTTCCTTGAACTGCCCAAGCCACTCGCATACCTTCGGGAACCTCGCCGGCGTGCCCGCGGTGGCGAAATCCACGCGCGGACCCACCCCGCCGGCCATCCCGCGCGCCGCGCCGCGTTTCGGTCTTCCGGAGCGCACGCGCGCGCCCGTTTCCCGGACGGCATCACGGCCGGCCGTCCATCCGCTCCGGCGTCTTCACTTCGCGGCGCCGCGGCGGCCTTCATCCCCATTCACGCGAGGACGAGCATGAGCCACGACAACTCCGAAGGGTCGCCCCCGGGCGGGCCGCACAACCCCGAGCGCCGCCAGTTCCTGAGCCGCGCGGCGGCCGTGGCGGCCGCGGCGGCGGGGCTTCCCACGCTGCTGGCCGCCTGCGAGTCGGGCGCGCCCACCGGGCCGGCGGCGGCCTCCGCCGGCGGCGCCGTCGCCGGGGGGAGCCAGCCGCGCTTCTCGCTGCGCGGCGGGCCCAACTTCGGCAACACGGCGCACAAGATGGTGGCGGGGACCATCGGCTCGGCGCCGGACGTGAAGGTCCCGGCGCTGGAGAAGGGGAGCACCACCACCTACCTGCAGCGCATCGTCACCGACTCGGACCGCACCGGCACCGGGCTGGCGACGGTGCTCCAGAAGGTGCTCCGCGGGCCGGACGGCACCACCGTTCAGGTCGTGGTGCAGGACAGCCGGGGGCGGGCGTGGCCGGCGCGCAGCATCCTCAAGCAGTCGGACCTGGTGTACGCCATGAAGGACGCCCTGGCCACCAACCCCAACCACGCCGGCGTGCTGCGCGCCAGCCTGAACGCGGGGAGCCACGTGGTCTCCATCAGCAACTCGGCGATCGTCCAGTTCTCGGACAGCGTGGCGTCGGACATCTACGGCAACCACAACGACATCTTCTCGCGCGGGCTGTGCGACATCTTCAGCCCCACGGTGGGCGGCTACAAGATCGCCGCCACCACGCGCGACTTCACCCGCTGCTGATCGCCGGCACCGGAGCGGGCGCGTGACAACCAGGCCCGGCCGCCCTCGTGGGCGGCCGGGCCTTCGCGCGTCGAGCGTGATGCCGCACGAGGGGGTGATGCGGGCCAGCTGGGCCGCCGGGCACCGTCGTCGCCTCCGCCGTCCGCGAGGAAGTGGCACGGCGGACGGCGGGAGCGGGCGTCGCGAAGCCGATGTGAAGCGAGGAGGATACGCTCGGGGCTCCACCAGCAACCGGCACAGCGATCACCCGTGAACCCCGCTTCGGCTGCGGCCTCAGGCGGGGAGGGCGAACTGCACGGGGAGCTCCACCCAGACCTTCACCGGGCGGCCCTTGACGCGCGCCGGACGGAAGTGGAGGAGCGGGAGGTAGCGGAGGACCGGGGCATCGAACAACGGGTCCGGGGAGCTGATGATCTTGATGCTGGGGAGGTCCACGCGTCCATCCTTCAAGACCCGGAATCGCACCAGCACCGTCCCGGTGACGCCGGCATCCTGAAGGCCGGGCGGGTAGTTGCGGGCGATGTCCCTCCCGAACTCCCTGGCGCGGAGCATTTCGGGGTGCTGCTCCACGGCGGACAGCTCGTAGGTCACGTCACCGGCGCTGTCGGAAGGGGATTCGTAGGAGAGCCCTTCCGGCGGCGGCCAGTCCAGGGCCGGCGGAACGGTGGAGCCGTCGACGCACCCGGCCCCACGCAATCCGCGCGATCGCCCGAGATCATACGTATAGACGGTTCCCTGTGCGGACGGTGGATTCCCCAGCATCCGGATCACGAGTCGGCTCGCCGACTTCGCCCGCGAGATGAAACGAGCGGCCTCCTGGTTGCCCCAGACCCATTCGCCGGGGGAAAAACCGCTCCTCAGATACACCGTTTCCGGCTGGTCCTGGTCGAACTGCCAGGTGACGTAGGTGACCCGGCCATCCTGCCGATAGCCGCTCAAATCGACCCTCGGCATTCCAGCACAGTTCCATGAGATGATTCCTTCGGCCGCCCCGCCCGTCGGAGCGAGGCGACCCGACTCTTGAGCGTACGCGGGCATGCCGGCGAGCGCCGGACTGGCCAGCAGGGCAAAGGCGCCGAACAGGCTCGTGGCTTTCACGTGGAAGACTCCGTGGGGCAGGAGGACCGGGATCAGGGAGCGCGTCGTCATCGGGAGGGAAGTGTCCCGGATCGGGCGAAGGAGCCTGAATCGAAGGCCGTGGGGACGGGGCCGCCAGGGACGGTGGATCACGACCGCCCCGGGACCATCATCGGCCGGAGCGACGGCATGTCACGGAAGAGGGGTCGATGGAGGGTTCGAGACGGACGGCGCGGCTTCGGCGGGGAGCGCGCAGTCGAGCACCCGCAGCGTGGAGACGCCGGACTCCTCGTTGTCCTGCCACCGCTCCCGCGAGGAAGCCGGCATCACGGTGACGCTCACGCTCAGCAGCCGGCCCTGGAAGCTGGTGGTGTAGAGCTCGGTGCGCTTGGGCGTCCCGACCGCGTTGCCCACGAACTCCGCCTTCTGCCAGCGCATGCCCGCCAGCTCCGCCGGCGCGCCGCGGGAGATCCACCGCAGCCCGCGGGGGGACGCGGTCATCTCGCCCAGCATCGCCTGCGCGGCCGCCGGATCGTACACGCCCCCCAGCGACACAATGACGCTCGTCCCCGCCAGCCGGAAGAAGGCCAGCGTCTCGGTCTCCTCGCCCGGCGGGCTGCGCATCATCCGGGTGTGGGGCGGCACCATCGACACCCGCCCGCCGGCGATGGACACGCGCGGGCTCGCCGACAGCGCGCGCAGCTCCGCCGCGTCACAAACGGGCGCAGGCGGAGTCGCGTCCTGCGCGGCGGCGGAAGCGGCCGCCGTGGAACACAGCAAGACGGCGGCATGCAGGGCGGGGCATCGAAACGACGGTCTCATCGAAGATCCTGGAGATGGGGGAAACGGCCGGGATTCGCCGGCCGGGCGGGTGAAGCGATGGCGATGGCGATGGCGATGGCGATGGCGATGGCGCGCCGGGAAGATACACCACGGCGGGGCGATGGACGATTCCCTTCCGCACCATCGCGCGGCATCTTCGAGCGGCCCCCGTGGGCTCCCCCGATCGGCCGATCCAACCTCGACCCGTGGAGACAATCCCATGAAGCGCATCCCAGCCCTGATCTTCGCCGTGCTCGCGCTGGCCGTCACGGCATGCGGCCGGTCCTCCATGTGCCCGGACCCGCCATGCTCCGCGGGCGGCGCGGACACCACCGGGGTGAGCTCGGTCGACGCGGGACGATCGGACAAAAGCGTGGAGAGGTGACACGGAGCCAGCCGATGCACGGGAATCCATCGGCTCCGTCGAGCCCGTGCGAGGCGGGGCGCTCGCATTCGGCGGCCAGGTCACCTCCCGTCCCCCGCCGCGCGGATGACGCGGGCCAGCTCGCGGACGTAGGGCTCGTGCAGGATGGTGCCGTGGGTCCCGGCGACGCGGTGCGCCATGGACTCGCCGCGCGTCAGCCCGCTCCAGAAGCGGAAGCCGGGGTGCTCGCCCCGCGCGTCGTCGGAGCCGGCGGTGCGGAAGTAGGTGAGCTCGCCGTGGTAGGGCTGGGGCTGGTACCTGGCCTGGGCCTGGAGGTTGGCGGCGCGCACCGTGGTGAGTGCCAGCACGTCGTCCACGCGCGACTCGGGGAGGAGGCGCGGCGCGTCCATCTTGCGCAGCATGGCCAGCGCCAGCTCGCGCCCCTCCAGCCCCCGCAGCTCCTCCACGTCCACCCGCGACGCGGCGGCGTGCCCCGCCAGCCCCGCCACCGTCTGCCAGACCACCTCGGCCGGGTCGCCCGCGTTGATCATCATCCCCTCCGCCGTGTGCGGCGCGGTGTCGAAGAGCGCCAGGAGATCGACTTCCGCCCCGGCGGCCGCCAGCTGCTGCGCCATCTCCCAGACGACGACTCCGCCGAACGACCATCCGCCCAGGCGATACGGCCCCTCCGGCCGCATCGCGCGGACCGCGTCGACGTAGAAGGCCGCCATCTCCTCGATGGTCTCGATGGGCGGCTGGTTTCCGTCCTCGATGCCGCGCGGCTGCAGGGCGTACACGGGCTGCTCCATCGCCAGGAGCACCGCCAGCTCGCGGTAGCAGACCACGTGGCCGCCGGCCGGGTGCGCCAGGAAGAGCGGCGGGCGATCGCCGAAGGTCTGCAGCGGCACCAGCGGGAGGCGCGCGGCCCCCTTCTTCCCGGCGACCACGCGCGCCATCTGCTCGATCGTGGGCCCGGTGAGCAGCTCGGCGACGGGGAAGGGGAAGCCCAGCGCCTCGCGGACCCGCGCGGCCAGCCGCGTGGCCAGGATGGACTGCCCGCCCAGGTCGAAGAAGTCGTCGCGCACGCCCACGCGATCGATCCCCAGGATCTCGCTCCAGAGCGCCGCCAGCCGCTCCTCCAGCTCGCCGCGCGGCGCCAGGTACGGCACGGCCGCCTCCGCCGCCGCGCCGTCGTCCTCGGGGAGCGCGCGGCGGTCCAGCTTGCCGCTCCCGGTGCGCGGGAGCGCGTCCAGCCAGGCGAAGGCACCGGGGACCATGGATTCCGGGAGCCGCTCGCGCATCCACGCCCGCAGCTCCCCCGCGTCCGGCCGCGCGGCCGGACCGGCGGCGACCAGGAAGGCCACCAGCCGCCGCTCCGCGCCCCCGTCGCCGCGCGCCACGACGGCCGCTTCCGCGACGGCGGGGTGGGCGGCGAGCGCGCCCTCCACCTCCTCCAGCTCGATGCGGTAGCCGCGCACCTTCACCTGCTGGTCGGCGCGGCCCAGGTACTCCAGCGCGCCGTCCTCGCGCCAGCGGCCGCGGTCCAGCGTGCGGTACATCCGCGCCCCCGGGAGCCCGAACGGGTCCGGGCGGAAGCGCTCGGCCGTGAGCGCGGGCCGCCCCGCGTAGCCGCGCGCCACCCCCGCGCCCGCCGTCCACACCTCCCCCGGCACGCCGACGCCCGCGTGCCGCAGCCCGCCGTCCAGCACGTAGACGCGCCCCCCGGCCACCGGCCGCCCGATCGTCACCCGCTCGTCTCCGGGCTCCAGCGCGGCGCAGGTGGAGTAGACCGTGTCCTCCGTGGGCCCGTAGACGTTCAGCACGCGCGGCATGCTCGGCAGCGCGTGGAGATCGCGGACGAGCGCCAGCGGCACCGGCTCGCCGCCCAGGAGGATGGTCGTCAGCTCCGCCGGAAGGCGATCCGCGCGCAGCAGCTCGGCCGCCGCGGTCGGCACCATGGCGGCGCAGCGGACGGGGCGGCCCGGCGGCGGCGCGGCGAGGGCGTTCTCCACCATCACCAGCGTCCCGCCCCACGCCAGCGTCCCGAAGATCTCCGCCACCGACACGTCGAAGGCGGCCGAAGTCGACGCGAGAACGCCCCCGCGCTCCTCATCCCCCAGCACCTCGCGCATCCAGGCGACGACGCCCGCGGCGGAGCGATGCTCGATCTCCACCCCCTTCGGCCCGCCCGTCGAACCGGAGGTGAAGATGACGTACGCCAGGTTCCACGGCGTCACGCCCGATTCCGGCGCATCCTCCCGCCCGCCGTCCAGCGCCATGACGTCGACGGCCTCGACCCCGGGGACGAGGGATGCGAGACGGTCGATCGACGATGAATCCGCGATGACGAGGCGGGCGCCGGAGCCGCGGAGGACGGCCTCGTGGCGCGCGGGCGGATGCGCCGGGTCGAGCGGGACGTACGCGCCGCCCGTCTTCATCACCCCCAGCAGCGCCGCGATCAGCGCCGGCGTGCGCGTGAGGCAGACGGCCACGCGCGCCTCCGGCCCCACGCCACGCATCCGGAGCGCGTGGGCGATGCGGTTCGCGTCGCCATCCAGCTCCGCGTAGGTGACCTCCTCCGCTTCGTGGACGACGGCGACGGCGTGCGGCGTGGCGCGGACCTGCCACTCGAAGAGCTGGTGGACGCAGAGGCCGTCCGCCGCGGTGCGCGGGGAGCCCTGGCGCGCCTCCACCACGCGCACCTCCTCCGGCGACGCCAGCCCGACCTCCGAGATCCGCGCGTCCGGCGCGCCGGCGAAGCCGGCGAGCGCGGCCTCCAGGTGGCGCGCCATCCGGTCGATCGTGGCCGCGTCGTAGAGGCCGGTGGGATACTGGAAGGCGGCGGAGAACCGGTCGCCCCGGTCTTCCACCTGCAGCGTCAGCTCGAAGATGGAGGTGCTGGTGTCCATCGGCAGCGGCTCGCTCTCCACGCAGGGGAGATGGAGCGCGGAGGCGGAACCGTCCACCACCGTGAGCACCGCCTGCACCAGCGCCGGCCGGCTGAAGTCGCGTGGCGCGCCGGCGATCTCCACGATGCGGTCGAAGGGGAGCGACGCGTGCTCCTGCGCGCCGAGCGTGGCGGCGTGGGCGCGCCGCACCAGCTCGCCGGCCGTGGGATCGCCGTCCAGGCGGATGCGGAGCGGGAGCGTGTTGGCGAAGAAGCCGGCCAGGTGCTCCACCTCCGGACGCGGCCGGTTGGCCAGCAGCGTGCCGATCAGCAGGTCGTCCTGGCCCGCGTGGCGGTGGAGGAGGAGGGCGAAGGCGGCGGCGAGGGCGGCGAACGGCGTGGCGCCCTCGCGGCGGGCGAGCGCGCGGACGGCGTCGGTGAGGGCGGGGGAGAGGTCCCAGGCGTGCTTGGCGCCGTCCCACCCCTGCACCGGCGGGCGCGGCCGGTCCGGCGGCACGTCCAGCACGCGCGGCGCGCCGGCCAGCGCGTCGCGCCAGTACGCCTCGTCCGCGTCGCGCGGAGGCGCGTCCGGGCGCTGCTGCCACGCGGCCCAGTCGCGGAAGCGGATCGGCAGCTCGGGGAGCCGCGCCGGCTGGCCCGTCAGCCGGGAGAGGTAGAGCGCGCCCAGGTCGCGGAGCATCACGCCCATCGACCACCCATCCCCCGCGATGTGGTGCACGGCCAGGAGGAGGCGCCACTCCTCGTCCGTCTCCCGCACCAGGAGCGCGCGGAAGGTCTCCCCCGCGCCGAGGTCGAAGGTGCGGCGGGCGAAGGCGTCGGTCTGGTACGTCGCCTCGGCGTCGGCCCACTCGTCGGCGCGCAGGTCCAGCACCTCGGGCGCGAACGCGGCGCCGTCGCCGATCCCCTGCACGGGGATCCCCGCGCTCTCGCGGAAGGCCGTCCGCAGCACCTCGTGGCGCGCCACCAGGTCGCGGAGCGCACCCGTCAGCGCGTCCACGTCGATCGCCCCACGCAGGCGGAAGCCCACGGGGATGGTGTAGACGGGATAGCCGGGCGCCATCTGCAGCGCGTACCAGAGCCGCCGCTGCTCCGCGGAGAGGGGCGCGGGACCGTCGGCGATGCGGGGGATGGGCGCGGGGGCGGCCACCACGCGCATCTTCTCCAGCAGCGCGCGCTTGGCCGGCGAGAGCGCGGCGAGGCGGTCGTGCGAGTCGGTCATCGGGATGATGTCGCGGGCGGGGACGCGGCGGGAGGCGCGGACTCGGGCGCCGCCCAACGATACCTCCCCGCATCGACGCGATCAATCACCCCGACTGTATCACGCCGCCAGGTGCGCGGCGATCTGCATCATCCCGATCGGCCGATCCTGATCCACTCCCATCGATCCGGATCCCGGCTCGAGCGGAGTGCGCGAGCGACACACTTCCTCCATCCTCCGATCATCCAGCGTTCCCAGGGTACGGCGCTTGCCCCGTCCACCGGCTTCGAGCAGGCAGACGGCACATCACGCAACCGGGGACCGATGAACGAGCTGAGCACGCGCGAGGAGGCCGACGCCCTGTTCCAGGAGGGCGAGGCCATCCTCTTCAAGCACAACACCACCTGCCCCATCAGCGCCAACGCGCACCGCGAGATGGAGAGCTTCGCCTCCGGCGGCGCCGGGACGCCCGTCCACCTGATCGACATCCTGGAGCACCGGGACGTGTCGGACCACGTGGCGGAGCGGACGGGGATCAAGCACGAGTCGCCGCAGGTGATCGTGCTGCGCGACGGGAAGCCGGCGTGGAACGCCTCGCTCTTCGACATCACCGCCGCGGCGCTGCGCGAGCAGGTGGGGGGCGGCGCGCGGGCGTGAGCCGCGGGGATGGGCGGCCGCACCCCGCGCTGGTGCTGGCCGCCCTCTGGCTGCTGGTGTTCGCCGTCGCCAGCCAGACCATGATCCTGGCGCCCATCCTCCCCCGCATCGCCGAGCAGCTGCGCGTCTCCGAGGCGCGCCTCTCGGTCGTGGCCACGGGCTACGCCGTCGCCGTGGCCGCGGTGGCGGTCGTCGCCGGCCCCGTCTCCGACCGCTACGGCCGCCGGCGGATGCTCCTGGCCGGCGCGGGGGCGATGACCGTCGCGCTCGCCGGCCACCTCCTGGCGCGCGGCCTGGGCTCGCTGCTCGCCGCGCGCGTGCTGACCGGCGCGGCGGGCGGCGTCCTCACCGGGGCCACGGGCGCCTACATCGCCGACTACTTTCCGCCCGAGCGGCGCGGCTGGGCCAACGGGTGGGTGATGAGCGGGATGGCGGCCGGGCAGGTGCTGGGGATCCCGCTGGGCTCCCTGCTGGCGGCGCGCTGGGGCTTCCGCCTCCCCTTCCTGGCCTTCGCCGGCGCGATGGCGCTCGCCTTCCTGATGGTGTGGGCCTTTCTCCCGCAGCCGGAGGTGGAGCTGCGCCGCGACCGCGTCACCCCCCGCTACCTGGCCGCCCACTACCGCCATCTCCTGGAGAACCGCGCGGCGTCGGTATCGATCGCGGTGCAGACGGGGATCTTCCTGGCCACCTCGCTCTACGTCCTGTACCTGCCGACGTGGCTGGAGGCGGCGCGTGGGGCGGACGCGGACGGGGTGGCGCTCCTCTTCGCCGTGGGCGGCGTGGCGACGGTGGTGGCGGGGCCCGCCGCGGGGCGCCTCTCGGACCGCGTCGGCCGGCGGCGGCTGGTGCTGGCCGGCAGCTTCGCCATGGCCGCGGTGATGCTCGCCACGCCCTGGCTGGTGCGCGGGATGGCGACGGCGTTCCCCGTCTTCTTCGCCGCCATGGCGATGATGGCCGCGCGCGCCGCCCCCTTCCAGGCGCTCCAGGCCGAGCTGGTCCCCGACGGGCAGCGCGGCGCCCTGATGAGCCTGTCGATGGCGGCGGGCCAGGCCGGCGCCGGCATCGGCGGGGCGATCGCGGGCGCGGCGTACGCCTTCTCCGGCTATCCGGCCACCGCCGCGCTGGCCGCCGCCGCCTCCCTCGCCATCGCCCTCCTCGTCTGGCGCGCCCTCCCGGAGACGCGGCGGGCGTAGCCGGCCGATCCGGGCGATCGATGCACTGCAACGGGTTAGGCGACGCGGATCATCCAAGACGCGGTCGATCGTCATCCACCGGGCGGCTGATCTCGATCACGATCGGCCGATCCGGATCGTCTGACGTCGGCGGCGGATCTCCCGAATCCCCTCCGGCGGTTGAATCCGGGCGGCAACGCGAGTAGTTTTCCACGCTTGTGGGGAAGCGCAGACCACGCCGGGAGTTGCGCGCTCCGGCCGCACGGACGGGAAACCGACGATGACCGACTTGTTCGCCGAGCTGCGGCGCCGCGACTTCAGCCGCCTGGACTCGCTGGGGCACGTGTACCTGGACTACACGGGCGCCGGCCTGTACGCCGAGAGCCAGGTGCGCGCGCACTCGGAGTACCTGTGCGGCACCGTGCTGGGGAACCCGCACTCGCGCAACCCCACGTCGTGGGCGGCCACGCTCAAGGTGGAGGAGGCGCGCGAGAAGGTGCTCGCCTTCTTCAACGCCGACCCCGAGTGCTACGACGTCGTCTTCACGCTGAACGCCAGCGCGGCGCTCAAGCTGGTGGCCGAGGCGTACCCGTGGGAGCCCGGCGTCCGCTTCCTGATGACGGCCGACAACCACAACTCGGTCAACGGGATGCGCGAGTACGCCACGGCCCGCGGCGCCGAGGTGCGCTACGTCCCGCTGGACGGCGAGCTGCGCATCGGCTCGCTGGAGGAGCACCTCCCCTGCGAGGACTGCAGCAAGCCGCACCTCTTCGCCTTCCCCGCGCAGAGCAACTTCTCGGGGGTCAAGCACCCGCTGGAGTGGATCGACACGGCGCGGGCGCACGGCTACCACGTGCTGCTGGACGCCGCCGCGTTCGTCCCCACCAACCCGCTGGACCTGCGGAAGCACACGCCGGACTTCGTCTGCCTCTCCTTCTACAAGATGTTCGGCTTTCCCACCGGCGTGGGCGCGCTGCTCATGCGGCGCAACGCGCTGGGCGAGCTGCACCGCCCCTGGTTCTCCGGCGGCACGGTGCGCTTCGTCTCCGCGCAGAACCGCGTGCACCTCTCGCACGTGACGGGGCGGGCCTTCGAGGACGGGACGCCCAACTACCTGGGGATCGCGGCGGCGGCGGCCGGGCTGGACTTCGTGGGGGAGATCGGGATCGAGCGCATCAACCGGCACGTGATGGGGCTGGCGGAGGTGATGATGGACCGCCTCCTCCGCCTGCGCCACTCCAACGGCGAGCCGATGGTGCGCATCTACGGGCCGCGGGGGATGGAGGGGCGCGGGGCCACCGTCGCCTTCAACCTGCTGGATCCGGACGGCGAGCTGGTGGACTTCCGCACGGTGGAGCAGCGGGCCAGCGAGGGGGACATCTCCATTCGCACGGGCTTCTTCTGCAACCCCGGCGCGGCCGAGTTCGCCTTCGAGTACCACGACGACGAGGCGTTCCGCTGCATCGAGACGCTCACCCCGGAGACCTTCACGCTGCAGCAGTTCTCCGACTGCATGGGCGACCAGGCCGTGGGCGCCGTGCGCGCCTCGCTGGGCATCGCCAGCAACGAGGCCGACATCGACCGGCTGATGGCGGTGCTCGAGGTCTTCCGCGACGAGCGCGGCGCGGCCCCCTCCGCCGCCACGCTCGCCCAGGTGGTCACCGCGGACTGAACGGAAGCGCAAGAGCTCCTGTCGCCCGAACCCGGCCCGAAGGGCTTCCCGTAGCTCCAGGCGGCGTCTTCGGGCGTCGCCGCGACGGGCCGGCCTCCCACGAGAAGCCCCTCGACCGGGATGACCGGTCGAGGGGCTTCTCGTGGGATGAGTCGAAGCTTGCCCGTTCGCCATTCCGTACATATGTTCGGAATTATGAACACTCGTTCAGCTTCGCGAACAGGAGGATGATCGTGGGACTGCTCCGCTCACCCCTGGACGGAATCCTGGGCAGCCGGACCAAGGTCAAGCTGCTCCGGGCCCTGATGCCGCTCGGCCGGCCGGTGTCGCTCCGCGAGGCGGCCCGGCTGGCGGGGACGTCGGCGGCGGGGGCGCTGGGGGCGATGGAGCACCTGACGGCCATGGGGGTGGCGGAGCGCCGGGAGGCCAGCGGGCAGCACTTGTACACGGTGAACCGGGACAGCTACCTTTACGGTGTTCTCTCCGGGCTCTTTGCGGCCGAGGATGCCCGGATGCAGGCGCTTTTCCAGACCCTGCGGGACGCGCTCGCCCCCCGGGCGAAGGCGGCCGCCATCTTCGGAAGCCGCGCCCGGGGCGACGACCGGCCCGACAGCGACCTGGACCTGCTCGTCGTCATCGAGGACGAAGGCGGCGAAGAGGGGACGATGGAGCACCTCGTGGAGCTTCAGCCGAAGGTCCAGCGCGAGTTCGGGCTCCGCCTGTCTCCGGTGGTCCTGGGGCTGGAACGCCTGCGCGAGCGCGCGAGGGAGGGGGACCCCTTCGTGGAAGCGGTGGCCGCGGAGGGGATCCCGATCATCAAGCCCACCATCCAGAAGCTGATCCATGGCGAAGCTCGGAAGGCGTAAGGCGGTCGACCGCTCGAGCGCGGAGAAGTACCGTCGCGTGGGAACCGCGCTCCTGGAGAGCGCGGAGACGCTCATCACGGTGGCCGACGAGGACGACCAGTTCGGCAACGCCATCGCCATCGTCGCCATCCACGGCGCGATCGCGTACGCGGACTCGCTGGCCATCGCGTTCGGCGGGTTCAAGTCCACGGACGGCGATCACACCCGTGCCGCGGACGTGGTCCAGGAGGCCATGGGCAGCCGGGTGGACGAGCGCGCGCTGAAGGCGCTCCGGTCCGCGCTGTCCATGAAGGACAAGGTCTCGTACAGCGGGATGTACTACCGGATCGACGAAGCGGCGCGCCTCCTGGAGCAGGTCCGCAGGTTCTCCGCCTGGGCCGAGGACGCCTACGACAGCCGGCGCTGATCCACCCGGAGCTGGCTGAGCCCGGTCCCCCGGCCGGATGCGCTAAGCAGCGCCGGCGAGGGTCGTCGCATCCGGGAGGGAAAGCCCGCGTCCCGCCGTGGAACCATGGGCGGCGATGAGTATCGGATTTTTTTCGGAGAAGCACCTTCCGGTCTTCCGCTCTCCGCGGTCGGTGTCCGCGCCTTCCAGCATCGCAAACCACGTCATCAGGAGGTCGGCGCGGGGGCAGGCTCCTGCTCCACGTCTCCCGATGACGCAGTTGGCACGGCCTGGGCGAGCACGACGCCGATCGTGGGGCGAGAGCGATCGTGGTCCGACGGGGAAGGCGGCCCGCTCTCCATCCCCCCGACGACGCAGTTGGCACGACCGGCGAGCACGACACGCCGGTCGTGGGCGAGAGATCGACCGCACAGGCCGATGCCGCATCTGGCATGAGGATGAGAGAAAGCCCCTCGCCCGGTGGTCGGGCGAGGGGCTTCGTACGCGCGCAGGTGTTCGTGATTCCGAACACGTGTTCGCGATCGCGAACGGGAGAGGATCGGTCAGCCGAGGTTCCGGAGGAGGAGGGCCTCGGGGTCGGGGTCGCGGCCCATGAACTCGCGGAAGAGCTCGTCGGGGTCGGTGTCGTCGCCGCGGGAGAGGATGGCGCGGACGAAGGCGCGGCCGGTCTCGCGGTTGAAGAGGCCCTCGCGCCCGAAGCGGGTGAAGGCGTCGGCGTCCAGCACCTCCGACCACAGGTAGCTGTAGTACCCGGCCGAGTACTGGCCCGCGAAGATGTGCGAGAAGCTGGTGATGAAGTGGTCGTCCGCCAGCTCCGGCCGGTGGTGGAAGCGGCCCAGCACCCGCTTGGCGCGCGCCACCGGGTCCTCGCCGAACGCGGGGTCGTAGGCCACGTGCAGGTCCAGGTCCACGGTGCCGAAGGAGAGCTGCCGCATCTGGGCGTGCGCGGCCATGAAGGTGCGCGCCGCCGACATCTTCCGGAACAGCTCCTCGGGGATGGGCTCGCCGGTCTCCCAGTGGCGCGCGAACAGGTCCAGCGCCTCGCGCTCCCACACCCAGTTCTCCATGATCTGGCTGGGGAGCTCCACCCAGTCGGAGGGGACGTGCGTCCCGCCCAGCGACGGCACCTCCACGGCGGAGAGCATGTGGTGCAGCAGGTGCCCGAACTCGTGGAACACCGTCTCCACCTCGCGGTGCGTCAGCAGCGCCGGGCGGCCGCCCTCGGGGGGCGACATGTTGCCGGCGACCAGCGCCACGGCGGGGGTCCACGCCCCGCCGCGCGGTCCGCCCATCACCAGCCCGTTCATCCACGCGCCGGCGCGCTTGGACTCGCGCGGGAACCAGTCCGTGTAGAAGGTCCCCAGCACCCGCCCGCTCTCCTCGTCCAGCATCTCGAAGGTCTCCACCTGCGGATGCCACGCGGGAACGCCGGGCGCCTCGCGCACGACGACGCCGAAGAGACGGCGCGCCACCTCGAAGAGCCCCTCCAGCACGCGGTCCATGGCGAAGTACGGGCGGAGCGCCTCGGCGTCCAGGTCGTACCGCGCCAGCCGCATCTTCTCCGTGACCCAGGCCAGGTCCCACGGCTCCAGCCGGTCCATCCCCAGCTCGGCGCGCGCGAAGGCCTCCCGCTCCTCGCGCTCCCGCTCCCAGTAGGGCCGGGTGCGCTCGGTGAGGTCGGCCTCGAAGCGGACGGCGCGCTCGCCGGTCCTGGCCATCGCCTCTTCCAGGACGAAGTCGGCCCAGTCGCGGTAGCCCAGCATTCCCGCCAGCTCGCGGCGCAGCTCCAGGAGCCGGCCGATGATGGGGCGGTTGTCGTGCGGCGGCTCGGAGGCGCGGTTCATGTAGGCGTGCCACATCCGCTCGCGCAGGTCGCGGCGGTCGGCGTACTGCAGGAAGGGCCCCCACGAGGGCTGGTGCAGCGTGAAGCGCCACCCCGCCACCCCGCGCGCCTCCGCCGCGGCGCGCGCCTGCGCCCGCGCCGACTCCGGGAGCCCCGCCAGGTCGGCCTCGTCGGTGAGGACCATCTCCCACGCGTTGGTGGAGTCCAGCACGTGGTTGGAGAACTGGGTGGCCAGGCGCGAGATCTCGATCTGGATGGCCTCCACCCGCGCGCGCCCCTCGTCGGGGAGGTTGGCGCCGGCGCGGGTGAAGTAGCGCAGCGTCTTCTCCAGGTGCCGGCGGCGGACCCCCTCCAGCGCCTTCGCGTCGTCGGTGTCGGCGTACTCGCGCAGGACGCGCCAGAGGCCGGCGTTGAGGGGGATGCGGGCGGAGAAGGCCGAGTACTCGGGAAGGATGATCTCGTACTGGGCGCGCAGCTCCGGGGAGCTCATCACGCCGTTGAGGTGCGCCACGGGGCGGATCACCCGGCTCACCCGCTCGTCGATCTCCTCCAGCCGGCCGATGGTGCTCTCGTAGGTGCGCGGCCCCGTGTCGGCCACCAGCGCCTCGATGGCGGCCTCGGCCTCGGCGAGCGCCCGGCGGACGGCCGGCACCACGTGCCCGGGCGCGATCCGGTCGAAGGGGATCGGAAGCTCCCGCGTGAGGAGCGGATTGGTCGCGATTGCGTCTTCGGTGCTGACCGCCACTTTACGGCCCTTTCTGGTCTTGACGAATGCCATTCCCTCGTGGACGAGGGAAGATGTAACCCCGGACGCGCTCCTGCGATCCTCGGGCCAGCACGGACCGGAACGCCGGGGGGCAGGTCGCGGGGGACGGGGGACCGCCGCGACGGCACGCCCGCGCGTCCCCCCGGAGCGAAGCGCAACCTGCCTCCGGCGCCACGACCCCTGCCATCCGATCCCTGTCGTGACGAACGAAGGCGTCCCCCTCCCGAGCTCCGGGAGAGGGACGCCGATCATTCGCCGTCGCGGCGCCCGCGTCGCGGAATGGGACAGCCGCGCCCCGCCGCGAGCCATGGGGGCCTCGGCAGCGCCGGCGTCGCGCGTCCCCTGTTCCCTTCCGTTCCCCCGATCTCCCCCCGCCGAAGGTGTACGCGAAGTTCACCACCGGGAGGATGCACTCGGAGCAGTCGTCCCCGAGCAGGATGCCCAGCCCGGCGTCGGCCGAGAGGCGCTCGCCGAAGATGCGCACGCCGGCGATGGACACCACGCCGGACTCGGGGAGGATGTAGTTCTCGCTCAGCAGCTTGATCCTCCGGCTCACGCGCGTCTCGCCGCCCAGCATGATCACGGGCTCCTCGCCCACCTCCACGTCGTCGCCGCCGCCGGTGAGGAAGGGGAAGCTCGCCGCCACGTGGAGCGCGTGGTCCTCGCCGCCGTACGTGCCGGCGCCGTAGAGCAGCCCCGCCGCCCCCTCGCCCTGGGTGTCGAAGAAGACGGAGGCGCCGGCGGAGAGCTGCACCGGCGACGCGGGGCCCAGGGGCACGCGCACCTTGGGCTCCACGTAGGCGATGTTGCCGATGGCGCCGGGGACGACGGGGACGCCGCCGGTGATGGAGAGCCAGTCGGTCACCCCGTAGCTGACCACCGGGACGAAGAGCTCGTAGACGCCGAAGAACCCCTCGCCCGCCGGGAGCGAGCGCCCCGTGGGGCCGATGAAGAGCCGGTCGCGGTGCGGATCGTCGAACCACACCTGCCCCTGGCGCTCGGCGCCGCGGACGGCGCGCGCGGAGCGCACCTGCGCGCGGTCCACCTCGATGCGGGCGCCCGCGGCGGTCTGGATCACCAGCCGGCCCTCGCCGGCGGAGACGATGCGGCCGTACACCACCGAGCCGTCGGCCAGGCGGACCTCCAGCAGCGTGTCGGACGCGACGAGCGGCGCGGATTCCTGCGCGCGCGCGTCGGCGGGGCGCGCCAGGGCGGCGCAGCCGAGGAGCGCGGCGGCGGCCACGGCGCGGAGGGCGAGGCGGAAGGGAGACGGGACCATGCGATTCGGTTTCGAGGAGGGGAGATGAACGGGAGGGCCGGCGATGGCGCGAATGCGCGTCGGCGGGGTAAACGTGTGTGTGCCGCGAATCGGGACAGGGGACGCGGGACGAGGTGGATCGCCCGCGGGGTGAACGCGGGCGTGGGGTGGAGGCGGATCATCGTTCGATCGCGATCTCCATCTCCCCGATCCCCCCGGCCCGGCGCGGCGTTTCCGAATCGTCCATGCGGGCGTTAGATTTACGCCTTCGTCAGCCGTCGATTCTCCGTAGCCAGGACAGACGAACCATCTCCATGCAGCCCATCCAGCGGAGGAAGACCGTCACCGTCCACGTGGGCGACGTTCCCGTGGGGAGCGCGCACCCGGTGGTGGTGCAGTCCATGACCAACACCGACACGGCCGACATCGAGGGAACGGTGCGGCAGGTGGCGGCGCTCTGGCGCGCCGGAAGCCAGATCGTGCGCGTCACGGTGAACAACGAGGAGTCGGCGGCGGCGGTCCCGCACATCGTGGAGTTCCTGGCGATGAAGGGCGTGCACGTCCCCATCGTGGGCGACTTCCACTACAACGGGCACCTCCTTCTCCACAAGTACCCGGAGTGCGCGCGGGCGCTGGCCAAGTACCGCATCAACCCCGGCAACGTGGGGGCCAAGCGGCACGACGAGAACTTCGCGGCCATCATCGACCGCGCGCTGGAGTTCGGGAAGCCGGTGCGCATCGGCGTGAACTGGGGCTCGCTGGACCAGGCGCTGCTGACGGAGATGATGGACGCCAACGCGGTGCTCCCCGCCGCGCTGAAGAAGGACGCCAAGGAGGTGATGATGGACGCCATGGTGGAGAGCGCCATGCGCTCGGCCACCCTGGCGGAGCGGCTGGGGCTCCCCCACGACCGCATCATCCTCTCCGGCAAGGTGAGCGGGGTGCAGGACCTGGTGCGCGTCTACCGGAAGATGGCGCCGCTCTCCGACTACCCGTTCCACCTGGGGCTCACCGAGGCGGGGATGGGGATGAAGGGGATCGTGGCCTCGGCCGCGGGGCTCTCCATCCTGCTGCAGGAGGGGATCGGCGACACCATCCGCGTGTCGCTGACGCCCAAGCCGGGGGGCGACCGCACGGAGGAGGTGCACGTGGCGCAGCAGATCCTCCAGTCGCTGGAGATCCGCTCGTTCACGCCGCAGGTGACCAGCTGCCCCGGGTGCGGACGGACGACGTCCACCTACTTCCAGAAGCTGGCCGAGGACATCCAGGGGTACCTGCGCGACCAGATGCCGGTGTGGCGCGAGTCGCACCCCGGCGTGGAGGAGCTGAAGGTGGCGGTGATGGGGTGCGTGGTGAACGGCCCCGGCGAGTCCAAGCACGCCAACCTGGGGATCTCCCTCCCCGGCACCTTCGAGGAGCCCAAGGCCCCCGTCTACGTGGACGGCGAGCACGCGGTCACCCTCAAGGGCGACTTCATCGCCGAGGAGTTCAAGCGCATCCTGAACGACTACGTGGACTCGCACTACCCGATGCGGATGATCGGGGAGCCGGTCGGCGTCTGACCGCTCGGCGGATCTCGATCGACGGTGACGCGAGGCGGGGCGGAGGATGATCATCCTCCGCCCCGCCTCCGTTCATCCCCGGATCTGTCAGCATCGATGGAGCCCGATCTCACGCGGACGGCGTCGCGGGAGGGGCGTCCGGCGGGGCGTCCTCGATCCGGTAGGCGCCGGACTCGGTGATGGTGACCACGTGGAGCTCGTCGAAGCCCTCGGCCCAGGCGGGCTCTTCCAGCTTCTTGAGCGTCCCCAGGATGCCGGGGATGGGGATCACGGCCCGGCCGGAGCGCAGCTTGTTGCGGGCGATGGCCTCGCGCCCCGTGGCGCGGAAGAAGTAGCCCACCACGCGGAAGCCGCAGGCCTTCGCCGCGGCGACGTACCGGGCGCGCTCGGCCGCCAGCACGTTGGTGTTGTCGACCACGAACGGCTGCTTGGCGCGCAGGCACGCCTCCAGGAGCACGGCCTCGCGGTGCTTCGTGCGGAGCATGTCGCGGCTGACGCGGACGTGCGTGTCGAAGAAGCGCTCGCGGTAGAAGGTGGACTTCCCCGCCGCCTGGACGCCTACGAAGATCACCGCCTCCATCCCCGCCTCCCCTACCCCCGCGCCGATTCCGGTCCTCCTGGATCCGGAGCGGCGGCGACGGCGGGGCGGCGGGCGCGGGAGCGGCTGGTGGCGAAGAAGACGACGATGGAGACGGCGATGACGATCCCCACCACCGCCCACTCCGCCCGGGTGACCGACAGCAGGAGCCAGGCGATGACCGCCAGCGCCAGGAACGGCACCACGCCGCCGCCGGGGACGTCGAAGGGGATGCCGCCCGCCCGCACGCCGCGCCGGCGGAGCTGCCACGCCGCCAGCGCGCACGCCGCGTACACCAGCAGGGTGGAGAGGTTGGCAAGGATGGCGAGCCGCTCGAAGTCCGCGGTGACGGCCAGCACCCAGACGAGCAGCGACTGCGTGGCGATGGCCACGTGCGGCGTATGCCAGCGCGGGTGCACCGAGGCCAGCGCGCGGGGAAGGAAGCCGTCGCGCCCCAGGGCGAAGAGCGCGCGGGGGACCGCCAGCGTCATCCCGCTCACGTAGCCGAACATGGAGACGGCCGCGCCCACCAGGATCAGCGTGCGCCCCCACGGCCCCAGCACCACCGCGGCCGCGTCGGCCAGCGGCGTCTGGCGGCCGGCCAGCGAGTCGCCCAGGACGCCCTGCGCCACCAGGTGCAGCCCCACGTAGAGGAGCGTGACCCCCACCATGGCGATGAAGATGGCGCGCGGGACGGTGCGGGCCACGTCGCGCACCTCGCCGCTGGGCACCAGCGCGCTCTCGATCCCCGCGAAGGCGAAGATCAGCAGCACCGAGGTGCGCGCCAGCGCGTCCGTGGAGGGCGCGTCGGGCATCGCCAGGTTGGACGAGCGGACGGCGAAGGCGCCGGCGACCAGGAGGAGGAGGAGGGGGAGGAGCTTGGCGACGGTGGCCACCGTGTTCACCGCCGTCCCCTGCCGCACCCCGCGCACGTTCACCCACCCCAGCACCGCCAGCACCGCCGCCACCACCGCCGCCCGCGCCGCGCCCCCGGAGAGCGCGGGGAGCAGCGCCGCCACCGAGTCCACCAGGATGGTGGCGACGGCCGCCAGCGCCAGCGTCCCCACCATCCAGAGGAGCACCCCGGCCAGGAAGCCCACGAAGGGGCCGAACGCCACCTCCACGTAGGCGTACGGCCCGCCGGTGAGCGCCACCCGGCTCCCCGCCTCGGCGAAGCAGAGGACGATGAGCCCCATGGCCAGCGCGCAGACCAGGTAGGCCAGCGGCGCCGAGCGCCCCAGCCCGTCCGCCGCCCCCGCCGGGAGCCGGAAGATGCCCCCGCCGATGGTGACGTTGACGATGCTGGCCGCCAGCCCCCACACGCCCACGGCGCGGATCAGGCGGGACTCGGTCGATGCTGCGCTCTGCGGATCGGTCATCGGGAAGGGCGGGTGGAGGATGGGGAAGACCATGGCGCGCGATGGACGTGCGGCGAAGCATCGCCCGCCGCGCCGCCCGACGCAAGCGCATCCCCCCGGCCCCTTCGCCCCCCGATCGTCCGGGTCACGCGCCGGCATCCTCCCGCCGTCCCCTGTCCCCTATCCCCTGTCCCTCTCCGTTCCGCGGTCGGATCCCGACGAAAACCCCTCGCCCAGCCTTGCGACGTGGCGGCATCCGGGTTTATGCTTGGCAATGGCCGTCCTCCCTGGCGTGGGGGACGGTTTTCTGTCCCCATCATCATCATCCAGAGCAGACGAGGGTTACGCGAAGTGGCTCAGCAGACGAAGGCGGCCGCCCCCCGCACCGCCATCCAGCCCACGCGCGACGAGGACTACGCGCAGTGGTACCAGGCCGTGGTCCGCGACGCGGACGTGGCCGAGATGAGCCACGTGCGCGGGTGCATGGTCATCAAGCCGTGGGGCTACGGCATCTGGGAGCAGCTCCAGCGCACGCTGGACCGCGAGATCAAGAAGGCCGGGGCCGTCAACGCCTACTTCCCGCTCTTCATCCCGCTCAGCTACCTGGAGCGCGAGGCGGCGCACGTGGAGGGCTTCGCCAAGGAGATGGCGGTGGTCACGCACCACCGCCTGGAGGCGCGCGACGGCAAGCTGGTCCCCACCGGCGAGCTGGCCGAGCCGCTGATCGTGCGCCCCACGTCCGAGACCATCATCGGCGAGTCGATGAGCAGCTGGGTGCAGAGCTACCGCGACCTGCCCATGCTGCTGAACCAGTGGGCCAACGTGGTGCGCTGGGAGCTGCGCCCGCGCGTGCTGCTGCGCACCACCGAGTTCCTGTGGCAGGAGGGCCACACGGCGCACGTGAGCCACGACGACGCCATGGCGTACACGCTGCGCATCCTGCACGAGGTGTACACCCGCGTGGTGGAGGAGGACCTGGCGGTGGCGGTGATCCCGGGCGAGAAGACGGAGGGCGAGCGCTTTCCCGGGGCCGAGAACACCTACTGCATCGAGGCGATGATGCAGGACGGCCGGGCGCTGCAGGCCGGCACCAGCCACTACCTGGGGCAGAACTTCTCGAAGGCGTTCGACATCTCCTTCCAGAGCCAGGACGGCGGGCAGGAGCACGCCTTCACCACGTCGTGGGGCGTCAGCACGCGGCTGATCGGCGCGCTGGTGATGACGCACGCGGACGACAACGGGCTGCGCGTGCCGCCCCGCGTGGCGCCGCACCAGGTGGTGATCGTCCCCATGCTCCGCAAGGACGGCGGCGACGAGGTGATGGAGTACGCCCGCCGCGTGGCCGACGAGATCCGCGGGCAGACCTTCGCCGGCGGGCGGCCCATCGAGGTGCTGGTGGACGAGACGCTGTACGAGGCGCGCGACAAGAAGTGGAAGTGGGTCAAGCGCGGCGTCCCGCTTCTGCTGGAGCTGGGCCCCAAGGACATGGCCAACGACGGCGTCTCGTTCCTCCGCCGCGACCAGGGGATGGACTACGTGCGGATGAGCCGCGAGGAGCTCGTCGGCGGGATCGGCGCGCTGCTGGACTCCATCCAGGACGGCTACCTGGCGCAGGCGCGCGCCTTCCAGCAGGCCCGCACCCGCCGCGACATCGAGGGCTTCGACGCCTTCAAGGCGTACTTCGCCGAGGACGAGGCGGCGAGCGCGTCGGAGCAGCCGGGGTTCGTGATCGCCAAGTTCTGCGGGAAGGCGGAGTGCGAGGAGAAGGCGCGCGAGCTGGGCGTCACCATCCGCTGCATGCCCTTCGACCAGAGCGGCACCGAGGGCGCCTGCGTGATCGACGGGAGCCCGGCCACCATCGACGCCGTGTACGCCCGGGCGTACTGAGCGCCGGTCGGACGGAAGACCGGACGAGCCCGGCGGCCTTCACGGGTGCCGGGCTCGTTCGCGTTTTGCGGGGCGGGCGATTCGGGAGCCGAGGCGCGCGCCAACGCCATCGATCGCGCCGCCGGTCCCGCGCGGGTGCGTGAGCACACCCGCTAGAACGACGGGAAGCCTCGCCAACGATCTCCGCGACGTCGGGGATCGAGCGGCGAGGCTTCGTGCGCGCTGTCGTGCAGTTCTCCCCTCTCCCGCTTGCGGGGAGGGGGCCTCGGCATTGTAGACCACCCGTCGAACTGCCTCAATCCACCGTCTTCTCTCCTCCGGTGATTTCCGAGGCGAACGGATCACCCCGCGGTGATCAGGCCTCCGCTTCGGCCTCTTCGTCGCCCAGCTTGAGCCAGATGAGGACGGCGCCGCAGCCGGAGGGGCCGCCGTACGACTGGCGGAACTGCATGGGGACGTCGCTGCGCGCGTACACCTCCACCGCCTCCACGTCCTCGGGGCGGATGCTGGCCAGGTCCCGCGGCGCGACCATGATCCCGTCGATCAGGAGCGGGACGTTGCAGCGCCGGCCCTGGCGGCTCTGCTGGATGACCATCCCGCTGGTGCCCGTTGGGCGCACCACCACGCCGCGCAGACCGGAGATGACGTCCGAGATCCGCGCCCCGCCGCGCGCCATCAGCTGCGCGCCGGTCAGGAAGAGGCCGGTGTTGACGCGCTTGCGGTCGTAGTACCCCGCCAGCGCCAGGCGCTTGCGCTGGCGCTCGCTCACCACCTCCACCGGCGCCAGCACCACGGCCTCGGGGTCCTTTTCGCGCGCGGCGGCGGCCACGGCGCCGGTGCCGGTCCACACGGTGACGTCGGTGACGCCCTCGGCCGAGACGGGAACGGTGCCGTCGGCCAGCCGCTGTCCGTCCAGCTCGGCGCGGATCAGGTAGGTGCCGGCGGCCGGCGGGCGCAGGCGGAAGCGCCCGTCGCGGGCGGTGACGGCGCTGGCCACGTCGGCGCCGGTGGAGTCGGAGAGGACCACGGTGGCGCGCGCGATCAGGTCGTTGGAGCGGGCGTCGGCCAGCACGCCGTCCACCTGCTGCGCGGCGGCGGGGGAGGCCGCCAGCGCGGCGGCCAGGAGCGGGAGATGGGCGATGCGGGATGCGCGCATGAAAGCCTCGGCGGACTGTGGTGGTCGATCGGGGGCCGTCCATCGGATCAGCCACGGGATCAACGTCCACGGCGCGGGGAATCGGACGCCCGTGGGACAAAACGCGACCATCAGTCGATCTCGCCCGCGGATCGGCATCGCGCATCCGATCCTCCGCTCCGATGTCCATCATCCCCCCGCCACATCCGTGAAGTCGCGAGCCGGCGATGGATCCTTCGGCGATCACCACCTGCCCCGCCGCCCCACCACCTCCACGCCCGCCTCCCGCACGATCCAGCGATGGTCGATCTCCGCCGATCGTCATCGAGCGGGGGACGACGGCGATCCTCAGATCTGCGTGCGGAGCCAGACGACGACGGCGCCGCAGGGGGGACGGCCGGCCAGGCGGTTCACCTGCGCGAAGCGGAGCGGGACCTCGTCGCCGGAGTAGACCTCGATGGCCTCCACGTCGTCGGGGGGGATGCGCTCCAGCTGGCGGACGGTGCTCTGCGCGCCGTTGATCCAGATGGGGATCTGGCACTGGCTCCCGTTCTTGTACTGCACGAAGACCCAGTCGGTGCTGCTGTTGCCGAAGGAGGCGGCCCGGCTCGACGTCACCGGGCGCAGGTAGGTGCCGCGGAGCCCCTGGATGCGGTCCATCAACCGCGCGCCGCGCCGCTTCACGAAGTCCTCCGTGGTCATGAAGACGCCGCTTCCCACCCGCTGGCGGTCGTAGAAGCCGTACCGCGTCAGCCGCCGCTGCGTGGCCTCGGCCATCACGGCCAGCGGCGCCAGGGCGATGGCGCTGTCGCTCCCCGCCGACGCGGCGGCGAGGCGCCGCGGGCGGCCCAGGGAGAGGCGCACCGAGTCCTCGCGCCCCCGGGCCAGCTCCACCTCCACCGGCTCGGGGACGTAGACCAGCGAGTCGGCGCGCGGATGCGAGAAGGCGATGGAGTAGCGCCCGTCCGGCACGCCGCGGAGCACGAAGGCGCCCGCCGAGTCCGTCTCGGTGACGTAGTCGGTGCCCACCAGGAAGACGGTGGCGCCGGCCAGCCCGCGCGCGCGGGTGCTGTCGTGCACCACGCCGCGCACCGCCGCGCCCCCCGCCGGCTGGTCGGCGATCACCACCTGCCCCGCCGCCGTCCGCAGCCCCACCACCTCCGCGCCGGTCTCGCGCACCGCCACCAGCCCCAGGTTCGCCTGCGCCTGCGCGCCCAGCCTCCCGGCGTCGGGGGCGCGGCTTCCGGTGATGGGCATGCGGATCCGCCAGCGGCGCACGAACCAGGCGCCCTCCGGGTTCCGCTCGAACTCCAGCCGCCCGCCCCACTCGTGGCGCGGCGCGGAGATCGGGCGCCCGCGGTGGTCCATGGCCGCCTCGCCCACCTCCACCCCCGTGTACTCGTAGTCCAGCTCGCGCAGCTCCGCCGTGGCCTGGTCCAGCCAGAAGACGCCGGCGACGTCGGGAAGGCGCCGCCCGCGCGCGGGCTGGAAGGCCAGCCCCACCATCCCCGGCTTCCGGTCGTCGCGCTCGAGGCTGAAGCAGTGGGCGTCCAGGAAGGCGTCGGAGAGGAGGACCTCGGCGTCCGGGGCATAGTAGACCAGCTCGCGCCCCTCGCGCTGCACGTAGCCGCGCTCGGCCAGCTGCCGCACCGGGAGCGCGCGGAAGGGCGTCACCTGCCGCGCCCGGTGCGTCGACGCCTCCTCCTTGCGCACGGTGAGCGTGGCGGCGTCCATGTCGCGGGTGTACTGCCGCACCGAGAAGTCGCTGCGCTCGTTGACGCGCGTCCACTCGGCGGCCGAGAGCGCCTTGCGCGCCTCCTCCCACACGGTGGCCACGCGCGCGTCGCGGTCCGGCCGCACGCTGCACCCGCGCTCCCCCGCCGCCGCCACGATCCCCTCCAGCATCACCGCCTCGCCGCGCGCCTCCAGCCGCAGCGGGCGCAGCTCCCCGGCGGCCAGCGCCAGCGGCTCCGAGACGGTGGCCGCGCGCCCCACCCGCTCGGCGCGGACGCGGTACGTCCCCGGCCCGGGGGCGGTGAGCCGGAACCCGCCGTCCGCGCGCGTCTGCGACGTGGCGACGGCGCGGCCGGCGCTGTCCACCAGCGACACCAGCGCGCGGGCCACGGGGGCGCCCGCCGTCTCCACCAGCTTCCCGTCCACCACCTGCGCCGCCAGCGGACGGCCGCAGAAGACCACGATCAGCAGCTGGATGGCGATTCGCATCTGGCGCACCGGCACACCTCCCTGGGAGAGAAATCGGTCCATCTATCCGCGGCTCCTGCCCGTCCGATCGATCCGGCCGATCCCCATCGGATCCCGATCGATCCACACCGATCACGCGATCCCACGCGATCCCACCAGGCTGATCGAGCGGGGGGATTGCGATCTCCCGCCACCTCCCGCGGTCCGCCGCGCACTCCGATCACACGCCGGGATGTCGCCTGAACCTGATGGAGCCAAGCGATCGAAGGCCCGTGGCCTGGGTTGCGGAGAAGCCGAGCTTGTCGCGCGGCCGGCTGTGGATCCTTTGGCCCGCAGGAGCTTGTGAGGGCATCGGCATCCGCGTGGCCGGCGTCCGGATGACGATCTCGGGGAATGCACAATCGGATGTGGAATCCGGTGTCAGACCGCCGTCTTCAGCCAGATGACCACGGAGCCGCAGGGGGCGGTGCCGCCTCCGCGGTTGACGGCGGCGAAGCGGAGCGGCACCTCGTCCCCGGAGTAGACCTCGACGGCCTCCACCTCGTCGGGCCGGATGCCGTCCAGCTCGCGGAGCGTGCCCTGCCGGCCGTTGATCCAGAGGGTGACGAAGCAGCGGACGCCGCGCTGGTGCTGGTACATGCTCCAGCCGTCGCGGCCGGACGGGCGCACGTAGGTGCCGCGCAGCCCCTGGATGCGGTCGATGAGCCGCGCTCCGCCCCGCTCCACGAAGGCCTCGGTGGTCAGGAAGACGCCGCTGCCCACCCGCTTGCGGTCGTAGAAGCCGAACGCCGTCAGCCGCCGCCGGCTCACCTCGGCCCGGACGGCCAGCGGCGCCAGCATGATGGCGCTGTCGCGCGCCGCCGACGCGGCGGCCACGCTCCCGGCCGCCTCCGGGGGCAGGCTCAGCGCCAGCTCCACCGCAGACTCGCCTCCGTCGGCCACCTCCACCTCCACCGGCACCGTCGCCAGCCCCATCGGGTGCTCGTAGTCCACCACGTGGCGCCCCGCCGGGACCCCCTCCAGCCGGAAGCCGCCGTCCTCGCCGGTCAGCGCCTCGAACGCGGTGCCGGCCCGGGAGACGAGCCCGCCGGCCAGGTAGACGCGCGCGCCGGCCACCACCGCCCCGCTCGCCCCGTCGCGCACGAAGCCGGTCACCACGCCGCCGTCGGCCGCCCGCGCCGCCACCATCTCCAGCGCGCGCGGCGCCCCGGGAGCCAGCGCCACCGCCTCCGACTCCGCGGCCGCGCGCCCCGGCCGCTCGACGCGGACGCGGTACGTCCCCGGCGCGGGCGCCGCGAGCATGAACCCGCCGTCCGCGCGCGTCCGCGCCGCCGCCACCGCGCGCCCCGCGCTGTCCACCAGGGAGACGGGCGTGTCGGCCACGGGGGCGCCGCTCCCCTCCTCCACCACCCTCCCCACCACCGCCTGCGCGGCGAGCGGCGGCGCCAGGACCAGGGCGGCGGCGAGGACGACGAGGCGGGAGACGCGGATGGGGCGCGGCATGGGGGATCTCGCGGGGCGGGGATGGGTCACGGAGCGGGAGATGCGCCCGGAGGCCGAAGGACGGGCGCAAGGCGAGAACGTATCCGCCGCCCCCTTTCGGACGTGCATCCACCCCGCCGCGTGGGATGCGCCGCCGCGTTCCGGATCCGGGACAACACGGGATTGGGGGGAGACGGGATCGCGGCGCGGCGGCCGCATTGGAGGGAGATTACAACCCTGCGCACCGATCGCGCATCCAACACCCCGCGCGCAAGACAAAGTGTTTCCATCGGCATCGTTGACGGAGTCCGCAGTCGCCGCTACTCTGTCGGCGTGCTAATTTCGCAGCATCCCCACCGAAGCGGCTCCGCGGGCCTCCCGTTCCGGATCCCGAATCCAGTCCGATCGCGGCGCCGGTGAAACCCTGGCGGGGGGACAGCCGTCATGCGCGGAAACCACAGCCGGGCCGTCCCGTCTCCCGATCGCGACCGCCTTCCGCGCCTCGCCGCGCGGCCCTCTCCCGAAACAGACCGACGGATGTCGTCCCTCTTCTCTCCCGCGCGGGCCCGCGCCGCGCTGCTCGCCGCCGCGTGCGCGCTCCTCCCCGCGGCGGCCGGCGCCCAGGCGCACACCGCGGGAACGCCCACGCCCCCGCGCGCGCAGGCCGTGCCGCTCGCCGGCCCCGTGCAGCTGGACGGTCGCCTGGACGAGGCCGTCTGGCAGAGCGCCCTCCCGGCCAGCGGCTTCACGCAGCAGGACCCCGACGAGGGGCGCCCCGCCACCCAGCGCACCGAGGTCCGCTTCGCCTACGACGACGAGGCGCTGTACGTGGGGGCGCGGATGTTCGACTCGCTGGGCGCCGCCGGCGTGCGCACCCGCCTGGTGCGCCGCGACGCCGACACGGAGAGCGACTACGTGCAGCTGGTGCTGGACACCTACCACGACCACACCGGCCGCACCGTCTTCCAGGTCAACCCCTCCGGCGTCAAGTACGACGCCGGCCAGGCCTCGCCGTACGCCGACCCGTCGTGGGACCCGGTGTGGGAGGCGGCCACGGAGATCGACTCGCTGGGGTGGACGGCGGAGCTGCGCATCCCCCTCTCGCAGCTGCGCTTTCCCCGCGACTCGGTGCAGACGTGGGGGGTGCAGGTGTGGCGCTACGTGCAGCGGCTGAACGAGTCCAGCATGTGGAGCTTCTGGGGGAAGAACGAGTCCGGCGGCCCCACGCGCTTCGGGCACGTGGAGGCGCTGCGGCTGAAGGCGGGGGGGCGGCGGGTGGAGGTCCTCCCCTACGTGGTGGCGCGCACCAGCTACGTGGGCCCCGCCTCTCCCGGCTCCCCCTTCGAGGAGCGCCACGAGAGCGACCTGCGCGTGGGCGCCGACGTCAAGGCGCTGCTCACCTCCACGCTGACGCTGGACGCCACCATCAACCCGGACTTCGGGCAGGTGGAGGTGGACCCGGCGGTGGTGAACCTTTCCGCCTTCGAGACCTTCTACGACGAGAAGCGCCCCTTCTTCGTGGAGGGGAGCGGACTGTTCGACTACGGCGGCTTCAACTGCTACTTCTGCAACAACGTCTCGGGGCTCACCCTGTTCTACTCGCGCCGCATCGGGCGGGCGCCGCAGGGGGTGGTGACGCGGGACGCGGACTTCACGCGGCTCCCGGAGAACAGCGCCATCCTGGCGGCCGCCAAGGTCACCGGCCGCACCGCCGGCGGGCTGCAGGTGGGGCTGCTGGACGCGGTGACGCGCTCCGAGCGGGCGCTGGGGCTCTCCCCCGAGGGGACGGAGTTCGAGGAGGAGGTGGAGCCGTTCACCAACTACTTCGTGGGCCGCGTCCGCCGCAACTTCGGCGGCGGCAACACCACCGTGGGCGCCATCGCCACCTCGGTGGCGCGCCGCTTCGACTCGGACCCGCTCAGCCAGCGGCTGGCCACGCACGCCGAGGCGGTGGGGGTGGACTGGGAGTCGTGGTGGAAGAACCGCACGTACCTGCTGATGGGGAACCTCTCCCTCAGCAACGCCTCGGGCGACTCGCTCGCCATCGGCCGGCTGCAGCGCTCCTCGGCGCGCTACTTCCAGCGGCCGGACCGCGACGGCGGCGGCAACTCGGTCTTCTCGGACCGGTACGATCCCCTCGCCACGGGCCTCCGCGGCTTCTCGGGGTACCTGCGGATGTCCAAGGAGAGCGGGTCGTGGCTCTGGGAGGCGCACACCATGGTCCGCTCGCCGGGGTTCGAGGGGAACGACCTGGGGTTCGTCTCGCGCTCGGACTTCGTGTGGCTCAACGCCAACCTCTTCCGGCAGTGGAACACGCCCACCCGCTGGTACCGGCGGCTGGCGGCCATCGTGGGCGGGCAGCGGCAGTACAACTTCGACGGCAACGCCACCGAGGGCGAGGTGCACGCCTACCTGAGCGGGCAGGCGCGCAACTACTGGGACATGAGCACCTTCTTCATCCTCACCCCCGAGAGCTACGACGACCGGATGACGCGCGGCGGCCCGCTGGTGCGGAAGCCGGGGTACTACTTCCACCGCCTGAACCTGAGCACCGACTCGCGCAAGCCCATCGTCCTCTCCACCAGCCCG
>Ga0247770_1000739_pt1 | contig 30480 bp, 28 predicted proteins | sample UWRJL136409B6_FD_179943 | JGI IMG/M metagenome (GOLD analysis project Ga0247770, IMG submission 179943) | Plant litter microbial communities from Arlington Agricultural Research Station in Wisconsin, United States - UWRJ-L136-409B-6 | ecosystem: Environmental > Terrestrial > Plant litter >... | reverse complement strand
TGGGGCGGTAAGCTCGAGTAATCCAGCAACACCTCAGCCAGCCAGCGTAGGGGTCTCGTTGGGGCCGATGATACGGTATTAACCGCCAACGCCAACCAGCGGCTAGCGAAGGGGGAACCCGGTCTGGAGCATGACGATCATTCAAGGTAGGTAAGTACACACGCGATCCACCGCACCCCCACCTGGTTGCCTGCCGCCCGATCTCCCGACCGACCTCGAATCTCTCCCGCCAGCAGGTCTTGTCATTTTCAATTCCCAACGAACGAACGAACGCACAATGCATCCCATCCCATCCCAAACGACAAAACTGTCGTCTACCTATCTACCAGCCGAAATCCTGACACACATGTCCCCGTATCCTCTCACCAACTCATTAACCTACCTTCCCGTCCAACGCCGTTCCTCACCGCTTCCTCACCCTGAACTTCCCCCCCAACCCACACCCGTGAACATGTGCCCTATCTCGCTCCCAGCTCACACATGTGCCCCATTGGATCTCCCTCCCACCACCCACAAGTCTCCCAATCCCTAATCCCTATCTCCTCCACATCTCCTACAGCAGCAAGTGAGCAAGATAAGCTCACACAGGCGCGCCTAGCCCTGCCTGCCTCAGGGATGCTCCTGTACTATCAACCTACCAACCTAGGTACATCCATACTCGCAGATCACTCACATCGCATGGCCAAGCCCTCGCCCGCACGCACGCACCTTTCTGCAACTGCAACTGCAACAAACCTACCGACCTACGTACGCGAGCTTCCCACTGTTCCCACTGTTCCCACTCATCCTCATCCTCACAAGCCGAAGACAACCACTCGGTTGGACGCACCTGCCGTCGCTGCGCGACAATGGACAGCTGCACCTAGCTGCGCTCAAGACCAGTCAAACTAAGCGCCTAGACCGCGCCCATACCCCGCGGACAACAGCAGCGTTATGTAACCGCATTGATGAAGCAAGGAAGCGTAACGTACCGAGAGCTAAAAACCCTACGTATTGTAACCAGGCTCCTCGGGGACGTGAGCACAGACAGTATGCAGGATATTTATATGTATGTTGTAATACGAAAAGCACAGAAAAGGAGGCTGAACGTGGTTTTCCTCAGAATGGAGGCAGTCACATCCAACTGAGATCTCGGCTCTTCCTATCCAGACAACTGGCACGTTTGGGGCGATGGACACCGGCAATCATCCCTTGCATCAAATACGACGTGTTTATCCCATTTCCAATTCAAGCCTCTGACCACTCCCTAGTGCCTTGTTCACCTGTATAACGTCAACAATGCTCAACATTTGGAGTCCAATAGACCGGCAGAACCAACAAGAAAATATTCATAACCATATTCCAACGATTCAGAAGAGAGCTACCTAACGAACCCGAAAACGCCTATGCAATGCAATCCACTTCATTCAACGCAACTCCAGCTGAACTCAGCCTCCGCGATTGGCCGTCCCACCCTCTCGCTCGCGTCCCTCGCCATCTCCGCAGCCGGTCTAAAGGCTCGACATGAACGCCACTGTCCACAAATCTAACGGGGGGTACAGTTAAAGATGTTGCCGCGTTCCGATATCGCGAGCTGGGTATCATTGAAACTCTTCATCCATCACGACCGTGACGAACCTCATTAACCCCTCGGCGCTTCTAGACCACAGCCGATGGCGCCTGTTCGTATTGGATTATCTCATCAAGCCGTAACTCGGCCTTGCCAGCCTTCTTCTTCAAACGATGTGCGGGTTCTGGCTCTTCCGACTCGTGTCGTTGCGCAAACCAACCGCCGCGCTCCCATTCGCCTGACACATATAGAGACTCGTCCCGGACGCCGTCGTCAACAATACCCAATAGAAGCGTCTCTAGACGCTTGAAGTCAATGGGTTTGAGAATCCACCCGTCAAACCCAGCACTGACATATGTATCTTTTTCACGCTCCACTAACGAGGTCGAGACAGCGATAATGGGGATCCGGCCGTGATTATTTGCAACCAGAGATAAGCCGGCGTGGCCCTCTGACTGCTCGAACAGCCTGATCATCTTGGTGCTAGTAAGGCCATCCACGATCGGCATCTATTCATGTCAGCGAACGCTCCGGTCTCAGGGCAAAGGACAGCTTACCTGTATATCCATGAGGACCACATCAAAGTCGCCCGGCTTTTCCTGATAGACAGTCGCGCAGTCCTCTCCGTTGACGGCGTGCGATACTTTATGGCCGGCCTTCTCCAACCGTTTCCGCAGAACCTTGACATTGATGGGATCGTCTTCCGCAACCAGTACATGCAGCTTCACCAATGTTGGCTCACCAGCCTCGGGTACTTTCGTGACTTTCAACCTGTCGTTCACGCTCGTGATCTCGTACAGGACCCGCGATGGCTCATTCTGATGGGGAAGCTTAGGTGGTGGTTGATATTCATCTGGGATTCGCACCGGCTTGATGGGCACTTTGGTGTCGGTTATGAACTGCACGCCCGTTGTCTCCGTGCTCTTCCCAGTGTTTGGTCTATCTGCGGGCTGGGATCCGGAGCGGGATAGAGAATCGGGCCGTGATCTTCTTTCACTCGGACTGATAGAGCGCGACGGGTGCACCAACTTCGTGCTAGATGGCGTCGAGGTATAGTATGGACCACGGGAGTTTGGTCTCTGACGCGCGACGGTCTCGGGCTCCGGGTCTCCCAGTGTCAGCGGCATCTGGATCGCGTCAATCAACCGCTCGGCATCACTCATCGCGCTCCTCCCACTGCCTCTGCTGGTGATACTGTGCTGATCGGACATGCTCCGTGTTTCGTCAAAACTCTTTTTCGGAGATAGTGAACTCGTATAGCTTACGTTGATACTGGACACAGAGCGGCCTCGGTCAACCAGCATAACTTCGCCGTCTTGCAACGGCGCAGTTCCAGCCGAGACTACTGTGTTGTTTGACGCAGTGACAGAAACCGCCGCCGTTGGGGTATCCTCTTCTTCAGGAGATTGCGAGTTCGAGTTATCTTCGGGGAGGTCGAATGGCAACTGTATGACAAACCTGGAACCCTTTCCTCTTTCGGATTTTAAGCGAAGCTGGCCGTCCATGTTGCGAAGGATCCTGGCCACAACAGCCAAACCGAGACCCAACGTTCTCTTCGCTTCTGGTTCTTCTCCACCCTCCTCTGTCTCCGGCCGCGGATCGTCATCATCGCCGTCCCCGGTCACTTGTTCCAGATCCCGGAAGAGCGCGTCCAGCTGAGTGTCACTCATGCCCTCTCCGGTGTCTTCAATCACGATCTCCACCCAAACTCGACGGTCCAGCACCTCAGCAGCATACAGTTCAACCCGTATGCGGCCTTCCGCCGTGTGCTTCACAGCATTCGCCGTTACATTGGCCACAACCTGCCGTACTCGCCTCTGGTCGCCATAAACAAACCGAGGAAGGCCCTTGTGCTGGATAAATTCGTAGGAAATTCCTTTTCGTCTCGCGTCAATTTTGAACGGATCTGTGCCCTCTCGTATGCACGCCGGAAGATCAAATATTTCGTCCTTGATCAGTTCCTGTCCCTCCTCCGTCTTGGTAAGATCCAAGAGGTCGTTGATAACGTAGATGAGTGACTTGGAGGCTGAGTGGGATCTAGCGAGGTTGTCTCTCGTCTCCTGGTCCAGGGAGCCTTCGAGCGCGATCTCCAAATAGTTGATGATGGCGTTGAGTGGCGTGCGGACTTCGTGTGCCGAGTTTGCCAAGAGAAGCCGCGTGAGCCGGCTGTTCTGCAACGCGGCCTCCTTTTGCCTCCATACCTCAATGAACTTGCCATACACCAGGCACAGAACGGCGGCCGTTTCAACTTGCTCCTCCGACCACTCTCTACACTTACCCAGGACAGTCTCATGCCAGACCTTGAAACTTTTTCTGGGTTCGAGATATGCCTGAGTGCCCTCCCGGATGACTTTTTCATGGGGGTTGCCAGCCCACTTCACCTCCTTGGCTTGCCCTTTGCGGAAGAACACGATGAAATCATTGCCTCCGACGCTCAAGGGAACATACAGCAGACCGGCAACAACGGAGAATCCTGGAGGGTAGCGTAAGTCGGGAAACTCGGCTTTCACATCCTGCGTCATAACAACAGATGTGAACTTGCGCAGCCGCAAGTACTCAAGCATCGCCAGCGCCTCCTGAGATTGCCCAATCCTGCCAAGGATCTTTGTCTCCTCTCTAATCGACAGCATGCCAAAGTCAGCATCGAAGAGCTTGAGTAGGTCGTCCGACGAAGCGATAATGTAACCCGAAGGGTTCTTGTCTGTTGGGACGGTGTTAATGAGTTTCCGAGCTTGCAGCCGAGATGCATATGAGAGGCGTTCAATATTCCTGGAGACGGTATCGCCGACCAGGCGACACATCTTCCTGATCGGAAAGGACACCCGCATACCCTTCGGCCCATAAGAATGGCACGCGATCAGCCCCCAGAGATCGCCAAACGCATTGATCGAAATTGACATTGACGAGCGCACAGCCATATTGGCGAGATATTTCACGTGAATGGGCGACATCGCCCGTAAGTACGAATGCGTCATGTCCAAGGGAGTCTCAAGCTCCTCCTTCGACCTGCAGACGATCCTGGCCGACTCGAGATCCCTATCGTAGAGGAGACGGACCCTATTGAGCTTGTATAGTTCGCGTGCTTGCTTCGGAATATCTGTTGCCGGAAAATGCAGTCCCTTGTAGAGATCCCTTGTCTGCGCCGGGTCTACAAGCTCCGTCACCACCTTTCCGTTGAAGGAGTTGTCAAATTGATATATCATGACCCGGTGAAATCCAGTGAGCTCCTTCACAATACCGACCAAGATCTTCAGAAACCTCTCGAGGTTCGGCGCGTTCGACAGTTGTTCTTGAACCTGGGACATTATGTCAAACACTTGCATTGCGCCGGCTTCACCTCGCCGTTTGCGTGCGCTCCGCAGTACCCTTAGCGGTCTGCTCATAATCTCCGTGCTTTCAGTGAGCTCTTCCGTCGTGGGGTTCGTTTGCAGGGTATCTTCAGGGACCCCAGGGCTGTCTTCGTCCGGGGGGCGTAGCGGGAAGTCGTGATCGTCGTCCATCTCAAACTCGCAGATTACCATGTCGGGGTGCGCAGGATGCACATGAATGGCACACCACAGCTTGACAGATCGCCCCTTGCCAGGAGGTTTGATGGACAAGCTGAAGACCTCGGGTCCGTTGACAGCTGGATCTGCGTCCTCGTCTCGAATAAAGTCGATATGATCCAGGAGGTTTTCGGCCTGCTCGTCCGTCAAAATGTCCAAGAAGTCGACTAGTCGAAACAATTCCTGCGGGCTTCGGCCGAGGAATCGCTTCGAGTTCTCGCTGACATATCGGACCTGGAAGCGGCCATCTTCCTCCTCGTGGATAGCTAGCATCAGCCCAAATGATTGCACAGCGCCCGGCATGTGTATCGGCTCGTCTTCGCACCGCTGCAGTGTCCCATCTCTTCCTGTGATGACTGCGTGACCCTCTTCGGTCATGACGTGTTTGAAACGGTGTGTGTAGAGTGACTCGGAAACAGGCGGGTCCGGCGACCTACGACCGGAGGAGCTCATCGCGCCCTGGCTAATATCCGCAGCCGGTACCGAGTCTTCTTCATCGGATGAGGAGGATTCAACTATCAGAGGCACCAGTGTCGCGGTTCCTTGTCGTTCCGCATCGGCCTGGATGCTGGACATTGACCCTGACATGGTGTTCGTGCGGCGCTGTCGAGCTCGTTCCGTGGTGGGCGGCGGCCTGCCACAGGGGGAAACGGACACTGGTCGCGAGGAAGGACCTGCCGGTGACGGCGTCGCGGCTTTCCGATCCAAACCATCAAGGTTCAGCTTCGGGGTCGGGGTTGGAGGTGGGCGCATGCTAGCCCCGATGCCGAGTGGGCCCCCTGGACCATCCGAAACTGACATTTTCCGGCGATCGGCTGGAGTTGCCCATGCTGGCTCAACGCTGATGACAGATCGGATGGGGAAAATGCGATCCGAGGGGTCGTTTTGGAGGGTGCCGTGGCCTAGTTGGTGATCGGAGGAAGTGCTCCACGACGATATGCACGTCGGCGAGCCTGTGGGATTCGAGCTGTCCGCGGCCCCAGAACGGCTGTGGTCGCCCGGTGTTGTAGCAGTCGCCGACCAGGCCTCATGGTCCTCCTCCTTGGCCACAGGAACAGTCAGGTCCTGGGATGTTGGTGGTGGTGGGGGCCGCGGTTCTTGGCCTTCTGATGGCGCATCGTCGTGGACGGACTCCATGGTTATCGTCCCACTGCCCGACGGTCTGCGAGGCCTCGAAATATCGATATGACCTCCCAGCGTAGAATGGGGTGTCTACGACAGTTCATCCCCTTCGGACTCGGTGTTTCCTGTCGCCACCACAGCTAGACCTTGGTTGGTAGCCACAGAGGGCCTGGTGGGGGTGGGTGACGTTGAGCTGGTGCAGCGGCTGCGGGGACACTGCTGTGGGATACTAGAGAAGCGAAGTGGCGGCGACAAATTTTTTGCCTCGCACATATGTGCAGACACAACCGAGCTCTGTGGCAGTATAAAAAAAAGCAAAGGTAGATGGAAGGGAAGGACGGGTTTCCTGGCGTACGTGAACAAGAGCTGCCAGTAAGTTGGAAAGCCGCCAGTGGCCGTTTGGCGACGATCGTCGCGCGGTACTTCCGCAGATCAACCGCGGGTGGTGCAAGGCGTGGGGAGACCAAGAAACCACGGGAACCAGGGTCCGCGCTTCTACTCTATTGAAGGGGGGAGATTGTTCTCCGGAGACGAAGAGGAGGCAAGAAAGGCGCGAGGCACAAACGCGTAGTACTCTAGCAAGCCCGATGTGCGTTTGGCCTTCGCCGCTGTCAATCGTAGAGAGGAGAGTCGGTGCGTGTCGCACAGAAGTCAGTGAGCGAGGAAGGTTGCCCTACTGCTGAGACGATGACGGGACCCGACCGAACGTGGCCGGGGAAGGCATGGGTCTAGGGGGCCAATGGCTTCGCCCGCTTCTCACTCTCGCCCGTGAGCTGCTCAGATGTACGTCCGTAGGCTGTCGAATAACCGGCTCCCGGTGGCTTAAAGGCGTTTGCTCTTGCCCTTGAGGACCTACCTAATCATCGTAGCCACGAGCCACCGAGGAGGGCACACAACTGGATGCCCGGAGACCGGCAGAAGCGGCAGGATAGCACGCCGCATGGGAGGCGCATGCTTGGGGGCATATTCGACACCCAACCTCGCGCAGCTATCTCGGGAAATCGATGGATACCAACTCATTCCACCCATGTTTTGTCTATTACCCAGAACCACACAAGCTGCAATGCATGCCGTCCCCACAGAGAAAAGGGGTCCTAGGAGGGTGGAGGGGGGTGTGGGCACGCTACGGTCCATTGTAGTGTAAATCGTCCGATCCTGGGATGGGAAACTTGAACATTCCCATGGCAGGTGGACAGAAATCCAGTTCCGGGGCGCTCTCCCGGATGCTGTCCCACAGCTGGAAGCTTTGCGATTGGGGGCCGGTCACGATCGCCATGTCGATTGCCTCTTCAAGCAAAGATCTGGGCCGTTGCCAGGCTTCATGCCGCTGCGGGATGGAAGGGATTTCGAGCGATACACGCGTGGCACGCGTGGCACACTGCTTGGGCTGCCTCCCGGCTCAGAAAGGGTCGGGCATGTGGTGTTCTGATCTGAAAAGTCTGAAAAGAAGGGCGATTGCTGGGGTGCTGGTTCCAGGGGTCCTCAAGGCTGTCGTCAAGGTTTATGACATCATTATGGTACGATTCTAGAGCGCGCCGGGCCAATGGACACCGCCGGAAGAAATGCTCCGGACCTTCTTTAGGGTTAGGGTTCATTGTCTGAATCATCCACAGTTGACACATGATCCAAAAGAATCAAACTACAACATGGCTGTCAGGCATGTTAATACTGCATAAAAGCGAGCCGTATTAGCTAGAAACTTTTATTTCAAAGTGCCGGCTTTATCCCTGAGTCGTCAAGAATACTCTGGGCTGTTGATTCTGGTTTTGCAGAGCACACTGTGTCAAATTGATAGTTACAAAAGAGTCGGTGCCATTCAAGTGTTGATTTAACGGAATTTAGGGACTTTATCCGGAAGGACTTCTATCTCGGTATGCATCAGGCCTCATACCGCTCTTCCATTCTCGGGTGAGAACATATACTAGCAGACTTGTAAATCCTCGCCCCGCTGTTAGTAGGCATTCAGAACAAAGGAACATGTATCAACTAAGGTGGTTCAATAAAGGAAAGCTGAATTCCATCCAAATGTAAAGCTATTCAGTTGAGATAGTCTAAAAAGCGGTCAGCTTTACAACACGTTACCTAAATTCTCGATGTGGGCTATATTGATGAGGGACTGTGTACAACCATCACCGAGCAGTCAAATAGTAATTTTCCAGGCTAAACTACGTACATAGTGAAATAGTTTGACAAATATAAAGCTACCGGGAACTTGGAAAGTCGCGGTCTATTACCTTAATAGAGAAACCCTCACACAATCTTGTGTCTAGCACCTTCGCCGCTCAAGTCTCACTCTCAACCTCACTCGAAGCACCTCTGAAAGATCCTTTGTTATAACAGTAAGACATACCGAATGTGCTTCTCTCTACGATGCCTTGCCACGCCAATTTAGGCCACAGAAAACATGTTCAGAATTCAGTTAAATTCTACATCCCTCCCACCACGAGAGAAGACGGAAGCCCCTGAATTTTCAAACCCTCAACAACTTCTAGCCCCCATACCACAACTCTGCCCTGGCTCTAAACGAAAACAGCACGTACCCAAAAGCAGCAGACACTGCCTGAAGAAACCCCCCAAAAAACAATATGTCTTGCAACTATTCATCAGTGCGACTGCGGCTTTCTTATCAAGCAGGGAAAAAAGCATGTGGAAGGAGAGTGCAAGGATGTTCTCAACAGCTTCGTTTGCCCGTCGTGTGGAAGCAACATGACCCGGAAGCCAGAGAAGGAGGGAAAGTCTCCTGCGGTGAAGAGGATGGTATGTGGCAAATGTGTCACTTTTGTTGCTTCCTAAGCTGACGTTCAAGGTACCCTGTTCCCAGGGCTCAAGATCGAGCAGCCTGAAGGAACTTCAGTCGTGGTGGCAGAGAGTCAATAGTCAGGGGTTGGGCGTGGCAACAACAGCTTTGTCATCAAAAAATAAAACGTGGCCAGCTCGTCCTATCATGTAACGCTCATACCGTTTGAAGCCCATATCTATTGCGAAGCTGATCAAGACATAGATTTGAGAAGACAGGACGTCGTCATGTTGGATCAAGGTCCAGTCCTAGCACATGTGTACCTCTTTGCTCGGTGGTTAATACACGAGTCTTCGAGCAGTGATAATTCCCTTACAACTCAACTCAAACTCCTGTTGAAAACTTGACAGCGTGATATGAATTTTTCCCGTTATTTCCTAATCAGCCATGAAACCGACAGCCGTACGAGATACTATCCAGCACATTGCATCTTCAGGCACATTGACTGAGGTTTGACTAAATGAATAAGTCTCGCAAAGTTGCATGAGCTCTTGCAGCTCCCTGGCCACCATCTTATACGATTTATGGATATCCGACACAATCTTCAAATCCGACTTGTAACACGATGAAAAAATACAATCAAGGTATTCGGTAATCATCTTAACATTGTGTGACATATAGAACAATGCTATCTATAAATCTATCAACAGTTCTATGCTGGAAGATGACAATGATGTTTGGTTACCCTAATAAAACATCTACTCGCCTAGTGAGCTAGCATCGAAAGCATTGTCAAAGAGAATGATCGGTTTTTCGTCACCGTTCCAATGATTAAGAAAGCATTCCTTGGGTAAGTTGTAGTAATTTTTGGCCTGCTCCTTTGTCGCGCTGGAGGAATATTTAGCGGCCTGGGTGCTAGAATACCGAACGAAGAAGGGGGATCGGTGGAAACGGCTATTTGTAATTTTACCACTGTTCACGTATTCTTCATACAAAGTCAAGGCCTGGAGATTTGCGCCAAACTCCCGCGATTTCTTTTGGCGGGTATTCGACACTTTGGGGAGGTTTAGACGCCAGAAGGCCAAGCTTTCGTCTCCAGGCTGAATAGCAGGGGCAATCAGTTGCCCTGATTTCCTCCATTGTGGAGGACTGGGTGCGCAAGGAGTCTGTTGTTGAGGGTATAGATCCTGGGCGTTTTGAGGCCCATCATCGACCCTGCGATCGGTCGAGTTGCAGGGACTATCTATCAGATCTCAGCTGTATTATCCTCATCCGCAAACACAAGGCTGCCTGGGATAGTTCTGTTGAGCGCATACTTCATTGCGTAAAGTTGCGCCGCCCGAAAATAGGCATTGTAGTCGGTGATGTATGTTTCTGCAATCTCAGGAACCAGTGGGTCTTCCACATTTGGGCTGGCTAAGAGACCGCAAACAGCGACCAGAACAGCCCCAAGTGAGAACGTGTTGCTCCTGTTCTGGGAGAACCAAGGGGCATCCGTTTGCGTTAAAGTACCCATGTAAGTTCTGAGATTCTCATCTGTCCACCATTCTTTGTACGAAGCGCACAGCTTCCCGGTGCAGTCGATGTTCGGATGATATATCCTCGTTTGGAATCGGAGAACAGGGAGCTTGTGTAGCACAAGCTTCACGGTGATCCAGAATAGCCCTCCCTCGTACGGAGTGCCGGGTGGACCTTCGATGCTCGCCAAAAGGCAATCGAGACGGTCGTGTACCGGCGATACACTGATGAATGATATGTTGGCCTGCCGTATGGTCCTCAGCTCAACAAAGGCTTGTTGGGCAAGTGATGACTCCTTGTTTGCTTGGTCGATCAGCTTCATCGAATACGACCTCCAGGCTGTATTGCCCTCGCCTTTGATGGTGTTCAGCCTTGACCCATAGGATAAATCTTCAGTCATGAAACTGTGTTCTCTCGATCGGGTGTCCCGTCGGTGAGCTAGAGATGCCATCCACCGTTGATGTTGAGGAACTTCAATTGTTGATGTCTGGGTTGGTTTCTGGGACAAAGGGGTTGTTTCTTGATGCGCATTCTCTGCTGGTGCGGCTCGTATTTCGATATCCTCTGCATCGTATCCGATGGGTCGATAGGCGGCACAGGAAATAACAGAGCTCGCCGCAAAAGGGTGCGTTGGAGCTGTGTGAAATGACGTTCCTCCCATCGAGGATTCTATCATCGATACCCGATGGCTCGCCGTATCCGATATTGCCCTGAGGGCTGATGATGCCGTGCTTCTCGAGGCCACTGTTTGCAAAAGCCTGAGGCTCCTAGTGTCAGAAAGGGACTCGATTTCTTCAATGAGCGCAGCCTGCTGTTGTCGAAGAAGGCCCAGCGCCGAGGTGATGCTTTCAAGGCCGTTGAGCAGATCTTTGATCGATACTATCAAATCCCGAAACTTGTCATAGTCATGGATAGACCATCGCGTGACTTTCCAATTAGGCGTCTGTTTCTGGTTCCGCTTCAGCCGAGTCTTGAATCTGTTGAACTTTGACTGAAAGATAACCATGCCTTTGGAGGTATGGTGGGAGGCGCTGGCCGAGTCCTGCTCCTCTTGAGCTTCGTATCATCCTGTTATTACGTCCACTTTGGCGAGAAGATTCCGGAGGTGGCAGAGGCTTGCCTCAATTGCAGGGCGTATGTCGGGGCGCTCAATTGCTGCATTGTAGCAAGACTCCTTGTTTCCTTCTCGGGGAACTAGTCCAAGCGACTCTCCCCAGATGAGCAGACGTATTTGTTGCAGAGATAGCTGGAAGGTCTGTGGGATAATGTTCTCCTGATATAACCGAACTCTCGTACCTGAGTGCATAAAAGGTCGAACTCCTCGCTGAAGTCCTTCGCGCGGACAAAGATGTCGAAATTTTCTACGCAGGATTTGAAGATACCAGCAATACCCAAGGTACCCAGAACAAGACCTGCGACCTCCATGATAGCGCCTGGCGTTACTCAAACGAGCCGTCGGATATGAGCGCCTGGGCTCATAACAAGAAGCGACGTGCGGGCTGCGTCAATCGCTTCCTAGAAACTCCTCTGGTTTAAAGGTCTGCTTCTTGTGCGTTAATAAACTGACAATTCCTGAATGCCGCAGCCTTGTGGCCGTGAAGCGTCGGGAGGACATCACGTGGAGAGGGAGCAGCTGGGAGAGTTGGAGGCTGTCCGGGAGAGCCAACGAATCAAAGTTTGCATTTGTTCAGGCTGATTCGTTTCAGCTTCGGAATGTATGTGGTCGACACTTGAGGTCGATTTACAACCCCGGAATCGTGATTGCTCCAAAACCCCGCTCAATAGTTCTGATATCAGACTCTTCGCCCTGACCCTGAATACCCTCGTCCAATCTGCAGTGACCATCAAATGGTTGTGTTGCTGTATCCTTCTCATCTCTCGTTGCCGCACCATTCTCCCTCATCCTCAGCATTGGCGGGAGCCCGATTGCCCGGTCATTGGACTGAACCAGGAGGCCGTCTCCTGTCTCCATCATGGAGGGGCTCACTGGGTTCGTTTTGTATCCCTTTGGGGCCATCGACTCCCTCCAGTCTTCGAACCCAAAGTTAGGATCGCAATTGGTGCCGCCGTGCATCAAATTTGCCTCTAAAATTCCGCCTGAAATGCCGATGTAAAAGTTCGGCGAGAAGTCAGAAGGCTTAGATAGCGACCAGACGGCGGTACTTGCATAACCCCTGAGCGCTTTGGACAGAAAGAAACTCGCGTTGGGTCGATAGTAAATATCGCGCGAGAGTCCATGCCAACGACAGGCGGTGCCCAGGACGTGATTGCAGCGTTGGCCACACAACTTGCCGTTACCTGCGATTGTGGGCTCGCTCAGGAATGGCTGCACTGGCTTAGGGTAGGGTCGTTTGTCGAGACACGGAAGTCCTGACGTGTGGTAGTATCCCTTCGTCCATCGGAAGTCAAAAATCTTGATGGTTGCTCCATTCATACCACCGCCCACGAAGCGCTCTGTGCCGTAAACGAGAAGTGACTCCATATCGGCCCAGGGGTCAATGTTATCTTCATAGATAGCATCGAAAGGAGAAGGAGTCCGGAGATCCTGAAGTCTGCAGAACTGTGTCAGCATAACAAAGGATTCGATAGCTTCAAGCATTTGAGTTCAGCTCACCTGCAGCTACCGTCTCTCCAAGCACTAAGCAGCAAACTTGTCCCTCCTCTGCTGGACGTATGAGGCTGAACTGGTTGAAGAGAGTTGGGGCAGATATTCCCGTAGTCAATACCAAACTGCCTTTCAAGATCCGCATTCTTCGCGGCAGTATGCTGAGTCCATCCCGATGGAGTGAGCTCCAAGTATCGAAGGGGGTCTTTGCAGCCTTTGAGGGCAAGAGCAAGGAAGCCGTCCTGCCCCATCCAGGTCGCGCGACACAACTGCGGGCGCTGCAGTGGTGGACCATTGTTGACAAACGGGTCCGATCTTAAGTCATACGCCGTCGACGGGAAAGCTTCAGTGCTATCGTCCTGAGGGACTTCATAGATGAGGACGCTGGATTTTGTCGCGGCAGCAATGAGAGTGCCAGTACCGCCGCTAATCACACCCACCGAGTTTATCGTTTCGTGCCCTACCGCTTGAGAAGGCACGTTATTATCGTCCTCACTGCCCACGGGGGCTGGTCTGAAGTCAACAAGACGTTCGCCAAAGCGGTCAGGCTCTGCCGACAAGAGCGCCAGCTCCCCGCTGTCTCGACCAGTCACAAATGCCCGAGAGCCATCCTGCATCTTCTGGCCCTTAAGGATAGCGATAGCCCTGATATCGTCAGGACCAGACTTGAACCCGCTGATTTTGCCCTGAGATCGAGCGCTGCTCACGGTCGTTGGCAGACCAACTCCCACTTTCTGGCGGTACCTCGCCACGATATCCTCCCCGGCGCCCCAGACAACAAATTCCTCTTGAGTGTCCGGATCAAGATACGAGTCGACAACAGGTTGGAACAAATGGCCCTGGGCCCGCCTTTCTCTAGGATGGGTGTCCCGCACGGGGAATATGCCCTGGAACTGCAGGGCCCGTTTGTCCCAGCACCGGCTCTGGAAAGTGAGGGACTCTGCAACTTGTCGCCATGTCTGGTTGCCTTCGGATAGATTGGGAACAGATAGCGAGCTGAACCGATTTCTCACGAAAACCCGCCACCCGTCATCTCTGATGAGCCGAGAGAAGCTTCGGTTTTGGAGCGCAAGGGCGCGGAGATCGCGGGCGCTGTCGAGGTTGGCGAAGATCATGAGCAGCACGTCAACCGGGAGATCCGTTAACGTCTGCTTCATTTTCAGAAGACTTGAGGAATTTGGGAGCGTTCAGAAATATTGTCTAATTTTTTTGCAGTTATGTCATGCGGGTGGGATGTTTGAGGCAGGAACTATGTTGATTTTATTTTCGCCTTGTGAAACTGCACTCCATTCAGAGGCGATGACATAATGCTGAATCTGCATAATGCTCAGCCCGTTTCGAGGATTCATCGACCAACGCCTTTGTGCCTTGGATTCAATATTTGTGAGTCAATCAGGTATCCGAGAGGGTCCGAACAATCGGAGATGCTTCAATCCGCTGGCTTGGGTCGGTGCAGTGACACCGATTTGGAGAATTTGCTGCAGTAGTTGACTCCGCCAAGCGGCCGACCAAACAGACTGCAGCAATTCTTGACACACCTCTGAGTCAACGAAGCAGAGCCCCGAGTCCTCCATTCCTCAACACAATTATCGGATGACGAATAATTTGCATTGGTCGGATGCAAAAATCCATCGTCTACCTTGTTACTCCACCCAGTACACCGCATGCTACCTGAGAACAACACCTCGCATCCTATTATCCATGCTAAATAACTTGAAGAAATACCTCCACCCAAGCCAAAAGCATCCCAATTAAACCATGAACCTCTCGAGGGAAGCTTTGTTACCCTGAACTCCCTGAACGAAACCCGCAGACTCCTATTCCAAACACCCACCCTCATGGTTGTGCGAGCCCTCTTTCCCCTTTTATATAGGCCCATGCTACCGTGCATCCATGTATCTTACCCACCCATCGCCCATCGATTCAACCGACCTCCGGTAACGAACCTCTCTCTCATGCCCCACCCCCCTCCCCAATCAACCTCCTCCCATCGCCGCCGCTTCCATAAATCATCTCCAGCAGCTTGCTCTTCTGCCTCGACCTCACACCCTCCAGATACAGCCCCGCGTCTTCAAGCCCGCGGATCTGCTCATCCAGCGTCAAAGTGCTCGAGTTCTCCGACCTCACAAGCGGCGACACTAGCTTCCTCCTCAGATTCTCCAAATTCGCCTTGAGGGTGAGTAGCTTGTGGTTATGTTCGATCAAAAGCCCCTTATTCCGCACCGTGCGTTCCCGAACGTTGAGAAGCAACAGCCGGTTGCGCTCGTACTTCTTCAGCTCGGAGGCACCGGCGCCAAGCATACGCGTCCACAGCGAGGACAGCAGGTCGGCATGGCGTTCCTCCTGTAGCGAGGCCTCGCGCACAACGGTTCGCGCCAGGTTGAGGAACTGGTGGTCGATCGCCTCGAAGAGAGCGAACAATGCGAGGCTGTGCTGAAGCTCGTTGGCGATGGCTTCCTCGAGCACGGCGAGGAACTCGTGGAACGTGCGCTGGAGTGTAAGCTTGGTGCGCTGCGGTGTCGACGGGCCGAAGATGGCCGTCGCGACGGTGCCAACCCGCGTTGGTACGCCGGTTTCCGTGTTCTCTAGGATGCCGGCGTTGCAGAGGGCATTGTGGATGTTGTCGAAGACACGCGATAATGTCGGCGGCGATGCGTGCTGCGCCTGCGAGAGTTCTCTGCGCGCCCAGTCCATGACAATGAGAATACCATCGATGTCGCCATCGACGTTGGCGAAGAATTTTGTGAGCTCGACCGCCAGTGTCTTGAGGCTGTCGCTGAGTTCGTCCAGCTCCTTAACGATGATAGGCGCTGATGTCATGTTGCTACTACGAACACTCTCACCCAGATCCCAGACAGCGACACCGGTTGCCTGAAGTTCTCCGACCTGTTGGATGCCATTCTCCGAATAGTAGATCAGTGGTTCGAATGAGCGTGCCACACCAGCGACCTTGACCAAGTCTGGCACAGGACGCATCGCTGTAGGCTCGAATAGTGACCGAAACAAGGCCCATACAGCGAGTACAACAAACCCCGATGCCGCCATTGATACCCATGAGCCCGTAGTTGCGAGGAAGCATGAACGGATGGCCTTCATCGCTGACTCAATGATCTCTGTGCGATGATGAACCTCTGCCCGAACAGCGAAGCGGACATCTGTGTAGTAGGTTAGCTTACTTGTTGTCAAACAGAATGCATGGGTATCCTACAGTTTTTCGATGGCCTGTTCCTTTGCGCATCCAGGTCCATCTTCTCCCTCTTCATCTTCACTGTCTCTGTGAGGTACTGCTGCGCAGCGTAGTACTCGGGCTCAGGACTCCTCTCCTTCTCGGGCGACATACTACCCGGCAGCCTCGTCCTCACTGCCTGCGCTAGGATTTGCTCGCCTTCATCGGCGCTCTCGTACTCGGGGCTTGACTCACGGGATGAGAGCATCATCATGGCTTCATCATCAAAGTCATAGCCGCCGCCGCCCAGGCCGCCCGACATCCCGTCACTCTTGCGCCAGAAGCCGCTGCTGTGGTCGCCGTTTCCGAGGCGCCTCCAGGCCGGAGGACTGTAGCCACCGGCTGAAGCCTCCGAGTCCGAGTTTTCCTCCAGCTCGCTGTCGCTCCGGAACCCCGAGTGGACTGACGGGTACCCGAACGCTGCTTGATGGGGACTGCGAATGCTGGTTATCGACGGTTCGAAGTCCTCCAGAGACGCGTCGAGATGGTCGAGCGGTCCGTCGAAGATCGCTGTCGCTGTTGTTGCCGCTGCCGCCATGGCGACTGTTGCTCCGACTGCTACTACCACTGCTGGGCCCAAAAAGACTGATGCGCTGTTGTTGCTGTTGTTTGCGACTCGATCTCTCCCTCTCCTTATCCTGGCGCCCGCCTATGATATCGTAGTGCGCGTAGTTTGTGAGAAGCGGGGGTAACGGTTTCGTCTCGATGGTTTGCCTCCGGTATGGATGCCTGCCAGACTGCTCTTCTTCGTCGTCCTCCTCGTCCTCCTCGTAAATGGGCGTGATGGTTGATGACCTCTGGGTTCGAGTTGCACTGCGCTTGAAGCTAAAGAATCTCCACTTGAATGAGGTGAAAGGCGGAAGGTATAGGTAGAGAAAGACCAACGACAAGGCCAACAATAGGAGCGCGGCACTCGGCGCAACGTGAATGCTCAGGAGCGAGACGTGTAGTTCGTTGTGGACACTGAACATCGACCGCATCGGAGCTCTCCACGACCGAGTCGTATCGTCTGCTGCGATCAATGCGCGCGCAGGACGAGAGGAATGGTCTTTGGTCGTACCCTTCGTCGTACTTGGCAGCTGTCGATGTCGAAGTTACCAGGCGCTGCCTGTGGTATCTATCAATCAATCAATCCCCCACAAAGGACCACAACCGCAAGGTATCCAACAGCGAAGAAGGTAGATTGCTCCTGATGGCAAGACAAAACAACAATAACTGAAAGCGTGCAGGTCAAAGAAGCAATTTGCTTGCGAAGAGTCACACAATCCCAGTCGATCAGTTCAGTTTACCCCTTGACATGCGCAAGCAGCAGGGGGAGAAGAATGGAAATGGAAACAATATGGATCAAACGGGCAAGGTCAAGTCAGGTCGAGGCCACCGCCGCCCCGTCGAAGACCCCGTTTCGTTGTCCATGGGCATTCAGCACCGCAACGAAGGCAAGGCACCAAAAACGAGAGGCTGGGGAGCGTCCACCCAAGCCAGCTCCACGACGGAACAGCCAACCACCCCGCGTCTTGCGGAGGAGGGGGCCGCGTTTTCGCGACCGCCCCACCAATCAATTCTGCGCCGTCTAATTCGTCTATACCGGTCTCCCCGTCCCCTATCCAGCAAGCAATCCCTACGCGGTGTTGCCTGACCTGTGCCTAACATATCTGGCGTCCCACAATGACGCGCAACTGAGCAAAAGCTCTGGTGGAGATAATGTTGGGCTTTCTCGAGTCATCTGGAAGTGGGGTGGGATTTGTCTATCTTATCGTCCCCCGCACTTTAGCGTGTTTTGGCCTTATCAAGCCCTCTGACCTTATTTTGGCCTGACGGCATGGCTCTCCCCTCGTAGGTGAGGTGCAAGACCATGACACCCAAAAGTCTACAGTTGGATGAAACCCGCGGTGGACACTTTGAAGCTCTACAGGCCCGAAATAGAGTATGGAAATAGGTCGTCGAAGCGGGCGAATGAGGTGCTGCTAGCGGTACAGCTTCGGGCAACATACTTCTGGCAGAACGACAACAAAACCCCTGAGAAGCGAGATAGTGTATTGTTTTGCAACGCCTGCAACACAAAATCCCCCCTAAAATCCCCAAACAGCATCAGAAAATCAACAACACTCGTCCGCCATCTGCGTACCGCTATGTTCATAGAGAGAGTAAAATCAAACAGTCCAGCGCCTCCGGACTACGCTCTTTAGCAGCCAAAAAAAGCAACGCTTCACTAAACTCCCTGAGCCGGCATCAGTGAACTTATCAGTTTCTCTTTTCCCTTCTTGTTTGGATCCTCCTCTGGCTTTTTCCTTTTTGTTTTTGTTTTCCTCTAACCACCGAGCCTTCCTTTCTGCTGTCTCTGCGTGGACCCGTGCTTCCGTGAAGGTCTCCAAGTTCCATTTTTCCTCGGCTAGAAAATTCCTCTAGTCAATCTTAGCGTTCGCTAAGCTCCTCGCCGCTGGGTTGTTGATGTTGTTGACTTGGTGCGTCGCCGGCAGCCGCTTGTATTTGTTTTGCTTCCGTAGACGTTTCCTCGCGACCATGACGGGGACGGAGCTTTTCGTCACCAGGTAGTTAGAGAACGAGCCCAGAATGACACTATTCAGCACTGTCAGCACGCAATTCGAGTCTCAAAGTCTACAATGGCCAAGCTTACCCCTTTAGAGCACTCCTCCCCCTGCTACCCAGGATCACCAGCGTTGGGTTCACAAGATCAATCACCTCTGTAATCAAGTGCTTCGGGTTTTTGCAGTGGAGCACCTCCACGATCACCTTCACCTGCAATCTCGTCTTGCGCAGAAGCCTCGTGACTCTCTCGCCGATATCATGTACCGCGCGAAACCGCTCTTCTGTGGTCTTGCTGCGCTCCCTGCTGGAAGGAGCTGGGGAGGGGTTGGGCCCCCCTGAGCCGCCGTCCGACATTTGTGCCAGTGGCGAGGGGCGCACGTGCAGCGGGAGAGCAGACCCGCCAGGCGTGATAGGTGTCTTGCTGTTCGCCATGATGCTAATCGCTGCGGCTTGCTCTTTCATCGCCTTGGGCTCATCTGGGACTGAAGATCCGCCGTCAACTGGCGCAATGCCCGTTTCCTCATCGACGCAGTAAATCGCCAGCAACGTGTCCCCATCCCGGAGGACTGTGCCGATGGCCCATTCGAGTGCATGTGTCGACTCATCGCTGAGGTCAGATGCTACCAGGTACTTTCGCGGGCGCTTATGCTCGTCCTCAGCCTCCTGAACGAGCTTTGAATACTCTCCGCGCGTGATGATCTGAATCGTCCGGTGTGACTCGGGCGTGTCGATGATTTGGGACATCGAGAATGATAGCTTCTGCGCTCTCCTGATATCAGTGAGGTCGGCCTCGGTATCTGAATCGATCGGAGTGTGGGTGCCGGAATTGGGAGGGAGGTCGAAGCTTGTGGCGGGGTGAATCCCTCCCGACTTGCTCTGTTTAATCCGCTCGCCGCCTGGAGCAGTGATTTTGATCTGGGCTCCTCCAGCAGTGACCTGTATTGGTACGCGGGCTGCTGAGCGGCAACGTGGAGACCTATTCCGCAGATTAGCATATGAATAAATCAAAAGGGCCACGTCAAACGTACGCTCCTCCTCCGCTGCTGCCAACAAACTCCTAGCCGTCCTTGGTGTCTCGGGCGAATTTGACCCTCCACTGGTGCCTTTCGGGTTTGCCTTCCCGAAAGTGCGAGCGGGCTTCCTACCGCGCTCTCGTTCGTCTTCCGAGGAGCTAGCATTTTCTTCGCTGCTGTCTTCAATAAGCTCTCCCTCGGGAGTCAGATAGTCTTTATTTAATCTGCCATCCCCAGCCCCTTTATCTGATCCTTTACGCCGGCCAAACGTGGAGAGGCTTCCGCCGGACCTAGCAAGAGCCGCATCTGACAGCCTCCTGTACGCATTGTTGATATCGATGTCAAGCGGTTCACCGAGCGCTGCCCGTGCTCCCGGGCTCATTTGGCGGCCTTGCAGCATATTGCCAGGGGAGTTAGACCGTAGCCCCCTGTTGTTGGGCGACTTTGACTTGTCTTTGGAATTTAGGCGCAACGGGTTTCCGCCCGCTGCGAAATGGCGCCCCCTGTCACCCGGCAATATTAGGTTTTGCACCACGTCGTTACCTCTCATAACTTCCGCCATTGATGAGCGCTTGCTACCCTGCTTGCCACCCTGAGTGACTCTTTTGGGCTTCGCGTTGCCAGTGTTGTTTGTAAGGATATCGGCGAACTGATAGTTGGAGGTGGGGTCTAGGCGTGAGGCCGACGACCGCGGCCCAAAATCGGCAGGCCTTGAGGCGGCATCCGACAAGCTCCTAGGATGAGGGCCACGGCTTGTGCTATGGCGAGAGCTCGACTCGACCGGCGACGACGGGCTGCTGAAGACCTTCTTGGCCGTGGAGGGTGGCGGACTATCGCCAACATCCAACATGCTTCGAATAGGGGCTGTAGCGGGCGGTGGAGAGTCGACGTCGAGCATACTTCGTACAGGGGCTAATCGCGGTAAAGTCTTAGCACTAGTGTTTGACTGTGAGGTAGAGAGGGCTGGAGATGGAGAGTCGTCACCATAATCCAGCATGCTGCGCACTGGGGAGCGGGGGGAAGTGAACGGCGACGGCGAGCGACCGTCGATAGAACCAGGACCTTGCGGTCTTGGCTGGTGTTGGGTGCCTTCGAGAAGCGCGAGTACTTCTCTTCGCTCCTCGTCGAGCATCGCTTCCATTGACATCACCTGCTTCGCCATATTGGGCAGGCGGTGGGCAATAGCAACAACCACGGTGTTTTAGCGGGGCGCACTGGCAGGTAGACCGATCGGCGAGAGCTGCCGATAGAGGCTATAATGGTGGGAGGAATGCCGGGGGTTCAATTTCGACTGTGGGACGAAGATTCGAGGTTACGTGAGTGAGTGAGACAGCTGTGGTGGACGTGAAATCGTGTCACGAGCGCGCCGCAAGGTGAAAGCCGTCAACGGGGTAAAATATGAGGTAGGATGGTAATGAATGCGAGCTGTTGACAAGGCATCGTGCTGAGACGAGATACGAGAGGCACTTTGTCGCCTCAGACCATGGCGGGGCCCCTCAGCCCGATTGCGTCGAGCTGCGAGCTGCCAAGAGAGCCAAGCAGAGGAGGCACGACTCGGCGTGAACTGCCAAGAACCCAACCAGCAAGCTTTGTCGTTGGTACGCCACGAGGGGAAGGAAGCTGTCAATCGATAGGTAACTTTGAGACCGTTGCTGTGGTCGGCTGCGCGGCTTTTCCACGAGATGAGAAGAGCCCTGTTCCAGATTGTGATTGACGATCGGCTAAGGCTAGTAGAAACGAAGGCGATTTCTGTGATGTTTTTGTGGACTTTTGAGTGCATGACGTGGAGGAGACCACCGTTTTGCCTCCGCAGCGTTCTAGAACTGGCTGCTGGGGGTGGCTCGAGCGGGAGCTTCTGGAGCTCGGTTGGGCTGGCGGTTGCTTCCTGAACTGCCGCCAACCGCGCCGGGATGCCGCTCCGAGGCACTCGGGCAAGGATCCTGTCACGAGGCGTTTTACGCTCGAATTACTGCTGCGTTATCTTTTGAATGAAAGCTCCTGCAGTGCCAAAGGGTCCTCTTCCTGCCATCTAACCCCGCATTTCTACTTCCTTCAGAGCTGTTTCCATCTCACCACATAATCGAAGCACACAGCCCCCAGCCTATGCAAGGAGTGCAGGGTGCAGTGGGGGGTGCTTACATAGCTTTCGGAGCCTCAATCCGTGTGTATGACTAGTAACATTTTGGGCCCAATTGCGGCTCTGGGGAACAGCATTTGGCTCGTGAAAGCTTGGGACGCAAAGAAGGGTTGCTCCGTGAGGCGGCGCCCGTGTGGATAAATCCTCGGGTGGTCCGTTCGTGCCGTATTGATAACCCCGAAAGCCTCCTGAGGGCAGAGTTCGATACTTCTCGACGTCAGAGGCGTGTGACTAATGTATGATCATTTCCGGGGTTAATTAAGCGGATTTAAACTGTATATCAAGAAAGGCTCTCCCCCGCCGGCTTCACTCTTTTTATTGCCAAGATATAGCATATGCATGACTAGAGCAAGTGCTCTCTAAATAGAAACTTCAAAGTGTCATCTGAATGTCGCAGCACACCAACTTGACAGTTTCGCTGCGGTTGGGTATCAGTCAACTAGGTAGTATACATTGGTTGGTTCACCGCCCTGCTGTGGCAGCTTGTACAATAAAATACAGCTCTTGCCATGTCTGGTAGTCTATATCGGAATCTCCCTGCCACCCAGCTTGGGGCTGTTGACGTTCGATCTGACTGCTGTGCAACGCTTGTGGAGTTCATGCCGCTTGTCCCAGACGCTTGACCGGCCTTCCATCACAGCGACAATCTCCTCAGCTACGCGGTTTGGGAACATGGCGCGGCCACTGCCCCTGGAGCCCTTCTTGTTCACCACGTCGAGAATCCACCCGAACGCCGTCCTCCTCCGCTGCCGCTGGCGCAGTGGACAGGGCACTTCGAGAGCCCTACCACCACCAGCAAGTCCCGCAAACTTCTGGATTCTGACGAGGGGGGCGACTGAGTCAATAGCGACTGTGAGGTAGGTTACAGGATCGAGCGGCAGCTCCGACGGCGGCGGCGAGCCCGGCATTACCGGCTTGGCAGGGTTGAGTTTTGGCGCTGGGGAGGATCGGAGGTAGTTCAAAACCATGGCCATGTCCTGTCGCAAGCACCTATGGTTAGCACTTTGTGTTCATCTGCGTGACATGTCTCAAGGTGGCCGCGAGTTCACCCTCTGCGCTTTGGCGAGCTTCCCGTCCCTCATCAGTAGCTTTGTCATTTGATCAACGACCGTGTCGTAGCGTCTCTTGTGGTTCATGTCCGGCGCTATCGGCAGCACTGGCACACCGAACTTGTGGCCATGGACTTCGGGGTCGAAGGTCTCGAGACCGTAGGCGGCCATTTGCAGCTGGCGCAACGCTTTCTGGTTCTCCGTAAGAACCGGTTCTTTAGGTTCCTCGGACTTCTTAGGTGCCTGCCCAAACGCTTCCATCTTGGCCCGAAGAACATCGCTGAAGCCTTGTTCCGATTCCGAGCTGTCGTAGCGGTTAGTCGTGAGGCGACGGGTCTGCGCGGCGAGGCAAGCCTGCTGCGGCCATTGGGCGAGTGGCTTCGGCTGTACCGACAGAGCCCGAAGGCCGGACAAGATGTTCAACCGTGGTGGCATCGTGCTGCTGTGCGGTGTGAGACGAAGCTGGCAGTCGCGCCAGGGGCAGGATCACCGCGTTCAGGGTGCGCTGAAGCCGATGTTCTTTTCCGCTCCGATTTTTTTGGTGCCGAGATTTTGCCGGAGCTAGGCTGCTTGGCGTTTGGGGGGATGGGCACGTGCCACTATCGATAACTTCAAGAGGATGCGGGAAGCGGGGAGCCAACCCCCCACTCCGGGACCCGGCTTCCGCTCCAACACCCACACCCGCGCAAGCATCCCGGCGCCGGGCAAGAACTTTGCAGCGCTGGTCATCACCTGCTTACAGCAGGTCAGGGTCCCGATGGGGGGCATACGTGAGAGATTTCTTACCTTTCCCAGCTGATCTGCTGCGCGCGCGGAAATTGGACTGTTGGATATGGAACTGTCCCGTCACCGCCAGTCCTACAGCTTCCACCCCTGTTCCGCGCACAGCGCAGAGACAGCTCACTCTTCCCAGCGCTGTTCGGCAATCATGCGCTCTCCACACATACACATTGTCGCTGCACGCTCGGGTGCATGGCCTGCGGTCAGTTGGCCAAATCTACAGGTTTGTATGGATTACCGAGGTGCTTGACGGGGCTGTGAGGAAGCTGGAAAAGGCCCCCCCCCGTCACGCCCGTCGACGGCGAGGCCCATCAAGTCCGGCGGGTTTCCGGGATTTGGTCTTGACCGCCAGCAGCGAGCGAGCCTTGCTTCTTCTCTTCCCAAAGTCCCGCAAACAAGACTTGGCCTACCCGCGCCAGTGGTGCCAGCCTGAAGCGCAAAGGCCTCGTGCCTCCAACTGCCTGCCATCCCTATTCGCCCAAGTTCAAGCCGTCGCAGGCTTCTGTTGATGCTCAATGCACTTTTTAGCGTCGTACAGAGCACCCGGGCCCTTTTTCTCGTTCCTCCTGCAAGAGTCACCCCGAACCGGGATCGACCCCAAATTCGGAGGCGGACGCCCCTTGACGACATCCGACACCGTGGCGTGGTCACGGGAACGAGTCCGCCCAACATCACGCTTTTCCGCTGCATCTACACACTGAGATCCACTGACCTCGAGACCATTCTCTTCATGCACTGCGATACCATAGAAATATAGATTGAACAACGCAGACTACCCGATAATGTCCTCGTCTCCAATAAACTTGCTGCTCGCCCGCAGAGCGCCGTGTGGTCTGCTGAAGATATGGCCGATTTCCTTGCCAGATCAGCTGCATCCAGCTCTTGCATGGATCGACAACCCAACACCCGTCTGTGCTAATCCACCGGGGATACCGTGCATCGGGTGAGCAAGCCCAAGCACACTTGTGGCTGGAATCCTCCCATTGGGCATTGCCTGCATCCTCATCGCGAAGGACATTCACCTCGTTGGCCCAGTCTCGGCTTACTGATGTCTATGCCACCAAGTTGCGGTAGACTTCCAAGGCCATCCTCCCCAGCGCGTGGCAAACGGGAGGCAGGGGACCACTAGCGGGCAATCCTAGAGGTATTCTGCCTCGCCGGCGCAGCAAGAACCCGCCCCTGCACACCCGGGATCTCCTATTGCTCACAACCACCCATCCGTTCACCGTCTTCTTATATGCTTATCTTCCGTCAGCGGATCCAGACTCGAACAACATAGCAAACATCCTCCCTACCTCGGAACGATCATCCGCGGCGAAGAGACCCCCTCTTCCAGGGAGTGCCTCTCTACAGATATGTGTGAGCGTGAGACTGTGAATGTGTGTAAGGTGAAAAGCAACCAAGTTTTTTCTTTTCAAATATCCGTTTCCCTAAATCCTAGCAGAATAAAACAATATGCAGCATGCAGCCCGCCATAAAAACAAACCAAAAATAAAATGTCTTGTGTAAATCTAACCTGCCCAAAACCAGATCCAGTGAGGATGAATCTCACGATATGAGTGCGATGATAGATCTTTGCCGAACCCAATATTCCAACTTGACCAAAAAATGTAATCTGCGCAACAAAAAAAGGAGTTTTCCTTCCCCAAGTGTGTGAATTGCCGCCCCCATTCCAGAATCCATAGTCGTGCCCAATGTCCAGATCCCACCAGAGTAACCAAAGTCAAGGAGGGAAGGACCAAAAAAGAAAAGGAAGAAAAAATAAAGAAGTCTGCTCTTGCGCCGCATCCTATGGGTGGTGTTCCGTTTTGCCGCGGGGCATGTGACCGAATTTCCCTCAACTCCAAAAGCGTGGTGGTATCGATATATTCGTACAAGGAACACAGCGTTACCCAGCGAGATAAAAATAAAAATAGTAATAATAATAGGTGGTCGTAATATGACGATCAAAGAAACGCGTGCGAAAGCAAGAAAATGAGTAAACCCCAGCCTAAAGTAAGAAAAGGTCGTTAAAGCGTAAAAGTAAGGAGGTGTCCGCGGATGTGCACCGTACCCAGGCGTCTCGAATGCTGCTTTGTGGTAGTAAAAGGGGGATCTTGATATCAGGCTCGCTTCGGTCGTCAAGATGAGTAGCCTCAATATCAACACTTGGTGGTTTCGGGAACAAAAATATGCCCGACTATCAGGGCCGGCCGGTACACCCAGGCAGCTTCAACCGTTAGGGAGGCTGCCGAGGTCATCAGGCACACAGCTCCGACTGTCAGTGCAGTTCTCGTTCTCCAAAACAGACCATGGCGTTGGTGAGGCAACGTCGGAATCCAAAGCAGCCTCGACGTCAAATTAGATTCCCCCTAAAGACCAGAAAATGGCATCTGAGAGCGCAAGGGCACGGAGCAGCTCGAGTAGCCATGAGAGGCGAACGGTGAGGTTGGAAATTGAGTGAGAGGCTCGGAGGTGACGGGTGGTTGGCGCCCGGAACAGCGAGGACGCATCGTTGCGCCGTTCCGGCCGCTCGGTTCGTCTACCACCCACCGCGGCTGGTCGAAGGCGAGGCGGGGCTTGATGACTGGTTCAGCCATCCGAGGGCAACCTCGGCGGCGTCCTCCTTGGCGTTGTTGGTGTTCCTGCCATCGTACCAGAACCTCGCGGTGTGCGTGGTCCCGTGCACCACCACAGTGCTTGACCAAGCTGTGCGACCGCCTAATGGAAGGGGAAGAGTGATATACGGGTTAGCCATGTTCTTCATGTTGTGAGGGGGGACCATTCCAGCCCAGTATGGGCGAGTGGGACAGGCTATGAGGGCGCCTTGTACTTACCTCGTCTGTCCGAGACGAGTTGGAAGGTAGGTTCCATAACTTGGAGTTCCCGGCAGGTTTCTGTGGTGCATGGAAGCTTCGAGTCAGTCATGCCAGTCATGGGGGTGATGAATGTGTCTCTGTGCAACAAGGCGTAGCAGGGGATGCTACGCCCTCTTCAGGAACGTCGGCGTTGTTATAAAGAATGCAGATTCGTAAGCTGCAGGGGTCACCTACGCTTAAGCCTATCCTGCCAGGGGCTGCTCTGGACCGTTTGCTTGGAAGAGGAGGAAGACGAGGTCTTATACGCCATTGCTTCTATGTCTCTTTTCGCCACAATGTAACTCAGGATGATTGAGGCTCAACTGAGAGCAAGACAAGAATCACAGCAACGAAGTAGTGGGAAGGTATGCAGGTCGCAAGATGAGTGTTACAGCAGATCAGTTGAGGCAGTAGGCGTGAGGTTTTGGCAGAAGTGATGACCGGGGCGCTTTCGTTGAATAAGGCTGAGGTGAACGATGAAGAGGATGAAGATGAAGAATCGAGGAGGTGGAATACCGGGTCGTTTTGTTCTTTTATATCCTGGGTCAAATTGTGCTTTTGATAATTTCCAGACAAGAGAAGCTCTGGTACCGTCTGATACTCAGTGAGAGAGGCGAGACGTCCGTCTGATGTGGCTACCGAGGATTCGAAGAGGCCCTCGAGGGTAGGTGCTTATTCCTCTCCGTTTGCCCAAATTAATATCTTGGGTGGTTGCTGTCGCCGTTGAAGCCGTAAGTTTGTTCGCAAAGTTGCAGGAGACGGCAACGCGGGATGAAACTTATTGGCAAGCGACGGGATGGTGCATCGTGAGGCAAGGTTGGCAGACGGTGTGGATGTCTCACTGCTCAGACGAATCCCTTGTTCCCTGGACCGAGGAGAGAGGGGCAAGAAGCGTCTGTTTGGTGGTATCCTGTGAGGAGAGAGAATACGGTGGGAGAGAAGGGAGTGGGACGCGGTGGTTTATTTCAGACAAGGTCTGGAGGATGGGAATTTCGATTCGGGTGCTGAGACTGGCTGGCTGGTCCGTGGGCAGCCTGTGTTTTCTTGGGTTTGCCGGGGATGTCATCTTTCTTTTCTTTTTCTGAGCCCGTTTCTTTTTTAGCTTCTTTCCGGATGGTTTTTTTCGTTCGTCTCCCGTCGGCCAACTCACCTCTGCTCAGGGGCTGCGAGGTGCCACCATGAGCAAAATCCATTGGGAGCTAGCAAGCCATGATCCTTAGTTACTGCCGCAGTCGTGACCGGGAACGCAAGACACGGCAGGCCCCGAACCGGGACCCATGCGACTGAATGTACTGTACCCTGATACATTTGAAGACGTGGCGTGGACGTACATACAGTAGCGTCGGAGATTCTGATGGGCCCATAAGGCGATGCAAGTTAAAGAGAAAGGAAAGTTGCGAACAGATGTAGTGGGGAAAAGCAATCATCAACACCCCGGTCAGGTCGTGGTCGGCAGCGCTTCGGACTGGCCGTTCGTTGCCCAGGCCCAAGGGGTCATACCTAATTTGTTCTAACGCTGGTCAATTGTTTGCGAGAGCGGAAACGACTTGTACAACTTGGGTAATCGTACCTTTTTCGTGTACTTTGGCTATTTGTATACCTCTAGGCACACGAACGGCGGACGCCCGCCCTCTCTCTCCCTCGCTGCTATCGTCATCGCGGAGCGAGGGCTCGCAATGCAGCGAATCTGACGGGCTGGGCAGAAACGGATGGGCGCTTGGGTGCCGAGGACCCCTGAATCCGCCGCTGTGTTGTCAGGTTGTCGAAGAGCCGTCGAGTCAAAAATAGGCCCAAGTCGACTCTCAAGCTGCAACCCCTCATAATCTGTAGTGGGGGAACTCTTCACCTCGGCCGAGATCGAGGAGGACGAACCCACGATGTGGGCAAAACAGCAGATGTCTGTTTGGTATTAGTCACTCCCGGAGGCCAATTGTTTACCATTGGGTCGACATGACGCTGTTATCTGAAGAAAACTCAACTATCAGATTTCACTCTTGCCAGTCTGCCTTGGCGAAAGGGTTCGGTGCCTGGCGATTTCCTGTCAATGGCAGCTATTGGTTTCCGCACGCTGCCCCAATCGATCGAGATACTACCCCCAAACCCAGGTTCCCACTGTTTGCTTTTTCAGATTTGGACGGGTACCTCCCGAACACGGATCCAGGTTCCCGGGCCAGAGCCTTGGACGGAAGCGCCCATCAGCGATTCAGAAAAGAGTTTACTGTTGCACAGAAGCGATGTTGTTTCCCGTGACTTTCCAACGGACTTTTCACCCTATGGTGGGACCTGACCCCCCAACAGATCTCGTTCCGTTCTGGCGGGAGGGGCGATCCCACAGGTTGGGGAGTTAAGGTGATGATGCGGGACGATACAGTGGATGGGCAGCCACCAAATTCATTAGGCTCCGAAGGAACGACACTTCACGCTGAGTTTAGCGAATGGGAACAAAATTCCCCCCATGGAGCCAGTCAAGTCGGCGGGCAACGATTGCGAGCGTGGTACTTTGAGCCCCATCCCGTTCAAGTCGGTTGGATTGCTTCTGGAAACTTTAGAAAACGTATTGGGACGGAGTTATCCCGCTTGACTGCGTGGGAGAGCCTGTTAAGGATGGGGGTTGGAACCCGCAGTATACTAGCGGCAAGCTGACTTCACCTTCACGTTTAAGTGTACCTGACTCGTACCGGCTGGCTATACTGTAGCTTGGGTCAACGAACGCACGGAGACGCAGCTCGTAACGCCACAATCTGAGGTATTCCGACCCAACGGCGGCGTGGTTGCTCATTTGTTTCGCTCCTTTGGGGTCTTTGGGGTCGTCTTCCTCTTCGGACTCTGTGCCATTCGCTGACACCGCGATTCAGAATCAAGGCATACAAGTCCGGTTGGAATTCTTCTGCAAGTCCAAGATTATTCAACTGGACAGCCTCGGCCGGGTTCGTCTGTGAATGGCCTGCGGTCAATATCGAGGCCATCAGCCCTGTCCTGACAACCAACCGGGGTTGTGGCGTAGTGCTGGACATAGTGCTGAACAGTGAGCGGTGGCTTTCAGCACACTTGAGCCAAGCCTTGACCTGCGATCGACGTGCAGCGCACGGGTCGGCTGACACGCGGCGTTCTCACACCCGTTCGCCTGTTATAGGCTGGCTAACTAAGGCCGATGAGACGGTGAAGCATCTGACTTGTTGTGAAGCTGCAATAGCAGGCGATGAGAGGTGACAGCGGAGAGGTGAAAAGAACGAACCAGCTGTCCGACCAGGCGGCAGGCCGAGTGCCGAGGCGAAAGTTCGACGTGGCCGACCAATGCCCACCGAGATTTTTGGCCCTGACCTTGGAGATTCCCCAGGTCGCAGCACGGGAGCGCGTTCAACGCCGGCTAGGCACCAAACAACGCCGGCGTAAGGTATGAATGCCGACGATGGGGAGAAAGTGCCCTGTGTTCCTTAGGACGCAACGTCCTGTTGACCTGTTCCACGAGGGCCGTGTTTCAAAAACCGGCTTGACAGCTGCCAAGCTGCGACAAGCCGTCGTCACCAAAACAAGTTGGAGTTCGTTGGGGCGGACGATACAAGGGGGTGCACGCGAGCGGGAGCCTGCGGTGGAATTGTGGAACGGCCGAGAAGGTACGAAATGGCGACAGCTTCGTTGAAACACTGGAGGGGCGGTGATAAGCCTTAAGGTATGTCGAGCAGTAGGTATCCTCGGCCGGGCGGGGAGCTGCAACGTTTGATGCCGGCGTATGTTTGGGCGCCCACGCATCACATCGGCAAGATGCGGCACTTCCGGCTTGTTTGGGGGGGGGGGGGGGGGGTGGGGGGGGGGGG
>Ga0247770_1000737_pt1 | contig 30527 bp, 28 predicted proteins | sample UWRJL136409B6_FD_179943 | JGI IMG/M metagenome (GOLD analysis project Ga0247770, IMG submission 179943) | Plant litter microbial communities from Arlington Agricultural Research Station in Wisconsin, United States - UWRJ-L136-409B-6 | ecosystem: Environmental > Terrestrial > Plant litter >... | reverse complement strand
AACAGCGCGGGCGCCGAGTCCGACATCCGGGTCGCTACGGATTCCATAAGCACCTCCCTTGGAAAGTGAACGGACTACCCAAGGAGCTTATGTCGTAGCGGCCCGCTTTTACATGGTATCTGAGGCCGGTCACGCGGAAACCGATGTCCGCAGGACCTTCCGCAGGCCGAAGGATCTGAAGCCGGCCCTGCGACAAACTCGGCCTGTCTCGCGGCCCAGGCGATAGATCCTTCGGCCTGCGGACGCTGGTGCCGGCGACGGGCTCGGCGTGGCCGGCCTCGGGATGACAGAATCGGGGATCCGTGAATGGGTGGCGTAGCATGCATCCGGGCACGAAAAGAGGAGCGGGCGCGAGACCGAAGTCTCGCGCCCGCTCCTCTTTTCATCCCGGCCGACGGTCAGCGGTTGTAGTTGAAGCCGACGAGGCGGTCGTTCTGGTTGACGCGGCAGGTGCCGGCGAGGCGGCCGCTGGTCCACAGCACCTGGCTGGTGCCGTCGCGGTACTGGGTGTTGTAGGCCACGCGGATGGTGCCGCTGTTGTTGCCGCGGACCCGGCTGCGCACCGCGTCACGGCACACGCGCTCCGCCTGCTGCCGCTCGGCGGTCATGTTGCGGCGCGTGCGCACCGTCCGGGCAACCTCCCGGTCGCGGCGGTCGCGGTCGCCGTCGCGGTCCCAGTCGCGGCCGTTGCGGCCGCGGTCGTTGCGGCTGTACTGGCTCCCCACCTCGAAGTCCGCCCGGCAGCCGCGCGTCACCCAGATGCCGCGGCGGTCCGTGCCCCACGTGCGCCCGCTCACGCAGTCCGCGTCGCTGATCTGGCGAACCAGGCGGACGCCGCCGCGCGTGTCGGCCGTACAGTAGGTGCGGTCCTGGTTGCGGGACTCGCAGCGGACGCGGTCCTGCGCCGCCGCCTCGGTGGGCTGAAGGGAGAGGATGCCCGCCACGGCAAGCGCGGAGATGGCGAGAGATGCCTTGCGAATCATGTGGATGCCTCCATCCGGTGTGTCTTCCGAAAGCGCGCCGGGTGAGTCCCGGGTACCGCTCGCGCCTCCTGGATCCGCCGGCCATCCCCCGCTGGATCGATCTCCACCCTGGGGACGCGCCGCGATTGGTACGCCGCTCCCCGGGTGCAATCCCGAAGCCACTCCCGGAGCGCGTGCCCCCGCCTTGCATCTATCGTGCTAAGTCGGCCTCCCACAATGAGAAAGCTCCCTCACCACCCGATCCGCGCTCCTCCCGCCCGCCGCTTCTCCTGACCTACGGGCGCGCCGCCATCTGTATCCGCCACAGGACGCCGCCCCCAACGGACGAGCGGGCGCGAGACCGAAGTCCCGCGCCCGCCCGCGTATTCAGATCAGGATCGGATCAGGATCGGAGGACGAGAGACCCGAAGGCTGTCCCCTGTCCCCTGTCCCCTGTCCCCTGCCGTTACGGATACAGCGTGTTGATCGTCGCCTTGTCCGTGCTGTTCATCCCCGTGCGCTGCCCCATCTGCGAGTCCAGCCCGCGAAGGCTGACGATCGTCGGCAGGCCGTTGCTGGAGAACGCGGTGGGCGGGTAGTGCATGATGGAGCCCTCGGCGTACGACGAGTAGTCGGTGGCGCCGGTGCACTGCTTGGTGAAGTTGTTGGAGTAGCCGGACTGGATGTTCGCCGTGTTGATGCGCACGTAGGTGTCGCGGTCGCAGCGGGTGTGCTCGTGGAACATCCCCAGCGCGTGCAGCAGCTCGTGGATGGTGCTGCCCGTGGTGCAGCCGCTGGCCAGGTTCACGTACTGCACGCTCCCGGTGCGTCCCACGTTGGACGAGCACCCCGTGGAGGTGCGGAAGGTGACGTAGGCGGTCTGGTTGGTGCGCGCCACGAAGTCCACGCCGTTGGTGTTCGCCTCGATGTGCGAGATGGCGCTGGTGATGCGCGATGGGCTGGGGAAGCCCGAGGGGATCACGTACGGCACCACGCCGCCCGGCCAGCGCGCGCTGCTCCCGTCGATGGCCACGCCCAGCCGGGCTCCACCGTCGCGGTCCTTGCGGCGCAGCGCCTCGGTGGCCGTCGGCGAGACCCACTCGGCCGGGCCCAGGTCGATGTCGCCGTCCCAGATGGCGTTGCCGCCGCGGACCACGTAGGTGATCGCCATCGGCTTGCCGTCGCGGCCGATGATGAAGCCCTGCCTGGCGGAGGCGGAGGCGTTGTACCCCTCGGGGTGGAGCGGCTGGACGTCGGCGGGACGGACGCTGGTGCCGTCGTCCTGGCAGGCGCCGAGCGCGACGATGGCGGCCATGACGGCCGTGGTGCGGAGATGACGCACGGGTCCTCCTGGGCTAGGTGAGGTGCTGCGGATGTGGTGATTGTCGCCTCTCGAAAGGGCAAGCGCGGGGCCGTTTCCGGCCCCGCGCCCGGGGTCGGCTCAACCTCCACGGGTCAAACGTCTTGGCCCACCGGGCGCGCCTTTCAGCTCCTGTCGTTCACTGCACTGATCTGGTTCACCCTGCACCTAAAACGCGCGGACTCGATTCGAAGAGCCTCGATCGCATCGGTCCCGGTGTCAGATTATCGACCGATAAAGACCGTCCGCCACACATCGAAAGATCCCGGTCGCAGTGGGCGGAGATCGATCGCGGGCCGATCCGCCGTCCGCGCCGGTCCGCGCCTCCCCCGCCGCGTGACACCGCGCCGCGGAGGCGATAGAGTATCTGCGGCACGCCATCGTCCCGATCGATCCGGCACCATCCCACCGCACCTCTCCCGATGACCACGATCCAGCGCACCCCGTCGGAGCTCGCCGGCCGCATCTTCGACGCGGTGGACGACGCCGCCGAGCGCGGCTTCTGGAAGCCCAGGGGCGACCGCTACGAGGAGCTGACCACGCACGTCCTGGGGCTGCTGGGGACGCTGATGGCGGCGGACGGCGCGGCCAGCCCGGAGGAGGTGGCGTACGTGATGGAGATGGCGCGCCCCTTCCAGCAGACCGAGCCCACCCCCGACGAGACGCTGAAGGTGGCGACGCGCTCGGCGCGCGCGCTGGACCTGGTGCGCGTCCCCGAGTACTTCCGCGCGCTGGTGGACAGCGACCGCGCGCTGAACGCGCACGTCACCGGCGAGGTGCTGTGGTGCCTGCGCGAGCTGGGGCTGGGGCTGATCGCCGCCGACAAGGCCAGCCACCCCCGCGAGGTGGAGCTGCTGACCGCGCACCTGGCGCTGCTGCGCGGCTACGTGGAGCACCAGGGGGTGAAGGTGTCGTGGACCGACCATCCCGGCGACATCGCCGGGGACGCGGCGCGCGCGGCCAGCGGGGCGGCCGGGACGCCCGCCGAGCCGGACCTGGAGAAGCTGGACGAGCTGCTGGAGAAGCTGCACGCGCTGATCGGGCTGGACCGCGTGAAGCAGGAGGTGGAGACGCTGACCAACGTGATCCGCGTCCGGGGGATGCGGCTCAAGAAGAACCTCCCCGTCCCGCCCATGTCGCTGCACATGGTCTTCCTGGGGAACCCCGGGACGGGGAAGACGACGGTGGCGCGGATCCTGGCGGAGATCTTCCAGGCGCTCGCCGTCCTCTCCCGCGGGCACCTGACGGAGGTGGACCGCTCCGGGCTGGTGGCCGGCTACGTGGGGCAGACGGCCATCAAGGTGCGCGAGGTGGTGGAGCGCGCGCTGGGCGGCCTCCTCTTCATCGACGAGGCGTACGCGCTCACGACGAACCGCGGGGGCGAGGACTTCGGCTTCGAGGCGGTGGACACGCTGGTGAAGCTGATGGAGGACCACCGCGACGACCTGGTGGTGATCGTGGCCGGCTACCCGGCGCCCATGCGCGAGTTCGTGTCCTCCAACCCCGGGCTGGCGTCGCGCTTCAACCGCTACATCGAGTTCCCCGACTACAGGGCCGAGGAGCTGCGGAAGATCTTCGACAAGATGTGCGGCGAGTCCAAGTACGCCTGCACGGAGGAGGCGTCGGGGCTGGCGGACGAGCTGTTCCGGAAGATGGCGGACGAGGCGGGCGACAACTTCGGCAACGGGCGCGACGTGCGGAACCTGTTCGAGAACGCGGTGGCCCAGCACGCCAACCGCGTGGCGAAGATGCAGGACCCCTCCGAGGAGCTTCTCTGCACGCTGGAGGCGGGGGACCTGAAGACCGCCGCCGACCAGCCGGACGCGGAGATGGTGTGACGCGCATCCTTTTCCCGCGCCCCTCCGTAGGGAGCCCGGCCGCCCCGGCCGCGGCTCCGCGGGAGGACGGTCCGCCGCGGATCTCCAGCCATCGAACACCCGAATGACCTCGCTCCTCCGCCTCCTGAACGCATCCCGCTTCTCCGGTCCCGCACCCGCACCCGATCCTGATCCCGATCCCGATCCCCGAACCCCGCCCATGAGCGAACGCTGGACGCCGGAGCAGTGCGCGGCCTTCATCGACGAGTCCATCGACTACGCCGTGGAGCACGGGACGTGGGAGGGCGGCGACGAGCAGTACGTGGACTGCACCGATTCCATCATGAGCCTGGTGGGGTGGATCGTGGGCGCGGACGGCGACCCGTCGCGCGGCGAGACGGGGTGGGTGATGGCGCTGGCGCGGGCCATGGGCGAGGAGGACATCCCCGGCCACCTGGAGCTCGCCCACGGGCTGCAGGGGGCGGCGCAGGAGATGGAGCCGCGCCACGTTCCCGACTGGTTCCGCGCCGTCGTGGCGGCCGACCGCAAGTCCGGCCGCGCCGTCTCGCGCGACGTGATCTGGTGCCTGCGCGAGATGCTGCTGGACCTGATCGCCTCCGACGGCTCCGCGGACGCGCGCGAGGTGCGCGTGCTCACCGAGCACCTGTCGGCGCTGCGCCGCCACGCCGAGGACGCGAAGGTGGGCGTCGACATCCCCGTGGACGTCCCCACCCTGGCGGCCGAGGCGGGAAAGCGCGCGGCCGAGGCGCCGCCGCCCCCGCCGGACCCCGCGCTCCCCGCCGTCGTGGAGGCCGAGGCCGCGTCACTGGAGGAGCTGATGGCGCGGCTGCACGCGCTGGTGGGGCTGGAGCGGGTGAAGGAGGAGGTGGAGACGCTGACCAACGTGATCCGCGTCCGCCGGCTGCGCGAGGAGCGGGGGATGAAGGTGGCGCCGCTGGCGCTGCACATGGTGTTCGCGGGGAACCCGGGGACGGGGAAGACCACCGTGGCGCGCATCCTGGCGGGGATCCTCCGCGCGCTGGGGGTGCTCTCGCGCGGGCACCTGGTGGAGGTGGACCGCTCGGGGCTGGTGGTGGGGTGGATCGGGCAGACGGCCACGCGGGTGCGCGAGGTGGTGGAGAGCGCGCGCGGCGGGGTGCTGTTCATCGACGAGGCGTACGCGCTGGCCGGGAAGCACCACGAGGACTTCGGGCGCGAGGCCGTCGACACGCTGGTGAAGCTGATGGAGGACCTGCGAGGCGAGCTGGTGGTGATCGTGGCCGGCTATCCCGCGCCGATGCGCGAGTTCCTCCGCTCCAACCCCGGGCTGGAGTCGCGCTTCACCCGCGTCTTCCCCTTCGAGGACTACGCGCCCGGGGAGCTGCAGGGCATCCTCCAGCGCCTCTGCGACGACGCGCACTACCGGCTCGGCGTCTCCGGGGCGGTGTTCGCGCGAAGCCTGATGAACCGCATCCACTCCGAGCGGACGCCCAACTTCGCCAACGGGCGCATGGTGCGGAACCTGTTCGAGCAGGCGGTGGCGCAGCACGCCAACCGCCTGGCGGCCGTCCGCCACCCCTCCGACCAGATGCTGATGACGCTGGACGAGGAGGACTTCCGCCGCGCCGCGCAGCGGATGGAGAAGGACCGCATCTGACGCGCCGCGTCGCCGGCGCGGATCATGGGGCGCGGATGTGGGGAGCGGGATCTGGCACGGTCCGCGCGGGCGTTGTATCTTGGCGCCCAGCGAAATCCGGATCATCCCCTGAACCGACCGATCAGCCGATGGGCAAGCTCTTTTTCCACATGGGCGTCTTCGCCGTGGTGACCTTCGTGGTCTTCCTGGTGTGCATGTTCTTCGTCCGCATCGAGGACCAGCGCGAGGCGCGCCGCCGCTCCACGCGCGGCAGCTGAAGAGCGCCGCGCCGCCCGAGCCGGCGGCGGAGACGGCTGAACGCAGCGACGCCCGCGGGAGATCCGTCTCCCGCGGGCGTTCCGCGTTCCCGTCCGGCGCACCAGCCGCCGATCGCCCCTACCCCGCCCCCTCCGACAGCAGCCGGCCGAGGTCGATGCCGCTCCACAGGCGCTCGCGCATGGCGCGCGTCTCGGCGAGGGCGCAGGCGCCGCGCGGGGTGACGGTGAAGACGCGGCGCGACGCATCCCCCGGCGTGCGGACGGAATCGACCAGCCCCTTGGATTCCAGGCGGTCCAGCGTGGAATACACGGCGCCGATGGTCACGTCGCGCGACGTCACGCGCTCGATCTCGCGGCGAACGGCCATGCCGTACGCCTCGGCGCGGGTGCGGAGGACGGCGAGCATCACCTGTTCTTCGAAGGTGCCCAGCGGGGCGTCGGGGCTCACGGCTTCGGACGTTCGGGTGGAAAACTGACAACTGATAGTGCTTAGTGCTTAGTCCTTAGTCCTTAGTCCTTAGTCCTTAACCGACCACCGATCACGGAAGGACTAAGCACTTCTTTTCATCTTTTCATCACTGCTCCCGCAGCACCACAGCCGGATCGATCCGCGCCGCCCTCCGCGCGGGAAGATACGCCGCCAGCAGCCCCGCCCCCAGCAGCACCGCCGTCGCCCCGGCGAGCGACAGTGGATCCGCCGTCCCCACGCCGTAGAGGAAGCTGGCCAGGAGCCGCGCCAGCGCCAGGAACCCGATCAGCCCCAGGACGATCCCCGCCCCCACCAGCATCCCGCCCCGCCCCACCACCTGCCGGATCACGTCCGCCGGCCGCAGCCCCAGCGCGATGCGGATCCCCCAGTCGCGCTTGCGGCGGGCGACGAAGTGCGAGACCACGCCGTAGACGCCCACCGTCCCCAGCACCAGCGCCAGCGCCCCCAGCAGCGCCAGCAGCGACATCACCTGCCGCGCCGGGCCGATGGAGCGGGTGAAGACGTTCTCCATGGTGGTCAGCTCGCGCACGGCCACCGTGGGCGCGGCCTCCTGGATGGCGCGGCGCGCGGACTCCAGCACCGCGGCCGCGTCCGCCCCGTCGCGCGCCTTGAGGACGACGGTGTGCCAGTCCAGGAACCAGGTGACGTGCTCGTACAGGTAGTAGCGCGCCGGGACGGGGGTGGCGCTCAGGTCGGCCTCGGCGACGTTGTCCACCACGCCCACGATGCGGTCCCACCGCTCCGTGAAGCCGATCCGCTTGCCGATGGGGTCCACGCCGGGGAAGTACTTGTCGGCCAGCGCCTGGTTGATCACCACCACCCCCTCGTCCACCGCCGCCCGGTCCGTCGCCAGCAGACCGCGCCCGGCGCGGAGCCCGATCCCCATCGTCTTGAAGTAGTCCGGGGTGACGATGCGGACGAAGGTGGTGGTCGACTCCAGCTCCGGACGGCTCTCCACCGCGATCCCCCAGTCGTCGCCGCCGCCGCGGAGGGGAAGCTTCTGCACGCCGGCGGCGGACTCGACGCCGGGAAGCCCCTCCACCGCCGCCACCACCTCGCGCATGGTCTGCTGCCGCCGGGACGCGTCGCTGGTGGGGAGGAGGAGGTCGACCACGGCCACGCCCTCCGGGTCCACGCCGGGGTCGATGGCGCGCAGGTTCCCCACGCTGCGGATCAGGAGCCCCGCGCCGGCGGCCATCAACAGGACGAGCGCCACCTGCGCCACCACCAGCCCGCTCTCCATCCGCCCCCCGCGCCCGGCGACGCCCCCCGTCCGCGAGCGGGTGAGCCGCGTCTGCAGGTCGCCGCGGGCCACGGAGATGCTGGGCACGAGCGCGATCACCGTCGCCGCCGCCAGGGCGATCGCCATCGCCACCACGAAGACGGTCCAGTCCACGGAGGCGGTCTCGGCCAGGGCGCCCAGCGGGAGCGCGCCGCGGAGGAAGCGGAAGCCCAGGAAGGCCAGCACCGCGCCCACCACCCCCGCCAGGGCGCCGATCACCAGCGCCTCCACCACCAGCTGCTGCAGGAGCCGCTGCCGCCCGGCGCCCAGCGCGCTCCGCACGGCCAGCTCCGTCCCCCGGCTGTCCACCTGCCCCAGCATCAGCGCCGACACGTTGACGCAGGCGATCAGGAGGATGACGCCCATGGCCGCCAGCATGGCCAGGAGCGCGGGCCGCACGGAGCCCACCAGGTCGTCGCGCAGCGGCGTGAGCGTGGCATCCTTGGTCTTGTCCCAGTCCGGTGGATAGTCGAAGCGCTCGCCCAGCGCCGGGAGGATCCGGGTGACCTGGTCCATCATCCCCGCGATCGTCTTTCCCGGCGGCATCCGCGCCAGGATCTCGTAGTTGCCGGCGTTGTCCTCGGGGTTCAGCTGCTCGGCCAGCCACATCTTCACGGTGGGATCCGGGAACCAGAAGCCCTCCGGCATCACCCCGGTCACCGTGCGCGAGACGCCGCCCAGCTCCAGCCGCTTGCCGACGATGGAGGGATCGGCGCCCAGCTCCCGCCAGAGGGCGTGGCTGAGCACCGCCACGGGCTCGGCGCCCATGCGGTCGTCGCCGGGGCGGAAGCCGGGGCCCACGGCGGGGCTCACTCCCAGCACCTGGAAGAGCTCCGCCGTCCCCGCGATGGCGGGAACCAGCCGCGCCGGCGCGTCGCCCGAGGTGAGGGTGACGTCGGCCGGGCGGATCCCCGCCACGTGGCGGAAGCCGCCCAGCTGCGGGCGCAGGAAGAGGAGCTCGGCCTCGGACCAGTTGCCGGAGCTCCAGAAGACGGCCACCTCCTCCTCCGCGCGGTACGGCAGCGGCTCCAGCAGCAGCCGCTTGGCGATGCTGTACACGGCGGCGGTGCCGGCCACGCCCAGCGCCAGCGTCATCACCGTCAGCGTGGTGTACGTGGGGCGCCGGCGCAGCCGCCGCAGCGCGAACTTCACGTCCTTCGCCCAGCCCTCGAACATGGCTCCCCCCGGTTGTCTCCAGTTCGCCCGCGGCTCGAACCCGTTCCAGCCGCGCCACCAACCGCGTTCCGCGAGCGCCGGCGCCGAGGCCAGCACCTGCCGCCACACCCACCCCCGCGCCGCCATCCGCCCGGACGACGCCACGCGCTCGCGGTGCTCCGCAGCCAGCTCCGCCAGCACCTCGTCCCGCTCCGCGTAGGGAAGCAGGCGGCGGAGGATGGCGGCGGCGACGCGCGGAAGACCGGGGCGATCGGGAGTGTCGTGGGTGGGCGGCATGGGCGGAGCGGAGGGGAGACCGGCTTTCTACATTGTAGAAATACAATGCGGAGCACGCGGGCACAATCACGTCGTGCGGTGGCTATGATACCGGAAAGGCGCGCCGGGTTTGCACGGTGGCCGTACCACTTTGTCCGGGCCGATCGGCGGGCGTGGCGGGCGGCGGGTCAGCGGCGGCGGGGCGTCGAGTCCGGGCCCCAGGTGAAGGTGGTCCAGCGGTCCATGAAGAGGCGGCGCGCATCCTTCATCAGGAACCCCGCCGTCCTCCCCTCCGCCGCCGCCAGGTCCGACCGCAGGCGCGGCGGGACGGGAACCAGGACGCCCACCTGCGCCATCCTTCCCCGGCAGATCTCCACGTCGTGCGAGAGGCTGAAGCGCACGGCCACGAGGTCTCCCTCCACGTGGTGCAGGGCGAAGTGGCCGGGGAAGCCGCTGCCCATGGCGAACCAGCAGTCCCGCTCGATCGGCGTATCCACCTCGACGCCGATCCACTGCGCGGTGTCCAGGAGCGCGGCGAGCGTGCCCACCTCGCGGACCCCGGCGGAGTCCAGGGCGGCGCGGACGACGCGGTCGGCGGAGAGGGCGCGGACGAGCGGGGGCTCGTCCACCAGGCGGGTGACGGAGGCGGTGTCGGGGGCGTCGGGCGTGCTCTCCGCCAGGTCGTACGCCACGAAGCCGGCGTACGCGATGGGGTGCGCGCCGCCGCAGTCGCAGTACCACGCCTCCTCCAGCGAGATCACGGAGCCCACCACGGAGGGGACGCGGAACGCCTGGTAGACTTCGCGCACCTCGTTCTCGTCCTCGCCGCGCGGCCCGTCCCACTCCTTCGCGAACCGCCGCCTGAGCGAGAGCACCGGCGCGCCGTCGCTCACCCGCCGCGCCGAGACGTCGTCCTCGCTCCAGGTGATGTCGAACCCGCCCGACCGCCCGCGCCAGATCACCTGCGCCGCCGCGTCGGCCGCGAAGGCGAGGAGCGCGGTGGCGAGCGCGAGGGAGCGGAGGAGCATGGCGAGGGTCATCGGCTGGAGAACGGAAGGGGACAGGGGACAGGTTACAGGGGACAGCGGGATGGCGAGATGGCGAGATGACGATGGGGGGGCGCTGGCGTTCGCGGCCGGCGGTCATCCGGCGGGGCGATTGGATCCGCCGGGGCGCGGGGGATGATAGTGCCGGCGCGGGGGGCGGATCAACGGTGTTCTTCCGCGCGGCCTGCGGCGTGCATGGGCAGTCCGCCCCGATGGATGGACGAGACGACGCTCGGAAGGAGGAGAGCGATGCGGGAGAACGTGGGAGGGATGGACCGCACCATGCGGCTGGCGGTGGGGCCGGGGCTGCTGGCGCTGGGATACACGGCGCTCGGCGGAAGCCGCGGCAGGGTGCCAGGGCTGCTGGCGATGATCGCCGGCGCGCTGGTGACGGAGACGGGGATCACGCGCGTGTGCCCCGTCAACGAGGCGATGGGCCTGGACACCGCCCGACGCGACTTCGGCGACGCGCTGCCGCCGCGCAGGCACGGGAAGATGCCGGAGTTGGACCTGGAGCCGGCGTTCTCGGAGTAGCGGGACGTGAGGGGATCGATCGAGGAGCCCGGCGGATCGGAGACACGTTCTCCGGCCCGCCGGGCTTCTCGCGTCAGGGACTTGAGATCATGATCCCCCGGTCAGAATCCGTGCGCCATACCGCCGCGGCCGCTTGTCCGGACGCGTGCTTGCCCGTGCCGGGTACTTTGTGCATCTTGCATCCGTCCATTTGCTTCCGGTGAGCCAGGGCAACACGGGTAAGGTTGGATGCGAGGCATGCTGCGCGGGGTCGTCGATCCCACGGGCGACAAGGGTGGAAGGTGGACCTGCTCGAGATCGACATGATCTGGTACGGGCTGGTACGCGGCGGGCTTCACCCGGACGTCGATTCGCGCGCCTTCGCCAGCAGGCGGATCGCCGCCATCAAGCGCAAGCACGAGGAATACTTCAACCGGCAGTTCATCTACTTCATCTGCACCCGCGACCGGGTGCGGTTCTCCACCGCGCGTCCCGTCCGTTTCTCCCTCTTCCGCCGCAAGCTGATCGTGCACCTGGAAGTCGGGCCCGAGCGGCGGATCGTTCGGCGCGAGCTGCCCGGGAGCCGCTTCCGCGCCATGGACGGCGCGGGCAGGATCGTCCGGCCGCGCGTGGAGAGCTCCGACGTCGCGATCACCTTCACCTTTCCGGGAGGCGCGAAGATCAGCACCTCGGTGCACGACTTCCTGCTGGAACACGGCGTCGACCTGGGCATCGACACCCGGGTGCGCTACGTGGGCCTGACGAAGAACCCGGAAACGCGGCCTCTGCTGCGCAAGCACGACGGCCTGCGGCGCGTTCTGAAGCGGATCGGGGAAGACCAGGACGTGCTGTTCTTCTACAACACCTTCGCGGTGCGCTGCGTAGCGGACGAGCCCGAGAAGGGCGTGACGTGGTGGCTCAGCAACGCGATGACCGACGAGGTGGCCATCCGGGCCGAAGGCCTCATCCTGGAAAAGCTGGTGATCGGCTACTTCCGGCCGGACTGCCAGGGCGCCCTGGCCAGTGAGATCACCGAGCTGCGGAACCGGTTCCGGACGCTTTCGGAAAAGCACCGGATCAAACGGATCCGGGTGAACCTCGAAGTCGATCATCCGAGCGAGTACTACCGCTTCTTCACCGAGGCGGCCGAGGTCTCGCCCGGGCACGTATTCACGGTGCTGGAAGCTCCCGTCGACGAGTAGAGGGCGAGATCCACGAGCGGTTTCGGCCGGGAAGGCTGCCTTACCGGCCGCCCTTCCCGCGCCCGGGACGCCCGCAACGGTCCGGCTTGCCGATCGCCCCTCCCGCGCGCATGTTGCGCCTCCCCAGCCGCTCGCGACCTCTCCCGGAAGCCTCTCCCGTGCAGCCTTCCAGCCCATTCAGCCGGGACGACATCCTCCAGGCCCTCGCCGGCGTGGAGGCCGAGGTCGCCGCGTTCTTCGCCGCCCTCTCCGCGGACGAATTCGTCCTGCGCGTGGGAGATGCGTGGACGCCCGCCGAGCACCTGGCGCACCTGAACACGTCCGTGGGCGCCGTCGCGCGGGGCGTGGGGATGCCGCGCGCGCTCCTCCTCCTGCGCTTCGGCCCCTCCTTCGCCGCGTCGCGCCCCTACGAGGCGGTCCGCGAGACCTACCGCGCCATCCTCGCCGGCGGCGGACGGGCGAGCGGCGTCTACGTCCCCCCGCGCCAGGAGCTTTCGGTCGACGAGATCGAGCGCCACCGCGCCGACCTCCTCGCGCGCTGGTCCCGCGCGAACGCCCGCCTGCGCGACGCGCTCGCCAGCTGGGGCGAACGCAGTCTGGAGCGCATCCGCCTCCCCCACCCGCTCCTCGGCAAGCTGACGACGCGCGAGATGCTGTTCTTCACCCTCTACCACAACCAGCACCACGTGGACGCGGCGAAGCGGCGGCTGCCGCGGTTCGGCTAACAATGCGACTATTCGATCCGCCACGAACGTCGGACCCTCGAATCTCTGTCATTCTACCCTTGTTACCAATGAACGCTGACCTGTACGCATCGAAGAGTGGCCATGTCATTCGACTCGCCTTTCAAGGTAGGCGGGCGGCGTACCGGAAACGCGGCCAATTAGATGGAGCTGACTTCGAATTCAGGGCAGCAGTTGACAACCAGGAGCAGAAGGTTCTGGTTTTTGTGTCAGGAACAAAGATTGAGGTCGTGGCGATTTGGCTAAAGGACAACGGATATAGAGCAGGCGAAGATTCTAACGTCGCGATCCTGCGAGACATGTGTGCGGCCAAGGTTATTCAGGCATTCGATCGAGGTTTAGACTTTGATGCAGATCATGCCGCATTTCCTGAAAGCTTTTTGATGATTACGGAGGACGACCTCATTCGCTTGCAACAACCTGGACGAGCAGCACCCTCTGCGATCAGTGATTACATCGCCAACCGGCTAAACGCGGCTTGGGAGGTTGGGGATGGTACCGTCGCGGACGCGGTGTTGTTTGGACAAGTGGATGCTTTGTACCTAAACACCTCGTTTGAGAGTATCGAACGAGTTATCAATCTGTATGAAGGAGAACGATGGACCAAACACGCCAACTCTCCTCTGCTTACTCCAACACGCAGTCTACTGCGCAGTTTCGTAGAGCGTCCAGCGACGACTACTGCACCCCCCGCCACTCCGCTTCTTACTGCTGAAAACACCGTGAGTGCGGCTGCGAGCGGTCGTGCGAAATACGATGTAGCCCTATCGTTCGCAGGCGAAGACCGCCCATACGTTCAAGCAGTTTCAAGTGCCTTGCGAGGACATGGCGTGTCAGTTTTTTACGACCGGGACGAGGACATCGATTTATGGGGGAAGAACTTAGCGGAACACTTGCCTGACGTTTATATGAACCAGTCGAGACTCGTGGTCCTCTTCGTTTCGCAGCGGTACGCTCAAAAAGAGTGGACCCGTCTCGAGAGTCAGAGCGCGATGGCTCGCGCCCTCAGAGAAAAACGTGAATATGTGTTGCCTGTGCGCATGGATGATACTGAACTACCGGGTCTTCTTCCAACAATCAGCTATCTTGATGCACGCAGAATCCAGCCTGAAGATTTAGCAGCCCGGATTGCCCGCAAGGTACAGACGCTGGAAGACTAATGAAGCACGTTGTCTCGTACTACGATTCCAGATGGCAGGAAGAAATCAGGAGGGCCGCCCCGCCGGGCGGCCCTCTCGTTTTCATCCCTCAATCCGCCGATCCTCAGATCGAGCCCATCTGCACCGGTTTGCGGCCTTCCGTCGCCTCGGCGCGGAGCTGGCCGCAGGCGGCGGCGATGTCGCTGCCGCGGGATTCGCGGACGGCGGCGGAGATGCCCTGGGCTTCCAGGCGCTCCACCCACTGCCCCAGCCGCGGCCGCTTGGACGGCTTCCACTCGGTGCCGGGGATGGGGTTGAAGGGGATCAGGTTCACGAACGAGTTGAACTCGCCCACCACCTCCGCCAGCGGATCGATCAGCTCCGGCAGGTCCGTCACCCCGTCGATCATCACGTACTCGAAGGTGATCCGCTTCCCCCCCGCCTCGTCGAACTTCCTCAGCGCGTCCAGCAGCTGCGGGAGCGGGTACTTCTTCTCCAGCGGGATCAGCTTCTGCCGCAGCTCGTGCGTTGGCGCGTGCAGCGACACGGCGAGACGGTACTGCTCCGGCATCTCCGCCATCGCCAGGATCCCCGGCACCACGCCCACGGTGGAGACGGTGATCCGCCGCGCCCCCACGGAGTAGCCGCGGTTCAGGATGGCCAGCGTGGGGAAGACCGCCTTCGGGTTCATCAGCGGCTCGCCCATCCCCATGAAGACGATGTTGCTGATCTCGCCGTAGCCGTTCTCGGCCGCCCAGCGGCGCGCCTGCCGGTACTGGGCCACGATCTCCCCCGCCGACAGCTGCCGCCGGTACCCCGCCCACCCGGTAGCGCAGAAGGTGCACGCCATCGCGCACCCGGCCTGGGAGGAGATGCACAGTGTCAGCCGCGACGTGGTGGGGATCAGCACCGACTCGATCAGCTCGCCGTCGCCGATCTTCCAGAGGTGCTTGGCCGTGCCGTCCACCGAGCGCGAGAGCTTGGCCGTGCCGTGCGCCGTCAGCCGGAACGCCTCGGCCAGCGCGTCGCGCTCCGCCTTCGGCAGGTCCGTCATCTCCTCGAAGGAGAGCGCCAGCCGCTCGTAGACCCACTGGAGCACCTGCTTGGCGCGGTACGCGGGCTGCCCGCGCGCCGCGAAGTGGTCGCGCAGCGCGGCCCCGGCCTCCTCGGGAAGGAGGCCCACCAGGTCGGGGAGGATGTCGGCGGCGGCAATCATCGGCGGTTCACGGAGACGGCTGGTCGTGCGATGGCGATCCCGAAAGCGTTCCGGGGAAACCGGTGTGATTCACCGCACCGCCCCGTTGGTTCCCCCGGGCGCGCTTGATGCGGCAGGGAGCGGGCGTTAGGTTGTGCAAGTCACCGGCCACGCTTTTGCAGCGTGGCCGGCCATTTTCCGGCGCTGCAACCGTCCCGCGGAGGCGTAAGGGTCCCACGTGCTGTTGAGCGAGCTGCTGACCCCGGAGCGAGTCCGGGTGGGCCTGGAGGCGAGGACCAAGGACGCCGTCATCGAGGAGCTGGTGGGCGTCCTGCGCGACACCGGCGCCGTGGGCGACGCCGACGGCGTGCTGCGCGCCGTGCGCCAGCGCGAGGCCGTGCTCTCCACCGGCGTGGGCGACGGCGTGGCCATCCCGCACGGCAAGTCGGACGGCGTGGCCGAGCTGGCGATGGCGGCCGGCGTGGCCGCGCCGCCTCTCGATTTCGACGCGCTGGACGGCCAGCCGGTGAGCCTCTTCTTTCTCCTGGTGGGCCCCGAGGCCGCCGCCGGCTCGCACGTCCGGACGCTGTCGCGCATCGCCCGGCTGGTGCGCCGCGACGACGTCCGCGCGCGCCTGGCCCGCGCCGCCTCGGCCGAGGAGTTCCTGGCCGTCCTGGCCGAGGCCGAGAGCGAGTCGTGAGGGCCTTCCGCGCGTGGCTCCCCGCCCTGGCCTGGGCGGGGACGATCTTCTTTCTCTCGTCCCGGTCGACCCTTCCCGACGGCCCGGACCTGATCCCCCACTTCGACAAGGTGGCCCACTTCGGCGCGTACTCGCTCCTGGGCCTCCTCCTTGCGCACGCCGTCCGCGCCACCGGCCTCCCGTTCGCCCTGGCCGTGGCGCTGGGGTGGCTGTACGGCGCCTCCGACGAGTTCCACCAGTCGTTCGTCCCCGGCCGCTCGGTGGAGCTGCTGGACTGGGTGGCCGACGCCCTGGGCGTGCTGGCCGGGATCTACCTGTTCAAGCTATGGCGCGCGCGCCGGAGGCGGGGAGAAGCCCCGCCGGCCGGGAGCGCGGACTTCCTGAGGACATGAGCGACAACTCCGCCTACCCGACCTCCTACCGCACCTCCACCGCCGGCTCGCTCCGGTCGGGGGACGCGGGCTCGCCCGTCACCCTGTGCGGGTGGGTGCACCGCCGCCGCGACCTGGGCTCGCTGGTGTTCCTGGACCTGCGCGACCGAGAGGGGCTGGTGCAGGTCTCCTTCGACCCGGCGTGGAGCCCGGCCGGGGCCATCGAGGAGGCCCGCAGGCTGGGTCCCGAGGACGTGGTGCAGGTGGAGGGGATGGTCTTCCCCCGCATCCAGGGGCAGATCAACACCGACCTCCCCAGCGGCGACGTGGAGGTGCGCGCCACCGCGCTCACCGTGCTCACCCGCGCCGAGCCGCTCCCCATCCAGGTCTTCTACGGCCCGCAGGACGAGCTCCCGGCCGAGGACCTGCGGCTGCGCTACCGGTACCTGGACCTGCGCCGCGCCGAGCTGCAGCAGGCGCTGATCCTCCGCCACCGCGCGGCCCAGTCCACGCGGCGCTACCTGTCGGACGACGGCTTCCTGGAGATCGAGACGCCGCTGCTGACCAAGCCCACGCCCGAGGGCGCGCGCGACTACCTGGTCCCCAGCCGCGTGCACCCCGGCGAGTTCTACGCGCTCCCGCAGTCGCCGCAGATCTACAAGCAGCTGCTGATGGTGAGCGGCTACGACCGCTACTTCCAGATCGCGAAGTGCCTGCGCGACGAGGACCTGCGCGCCGACCGCCAGCCCGAGTTCACGCAGATCGACCTGGAGATGGCGTTCGCCGCCGAGGAGGACGTCTTCCGGGTGGGCGAGGGGCTGATGGCGGCCATCTTCCGCGACGTGGCCGGGGTGGAGCTGGAAACGCCCTTCCCGCGGATGACCTTCCTGGAGTCGATGGCGCGCTACGGCACCGACAAGCCGGACCTGCGCTTCGATCTGGAGATCGTGGACCTGACGGACGTCCTCGCCCGCGCCGACTTCCGCCTCTTCCAGGCGGTGGAGGGAACGGCGCAGCGCATCCGGGGGATCCGCGTCCCCGGGGGCGCGCGGCTCTCGCGCAAGGAGCTGGACGAGCTGCAGGAGGTGGCGAAGCGCGGGGGCGCCGCCGGCGCGCTCTGGGTCAAGCGCGGCGAGGAGGGCCTCTCCGGCCAGTTCGCCAAGGCGCTGGACGAGGAGACGCGCGACGCCTTCTTCGCCGCCTCGGGGATGGAGACGGGCGACCTCTTCGTGGCCGTCGTGGGCCACTTCCGCTCGGCCCCGGCGCTGGAGAGCGACCCGGAGGTGCACGCGGGGATCGAGGGCTCGCTGGACGAGCTCCGCCGCCACCTGGCGCGGAAGCTGGAGATGGTGGACGCGGGGAAGCACGCGTGGCTCTGGGTGACCGACTTCCCCATGTTCGACTGGGACGCGGAGCGCGGCGGGCTGGTGTTCGCGCACAACCCCTTCAGCATGCCGCACCCGGACGACCTGGAGCACGTGCTGGGGATCTCCGGCCAGCCCTCGCCCGAGGAGGCACGGACGCTGTACCGGCGCAACCTGCGGTCGCGGGCGTACGACGCGGTGTGCAACGGGGCCGAGATGGCGAGCGGATCGGTGCGCATCCACGTCCCCGAGCTGCAGCGCTCCGTCTTCGCGGCCATGGGGATCGGCGAGGCGGACGCGCAGGCCAAGTTCGGGTTCCTGCTGGAGGCGTACCGCTTCGGCGCGCCGCCGCACGCCGGGTGCGCCTTCGGCTTCGACCGCCTGATCATGCACCTGACCGGGAGGGGGATCCGCGAGGTGGTCGCCTTCCCCAAGACCCTGGCCGCGCGGGCGCTCTTCGAGGGCGCGCCGACCGCCATCGGCGACGAGCAGCTGCGCGAGGCGAACATTCAGGTGCGTGCGTCGTAACAAGAGGCGCACCTGATCCCTGGCAGCGCACCCCGAGGGCGGGGCGGCGGCGGAATCGCCGCGCCTCGCCCGATGGCGTTGGTGGGGAAACGGAAAAAAGAAAGTGCTTGGTGCCTGGTGCTTAGTCCTTAGTACCCGATCGACGGGCTCTGGGCACTCGCATCGGCAGTTAAGCACTAAGCACCAAGCACTAAGGACTTCTGTTACTTATGCCTGATACTTCCGTCCAGCACCGCATCCCCATCGAGGGCGCCGATCCGCTGGCGCTCGCGGGGGTCAACGACGCCAACCTCACCGAGCTCGGCCGCCGCGCGGGGCTGCGCGTCTTCCTGCGCGACGACCACATCCTCCTCTCCGGCGCGCTGGAGAACGTGGAGCGGTCCGTCCCCGTGGTCCAGCACATGGTGGAGCTGGCGCGCCGCGGCAACTCGGTGGGCACCGACGACATCGCCCGCTTCTTCGACGCGGCCGCCGAGGGCGGCGAGGGCGGCGTGGAGCGGCTGGCCGAGGCCGGGCGCGTCATCGTCCCCGGGCCGAAGCGGACCATCACCGCCAAGAGCGAGGGGCAGGCGCGCTACCTGGCGGCCATCGAGGACAACGACATCGTCGTGGGGATCGGACCCGCGGGGACGGGGAAGACCTACCTGGCCGTGGCGATGGCGGTGGACGCGCTCTCCAAGAAGCGGGTGAAGCGCATCATCCTGGCGCGCCCGGCCGTGGAGGCCGGCGAGAACCTGGGCTTCCTCCCCGGCGACCTGCAGGAGAAGATCGACCCGTACCTCCGCCCGCTCTACGACGCGCTGGAGGACATGATCCCGCACGACCGCCTGCGCCGGGCGATGGAGACGCGGGCCATCGAGATCGCCCCGCTGGCGTACATGCGCGGCCGCACCCTCCAGGACGCCTTCGTGATCCTGGACGAGGCGCAGAACGCCACCACGGCGCAGATGAAGATGTTCCTCACCCGCATGGGGCTCAACTCCAAGGCGGTGATCACCGGGGACAAGACGCAGATCGACCTCCCGCGCCGCGAGGACTCGGGGCTGGTGGAGATCGAGCGGGTGCTCAAGGGGATCGAGGGGATCGCCTTCGCCTACTTCAAGGGGGCCGACGTGGTCCGCCACCGGCTGGTCAAGGAGATCATCAAGGCGTACGCGGCGCACTCGTCGGGCGAGGCGGAGGAAGGAGCCGCCTGATGTTCGCGGCCGAGCGGCCCCCCGAGCGCAGGCAGGCGCCCCGCGAGGAGGAGCCGGACTCCCCGTCCGGCCCCCGCTTCGCCGCGCTCCTGCGCCACGGGACCCGGCTTCTCGTCCTCCTGGCCACCTCCGTCGCCGTCTACCTCCTCTTCCCCGCCGGCGGCGCGCCCGGGCCGGCGGTGCTGGAGCGCGGCGTGGTGGCGCCCGAGGACATCATCGCCGGGATCCCCTTCCAGATCCCCAAGACGGAAGAGGAGCTGCGCCGCGAGCAGGAGGAGGCCGCCCGCGGCGTCCCCCCCGTCTACGACCTGCACCCCGGCGCGGCCGACACCGTCACGGCGGGGCTCCGCGGCTTCTTCGCCGCCGTGGAGGAGGCCGTGCGCGCCGCGCCCCCGGGCGAGGCGCCGACGGCCGTCCGCGGCGTCCTCTCCCGCAGCGGCGTCCCCACCACCATCGGCGCCATCGAGGTCCTCTCCGACTCCGCGCGGCGCAGCCAGCTCCGCGAGGCGACCGAGGCCGCGGTGCGCGACGTCTTCCCGCGCGGGATCGCCGCCACCACGCCGGGGCGCGGCGGGGTCTCGGCGGTGCGGGTGCGCGGGGTGGTGGGCGGCGAGCGGCTGGTGACGCCGGACAGCATCGCCACGGCCGACGGCTTCTACCGCGAAGCGGCGCTCCGCCTTCCCGCCGGCGCCGGCGCGGACGCGGCGGAGCTGCAGCGGCTCCTGCTGGTGCGCTACTTCCAGCCCTCCATCGCCCCCAACCAGCGCGAGACCGAGGCCGCCCGCGCGCGCGCCCGCAGCGCGGTGGACCGCGTGAAGGCGCGGGTGCTGGCGGGGGAGAAGATCGTGGGCGCCCGCGAGCAGGTGGGCGAGCGCGAGGAGGAGCGGCTCCGCGCCTATCAGGCCGCGCTCTCCGCGCGCCAGGACGCCGCGGGCGACGGGCGCCACGCCCCGCTCCGCGCGCTGGGCTCCATCCTCTACAACTTCCTCCTCCTGGGGATCGTCGGCTTTCTCCTCCGCCTCTCGCGCGAGCACCTGTACCAGTCGGACCGGACCATCATCTTCCTGGGGATGATCACCGTGGCCGTGGCGGCGCTGGCGGCGCTGATCGGCCGCCTGGAGCTGCCGCCCGAGCTGATCCCGGTGCCCTTCGCCACGATGGTGATCGCCGTGCTCTGGGGGGGCCGGCTGGCGCTGGCGATGGCGATGATCCTGGCGCTGATCCTGGGCGGGCAGGCGCCGTTCCTCGGCGTCGCGGTCCCCTTCACGGCGGCCGTGGGCGGCGCGGCGGCGGCGTTCGGGGTGCGCGTGGCCGAGCGGCGGCTGCAGACCTGGATGGTGGTGGGGATCATCGCCGCGGCGTACGCGGCCACGGCGCTCACCGTCGGGCTCCTCCGCGCGTGGACGATGGAGGAGATCGGGTGGGCGGTGCTCTGGGGCGCGGTGAACGCGACGGGGTCGTCGCTCCTGGCCGTTGGCTTCCTTCCCGTGGCCGAATGGTTCACGCGGGTGACGACGAACCAGACGCTGCAGGAGCTGGCCGATCCCAAGCACCCGCTGCTGAAGCGGCTGTCGCTGGAGGCGCCGGGGACGTACGCGCACACCATCTCCGTGGCCAATCTCGCGGAGGCCGTGTGCAACGCCATCGGGGCCAACGCGCTCCTGGCCCGCGTGGGGGTCTACTACCACGACATCGGCAAGGTGGTGAAGCCGCAGTACTTCATCGAGAACCAACCCAAGGGGCGCAACCCGCACGACAAGCTGAAGCCCGCCATGAGCGCGGCCATCGTGCGCAGCCACGTGGCCGAGGGGATGAAGCTGGCCGAGCAGCACCGGCTGCCGGACGCGGTGAAGGACTTCATCGCGCAGCACCACGGGACGCAGCCCATCTCCTTCTTCCAGGAGATGGCGCGCAAGGCGGACCCCGACGCGCGGCTGAACCCCGCCGACTTCGCCTACGGCGGCCCGCGCCCGCAGACGCGCGAGACGGCGGTGGTGATGATGGCCGACTCGGTGGAGTCCGCCGCGCGGGTGCTGCAGGACCCCACGCCGCCGCGCATCCGCGAGCTGGTGGAGCGCATCGTCAACGCCAAGATGGCCGCCGGGCAGCTGGACCAGTGCCCGCTGACGCTGCGCGAGATCACCACCGCCAAGGACGTGCTGGCCCGCTCGCTCTCCAGCATGTACCACCACCGCGTCGACTACCCCGCCCCCCCGCCCCCCCCCCCCACCGACGCGAACGGCGGCACCGCGACCGGAGACGCGGCCAACGGCGCGAAGACCGACGCCACCGAGCCCGCGCGCACCGGCGCCGCCGCCGACTGATCCCGCTGGCAGGATCGGTGCATGGGCGCGATGCATCGCTGTTGAGCGAGGGCGATCAGGATCGGGATCGGCGCGGCGTGATGCGAATCCGCGGATCGGTCGGTGGCGATCGGAATCGTCTGGATGCGATCCGAATCCAATCGATCCTGATCCGTAAAGCCGTACAGCAGTCATCCAGAGGCCCGGCCGACGCCCGCCGAGGAATTCGCCGGACGACGGCGGGGCCGTGGGATCCAGCCCGCACGGAGCGAGGCTGAGGCGCGGCAGCGGCGACACCGCCGAGGCGGCAAGATCCAGAGGCGCGCGACACGATCAGGATCGTCGCTCGAAACCAATCGATCCGGGTCCGTAAAGCCGTACAGCAGTCATCCTGAGGCCCGGCCGAACGCCCGCCGAGGATTCCGCCAAGCGACGGCAGGGCCGCAGGATCCAGCCCGCAAAGAGCGAGGCCCGGGCGCGGCAGCGGCGGCACCGCCGAGGCGGCCAGATCCGGGGGCGCGAGATCGATCCAGATGATGCTCCGCATCCCCCAGGCTGTCATTCTGAGGCCCGGCCACGGAGCGCCCGCAGCCTCACAGGTGACGGCAGGGCCGTGAGAACCTGGCCGACGCAGCAGCGAGGCCCGGGCGCGGCAGCGGCGACACCGCAGACGGAGCAACATCCCGAGGCGAGACGAAGCCCGGCGGCGACACCGCCGGGGCAGCCACAGCCAGAAGCACGAGACGGGAGATCGGGGTCGATGGATCGATCCCGATCCCCCGGTTTTTCCAGGACCCGACGCGGGGTGAGGCGATGATCGAGGTGGAGGTGAGCGTCGGCGGCGAGCTCGAGCTCCCGGTGTCGCCGGAGCGGATCGAGGCGGCGGTGCGCTGGGTGCTGCGCGAGGAGGCCGTGAAGACCGCGGAGCTCTCCGTGGCGCTGCTGGACGACGCCGAGATCGCGCGGATGAACGAGGAGTACCTGGAGCACGACGGGCCCACCGACGTCATCTCCTTCGCCCTGCACCACCGCGGCGACCCGCCGCTGGGCGACGTGTACGTGGGCGTGGAGCAGGCCGTCCGCCAGGCCGCCGAGTTCGGCGTCACCCCGGCCGAGGAGGTGCTGCGGCTGGCCGTCCACGGCACCCTGCACGTCCTGGGGTACGACCACCCCAAGGAAGCCGGGCGCGTCGAGTCCGAGATGTTCGCCCGCCAGGAAGCACTGCTGAAGTCGTTCCTCGCCTCGGAGCCCGGCGCCTGACGCCGGTTTCGTCTTCCCCACCCCACGCCCCACCGGTCGGCCCGATGGCGGATGCCCTGATCGACGAGGACCGCGAGCCCCTGGAGTTCGTCCGCGAGCTGCTGGAGGCGGGCGACGAAGACGCCCTGCACGCCTTCCTGGTCGCGCTCCCCCACCCCAGCGACGTGGCCGCCCTCCTCGACCAGCTCGACGAGGACGACCGCGTGCGCGTGCTGGTGGCGCTCACCGACGAGCCCGCGCTGGCCGCCGAGGCGCTCGCCGAGATGGAGCCCGACGAGCACCCCGAGGACTCGCTGGCCGCGCTGGGCTCCGAGCAGATCGCCGCCGTCGTCGCCGAGCTCTCGGACGACGACGCCGCCGACATGATCGGCGAGATGGACAAGGAGGACCAGGACCGCGTCCTGGCCGCCCTCCCCAGCGAGGACGCGGGCGACATCCGCGACCTGATGCGCTACCACGAGGAGACGGCCGGCGGCATCATGACCACCGAGCTGGTGGCGGTGCGGGCCCACCTCCTCGCCGGCCAGGCCATCGAGGAGGTCCGTCGCCAGGCGCAGGAGGTGGGCGACTTCTACGTGGTCTTCGTGGTGGACGACAACTACCACCTCCTGGGCTGGCTCCCGCTCCCCAAGCTGGTGGTGGCCTCGCCCACCACGCCCATCGAGCGGCTGATCGAGCCGCCGATCGCGGCGGTGCTCCCGGACATGGACCAGGAGGAGGTGGGGCGCGTGGTGGCGCGCTACAACCTCACCGTGGTGCCGGTGGTGGACGAGGACGGGCTGCTGCTGGGCGGCGTGACCTTCGACGACGTGATCGACATCATCGAGGCGGAGAGCACCGAGGACATCCTCAAGCTGGGCGGCACCTCGGACCAGGAGGAGATCCGCGGCGGATGGTGGGACGCGGTGCGCTCGCGCCTCCCCTGGCTCTGCCTCAACATCGTCACCGCCTCGGCGGGGGCCATGGTGGTGCTCCAGTTCGAGAAGACCATCTCCGACCTGGCCGTGCTGGCGGTGATCATGCCGATCGTGGCGGGGATGGGCGGCAACAGCGGCACGCAGGCGCTGGCGGTGACCGTGCGCCGCCTTGCGCTGTCGCAAGACCGCGAGAGCGACCACCGCCGGATCATCGGCAAGGAGCTGCTGGTGGGGCTGGGGAACGGGCTGGTGATCGGCCTGATCGTCTCCACCCTGGTGGTGCTGGTGAAGGGCGACGTCCGCCTGGGGATGGTGGTGATGGCGGCCATGTGGATGAACCTGACCGTCGGCTCCTTCGCCGGCGCCTTCGTCCCCATCGTCCTGGAGCGCTTCGGCATCGACCCCGCCATCGCCTCGTCGATGTTCGTCACCGCCTTCACCGACATGTGCGGCTTCCTCCTCCTGCTGGGGCTGGCGACGAAGATGCTGCTGTAGCGGGCCGCCGATCGTCCACCCGGCGCGCCCCTCCGATCGGCTTCACCCTTCACCCACGGGTCGCATGCGGCTCCGGCTCGTACTCTCCGCGGTCCTCGTCCTCGTCCTCGTCCTCGTCGTCTGCGGCTGCGACTCCCCGCGGGCGGAGGTGGGTCCCTCGGGGCGCCTCACGCCCGAGGAGCTGGGCGTCTACTCGGCCCTGGTGGCCGAGGATCTCGACCGGGGGTTTCTCGGCCCGCTCTACCTCTTCGACGAGGCGTCGACGGAGTACGAGATTCCCGGAGGCATGTACAGGAAGAACCCGCGCGTGGCGCTCGATTCCACGACCATGCGGGACTTCGCGGCGCGCCAGGCGCTGCGCATCCCGCTCCGGGGCACCGGCATCGAGCGCGGAGAGAACGTCCGCTGGGTCGCCAGCGACGAGCTCGATGCGGTCTTCGATTCGGAGCGGGCTTCCCTCTTCACGCTCCCGTGGTCGTTCCAGGGCGTCATCGGGTTGTCTCCCGCGGGCTTCAACGCCGATCGGACGCAGGCCCTGGTGTACGTCACCCTCGCCTGCCCGATGTGCGGGCACACCGCCTGGTACGTGCTGGAGCGGTCCCCCGGCGGACGCTGGCGCGTGGTGGAGAAGATCCCCCACGCGTACAGCTGAAGGGCATCCAGGCCTTCGGACGGGCTTTGGGTTCGGCTGGCGAGCCGCGAAGAGCCCAGGGGAGACGAGCGGCCAACGCTCCCGAGATGCTCCCCCTCACTTCCACCGCCCGCCGCGAGCCCCGCGCCCCCCGATCACGCCGCCTCCACCCCCGCCAGCGCGCGCAGGTGCTGCACCACGGCCCGCGCCGTCGCGTCGGCTTCGTAGCCGCCTTCCAGGATCGACACCAGCCGGCCGCCGGCGCGCGCGTCCGCCCACTCGCGCAGGCCGCGGGTGATCCCGTGCACATCGCACCGAGCGCACCGGGCCTACGGAAGGGGAAGCTCCGACCAGCCGGCGCAGCGTCCCGGCGGCAGCGGGCTGGGGATGGCCGTGAGCGACGGGACGACGGCAACCTGGTCGAGGGTGCGCCAGATCTGGTCGCGCATCATGGGGTCCACCACCAGGGCGGCAGCCCCGAAGCCGGTAGTGCCGAACTGCAGGAAGTCGGCGCGGGACCGCTGCACGGAGCCTCCGCCAGACCCCAGCTGGGCAGCGTACTGCACGCGGAACACGACGGTGGCGGGCCCTCCATCGGTGGGCGCGATGGTACCCGGGCAGCCGAGGGGCGCGTGGAACCGGCCGGTGATCGACGAGGGGTTCACGCGAATGCCCACCTGGGTCCCGCTCACCACCCGCGTGAGACTCGTGATGCGGAGCATGGCATCGACGAAGAAGTACTCGGTGACCGTCGCGCATTGCTGGAGGTTGGGGATCGGCATGGCGAAGACCACCGTCTGCGTGCTGGCGCCCGGCCCGCCGGGGAGTGGAATCCCCGAGGTTCCGGGACACGCGGTGAGTACCGGGACGAGCAGCAGCAGGGCGGCCAGGGCTGGGCGTCGGGCCGCGTAATGGTACGCGCCAGATGTGATCCGCATGAGACGCTTCATGTCATCCTCCGCATTCAGGTGGGCTCAAGCCGGTGCGGAGCTGGTACTCAAGCGGGGTCCCATGTTCACCGTCGACGCGGCCGCCCCCGCAGATACCTTCCTGGCAACAAATTACGTGGGGTAAGGAGCAGCCCGGAGGAAACAGGGAATGGGACGCGTGAGGTACATCAGGGGGCAACCCAGGTGCAGTAGTCGCGGCAAGGCAGGCGTCAAGTATCCAGAGTCGCTCCCAGCGGCCTGCTCCGGCTGATATCCCGCTCCAACGGCGCGGATGCCGCCCGCGCAGTCCGCGAAGGCGGACTTTGTGCCGTCGTAGCCCCCGGTTTCAACCGGGGGGGACGGAATCAGACGCCGCGCCTCCTCCGCCTCCCCACACCGCCCCATGGAGCTCGGAGTCCGCGAAGGCGGACTTTGCGCCGTCGTTGCCGCGGTTTCAACCGCCCGCCGCGAGCCCAGAGGCCCGCGCGAGCCCTCACGCCGCCTCCACCCCCGCCAGCGCGCGCAGGTGCTGCACCACGGCCCGCGCCGTCGCGTCGGCTTCGTAGCCGCCTTCCAGGATCGACACCAGCCGGCCGCCGGCGCGCGCATCCGCCCACTCGCGCAGGCCGCGGGTGATGCCGTGCACGTCCTTCGGATCGACGGCGAGCCGGCCGAGGGGGTCGCCGGCCAGGATGTCGAAGCCGGCGGAGAGGAGGACGAAGTCGGGCGTCTCCTCCGGCGGGACGGCCTCCAGCGCCTCGCGCTGCGCGGCGGCGAAGGCGGCGCCGTCGCTCCCGGCGTCGAGGGCGACGTCGCCGCGGCTGGGCTCGGGGGCGTCGGCGGACTCGGGGCGGGCGTGGAGGGAGAGGACGGAGACGGCGGGGTCGAAGCCGAGCGCCAGCCGCAGCGTGTCCGCGGGCTCCGATCCCCACGCCACCACCAGCACCCGCGCCGACCGCCGCCGCTCGCGCAGGTGCCGCGCGGCAACCGCCACGTTGTTGAAGAAGCCGAATCCCCCCGCCGCGTCCGGCCGCGCCCCCCGCCCCGGCGGCCGCGCCGCCACGAAGGCGTTCCGCGCATCTCCCGCCAGCACCGCCTCCGCCGCCGTGATCCCGCCCCCCGCCGCCGCGATCGCCGCCTCCCAGCTGGCGCCGGAGACGGGGACGCCGCCCAGCTCCAGCACCTTCCCCTGCGCGTCCGCCATCATCGCCGTCGCCTGCACCTCGGCGATGTGGCGCTGCGTGTGGACCAGCCGCAGGTCGGCCTCGGTGGCGGGGAGCGCCTCCAGCTGGAGGATGGGCTCCCAGAGCGCCACCATGTCGCGGTGCACGGCGCGGGTGATGGCCGGCAGGCGCCCCTGGTGGTCCGGATGGCTCCACCCCGTGTCGTGCCGCGGTGAATCCTGGTGGCTGACGTACGCCGTGACCTTCAATCCGCCCTCGCTTTTTCCTCGAAGTCTCCCGCTCCACCCGCCGCGAAGGATCCGATCCGCCGATCCGTTCGCGCGCCCGATCGCCGCCCCGCCGATCTCGATCGCCCGCCCCGCACGCCGAAGTCTCGTCCGCACGACGGCCGCCAGTCCGCGGAGGCGGACTTCGTGTCGTCGTGCCGCGACTTCAGTCGCACGGTCTCTCCCGGCCCTCCGGTAGCACCTCGCGCGGGCTCCGCGCAAGAGCGGGCACGGCGGCGAGCTTCCTGCGTCCCCCGCCCCGCCACTCGACGGAACCCGTTGCGGAGGAAGAGGATGGCTCAAGATCGAGACCACGAGGGAGAGGGCCGCGCGGGATCGGGCGCGGGGATGGGCGGCACCACCGGCGGCACGCTCGGCGGCGCGAAGCGCGAGGCCCGGGGCGAGGGCGGCGAGGGCGACGCGCCGAAGCTCAGCGCGAAGCAGGTGAACGACCGCGCGCCGGACCCGGTGCGCGACGACGCGGTGGCGCGGGTGACGCCCGACCAGCTGCGGGCCAGCCCGCGCGCCGACGACGGCCCGGGCGGCGGAACGCTCAGCGGAGGATGACGACGATGGCTGACCAACAGGATCGTAACGACGACGGCGCGCTGGAGGCGCACGGCGGCGCGGGCTCCACGCCCGGCGACCACACCGGCTCCCCGGAAGGCGGCGAGAACGTCCGCGGCGGCGCGCCCGAGGGTGACCGCGGCCTCGGCGGCGGCGGGGCCATGGAGGGCGGCGGTGGCGGGATCGGCGGCGGCGCGGGAACGGGCGGCGCCAGCGATCCGGGGCTCAACCCCTCCCAGATGCGGGACCGCGGGCCCGGGCCCGGCGTGGGCTTCGAGGGCGGCGGCGTTCCCGGCCGCGGCGGCACCTCCGGCGGCGGCGGGAGCGACACCGGCGGGGGGATGACGGGGACGGCCGGCGGCGGCGCGGACCCGTCCACCGGCGCGGGCGGCATCTCCGGGGCCGGCGGCGGGACGGGCGGCCCCGGCGGGGCGATGGGCGGCGTCAAGGCGACGGGAAAGAACCCCGGCGCCCCCGTCGACGGTGCCCCGGACGGCGGCGACGGCGGCCACGCGGCCTGACGGCGGATCGGCCGCGCGGGACGGCTCGGCGTCGTCCCGCGCCATGGCCGGGAGATGGGGATCCTCCGCATCTCCGCTCGCGGTCTCACTTTCTCGACGACGGAGGCATGCGATGCAGCTGGACCAGGGAGAGCTCGGCGACAGCGGGATGGTTCAGAACGATCCCAGCGGCGGCGGCCCCAACGTCGCTCCGGGCAACGACAAGGGGAACGGCCGCGCGAACGATGACGCCGACGGCGGGATGGGCGGGCGCGGCGGCGGGCAGGATCCCGCCGGCGGCAGCGGGAGCGAGGGGATGGGCGACGTCGGCGGGGGCGGGGGGATGCGCGGCGGCGACGTCGGCGGCCCCGGCTCCATCGGCGGCGGCGCCTGATCGGGCGAATCGGGATCCTGATCGCGATCACGGGAAGCGGGGCGGCCGGTGGATCGGCCGCCCCGCTGTCGTTTTTCCGGTTGCGATGGATCGCGCGCGGCGGATACGTTGCGGCGAACCTTCAGCCCGGATGGAATCCGCCGAATGAGCCGCGTACGCATCGAGCCGGTCACCCTCCACTCCGACGCGCGTGGGAGCGTCTACGAGCCCCTGGCCCCCGGCGAGATCGCCGACCAGCGCAACTGCCACGTGGTGCTGACGGAGCCGGGGCACGTCCGCGGCAACCACCATCACCCGCGCGGCACCGAGATCCTCACCATCGCCGGCCCCGCCCTGGTGCGAACCCGCGAGGACGGCCGCGACACCGACACCGAGGTCCCGGCCGGCGCCGTCTTCCGCTTCACCATCCCGCCCGGGATCGCGCACGCCATCCGGAACACCGGCGCCGCGCCCGGCCTGATCGTCGCCTTCAAGACCACGCCGCACGATCCCGACGACCCGGACCTGGTCCGCGACGTGATCCTGGAGAGCTGACGGCCCGGCTCAATCCTCCAGCACGTTCCGCATCGCCATCCTCCCCTCGCGCAGCAGCGCCTCGTCCGCCGTGGAGTGCGCGAACGAGGTGAGCGTGACGGAGTGGAAGGCCGCGCGCAGACGCGCCAGCCGTGCCGTGCGCGCGTCGATCGGGCCGTAGGCGCGCGCGAAACCGTCGCGCGCGGAGGGCGGGAGGAAGCCGTACATGATGGAGAGGTCGACCGCCGGATCGCCCGCGTGCACGTCGCCCCAGTCGATCACCCCACAGACGCGCCGATCGTCGCCGACGAGGACGTGGCGCGCGTAGAAATCGCCGTGCACCAGGGCGGCGCGGGCGCGTGGCTGAGGGATCTCGCCCTCGAACTGCCGCAGCAGCGGCTCCGGATCGTCGACCAGCTCGCCCTCCCGCAGCCCCTCCAGCCAGTCCACCATCCTCGGCATCCGCTGCTCGAAGGCGAGCCGGTGGATGCAGTCGCTCGGGAGATCAACCTCGTCCATCGGCAGCGCGTGCAGCGCCGCCAGGAAGCGCCCGAGCGCCGGCGCCGCCGCCTTCCGCTCCTCCTCCGACAGCGCCGCCACGTCCGCCGTCCGCCCCGCGAGCCGGCGATACCCCGCGAACGGCCACGCGAACCGCTCCGTCGCCCTCCCCACCCACTCCGGCACCGGGATCGGAAGCGGCAGACGCGGCGCGATCCGCGGCAGCACGCGCGCCTCCGTCTCCAGCAGCTCCACCGCGATCTCCCGCCGAGGAAACCGGAAGACGAACTCCCCGTCCACCAGGTACGCCGTGTTGTCCCACCCGCTCCCGAACGCCTCGATCCGCCCCGCCCCCAGCCCCGGGAACTGCTCGCGGATCAGCGCGAGCGCGAGATCCGCATCGACGACGCGCTCGGCCTGCCAGGGTTGGCTCATCTCGGCTATCGTGCGCCCCGCAACCGCCGGATCGCCCACTCCGCGCCGGCGGCCGCGAGCAGCAGCGCGAAGATCAGCCACGGGCTCACGCCGCGTGAATCGCTGGGCAGCCCCGCGCGGAGCCGATCGACCGTCGCGCGGAGCGAGTCCGGCGGGAGCATGGCGCCGCCGGAGGTGGCGGCGATGGTGGCGAGGCGGGCCCAGCCGTCGGCGTTCGTGGAGGAATCGCCCGCTGCCGTGCTGAAGGCGGCTTCGGGCGCGTTGCCGGCGAAGGCGAGGGTGTGGACGCCCTCGCGGCGCGGGACGAACCAGGCGCGCAGCAGGGTGGGCGACGCGGGGTCGCGCACCAGCGCCAGCGTGTCCGCGCCGCCGCCGGGGCGCG